>Ga0209014_10001391_pt1 | contig 14262 bp, 14 predicted proteins | sample BarGraNGADG00212_FD_184491 | JGI IMG/M metagenome (GOLD analysis project Ga0209014, IMG submission 184491) | Arctic peat soil microbial communities from Barrow, Alaska - Barrow Graham LP Ref core NGADG0002-212 (SPAdes) (version 2) | ecosystem: Environmental > Terrestrial > Soil > Wetlands >...
CTCGCTGGCGATCATTCGCTCCTTCGGGTTCCACCAGGTCGGCGTCCAGATGGACGAGATCGACGGCGAGGAGCTCGTGTTCCACCTGGACCGGCCGACGCAGGGATCACATGCTGGTCGTCCCAACTCGCGCCACTCGGTCGGGTAGTCGACCGTGCTCGCCCGGGTAGCGCAGGACGGGACCGACGGCACGTGTCATTGGGGGCCACTCGGCACAGGCTGACCCGACCGACGGGAGACGTTGACGCGCCGGTTCACTCCCTGAAGTACCCGCCAGCATTGGTATATGCACGGATGGGAGGCGACGGATGACACCACGCGTTGACCCGCGGCGAACCCGCCGCTGGACCCGGCTCGCGTCCGTGCTGTCGGTGGCTGTCATTCTTGGGTCCTGCGGATCGCCGTCGCCGACGGCCTCGCCCGGCGGCAGTGGCTCGATCACGAAGTCGTCGGCTCCGGGTAGATCCTCGAGTCCCGTGCCTGCGATCGAAGCGGACAGCGCCACCAAGATCGACGCCGCCGAGCGAGCCGGTACGATCGATCACGACACGGCGCTCATGTACAAGCTCTACGCCTCGCTCGCCTATGGCAGCCTGCCGGCCGCATACCAGAGTTCCAACCCGGCCGCGCCGGAGGCGACCACCATCCTCGACGAGCTCAGCGGCCGGCTCGACGCGTTGCCGCCTGAGCTGCGGGCCAAGGTCGCGCCGTTCTTCCTGCGGCCGACGGACCCGGAGAGCTTCTGGCAGACGCGGTCGGCGACGGCAGCCGTCGACGCAGGCGCGATCGCGCTGGCTGCGTTCCATGACGTCACCGAGTACGCCTTCGTCGATGCGAAGCAGACCTCCGTGCGGGTCTGGTACGCGGTCCCGGGGGGCTCGTCTGAGCAGGGACTTGCCCAGCGACTCGCCGACGAGATCGACAGCTCGACCATGTGGGCCAAAGAGAAGACGGCGATGCTCGGTCATGAGCCCTGCACCGATGCCAACTCGCCCAACAACGGGGGCGACGGCCGCCTCGACGTCTACCTCGTGTACCCGCTCAGCGGCCTCGATTGGGGCGGTCGGAAAGACACACTCCGCTCTGACGCCAAGGGCCGGTTCATCAGCGGTGCCGACATCCCCGAACCGGTCGAGCGGCCGGGTTGTCCGCTGACGAGCCACGTCATCCTCAACGCGACCCTCGACTTTGACCACCTCAAGAACGCCATGGCCCACGAACTCTTCCATGCGTTCCAGCTCAGCTTCAAGAACGCGGCGCTGGACGATCGGGACTGGTGGGCGGAAGCAAGCGCGACGTGGGCGATGGACCTCGTGTACCCCACGCTGAACTTCGAGCAGCCGTACCTTGATGGCTACTGGTCCAGGGCGGGCGGGTTCGAGGAGGGCCCGCTCGACAGCACCACAGGGGCGGCTGCGTACGGCGCCTACCTGTGGCCCTTCTACCTGGTCCAGAAATCAGGCGACAAGGGCGGGACGGTCGTCGGGCAGCTCTGGCAAGCCAGCGAGACACAGTCCCCGATCCAGGCGATCAGCCATCTCCCGGGTTGGAGCGACAGCTTCAAGGAGTTCGCGCTCTGGAACTGGAACAAGGACAGCGTCGTCAAGTACGTCGACGCCGGCGCCCAGATCCCCGCAGAGAATCTGTCGCAGGACACGGCCTGCATCGACTCGGCCGGGTCGGGAAATGACTGCCCGCTGAAAGTGGGCAAGACGACGCTCCAGGTCACTCAGGGACCGACCACGGTGCAGTACTACGAGGGCGTTCCTGACCGGCCGCAGGTCGAACAGCTGCGGTTCGACCTTCGGCAATTCAAGGGCAAGCCGGGCGGCGGACTCCAAGCGGTCATTTCGTACGGGAAAGTCGGTCAGCCCAATGCCTACGTTCGCGTGGAGGACTGGAGCAACCTCGACGAACGCAGGTTCTGCATGAGGCTCGAGGACGTCACCAACATCGTGCTGGTGGTGACCAACAGCAGCATCGATCCTGCGAGTCAACTCCAGGCCGCGATCCCCATCGAGGCCCTCGCGGATCCGTGCGGCGGAAGCGTCTTCACGATGACCCGGACCGAAAGCCATTCGTCTACGTCCAACTACCCGTGCAACGACGTCACGCAGACGGCGGGCAGCTCCCAGGTGAGCATCGTCATCATCCAGGGCGACGACGGCAAAGCCACAGCCACGATCACCGAGCAGCGCAACGAGACGTCCGTCCGCGAGGTCACCGGCTGTCAGGGATACTCCTACTACAGCGTGATGGAGTCGATTCACGCCTCGGGGACACGGGACGCGACTGTTCAGTGGCACGTTAACCCCGACGGAAAGATTTCATTCGACGCAATCTTCGACCCCATCGTGGGCTCGGATGTCCGGACCGTCGTTTGCAGCCCCGGCCCCTGTCCCGAGACGACGGTGAAGGACTTCTCTTCCCAGTGGGATGGCTTGCAGTACGAGGCAACAGGTGACCCGTCGAAATCCGTGATCACGGGCAGCCAGATCGACGACCAGTCCACGGCCAACAACTCCGACGTGATCATTTACACGTGGAGCCTCGGCCAGTAAACGCGAGAGGTTCGCGCCCCGCCGCCGCGCCCTGCCTCCCCTAACAGACGAAGCCCGAGCCGTAGGCGTCGGTGAGGGCCTTGACCATGCGGGTCTGGCTGATCACGTGGATCTGGCCGTTTCGGCTACCGCCGCGGCTGTTGCAGGATCGGCCGCAGGTGTCGTGGTACGTGAACGTTGGCGGGTTGGCCGCAAGGGGAGCGACACCGGAGGGGCCGTCGGCAGAGGATGCGACCGAGTTCCTCCGCAACCTGCCCGAATTGTGGGACCAGGCCGAGCCGTCGGGCCGAAAGCTGCTGGCTGAGGCGCTGTTCGAGAGGATCGATGTCCTCGGAGCCGGCAAAGCGAAGCTGCACCCGAGCGCGTCAGCGCAAGCTCAAGGGTGGGCGGTGCCTGGAATGGGGCTCGATTGGTTGTTGTGGTCGGGGCGAGAGGGCTAGGGCCTCCTTAACTCAGCAATCCCCGCGCTTCCTGATGATCAACTGCACGCCCACGGAATCCCTCCCGGCAGCGGCGGCACGAAGCGCATGAGCGCTCATCCCCGCACGGCCATCTGGGACCTAGCGATGGCCGCGGATCGAGTTCGCAAACGGAAGCGCCCCGAAGCGGGAGACATGGGCATCGATAAGGTCGCCCTCAAGCCGCGCTGGAGTCCTGGGGAGCTTGACGACGCACCAGGCGATCAGAAGATCGGCCGAGTCGCGGAGTTGCCAGGTCGGATAGCCACCCGAGTGGCGCGCATTCGAGCCGGCCCCGTACCGCAGATAGGCCGATACTCGCGTCCGCAGGCTATAGGTCGAGGTCGTCTTCAGCCGTTCTGCCTTACCGATGTAGACGACGCTGGAGTCCGGCACCCAGCGCCCGCGCAGATTGGCAAGCGGCAAGGTCAAGTTGCCACGCCATTGGCTTGCCGGGCTACGGCGCAGGAACGAGACGGGCTTCTCGCTCTGGCGATAGGCGATGTAGACGCCGACGGCGTCCTTGGGCGGCGTCGGTTCGATCGGGCGGAGGGCGCGAAGCTCCTTCACTCTGATGAAGCCCACGAACCCGAGGCGCTCGAGGTCGGCCCGACCAAAGTCGCCCGGATCGGGGGGCTTCCTAGATACAGCCACGTCGCATCAGGTAGTCGCGAAGTCCGCTGGCGGCGTCGTTCACTTGCCCGAGAACGAGTGATCGACCGTCGTCCCACTGGCTGCGGATGGCCTTGGGCGTTCGGTCTAGCGAACGACCCAGGGCGGCGCACTCGTCCGTGGTCGGAGCAAGAGGTTCGGTCGGGGGATTGTCGCGGAAGAGCACCTCGTACTGGCTGTCGTCCCACCTTCGCATGGCCGTCCTCCTCGTGCGAGTCTCAGTGGCAGAGCATGCCGCCGACCGTGGTAAGCGCCCTCTTCGATCCCGACGCCCTTGGGCGGCTGCCATGGGCCGATACCGTTGTAGCCGAGGAGGTCCGCGCCGTAGATCCCAGCGGACCGCACTCGGACGAGGACCTCATCGGAGCGGGGCTGAGGAGTGGGCCTCTCCTCTACTCTGATGTCCTTTCCGCCGTAGAACACGGCGGCCAGCATCGTCGGCGTGGTTGGCTGGCCCGTCATCAGTCGCTCCCTTTGTCAGCGAGCAATTCCCTGGCGCTGGCAACGGTCGCTCCCCTGTGGACGATCTCGCACAGTGCGGCAACCATGCGCGCCGGATCTTTGGCCTGGAAAACGTTCCTGCCGAAGACGATGCCGCGCGCACCTGCCTCGATAGCGTCAGCAGCCAGCTGCAAGGCCTCACCAGGGTCTGCGGTCAACGACCCGCCGAGGACCACCACCGGCACGAAAGCCGCCTCGATGACGGCCCTGTATTCACGTGCGTCACCGGCGAAGGGGACCTTGACGAAGTCAGCTCCGGCTTCAGCGCAGATCCGGGCCGCGTTCGCGATGTTCTTGACCGTATGGGCCTCAACATCGGTGAACGAGACCGGGATGGCCTCCGCCAGTATGGGCAGCCCGTAAGACGCGGCCTGGGCGGCCAGCTCGCGCAGCTCGCCAAGCTTGTCGTCCTTGGGGTTTCCGGGGAAGACCTTCAATTCGACCGCATCCGCCCCGAAGCGGACCGCCGCCTCGACGCCGTATGGAGCAGCGGAACGTTCGCTGTCGAGGACGACGATCGAACCGGCCCGGCCGAGCTCATCGCGGACGGCTCGGGCCATACCAAGGGTCGTCATGACTGCGTCGGCCCCACCCGTGACAACCTCTCGAACCGCTGCCTTGACGTCGATCAAGCCCGGGACCGCACCCCAGGTGATGCCGTGATCCATCGCGACGACGACCGCGAGTCCGTCGGGGCCAAAGATGTGATGCATGCGTCGCATGTCCCAATGTGGCGACGTAGCTGTATCGAGTAGCTGTCGGGCTGAGAGCAATTCAGGAAACCTCCGTGTCATGCGGATGAATGATTGACTTGAGCGCCTTCTGGTCGCGGGCCATCTCGAATGCGATCGCGATATCGGAGAGGGGGTAGCGGTTGCTCACCAGCGGCGCGACTTTGACGATTCCGTGCTCGATCAACCGCAGGGCGAGCGTGAACTCCGCCGGGGCGTAGTCGTGACTCCCCGTGAGGGAGATCTCGCTGTAGTGGATCAGGTTCGGGTCTAGCCGCAGCTCGGTAGTGGGGTAGATGCCGGCAAAGAGGTTCACGACCCCGCCTTTGCGAGCCATCGCGATCGCCTGTTCCACAGCCGGCGCCGAATTGGCGGCGACCACGACGGCGCTCGCCCCGTAGCCGTGGGTGAGTTCGCGTATCTGGGCGACCGGATCGCCATCCGACGCGTTGACGACGTCGTGGGCACCCAGCTGGCTGGCCACCGCCAGACGCGGTTCCAGCTTGTCGACAACGATGACGCGTGCTCCGTGCCGCAATGCGACCTGGGCGTGCATGAGCCCAACCGGTCCAGCCCCGATGACGACGACATCTGCGCCGAATGGGACCTGAATCACCCGATAGGCGTTCAACACGCAGGCCAGCGGCTCGCAGAAGGAAGCGTCATCGAAGCTGACTTTGGGCGGCAACGGGTGCACGACGGCTTGCGGGACCACCGTGTACTCGGCGAAGCCAGCGATCTGAAAGTCCTCGCGGCCCTCGCAGAAGTTCGGGTTGCCTGCCAGGCAGTAGAAGCACTCGCCACAGACATGACGCCGGACCGCTCATTCGAGCACCGCCATTGCCCGCTCGAGATCCCGGTCCACGAGCGCGGTGCGCAGCGCGGCGACCATGCGGATCGGGTCGGGGTGCTGCCACACGTTGCGGCCGATCGTCAGCCCCACCACGCCACACTCAGCCGCGTCCACGACGTCGGCCAGGGTTTCGCGCCGCGTTGGGCGCTTTGGCCCGCCGAGGATGAACACCGGCACCGGGGACGCGTCAACGACGGCGCGGAAGGACTCCTTGTCGCCCGTGTACTCGAGTTTGAGGATGTCCGCGCCGACCTCGAGCGCGATGCGCGCGCCGTCCGCCAGGCACGCTGCGCGCGCATCCGGGTCGGTCGGAACCCGGCGGCCGTGGAGATATGGCTCCACCATGAGCGGGACCTCGTGCCGGTGGCACAGCTCGGACATCGAGGCCAGATAGGCGATGTTCTCGGCCTGCTCCGCCCGGCTATCCAGGCCCATCACCAGCATCGTCTTGGCGACGTCGACGCCGAGCCGGAGGGCCTCCTCGACGGAGGTGAGCGGCCGGTGCGCCTCCACATGGCCGGTGCTGTTCTCGACCTCGTGGATGACCTGGTCCATCGCCATCACGATCCCCGGCGCGCCGCGGCCGGTGAGGAGGTCGGCGGCGTGGCGGATCATGCCCGCGGTCAGGATCAGGCCGTCGGGCTGTGCTCCGATGACCGCTCTGATGAGCCCGCGAGGGTCCTCGAAGCCGCGCGGACGGCCCATGAACCCGTGGTCCATCGCGATCACGACCGAGTGGCCGCTCTCGTCGAACAGGTTGCCGAGTCGTCGGACCGTGCCGGCGGTGGTGTGCTGCATGGTGGGTGTCATAGCCTCCAGGGTTGTGGTCCTCGTCGGCCGTCTTTACCGGACGGCCATGGTTCGGGTGGCGTTCATGAACGCGCGGGTGTTGGGAAGGGAGCGGACGCCGTCATAGGTCCCGAGCGCCTCTACGCAGCAAGCGCCGACGGCGTTCCCGAGGGCGGCCGCGTCGAACACGGAGCTGGCCTCGAGGAGGCCGGTTAGGAAGCCGGCGCACCAGGCGTCGCCGGCCCCGGTGGCGTCGACCTGCTCGACCTCGAACCCGGGGATGTACCGGCCGCCGTCGGCGTCGGCGACGTAACAGCCGTCGCGCCCGAGCTTTATGACGACGGTGCTCACGCCTTGGGCTAGCAGCCAGGCCGCCATCCCCGGCGGGTCGGCCAGGCCGGTGATCACCTCGGCCTCTGCATGGCTCGGGAGGAAGTAGTCGATCAGCGGCAGGCAGGGTCGGATCTTCGCGGGGACCTGCCCCGTCGGGTCCCACACGGTGTCGAGTGCCGTGAGAATGCCGCGCTCGCGCGCCCCGGCTAGCACGGTCGCAACTTGATCGTCGAACGCTCCGAGCAGGCCGAACTGGCCGACGAACAGGATCTGGGACTCTTCGATCCCGACCCAGTCGAGCTCGGCTGCATCGAGCCGCCCCGTGGCGCCGATCGTGTGGATGAACCTCGCCTTACCGTCGCTCGCGACCAGGCAGATGGTCGTGGATGTCCCGGCATCCTCGATTACGCGGAGCGCGTCGGTCATGACGCCCCGGGCCTCGAGGGTTGCCACGACGTGGGAACCCAGGGCGTCGGCGCCGATGCGGCCGATGAGCCGCACGGGCGTGCCCAACCGGGCCAGGGCGCAGGCGCAGTTCTGGGCGCATCCGCCCAGCGTGAGCACGGCCGTGTTGGCGAGGCCAAGGCGCCCCAGTTGCGGCATCTCGTCGACGGGACGGGCAATCAGGTCGACGGTCATGCCTCCGATGCACGTGACCGCCGCGCGACGTCTGGCGCCGTGGGCCTGGCTCATGGCGATGACCTCCGGACATCGATGCGGATGTGGGTCGCGCGCCGCGCGCCGGGAGCGAGACGCCTGCGAACCAGGCCATGCATCGATCGCGCGTATTCCCGGGCCGGGCCGGGCCGGGCCGGGCCGCGAGCGTGGACTGGATCAGGGCGGCCAGCTGGTCGAGGTTCGCGATCTTGCCGCTGAGAGGATCGCATCGGCGCCATTGGCGGCGATGGTCGCGATCCTCTCAGCGCTGTCCCTCGGCGAAAGGCTCGGGACCCATCGACAGCGTCCTGTCGAACGCCACCATGAATGACCGCCCCGACCCCTTGTCGAAGAGCCGTCCGAGACGCATCGCTGCACCTGACATGTGTCTCTCCTGTCTGGGACGTCGTATCTTCGCCCCGGGCGCCCGAGGTCATGGCGCCAGGAGCGCCTCGGCGACGTCCTCGTCCGTGACCAGGACCCTCAGGTACCCGCCGTGGAGGGCGCCGGCGATCGCCTCGACCTTCTCGATGCCGCCAGCCACCCCGATGACGTTCGGCATCTGCCTGAGACGGTCGATACCCAGGCCGATCTTGCGGTCTGAGGTTGCCTTGCGGATGATCACGCCCCGGATGTCAAACCACTCGCCGAGCATGTCGCCCACGGCGCCCATTTCCCGGAACGAACGGACCTGGTCCTCGGTGACGAGGCCCGACCGGATGGCGCTTGCTCCGGGTCGGCTCGAACCGATCCCGGTCAGGGTTGCGACCGCCGACTCGGCCAGTCGCATCGCGCTCGTGACCGATGCGTCCTGCCGCAGCGCGGCCGCGATCTTCGATGACGAGGCGACAAGCGGCGCGGGAATGATCCGCAGGTGCTCATTGACCCCGTTGGTGTTCCTAGCGGTCACCTCCCGCGTATAGGAGTCGATCCCGCCGGCCACGGCGACGATGGACACCTCGTCCAGGGAGTCCCGGCTGAGCGCGAACAGCACGCGCACGACCGTGTCGCCCCAGCCGATGCCGATCACCGCTCCGGGTCGGAGGAACCGCTTGAGGTACTCCGCTGCGGCGGCCGCGACGCGCCCGTTGATACGCCCGCCGCGTGCGTCGTCCGGGATCCGGGGGACCACCACGGTGTCGGCCAGGCCGTACCGAGCGCGCAGATCCTCGCTGAGCTTGAACGCCGAGAGATGGTCCGCGCTGATCTCGAACCGGACAATGCCCTCGGCACGGGCGGTGTCCAACAAGCGGCCGACGGTCGCCCGGGAGACGAACAGCCGATCACCGACCTCTGCCTGGGTCAGCCCGTCCTTGTAGTAGAGCCATGCGGCGCGCACGACGATGCCGTGCCGCTCCTCATCGTTCCGGGTCCCCTCGGACCTGGCGCTGCCCGTCATCGGGTACTCATCCTTCTGCTCCGCCTTCGTGCGGGCCGGTTGCTCCGTGCGGCTTCGGACGGCGTCGCCGCCCGAAGCCGCACCGGTACGTGGGCTCAGAAGCTGTACGTGTCGATGTTGTCCTTCGTCAACATGAGTGGCTTGTTGTAATCGACCTCGCCGTCCTTCAGGACCACGTAGGTGCCGACGGCGCCGGCGTCGATCTTCGTGCCTTCGGTGGCCGTGATCTTGCCGGTCGCCAACTGGTAGGCGGCGATCGTGGCGATGTAGCCGAGGTCCGCGGGATCCCAGACCATGAAGGCCTTGGAGTTCCCCGACTTGATGAAGTCCCTGACGGAGCTGGGCAGCGCGACGCCGGTGGCGAACACCTGTCCGCCCTTGCCGGCATTGATGATCGCCTGCTCGGCGGCCGGGGCAGACACGGCGGATGAGGAGATGATCACCTTCAGGTCAGGATGCGCCTGCATGAGGTTGACCGCAATCTCCTGGCTCTTGGCCGCATCGTCACCCGCGAACTGCACGGTGTCGACGTACTTGAGCGTCGAGTACTTGGGGTCCGTGTCGATCAGCTGCTTCATGATCTTCACGTGCGCCGTGTGGTTGGGCGACGTGGGCGATGCCGAGATGAACGCCACGAGCCCGCCACTGGGCGAGTTGAGCAGCGCGGCGTCGAGCATCGTCGAGGCGGCCAGCTCGTAGGAGAGCTGGTTGATGAAGAGGTCGCGGGAGTCGACTGCGGCGTCCGCGTCGTAGGTCACGACCTTGATCCCGGCGGCCCGCGCCTGCTTGAGGGCAGGGGCGACGGCGTTACCGTCGATGGCGCTGACCACGAGCGCGGCGGGCTTCTGCGCGATCGCGTTCGTCAGGGTGGCGATCTCCTCGGTGGCGTCACACTTGTCCGAGCCGATGTACTGGAAATCGATGCCGAGGTCCTTGCCAGCCTTCACGCCGCCGACACGGGCGGCCTCGAAATAGGCTATGCCCGTGCACTTCGGCACCATGAAGATCTTCATGCCCGCCGCGTTCCCCGCAGCAGCGCTCCCGGGCGCGGCACTCGAACTCCCGGTGCTGCACGCCGACAGGACGAGTCCTGCGGTCATGAGCATAGCCATGGCGCGTAACGACCGTCGTCGTCGTTGAGTTGGATTCATCGCGCTGTTCCTCTCTCTTGTATCGCCGAGCGGGCCCTATGGGCTGTGTCCAGCGTCGGGACGTGGGTGCCGGACGCTGGCGTGACGGATCGTTCCGCATCTACTACGCACCACCTCCTTGGGCTCCAAAGGACAGGGACGACGAGCTGAAACGCTGACGGAGGAGGGACACGGCGCGTGGGAGCCCGACACTCCCGATGAGGAGCGCGCCGACCACGAGCGCCTGGCTTGTGCCAGGCACGTTCGCGAGCCTCATCCCGGTCTGGATCGTCCCCAGCAGCACGGTGGCGAGCAGCACCCCGATGGCCCGGCCGCTTCCACCCTTGATCGAGATGCCACCGAGGACCACGGCGGTGACGACGAAGAGGATGGAGCCATCCGCGTTGTCACCCCGGGCGGACTGGTACTGGCTCACCCAGACGAGGCCCGCAAGCCCGGCCATGGCGCCGCCCAGTGCGTACGCCATCACCCGCACGCGGTTCACCGGGACAGCCGCCATTCGAGCGGCGCGCGGACTGCTGCCGATGGCGTAGCTGTAGCGACCGAACGCCGTCCAGCCCATCAGGACCGCGAAGGCGCCGGCCACGACCAGGGCCAGCACCACCGAGGCCGGCACCATCACGATGCGGGAGGAGCCGAGCAGCAGGTACTCCGGCGTGATCCCGACCACCCCGGCGTCGCCTCCCAGGAGGTACGCCAGCCCCCTGTACGCACCCATGGTTCCGAGCGTGACGGCGAGGGACGGCAGCCCGGCGTAGCCCACCAGGATGCCATTGATCGCCCCGAGGCCGGCCGTCGCCGCGAGCACGATCGGCAGGGCGGCGATCAGCGGCACGCCCGAGATCGAGAGCGAAGCGAACATGACGCTTCCAATCGCGAGCGTCGAGGCGAGCGAGATGTCGATCTCGCCCAGCACCACGATCGGGAACAACCCGAACGCCATGAGCTCGAAGATGACGAAGAACTGGGCCGACTTGAGCAGATTGTCCGGATCGAGGAAGTACGGCGACAGCGCGCTGGACCATAGGCCCGCCAGCACGATCAGCACGACGAGCAACAGCTCCGAGGCGTAAGTCCGTAGCAGGCGCGTCACGCCTCCACCCCCATGATCCTTCGACGCGTCGTGGCGCTCTGCACACGCTTCTGGACGACGGCGTCGACGGCCACCGCGGCGACGATCGCCCCACCCTGGAGCACGAGCCGATAGAACTCCTGGACCTGCAGGAGGACGAGGCCGTTGTTGATCGTCGCCAGCACGATCGCGCCGATGACGGCCCCGTAGACGGAGCCGGTCCCGCCCCAGATGCTGACGCCTCCGATGACCACGGCTGCGAGGACGGACAGCTCGATGCCGGATGCGAGCAACGAGTTGATGTTGCCCACCTGCGCGCCGAGCAGCAGGCCCGCGATGGCCGCGATGAGGCCGGCCCCGATGTACGCCCCGATAACGATCCGGGTCGAGTTGAGGCCGTAGAAATGCGCGGCCCTGGGGTTGGACCCGTACGCGTAGATCTGTCGCCCCCACGGCAGCATGCGGAGCATCCCACCGACGATGAGGACGGTGACCAGCGCGATCCAGACGTACGAGGACAGTCCCAGCCAGCTCGTCTCCGCCAGCGTGCGCATCCAGCGGGGGAGCTCGCCGCTGGTCACCTCGGTGGCGTTCGCATAGAACGACACCAGGCCGCGATAGATCGAGAGCGTGCCGAGGGTGGCGACGATCGAGGGGATCTCCAGGACCGCCACGAGGAAGCCGTTGAACGCTCCGAGCGCGACGCCGAACACGATCGCGATGACGATGACGAACGGCTGCAGACCGGGAGCCTGGCTGGCGATACTGAACACGATGTAGCCCGTCAGGCCCATGATCGAACCGACCGACAGGTCGAGGTTGCCGGTCAGCACCACGAGCGTCTGACCGCACGCGGCGATCGCAAGGATCGCGGCCGTGAACAGGATGCTCTGCGCGTTGTCCCAGGTGAGGAACCGCGGTGCGAGCGCGGTGAACACGACAATGAGCAGGAATTGGAACACGATCACGCCGATGAACCGGATCCTGAGCGCTCCGGCCCCACCACTGAGGCCGCCCAGTTCGCGCAGTGCATGGGCGAGGCCCGCGGCGGTTCTCACGCGTGGGCTTCGGTTCGGGTTGACGTGCCGGTCGCCGCCGTGAGGATCGTTTCCTGGCTGGCCTCCGCGATCGGGATGTCGGCCGTCAGCCGCCCACGCGCGATCACCAGGACCCGATCGCAGACGGCGAGGACCTCGGGCAGGTCGGACGAGATCATGAGGATGGCCACACGCTTCGTTCGGGCCAGGTCGCGCATGATGTCGTGTACCTGTGCCTTGGTCCCGACATCGATGCCGTGGGTTGGCTCGTCGAGCAGCAGCACCTTCGGGTCCGTGGCCAGCCATCGCGCGATGGCCACCTTTTGACGGTTTCCACCCGACAGGGAGCTGACCGGATCCCCGATCCGGCCTTTGATGCTCAGCGCCTGCCGCTGGTCCGCTGCGAGCTCGCGCTCCTTGCGCGCCCGCATGAACCCCAACCGGTTCAGGCGACGGATGCTGGGCAGCGCGACGTTCGCCGTGATGCTCATCGACGCGATCACGCCTTCGGTGTCCCGATTCTCGGGAAGATAGGCGACGCCGTGGTCGACCATGGTGGCAGGGCTTCGCGGAGCGACCTTCGAGCCATTCACGCGCACCGTGCCGGTCATCTTCGGGCTGAGCCCGAAGATCGCCTGAGCGATCTCGGTGCGCCCCGAGCCAACAAGACCCGCGACCCCCACGATCTCCCCCTCGGCGACGTCGAAGCTGATGTCGTCGAACACGCCGAGCAGGCTCAGGTGCTCCACGGCCAGGCGCGCCGGGCCGAGCGACCCGGTCCTCGCCACCCGGTCCAGCACGACCGAGCGCCCGACCATGAGACGGATCATCGTCTCGTCATCGAGCTCGGATGCCGGGGCCGTACGGACGTGGGCGCCGTCTCGCAGCACCGTGATCGTGTCGGCGAGGAACCGGACCTCCTCCATCCGATGGGAGATCCAGACCACGGTGGTGCCCATAACCTTGAGCTTCTTGACCATCGCGTAGAGCTTCTCGGACTCGTCAGGGGTCAGGGCGCTGGTCGGCTCGTCAAGGATCAGGACCTGCAAGTCCGAGTCGACGGCCCGGGCGATCTCCACAAATTGGGCCTCGGCGACGGTCAGGCCTGCGACCAGCTGGTCGGGATCGAGGTCGAAACCCAGGTCAGCCAGTTTCGCGCGGGCGGCGCGGGCCATCGCCTTGCGATCCACGAAGGGACCCGATCGCGGGTACTGACCGGTGAAGATATTCTCGGCGACGGACAGATGCGGAAACAGGTTCGGATCTTGGTAGACCGCAGCGACCCCTGCCGCCCGTGCCTCCATCGGGTTCCGGAACCGGACCGGCTTCCCGTTCAGCTCTACGGTTCCGGCATCGGGATCCAGCAGGCCGGTGATGACGCCGACCAGCGTGGACTTGCCGGCCCCGTTCTCGCCGACGAGCGCGTGGATCTCACGTGGGGCGAACTCGAACGACACCTCGTCCAGCGCGCGGATCGCCTCGAAGTGCTTGGAGATCCCGGCAATGCGCAGTCGCGGACCAGGGGAGGGGAGTCTTACAGCTTCGGGTGCGTCAATCGTCATATGGCTACCAGTCGTTTGAACCGGACAGCTGCTGATCGCGGGCAGCGGTGGCGCGACTGTAACAGCGGCCGTCATGGGCTGGCAAGGATCTGCTCACACTCTGAGCATGTGCTCAACGACGATGGTCGGCCGGCACGGTCCCACGCCGCCAGGCGAGCTACGCGGCGAGCACCACGACCGCGATCGCGAAGATCCGCGGGCGTCCGGCCGCCAACGGGGCGCCGTCCGCCTCTACAACGACCGACCAGCCCAGGTGGACAGGGTCACGCTCGGTCGGATCGAACGGGATCGTGACGAGCTTGGACGCAGGCTCGCTCGGAGCCGCGACGTGGCCGCATGGCAGACCGCCATGGCTCGACTCGATGGGGAAGAACAACTTGCTCGGGAGCCGGTCCAGATCGGGCGCCTGACCCCGCCCGAGGTCGTCGCCTACCTGCGATCGCTACCGAGGTTGTGGGCTGACTCAGGTCCTGATGGACGTCAAGC
>Ga0209014_10001398_pt1 | contig 14239 bp, 10 predicted proteins | sample BarGraNGADG00212_FD_184491 | JGI IMG/M metagenome (GOLD analysis project Ga0209014, IMG submission 184491) | Arctic peat soil microbial communities from Barrow, Alaska - Barrow Graham LP Ref core NGADG0002-212 (SPAdes) (version 2) | ecosystem: Environmental > Terrestrial > Soil > Wetlands >...
CTTCCTATATGGTCTCGGCGCGATGGGTGAGGCCGGCGTGACCAAGGCGCTGGAGATCATCCACACGGAGCTCGATCTCACGATGGCCTTTTGCGGCCGCACCCGCATCGGCCAAGTGGACAAGAGCATCCTGCTGCCGGGGAGTTACGCGTCCGGCGACCGGTGAAAAGAACAACTGGGAGAAGAACCACGGAAACAGCCGGAGCAAACGCCGGATTATCACGGAACGCCCACGCGCAATCCCGGGCCGGAGAACCCGGCGCGCCTCCTAGAACTTTAGCACCACGCTCGTCCGAATCGACCGCGCCGGCATCCGATAGTACTGCGCGTCGCCGAACTCGCTCTCCGACACCACGTCGCGGCTGTCGCCGAGGTTGTGGCCGTCGAGACGGAACTCCCAGCGGCCCGTGCGATAACCGATCCCCGCGTCGTACGATGAGAACCCGGCCAGCGGCGCCGTGTTGCGCATGTTCATGAAGCGATCGCCCGTGTAGTTGATGCTCGCGCTGGCGATGAATCCTTCGTCGGGCGACAGCGAGATACCTGCCGACCAGAGCTGCTTCGCGGACATCTCCACGCGATTTCCACCGAGCTGCGTCGGCACGCCGTCGAAGAGCTGTACGAAGTCCACGAACTTGGCGTCGTGCGAGCTGAAGCTGGCCCGTGCGAACAGTGCATGCTCCAGCCGAACGTCCATGGCGAGTTCGAATCCCTGGAACCGCGTGTGCCCCGAATTGATGAGCGCGGGAAGGTTGTTGACCACGGTGGCCGTTACGAGGTTTTCGAAGTCCATCTTGAACGCGCTCGCCTCGAAATCGACCGTGCCATCGAAGCCGCGAAGCTTGAGGCCGCCCTCGTAACTGCGCGACGTTTCCGGTTTCAGCACGCCTCCGCTCGCGGCGAGGCTGAAGTCGAATGCCGCCGGCTTGAAGGTGTCGCGCGCGTTTGCGAACACGCGCACGTGATTCGGGCCTTCTTCCCAGATCGCATACATCAGGCCGAGGCTTCCGCTCAGACGCGTGTTCGTTGCCGACACGCCTGCGCCGCGCGACTCGGACGTTTCGTTGAGTCGAAGGCCGCCGCTGACGGTGAGTCTTGGATCCGGCCGCCATTCGGCGGATCCGTATGCACCGAGGAACAGCCGCTGATCCTTGGCATCCTTGTCGAAAATCGACGGCACGCTCGCTGACGGTGCAGTCGATCCGTTCAGCAGCGCCGTGTAGTTGAATGTCGCGCCCTCGGCATTGCCGTTCGCAAAGAGCGCATCAACGCCCGTCATGAAACGCCAGTCGGATTTGGCCGGCCAGATGATGTGCGTGTCGGCGTAGAGGTCGTTCACACCGATGTTCTCTCTGTATCCCGACGCGTTGTTCGCCGTGTTCGAGATATCGACGAGGAATCCACGGAGGATTCGTTGTGACGAGTGCGTGAAGGACGCGTTCGTGCCCCAAGTCGCGTCGCCCATCACGGCGCGTTCCCATCCGCCGGCAATCATCAAGCGGTCCTCGTCGAGATAGGCGCCCGCCGGATTGTGGTTCGCGTCGAGCGGCACCGACGCCGACAGCATCGCACCGTCCCGCGGCTGCGGGCTCGCGGGATCCTGACGCAGCATGCTGAGGTCGGCCGTGATCCACGTCTTGGAATCGTTCTCGACGTGCGCGGCACGCCACAAGGCATGGCCGCGCGAGAACGACGTGCGATCATCGGCGAAGCCCTGCTTGTCGAAGTCGGCGCTCAATCGAGACTTCCACGCGCCAACGAACGGCACCGAGACATCCGCCGCGAGACTTCCGGACCCGAAGCTTCCGCCGGTCGCGGCGAGATACCTCGCGCTCGCGGCCGCTGCGTTGTGGACGACGTGGACAACACCGACAAATGACGTGGCGCCGTACGTGACCGGCGCCGGTCCACGGAGGACTTCAATGCGCTCGACGTCACGCAGGCTCAGCGTCGCGACCGCGGGATTGAACGCGCCGCCCCAAGGGATGCCGTCGACGACGAGCAGGAACGCGTCGAATTCGCGGAGTCCCCAGAACTCGGGCACCGCGCTCGCTGGACCATTGTCGCCTCCGGGCGCGATCGCAACGCCAGCCGCCAGCGCCAGCGCGTCCTTCAATGACGTCGCACCGCGCGCACGCAGATCCGCGCCGCTGATGACCTCGATCGAAAGCGGTACGTCGTGCGGCGCCTCGGGCGTCCGCGTGGCCACGACTTCGATGGTTGCGATCGGGACCGCCGGCTTCGGCGGCAGAGCTTGTCCGTCGGCCGGCTCAGCGCTAGCGGCAAGGCTGAGCATGCCCGCGACAATGCCGACCAGCAACCTGCGTCCGCTCAACATGATTCTGGCTCCTCACAACCGGGAGAACCTGCAAGACCGCGCGCTCACTCCGGAGCACACTCCGGTCGGAACGCGTGTTCCGGGGAAACGTCATGAAACTGTCATGTAGCGTTCAACTTGGTAGGATGGCTGAGAAAGGCAAATACCATTTGAGTGTCTTGTCAGGGAAACCCCGAGTCCCTACATGACGTGCCGCAATCGCACGAGTTCGATTCGGGAATGGTATCTTGGACGTCACGACCTGTCAGAGCGGCGGAAGCGGCAGCTCCTGCCTTTCCACGCGAATGCCGTGCCGCTCCAGCGCCGGGAACACGAGTTCGTAAGGCACGTCGATCGGCGTGAGCAGGCCCGTGCGGCCGAGCACTCCATCGAGAATGAGCCGCGCCCCGCGGGCGAGCGTAAACCCCACCGTCCGCTGCATCGACGTGAAGCCGGTGGCGAAGTCACGCCGGTCCACCAGGTCGTACACGACGCGCACGCCCTTCCCTCCCCGTTTGCCGCGCACGTCCACGCGAATCCACGTGAGGTCCTCGTCGGCGTCGCCGTACTGGAACTGCGCCTGCGATGCGAGCAGCGCCGCCGTGAACTCGATCGGCGACACATCGACGCCGTTCACCGCGACCGGCGTGCGGTCGAGGAACCCGCTCTTCACCATCACGTTCCAGAATGCGCTGTGTCCTGGGAGCCGGCCGGTGTAGCGCGCCATCTCGCGTACCGTGCCGCGCACGCCGAAAAGTTCCGCGTAGTGCACGGCGTCGCCGTTGGGATAACACTCGAGCGGCGCGCCGAGCGCGGACAGCTCGACGATGTGCTGGCGTCCCGGCTCGAACAGCGCGTCAGCATCGATCGTCACCGGCTCGCCGCCGGTGATGATCCGTGCCGGCCGCCGGTACGACCGCATCACGCCGATCGGCGACCACGAGAACTTGTAGCCGAGCGCGTTGTCTCGAGCGTTCGGCCCCGGGATGCCGGCGCCGTACGCGCGGAACTCCTCCACCTCCTCCAGCTCGGCCAGCGCCCGCGCACCGAGGATGAGGTCGAGTCCCGGATCGAGCCCGAACTCCGGGAGGATGACGATTCCTTTTGCCCTCGCCGCACGATCGATCTCGCCGATCGCCTGCTCCGTGGCCGCGATCTTTCGCGCGTCCTGCTCCTGCGGGTCGCGAAGGTACATGCTGCTCACGAGGCTCACGCCGCAGCGCGCGGCGAGCCGCGCCATCGGGAGCGCGAACGTGCCCGGGAGCGCTTCCACCACGACGTCGGCCTCGCGCATCAGCGCGGCGATTGCCGCTTCGTCGGTGGCGTCGACGATCTTCGCGGTGACGCGCGATGCGGGGTAGCGGCGCGCGATGGCGTCGACGATGCGATCGCGGTCTTGATCGCTGTCGGCGACGACGACGTGCGTCGAGTCGTCGCCGGAGACGAGATCGTGCAGCGCCGCCTTTCCCTGCGCGCCGCAGCCGAGGAGGAGCAAGCGGCGGGTCATCTCAAAGAGTGTTTGGACGGTCCGTCGGCCACAAGGGGAGGAAGCCCCTGCACACCGAGAGCGTTTAATCCGATGCGCGGAATGGCCAGTCGTACTTCAATTTCGGCATGGGCACGTGCGGTCGCTTCAGCAAGCCGCGACCACCACGCGCTTGCCGGACCGGCGCACGTCAATTGCCCGGCAGTTGCGGCTCGGCCACGTACTTCACCGGAATCGCACCGGTGAGCGCGCGCAGCCACGCATGAATGTCCTGCACCTGCGGATCGGTGAGGGCCACACCCAACTGGTAATGACCCATCATCACGATCGCCGAATCGAGCGAGGCCACCGATCCGTCGCTGAAGTAGGGACCGGTCTTCTCGACGTTGCGCAGCACCGGCACCTTGAACACGTACCGATCGCCGGGCACCTTGGTAACCGCAATCCGCCCGCTGTCGGCAGTGGCCGGCCACGGGTGCACCAATCCCGCCTTCTGGAACGTCTGACCGCCCACATATGCGCCCGCGTGGCATGTTGTGCACCCCGCGGCGATGAACGTTTTGACGCCGCGCTTCTCCCGCACCGTGAGCGCCGCGGTATCGCCCTTGAGGTACGCGTCCCAGCGGCTCGGCGTCACCAAGCCGCGCTCGAACGCACCGATGGCGCGCCCCACGTTGTCGTAGGTGATCGGATCGGACTCACCCCGGAACGCGGACGCGAACGCGGCGCGATACTTCGCCGACGCCTTGAGGTGCTCCAGCACCGCGCCCGCATTCGGCATTCCCATCTCGTCCGGATTGAGGATCGGCCCCTTGGCTTGCTCCTCGACGTTGGGGTCGCGGCCGTCCCAGAACTGCGCCACCTGTCCCGCCGCATTGTACACGGTGTTCGAGTTGCGCGAGCCTTGTTGTCCCTTATGGCCGAAGCTCACACTGCGTCCGTCGGCGCCGTAGCCGTTGAGCGGATGGCAGGAATTGCACGACACGTCGTGCCCCTCGGACAACAGCGTCTCGTAGAATAGCGTTCGGCCAAGCGCGATTTCGACGTCGCTCGGCGTTTTGCCGGGCGTGTCCATCCGCTCCGGCAACGGCGCGAATATTGCCAGTTCGGCAGGGGTGAGTGGCGCGTCTTGTACCGCGAGGATCAGGCGGCCTTCGGTCGCCGCGGTGCCTGCCCGTCCGGATTCCCGGGGGGTTCCGCAGGCCGCGGCCACGAGAAGAACGGCGCCAAGAGTTGCGAGAGCTGTCGCACGCATAGGGGGCCTCCCTGAGGTGTCATCGTTCCGTCGATGACGGATGATAGAGGGAAACGCACTGACACACAGTCGGGCGAATCACGCCGCGTGCGTCAGGGAGACGGCCCTCTCAGTCTCGACGAAGGTGGCACCGCGGGCGCGGCGCCGATTTCGGCTCGAAACGCCTCCGCAGTTGCATACAACACGCATCCCTGCCACGACAAGCCCTCCAGCAGGTTGGCCAGCGTCCCGACGCCAGCCACGCTCAGGTCGGGATCGAGATCCACCAGCGGCCGCAGCACGAAAGCGCGCTCCAGCATGCTGGCGTGAGGCACGGTCAACTCGGCCGTGGCGATGCGCTGTTCGCCGTAGAGCACGAGATCGATATCGATCACGCGCGATTCCCAGCGTCCGTGTTCGCGACGCCCCATGGCGTGCTCGATTCGCGACGTCTGCTCGCGAAGCGCCTGCGCGCTCAGCCTCGTTTCGATCAAGACCGCACCGTTGAGATACGCCGGCTCATCGGCGACGACCGCTCCCGCCGGACCAAGCGGTGCGGTCTCGTACACCGGCGATACGTGCACGACCTCCATGTCGCGCGAATCCGTGAGCGCGCGCACAGCCTGTGCCAGGTTCGCCAGTCGGTCGCCGAGATTCGTGCCCAGTGATAGGTACGCGCGCACGGGCGGCGTCACGCGGCAAGTCTCACTTGGATCGCCGGCGATGGATTTCCACGCCGACATACTCGAGCGCCGCTGGAATCGGCACGTCGGGTTTGCGCACGCGTACGCGCACCGCGTCCACCGCGTAATCGTGCAGGACCTTCGCTGCGATCCGCTCCGCCACCGTTTCGATCAGCTTGAGCGGCGGGCCCTCCACGATCCGCCGTACGTCGCCCAGCACGGCTACGTAGTCGACGGTCTTCGTCAGGTCGTCGGTGCGCCCGGCGTCACCGAGGGGCATGCTCAGGTCGATGTCGACGATGAAGCGCTGCCCCAGGCGATTCTCCTCGGGCATGACGCCATGATAGCCGTAGAACAGAAGCCCGCGCATCAGCACGCGATCGTCACTCATGCGCGTGCGCTCCCTCGGGCGTTCCCGCGTGCGTTCCCGCGTGCGATTCACGCACGACCGCGTCGGCCATTCGCGCCACTCGCATCATGGCGCGTACGTCGTGCACGCGGACCATGTCGGCGCCGAACGCGATGCCCAGTGCGACGGTCGCTGCCGTTCCCTCGAGGCGCTCCGATGGTGCCGTGGCGGGAAGCGCCACACCGATCATCGACTTCCGTGACGTGCCGATCAGAATCGGCCTCCCCAGTGTCTTGAGTTCGCCCAGCCGCCGAAGCACTTCGAGATTCTGCGCGGACGTTTTCCCGAATCCGAATCCCGGATCGACGATCACCTGCTCGCGTCCGAGGCCGGACTCGTCTGCGCGCTCGAGGCTTCTGTGAAGAGAGGCGATGATATCCGCCATCAGGTCGTCGTACCGGGACCCGCGCTGATTGTGCATGGCGATGACGGGCACATTGAATTCCGCGGCGACCAATGCCATGCCGGGGTCTCCTTGCAACCCCCATTGATCGTTGATCAGGCGCGCGCCGAGCGCCAGCGCGCGGCGCGCCACGGCGGCCTTGGTCGTGTCGATCGAAATCGGCACCGGACACTCCGGCGCGAGCCGTTCAAGGACCGGCACGATCCGGCGCAATTCTTCGTCCGCGGAAATTGGGGCGTGCCCCGGACGAGTCGACTCACCGCCAAGATCGATGATGTCGGCGCCCTCCTCGACCATGGCGAACGCGTGTGCGACCGCCTGCGCGGGGTCCGCGTATCGACCGCCGTCGGAAAATGAGTCGGGCGTCACGTTCAGAATGCCCATCACGAGCGTACGCTCGCGCACGCCGTGAAGCCACGCATCCAGCGACAGTCGCCGTATCGCGGCGGCTCGGATAGCCTCGGCAGAAGCGCGCGTGTCGTGCATGGACGAAACATAGCGTACAAGGCCGCTTGGCCGAGCTACGTGATCGCGGGTTGTTTAGGCTCCGGGGTCACGTGCGACATATCGCCGTTCCCCACCCCGCGGGTTGACCCTCGCCGACTCGCGTTTGTGGCGAAGAAGTCGCATACTCCTGAGCCTTCTTGAGCGCTTCTCGCCCAAACTCCCACCCGCATCGGAGAATCCGCATGTCGCACCGAGCCCCAGCCGTTTCCGTTCTTCTGCTGGCGCTCCCGGAACGATGAAGAATCACGGCCACAGCCGCAGGCAATTCATAGGGCTGACCGGCGCCGGCATCGCCGGCGCGATCGGCGGGACTTGGCTCGGCGCCGCAGCAACCGTCGAAGCACAAGACGCCGACCGCAAGACTCAGGACGCTGATCTCGTCGTCTTCAACGCAAAGGTCTATACGGTTGAGCCCCAAGCGCCGCAGGCGGAAGCGTTCGCGGTGAAGGCCGGCCGGTTCGTCGCCGTGGGAAGCACCAAAGAAATCAGGGCGCTCATCGGCAAGGGGACGCAGGCGATCGACGCCAAGCAGATGACCGTCGTGCCCGGGTTCATCGATTGCCACAATCATGCGACGGGCAACGTGCTGCTCTATGAAGTTCTCGTCGGCAATCCGTACGTCGTCGAGTTCGTGACGATCGCGAGCATCGTCGAGAAACTCCGCGCGAAGGCGCGCGAGACACCCGCGGGCACGTGGGTCGAGGGGTATTTTTTCGACGACACCAAGGTGAAGGACAATCGCCTGATCAACGTTCACGATCTCGACGAGGTGTCGAAAGACCATCCCGTCGCGGTGCATCATCGCGGCGGTCACACCACGTTCTACAACAGCAAGGCTCTCGAGCTCGCGGGAATCACCAGGACCACGCCCAATCCGCCGGGCGGAACGTTCGACCGCGACGCGAACGGTGAACTCAACGGCCGGGTGACCGACCGGGCGAGTGGCGCGGTCAACCGGGTCGGCAACCGCCCGACCTTCACCGCGGAACAGCGGCAGCAGCGCGACCGTGACGGGCTGGCATTCATCTCGAAGCAGTTCGTCCGCTACGGGCTGACGAGTGTGCATCACGAGGGCGGCGATCTATTTGCATTGCAGCAGGTGAGGGCGCGCGGAGAACTGCTGCATCGCGTGAGCTACGAAGCGGGCGGCGCCACGCTCGAGGGAATGATCACCGGCGGCATCTCGAGCGGATTCGGCGACGAATGGATCCGGCTGGGCGCCACGAGCGAGCACACGGTGGACGGGTCGTTCTCGGAGCGCACGATGGCGATGAGCACGCCATACGCCGGCGTCGAGCCGCCGTACAAGGGGAACATCACCGAGACGCAGGACACGCTCGATGCGTGGGTCGAGCGCGCGCATCGCGCGGGCATCCAGCTGAACTGCCACGCGAACGGCGACGTCGCGATCGACATGACCCTCACGGCGTACGAGCGCGCGCAGCGACTCTTTCCGCGCGCCGACGCGCGCCCCAAGATCACGCACTGCACGCTGATCAACGACGACCTGATCCGCCGCATGAAGGCGCTCGGCGTCGTCCCCGCCCCGTTCACGTCGTACGCGTACTACAACGCCGACAAGTTCAAGTACTACGGCGAAGAACTGATGAAGCGATGCATGGCGTATCGCACGTTCATCGACGCCGGGATCACGGCGGCGGCCGGCTCGGACTTCAGTCCGGGGCCATTCGACCCGCGGATGGGGATTCAGGGGATGGTCACGCGCCGCGGGTGGAACGGCGAGACGTGGGGCGCCAACCAGCGGATCAGCGTGGACGAGGCGCTGCGGGTCAATACGCTCAACGGCGCGTACAACTCACACGAGGAGGCGATCAAGGGATCGATAACCGTGGGCAAGCTCGCGGACTTCGTGGTGATGGCGGACGACATGCATGCCATCGATCACGAGAAGATCAAGGACATCGAGATCGTGCGCACGGTGGTCGGAGGAGCTACGGTTTACAAGGCGTGATGGCGTCCCAATGTAGCCGCCGCGGCCGGAGGCGGGACAAACCAACTCGCATGTCGTAGCTTTTCTCCACGCCCCTCACGTGGAGACCCGATGCGCCGTTCCGCGCTGGCCCTTTCCGTCGCCCTCGCATGCATGACCAGCGCCGCGATGGCGCAGGAGAAGGAGGACCGCACCCTCCTCACCTGGGACCAGATGCGCGCGATCATCATGGAGGCGTCCGGCGACCGCGCCATGCACCACGTGCTCGAGTTCGTGCCGTACCAGCGCGTACGCCCGGCCTCCGAATACACCACCGGCCCGTTCCGCGAAAGCAAGATGACCGCGGAGTTCGGCAAAGAATACGGGTTTTCGACCGTCGAGATCGAGAACTTTCCCGGCGGGCAGCTTTGGCAGCCGTCGAAGGGTCAGCTATGGGCGTCGGAGAAGCTCGGCCCCCGCAAGCTGTACGACATCTACGACACGCCTGTCGCACTCGGCGGCAACACGCCCACCGGCGACAGCTCGGGTGAACTCGTCGACATCGGCAACGGCGGCCGCGCCGAGGACTACACCGGAAAGGACGTGAAAGGAAAGGTCGTGATGGGGAGCGCGAGCCTGAACGCGCTCCAGCGACTCGCCGTGTTCGAGCGGGGCGCGGCCGGCGTGCTGAGCTGGAACTCGATGCGGCCGATCCAGCAGCCCGACATCATGATTTCCTCATCGATCGCCGCCGCAAACCCCGGCGGAGGAAGCCCCGGCTTCGGATGGATGGTCACGACGCGCACCGCGCACGATCTCTCCGCCCGCCTCGAGATGGGCGAGAAAGTGACGATTCGCTCAGTCGTCGAAGCGCAGACGTTTCCCGGGCGTCAGGAGGTGATTCACCTGACGATCGCCGGCGACGGCAGCACCAACCAGGACGTCATCGTCTCCGGACACATCTACGAAGGGTTGATCAAGCAGGGTGCGAATGACGACAATTCCGGCGCGGCGCACATCCTCGAGATGGGGCGGGCGTACATCCAGCTGGTGAAGGAGGGCAAGCTCCCACGGCCGAAGCGAACGATTCATTTTCTGTTCGTGCAGGAGATCAGCGGCACGAACGCGTGGCTCAACGCCCATCCCGACATCGCCAAGCGCATCATCGCCGATCTCAACTACGACATGGAAGGGCTGCGGCTCAGCGCCGGCGGGGCGCAATGGCTCCTCATGCGCACCCCCGATTCCTTTCCGACGTTCCTCAACGACGTCTGCCAGAACTTTCTCGAGTTCGTCGCCGAGATCACGCGCGAGCGCGTGCGCTACCGTGCCAACGGCTACTCGCCGGCGCTCGATGTCCTCTCGCCCAACGGCAGCCGCGATCCGTTCAACATCAAGGTCGACAAATACTACGGCTCGAGCGATCACGCGACGTACATGCAGCACGGCATTCCGGCGATCATCTTCAACACTTGGCCGGATCCATTTTATCACTCGTCGCAAGACACGCCCGACAAGCTCGACGCGACGCAGTTCAAGCGCGCCGCCGTCGTGAGCGTCGGCGCGATGGCAGTCCTCGCCTCCGCCGATGACCCGATGGCGGTTCGCGTGGCGGCCGACGCGCTCGGCCGCGGCGCCGAACGCATGACCTCAAACCAGCGCAAGGGACTCGGCTACATCGGCGACGTCACCAGCGCGTCACAGCTCGCCCAGGCCTACACCGACGCGAAGGCGGCCGTGCGTCACCAGGCGAACATCGAGAAGGCCGTGGTGAAATCGGCGAGCGTGCTGTTCGCGAATCCGGCCGACGCCGAAAAGCGGCTCGCGGCGACGTATGAGCCGTTGATCGAAGCGCGGGCCGCGGAGCTGACGGCAGAGGTGAAGGCGACGTACGCGCTCGCGGCGACGACGTGGAAGATTCCGGCGGTCGAGCCCGTGCAGTCGGATCTCGAGAAGCAGGCCGCACGGACGATCGTCGAGCGGATCGCGCCGGCCGCTGGCGCGGGCGGCGGCCGCGCGGGCGGAGGTGGTGGTGGCGGCGGGCGAGGCGGCGGGCGAGGCGGCGCGGCCTCGAATATCCCCGGACACATTGGGGGAGAGCTCAACGCCGTGCTCGGCCGCGGCATGACGGTGCTGGAAATTCACGACTTCATATCGGGGGAGTTCGAGCCGGTGCCGTTGCAGGACGTGTGGGATTACGTCAAGGCGCAGGAAGCGGCGGGATCGGTGAAGCTGACGACGAAGGCGACGGGCAAATAGGAACCCCCGCCGGCTGGTCGCTTGCTCCCACCGATTCGTTCGCGCTAGCACAGACGGCTGATATGAATGACACCCCGCCTTCGCTAGACTGAGAAGGAATCGTACGCCCTTACTGATGGAGCGCATACGCCCTTTACGGTCAGCGCAGGAAGTGCATGAGGGACCTCAAGCAGGACAGGCCCGACGTCATCACACCGCGGTCGATCGCCCTGATCGTGGGGACGATCGTGGGCATGTGGCTGGTGTACCAGCTCCGGACCGTCGGGCTGGTTCTGCTCGTCGCGCTGATCCTCGCGGGGACCTTCAATCCGCTGATCGAACGGATGGAGAAGCGCGGGATCGCGCGATTGTATGCGTTGATTCTTCTCTTTGTCGCGTTGAGTGCGATCGCGGCGCTGCTGCTCTTCCTGACCATGCCGCCGATCATCGAGCAGGTCACGCAGATGGTGCACGACGCGCCGGCTCTTCGCGCGCGGTTGATCGCGTTTCTCAACGAGCGCAGCGTTACCGTGCCCCTCGCGCACATCGCGCAGAACGCGGGAATCGACCAGACGTTCGCTCGCATCGAGCAGAACCCGATGGGCTATTCATCGCGGGCCGCCATGCTGGTTGGATACGGTGCAACGACACTGGTGCTGTCGTTCTATCTCCTCGCGGACGGCAAGCGTGTGCGCGGCGTGGCCTACGCGATCGTGCCACGCGAATACCACATGCGACTGGCACGCATCCTCCAGAACATGGAGACCATCGTCGGCGGCTACATGCGCGGGCAGTTCATCACGTGCGCGGCGATCGGCGTCTTCAGCTTTGTGCTCCTCGTGGCCTGCCAAGTCCCGAACGCCCTGTCGCTCGCGTTGTTCGCGGCCTTGTGTGACGTCATCCCCTTCATCGGCGGATTAATCGTCATCCTCCCCGCGGTCCTCGCCGCTCTTCCCCGCGGGTTGCCGGTAGCCGGCGTGGTGCTGATTGCCTTCATGGTCTATATGGAATTCGAGAGCCGCATCCTCGTACCGAGGGTGTACGGGCATGTGCTGCGGCTGTCGCCGACGATGGTCATCCTCGCGCTCCTTGCTGGAGGAACATTGATGGGCGTCATGGGCGCCCTGCTCGCCCTGCCGATCGCGGCCGGGCTGCTGATGATTCTGGACGAACTGCGCGTGGAGATGCCCGGCGACGACAGTGTCGACCGGTCAGAGAAGGCTCGGAACGCGAAGACCGAGGCCACGTACGAACAGATGAGTGCGGGCTCGGCGGCTCCTGAGGCGGGCCAGATCGCGACGCAGCTCGCACAGGACATTCGTGACGCTGACCGGGTGGATGAAGCGAAGCACTCGAGCGGAGCGGCGGAGTGAACGCGGAACCGGTCGTCTTCCCGCCCGTCGGCGTTCCGGCTGCGGCGACCATTCGCGACGGGGTCCTCGACGCGAAGATCCTGATCGTCGACGACAAGGAAACCAACGTCAAGCTGCTCGAGGTGATACTGCGCAGCGCCGGCTACGTCGGTATCACGTCCACGCTCGATCCGTATGCGGTGTGCGAGCTGCACGCGAAGACTTGTTACGACCTGATCGTGCTCGATCTCCAGATGCCCGGCATGGACGGATTCCAGGTGATGGAAGGGCTGAAGCAGATCGAAAAGGGCGGCTACCTGCCGGTCCTGGTGATCACCGCCCTGCCGGATCACAAGTTGCGCGCGCTCCGGGCCGGAGCAAAGGATTTCATCAGCAAGCCGTTCGACACGGCCGAAGTGTTGACGCGTGTGCATAACATGCTGGAGGTCCGCCTGTTGAACGTGGCGATCCGCCGCAAGAATGACGAGCTGAAGACACTGTTCGACCAGGTGGTGGCGGAACGGAAGGTATCGGAGCGGCTCGCTTTACACGTGCCGCCCGATTCGATTGCTGCGCGGCTTCAGGCGCGGCCCGACGTCACGCCGGAGAGTTTCGCGAATGTGACGGTGTTGATCGCAGACATCATCGGATTCACCGACCTCGCACCAGCGGTGGGGCCGGAGCGACTGGCGAGTCTCCTCGACGAGATCTTCACCAGCTTCGACTATCTTGTGCGGGAGCGCGGCCTGAGGAAGATCAAGACGCTCGGGAACTCGTACATGGCCGCCTGCGGCATACCCACATCATCGACCGATTGTGCGATGCAATCGGCGCACCTGGCGCTCGACATGGTCATTGCGCTGGACCGCTTCAATGAACGCACAGACCACTCGCTGCAGGTGCGCATCGGCATCGCCACGGGTGCCGTGGTGGCGAGCGTCATAGGCAAGCGCATGTACGTCTACGATGTATGGGGTGACGCCGTGAACACCGCGAGCCTCATGGAATCCCACGGCGTGGCCGGACGTGTGCAGCTGTCGGAGAGTACCCGGCGGCTACTGGACGCGCCGTTCGTGCTCGAGAAGCGCGGCGTTCTGGAGACCGACGGAACGGGCGGAGTGATGTCGTGGTTCGTCACCGGACGAACGCACGCGTCGGCGTGAGACCTGTTGCACCATCTTCGTGCCATGCCGCGCTGATCCGGACAAGGCGCGCGACCTGTTCACCGCCCAACGTATTTCAGCAAGCCGAGATAGTCTCCGCCCACGCCGTACTTCGCGTAGATCACGGATGCGCCCGGCGCCGCGTTCGTCTCGGTGGAGAACTCGTCGCCGACCCGCGCCAGCATGGTGCGACGACCACCGTTATCGAGCATCACTTCGATAGCTCCGGGCACGCGCAACCTGAAGCGATAGCTGTGGCCGATGTGGAGCGCCCCGTCGAGCGACTCGAACAGCCAGGCGCCTCTCGACGCGAAGCTGCTGTACGGAGTCGGAAATGCCGCGTCGCGAGTACCGCGCGACGCCTCCACGCGATAGTCGAGGACCCAGCCGAGCGGACCCGTCGCGCCGCGACCTTTGGCGAACACGCGCATGATGTAGTCGCCGGCGTGCGGGAAGGCCGCGCTGATTTCGGCGTGTGTGTCGTCCACCTGCGCGAAGACGAACTCTCCCGTGATCC
>Ga0209014_10001402_pt1 | contig 14230 bp, 13 predicted proteins | sample BarGraNGADG00212_FD_184491 | JGI IMG/M metagenome (GOLD analysis project Ga0209014, IMG submission 184491) | Arctic peat soil microbial communities from Barrow, Alaska - Barrow Graham LP Ref core NGADG0002-212 (SPAdes) (version 2) | ecosystem: Environmental > Terrestrial > Soil > Wetlands >...
TTATGAGCTTATGTTGGCGTTATAGTGTCGCTTAAATACGTCATCTTTAATCAATTTTCATATGGAATTATTGCCTTCAAGTAGAACGTCGTGTCACCTTGATTATCCCCACGGAAATCATATACTTGCCACCAATCTGCGGGTGGACGTTCTATATGAAGGTGTTTTAGCGCCCCCGACCCTCACCGCGCGATTGCTCGATGCGGTGGAGGAATACGCCGGCAGGTCTGACCGGCGGCTCGAGCAAGGAGCACCTAGCATGACCGAGAAGATCCCGGCGAAGCCCGAAGTTGCCATTGTCGTGCCGCCGCGCCGTCACCCTGGCCACCGCGGCCAGGACGCACGTGACGCTGTCGCCGAAATGGCCGCCAAGGCCGCCGAAATATCGATGGAGGCGGGCAGCAAGATGGCGGCGGCCATGAAGGAGGTCATCAACGCAGCGGCCGGCCTCACGGGGTTCGCGATCGAAAGCGCTCGTGATGTGGTGCAGTTCATGGTGCGTCGTGGCCAGATGACGCAGGACGAAGCCGACAAGTTGCTCCACGGCGTTGAAGAAGCCTACAGCAAGAGGCACAAGGGCGCGATGCCGGCGTCGGCACCCGCCGCCAAGACCGTAATCTCGACGCACAAGCCGATGGCAGCGGCGCACGCTTCGGGCACTCACAAGACGGCGCTGAAGCCTGCCGCGAAAAAGGCGACTCCGGCAAAGAAACCCGCTCCGGCAAAGAAGGCGGCCGCAGTCAAGAAGGCACCGGCCTCAAAGAAGGCGGCTCCCGCAAAGAAAGCACCGGCCGCCAAGAAGCCCGCGCCCAAGAAGTAGTGCCCTTCGGCTACCAGCCGGGATGACAAGCGCGCACCTTCCCGGGTGCGCGCTTGTCCGTTTCCCGCGCCTCTTCCCTTGCACTCTCCTCTGCTCGTGACCCTCCCTCCGCCGCCACGCGGTGACGCCGTCGCCCTCACGCAGGCACTCGTCGCCGTGGACTCCCGCAATCCGTCCCTCGTCCCAGACTCGGCGGGCGAGGGCGACTGCGCGCGTTCACTCGCCGAAACACTGGGCACGTGGGGCTTTCGCGTGGCCTTGGTGGACTGCGCGCCAGGCCGTCCCAGCGTGGTGGCGCGCATCGGACGCGGCGGGGGTCGCACGCTGATGTTCAACGGCCACCTCGACACCGTGGGCGTGGAGGGAATGACCCATGCGCCGTTCGCTCCGGAGATCGTCGATGGCAACCTCTACGGGCGCGGCAGTTGCGACATGAAGGGAGGCGTCGCCGCCATGTGCGCGGCGGCGGTCCATGCGGCGGACGCGGGCATCGATGGCGAGATCGTGATTGCCGCCGTGGCCGACGAGGAGTGGCAGTCGGCGGGCACCGCATCGCTGCTGGCGCGGGGCGTCAGGGCCGACGCGGCCATCGTCACCGAGCCGACGCGCCTGGGAATTGGGCCAGCGCATCGCGGTTTCGCGTGGGCCGTCGTGACGGTCCATGGCGTGGCGGCGCACGGGTCGCGATACGATGTGGGCGTGGATGCCAACACCATGGCCGCGTTGCTGCTGGCCGAACTCGACGAGTACCAGCGGACGGTGCTGCCGCTGCGCACCCACGCGCTGCTCGGGCGCGCCTCGTTTCACGCCGCGCGCATCAGCGGCGGCCTCGGCCTGTCCACCTACGCCGACAGCTGCCGCGTGGAGCTTGAACGCCGCACGCTGCCGGGTGACACGGGCGAGGGCTTTGCCGACGAGCTGCGCTCGGCCTGCGCGCGCGTCGCGGCGCGCGCCCCGCGCTTCCGCGCCGACGTGGAAGTCACCTTCGTGCAGGCGCCCAACGACGTGCCAACGGACGCGCCGATTGTGCGCACGCTGGCCGGCGCGGTGGAACAGGTGGAGGGTGCGCCGGCTGCGATCGAGGGGCTTTCGTACTGGACCGACGCCGCCCTTCTCACGGAGGCGGGAATCTCGGCAATATGTTACGGTCCCGGAGACATCCGGCTGGCGCACAGTGCCACGGAGTGGGTACCGGTTTCCGAGGTGCAGCGCGCCACAGCGGTGCTCGCCAGGACCGCGATCGACTGGTTCGGGGAGCGCTAGGTGGAACTGTCGGTCAAGCAGTACGATGCACTCGAGCGCGCCATCACCGACGGACGTCGCATCTCGTTCTTTCGTCGCGGCACCGAGTTCCTGGTGATTCCCGAACGCCTCGTGCTGAGGAACCGCCGCGAGTGCATCGAGGCGCGGCATCCGACCACCGGCGACCACCTGACACTCTGGATCGACGAGGCCGATGCCGTGGAGATCATAAGTTGAGCGGCGAGCTGGTGGCGATCTACGCCGACGAATCGTGTCTCGGCAACGGCAAGGCGGGCGACAATCCTGGCGCGGCCGGCGTGCTCATCGAGTACGAGCGGCGCAGCGGCGGTCTCGTACGCCGCGACCTGTGGGTGAGTGAGTCGTCCACCACCAACAATCGCATGGCACTGCGCTCGGTAAGCGAGGCCATGCGCGCCATCGGCGCCAAGGGCGGCCGCTTTCGCGTCTGCTTCACCACCGACTCGCGGTACATCGTGGACGGCATGACGGGCTGGGTCCAGGGATGGGCACGCAATGGCTGGAAGCGAAAGACCGGCGCCATCGAGAACCTAGAGATGTGGCACGACGCGCTGCGCGCCTGCGAGGGACACTCGATCGCCTGGCGATGGGTGCGTGGACACAACGGACACGCGCAGAACGAATACGCCAACCATCTGGCAACGCGCGCGGCGGCCGAACAGACTTCGAGCGGCATCCTGATGGAGTCGGCATTCGAGGAATGGATCGCCGCGCAGCAAGCCAAGGGGACGAAAGTGGGTGCACCGGACGACTTCCCCGATGGCGCGACCTTCACGCCGAACGCATCTTTGCCTCGGGTTGGATGACGCCAACGCCGGGAGGGCTGCATGCGCGTGCTCGTGGGACTTCTGCTGGGACTTGCCGCCGGATACGGCTACGACTTCTATGACGGCCAGCATCACCGTGAACCCAGCGTGCTGCGAATGGCGAAGACGCTCCGGAAGCCGTCCTTCTCAGCGGTGCAGCGCGCCGAGTCGCTTCGCCGCGACGCAGAGAGAAAGTTGCAGAAGAACGCCGACGATAAACTGAAGGAAGCGGAGCGATAGATGGCCGACGAACTCGAACGCCTGTTTCGCATACTGGTACTTCGCGTCCGGGACGTGCGCCCGGAGAACCTGACGCGTGCGTTCGAGGTGGCTGACATCCTCCGCACCTTCGTGCCGTATCGCGCCACGCGCGTTGAGGTGGGCGTGGAGACGGCCGAGGACTACGAAGTGCTCATCCTGCGGCTCCTGTCGGGGGAACGCGGGCTCCTGTTCACCGACGACGCGATGCAGGATGACCTGCGCCGCGAGCTCGACTCGGGCAACCCGGACTTGCGCGTGTTGCAGTCATACGGCACGGCCAGGGTAACACTGGCGCAACATGCCATGCGACAGGTGCTGGAGACGGGGCCGGCGGCAACGGCGGCTGCAACGGCGGCTGCAACGGCGGCTGCAACGGCGGCTGCAACGGCGGCTGCAACGGCGGCTGCGACAGGCGCGGCGGGCGCGGGGAGTGCGCCGGCTCCGGTCGAGCCACCGCAGGCGGAGCCGACGACGGTCCTGCGCGATACCGAGGGACGCGTGGCGGGGGCCTTCGAAGGCGAGCGCGTGAACATGGCTCCGACGCCCGAGGCGCTCGCCGCCGCCCTCACGGCCCTGCAATCGAAGCTGCCGCCGACCCTTGCCGATCTGGGCGAGGCAATTGGATCGGCGGGCGAAGTGCGCGCGCACCATTCGTTCCAGGCGCGCGCCTCGCGCATTCCGGACCCGACGGTCGAAACGTTGCCCCGCACGCCGCGCCCCGGATGCCGGTTCTGCGGCCAGGCGCTCCCTGAGGGCCGCGAGGTCACCTTCTGTCCACAGTGCGGCCAGAACCTGAAGCTGCGAAGGTGCCCGGGGTGCAGCGCAGAGATAGAGTTGGGGTGGAAGTTCTGCATCATTTGTGGCCGCGCCGCCGCAAACTGATCCGCGAATATCTCCGCACCGACGCAACCTCCACGTCACATTGTTCGTACTGGGGTACAGGAAGCTCTCGAACATCGCCCTGCTGCACGGTGGCCTGATGTGACTGCAAGAGCCGAGAGCTGCGCAGGTCTTTGTCGGCGGGTGGCGCGGATCTCGTGCGCCGATGACCCGCTGGAGGCACTTGAACGGGCGTTTCCGCTTAAGGCCGGCCTGGCGGGAGCGATGCGCCGCCAGATTGGCCTGGCGTTCGGCGGCATCTGAATGACCACTTGCACCACCATCCAATGACAAATCCGGGTTCCTTGCCCTCTGATCCCCGCACGCTTGACCGCGCCGCGCTCGAGCGCGTGCTTGCGCGCGCCCTGGAACTACACGTGCGCGGCGACGGCACCGAGGACGGCCGCGAGCAACTGAGCGAAACGAGCATCCTGGACATCGCGCGCGAAGTCGGCATCGCCCCCGAAGCGGTGCGGCAGGCCATGGCCGAGGAGCGTGCGCGGTCACCGCTGGCCGCCGCGCAGCGCGACAGCGACCAGATGCTCGCGGACCCCACGATATCGGCGGCGCGCGTCCTCGGTGGTTCCCCGGCGGAATTGATGGGCAAGCTCGAGGCGTTGCTCACGCGGGACGAGACACTGGGCGTGATCCGACGCTTCCCCGATCGGCTGGTGCTGGAGCCGCGGCAGGGCCTGGTGGATCAGTTGGTGCGGGGCGTGGACTATGGCGGCAAGGGGTACTACCTGTCGCGCGCCAGCGAGGTGGTGGTGAGCGTCGGGGCGGTGGATGCCGGGCGTACGCATGTGGCGCTGGCGGCCGACCTGCGGTCGGCGCGGAACAAGCGGCTGGCGATCCCGGTGGTCCTGCTCGTGCTCGGCGCGGTCGGCGGCGTGCCGCTGGTGGTGCTGACCTTGTATCCGTGGCTCGCCGCCATCCCGCCACTGGTGTTCGGGTGGCTCGGCTGGTACTGGGCGCGCGCTTCGTGGCGCGCGATGCGACGTCAGGCCCTGGTGTCGCTGGAGCGGCTGTTGGACCGGCTGGAGTACCCGGAGAAACCGTCATCGGCACGGCAACTGATCGACGGACTCACCAAGGGCCTGCTGCCGCCGAAATAGGGCGCTCCGACTGGAGCGCATTCGGTAACGTCTGGTCAGGCGTGGCTCCGTAGCTTCATGGTGTGGACAGTCTTGCTGCACACCACGGAGACGCGGGGTTCACGGAGTGGCACTGAGAAACGAAGACCTCACGCGCCAGATTCTCGGCGCCGCCATTCAGGTGCACCAACGACTCGGGTCAGGCCTGCTCGAGTCCGCCTACGCGGCAGCGTTGGCCATCGAACTGGGTCGTCGTGCGGTGCAATTCACCCGCGAAGTGAAGATACCCGTGAGCTACGACGGCGAGGCACTCGACACGCACTTTCGGCTCGACTTTCTCATGGATGGTCGCGTCGTTGTCGAGGTGAAGGCCGTCGAGCAACTCGCAAGGGTCCACGAAGCGCAGTTGCTGACGTACCTGCGGTTAGGCGGATTCCCCGTTGGACTCCTGTTGAACTTCAACGTCGTGCTGATGAAGCAGGGAATCGTACGGCGCATCCTGTAGCGCTCCGTGTTCCTCGGTATACTCCGAGCCTCCGTGGTGTTCAGGAGATCTCCGCCGCGGGTGGATGCCTGAGAAGCGGCACGACGGTAGATTTCCCTCGATGCCTACGCCCGACTCCCCAGAGCGCGTCCGCGACGCCGAGCGTTTCGCGCGCGCGGTGCTTCCCGTGGCCTCACGCACGTTCGCGCTCTCGGTGCGCCTGCTACCGGGTGACTTGGGACGTTCCGTGCTCTGCGCCTACCTGCTCTGCCGCATCGCGGACACGGTGGAGGACGATGGCCACGCCGCGCCAGAGCGCAAGGCGGAACTGCTGGCGGAGTTCCTGCGCTGCCTTGACGACGTTCTCGTGGCAAACGCCTTTCCCGAGCGGGCGGCGGACATCCGGGGCGAGGAAGCGCACCTGCAACTGCTTCGGCGGACCGATCTCGTGTTCGTGCTGTTCCGGTCGCTGCCACCCCGGTCACGGGACCATGTGGCACACTGGGTGCGCGAGATGGGACGCGGAATGGCGGCGTTCATCCTGCGACATCCGCGCGGCCTGCGCATCCAGACGATGGAGGAGTATCGCGAGTACTGCTACTACGTGGCCGGCACCGTAGGCTGCATGCTCACCGAGCTCTGGCGCGAGCACGGTCCCGCGCTGTCGCCGGAGTGCTATGACGCGCTGTGGGCGCGCAGCACCCAGTTCGGTGAGGCGCTGCAGACGGTGAACATCCTCCGGGACATCGCGACGGACGCGGAGCGGGAGAATGCGATCTACGTGCCCGAGCGGACATTGGCAGCCCACGGCAGTTCGCAAGCGCAGTTGCTCGCCCCAGAAAAGATCGCCGAAAACCGCGCGGCGGTGGGTGAGTTCATCGGGCTGGCCACGACGGACCTTGATACGGCGTTCGAGTACTTGCTGCTGCTGCCACGGCGCGCGCTCGCCATTCGCGCCTTTTGCGTCCTTCCGCTGCTGTACGCCTATGCCACCCTGCGCGAGCTCGCCCGCACCGACGCGATGCTGCGACCGGGCGGCATGGTGAAGATTTCCAGGCGCGAGGTGAAGTCGTTGATGGTTGCCGGCCTGGCGGCGCTCGCCAGCAACGCGTTGCTGCGCCGCCTCGTCGCCCTGGTGCGCGAGCGCCCGTTCATCCCGCTGAGCACCGCTGGGACGACCGCGTGAGCTTACACCTGGCTCTCGACGGAACGTTGCTGGCGCCCGACGGGTTTCGCGGTGTCTTTCGTACCGACGCGCGGGCCTGTGCGGTATATAGCGAGGGTGCGGGGCTCGCGCGCATCGTTCCGGACGCGGTGGCCGTGCCGGCCGACGCCGACGACGTGGTCACCCTCGTGCGCTGGGCGGCCGAGCACGTCGTACCGATCGTGCCGCGGGGTTCGGCGAGTTCCATGGCCAATGGGGCCGTGGGACGAGGCGTGGCACTCGACCTCTCGCGCCTGGACTGGATCGGCCAGGTGCAGGACGCCGCGGTGACGTGCGGGCCAGGCGCACTGCGGGACGCGGTGGATGCGGCGGCACGGGTGCACGGACTGCGATTCCCGGTGGACCCGTCGTCGGGCGCCTTTTGCACCATGGGGGGAATGGCGGCCTGCAACGCCGCGGGATCGCACAGCGTCAAGCTGGGGGCGACGCGCACCTGGGTGCGGGGTCTCGACTGCGTCTTCGCCGACGGAACGCGAGCATGGGTGCGCCGTGGCGAGCCGAGGCCGAAGGTGGAGGCGCTGCGGGTATTCCACGCGGAAGTCGCGCGTGACGCGATGGAACGGGGTGCGGCACTGGCTCACATCGGCGTTCGCAAGGAGTCGAGTGGCTACGCCCTGTCGGAGTACGCGCGCAGCGGCGACCTGGTGGACGTGCTGGTGGGGAGCGAAGGGACGCTCGCCGTCTTTGTGGGCATCGAGCTCGGTCTCGCGCCGCTTCCCGCGGCCAGCGCTTCGCTGCTGGCGTCATTCTCCACCTTGGAGGGGGCAGTGCATGCGGCGGCCCGCGCCGCGGAGTTCGGTGCGAGTGCAGTGGAACTGCTCGACCGCACGTTCCTGGACGTGGTGCGCTCGGAGGCGGCGGCGCTCGCCATTCCCGCGGCCACCGAGGCGGTGCTGCTGCTGGAAGCGGAGGGAGGCACTCCCGCCGAGGCTGACACGCTCGCGCTGCGCCTAGCCAGCGCCTGCCGCGCCGCGGGCGCGGCGCACGTGGTGGCAGCACCGGACGCGGCCACGGCCGGGCGCATCTGGCACATACGACACGCGGCGAGCCCGATCCTCAACACCCTCGACCCGCACCTGGCGTCGATGCAGCTCATTGAAGACGGGGCAGTGCCCCCGGCACGGTTTCCGGACTATGTGCGTGGGGTGAGGGCGGCGCTCGAACGGCACCGGGTGCGCGGCGTGATCTTCGGTCACGCCGGTGATGCACACGCACACGTGAATGCGCTGATCGACGTGCGCGACGCCGACTGGAAGGAACGGGCGAGGGTGCTGCTGCAGGAAGTCACAGAGCTGGTGGCGTTGCTCGGTGGCACGCTGGCAGCCGAACACGGTGACGGCCGGCTACGCACGCCGCTGATGTTTGCGGTGTGGGACGCGCGCGCGATGGCGCTGTTCGCGCGCGTGAAGCAGGCGTTCGATCCGGCGGGCATCCTGAACCCCGGGGTAAAGTTGCCGCGAGTCGGCGACGACCCACTGGGGTCGGTCAAGTACGACCCGTCACTGCCACCGCTGCCGCGCGATGCGCGCGTCGCCCTCGACATGGTGGTGCGGGAGCGGGCGTGGGCATCGTACCGCCTCGGGCTCCTGCGCGACGAATAGTCCGACTGCAGGCCACGAACGCGCGGTCCTCACGCGGACACCGTGCGCACAATAAATTCACCGAGCGCAACTCCTCACCTCGCCACCGATGCCGAATTACTATACCGAGCCCAAGGTCAGCGTTCTTGCCCGTCCCGTCTTCGCTGAGCCTGCACACCTTCCCGTGCACTGGACGGGTGAGAGCACCGACGGTGAGCGGCTGGCCGAGTTTGCCGGCCGGCTGTGTTACATGAGCCAGAAGAATCCGGCCAACCGGTCGACGCGCGACTACTTGGAGAACATCAAGAAGCAGGGGCACGGTTCAGTGCTCGAGCATGCCTCCTATTCGTTGCTGCTCGAGGGCGTCAGCCGCTCACTGACCCACGAACTCGTGCGGCATCGCGCGGGGTTCGCGTACTCGCAGCTTTCACAGCGCTACGTGGATGAAAGCCAGGCGGCGTTCGTGATCCCACCGGCCATCATCGGCGACGCGGCACTCACGGCGCAGTGGACGGCCCAGGTAGAGAGCGCGCAGACCACCTACATCGCGCTGGTCGAGATGCTCATGGAGCGCTACGGCTGGGTGCAGGACAAGGTGCACCGCCGCAAGATGGCGCGGGAGGCTGCGCGCGGCGTGCTGCCCAATTCCACGGAAACCAAGATTGTCGTCACGGCGAACGCCCGCGCCTGGCGCACCATGCTCGAACTGCGTTCGAGCGAGGGCGCCGAGCAGGAGATTCGCCGCCTGGCGGTGATGGTGCTGCGAACGCTGCAGGGCGAGGCGCCCGGCTTCTTTGCGGATTTCGAGGTCTACATGGCCGATGATCGCGTGGAGGCGGCGCGGATCTCGTACCACAAGGTCTGAGGTTTCTGATCGAGGGATAGTTCTCCGTGGTATGCGTTGCCGGTACTGCGGCACGAGTCAGCCTACTCCTCCACCTCCTCCTTCTTTTCCTTGTCCGCCTCGGCAATGACCTTGGCGGCCGCCTCCCCCGGCATCAACTCATAGGTCTGGAAGCGGTGGACGAACGTGCCACGGCCTTGCGTCATTGACTGCAGCTTCGTGGCGTACAGGTACAGTTCCGACTGCGGCACGATGGCCCGCACCCTGGTGCCAACTCCCTCCGCCACGTCCGAGCCGAGAATCTGGCCGCGGCGGGCCGAGATGTCGCCCATCACGTCACCCAGGTAGATGTCGGGGGTGAAGACCTCCACTTCGTCGAGTGGCTCGAGCAGCACGGGACGGCACTTGGGCGCGATGTTCTTGAAGGCCTGAATGCCCGCCATCTTGAACGACGCTTCGTTGGAGTCCACGGAGTGACTCGAGCCGTCGAAGCACTCGCAGGTGAAATCGACCATCGGATAGCCGGCGAGAACGCCGCGCTCGGCGGCCTCCTGCACACCCTTGTCGACGGCGGGAATGTACTGCCGCGGGATGACACCACCCTTGATGGCATCGATGTACTCGTACCCTCTTCCGCGAGGTGCCGGCCGGAGCTTGACCCAGCAGTCGCCAAACTGCCCGCGCCCGCCGGACTGCTTCTTGTGCTTTCCCTGCCCCTCGGCGGCCGCCGTGAGCGTCTCGCGATAGGCAATGCGCGGCGTCCGCAGCTCGGCCTTCACGTTGAACTGCCGCTGCAGGCGGGCCAGACCTACCTCGACGTGGCGCTCGCCCATGCCACTGAGGATGGTCTCGTGGGTCTCGGCGTTGTAGTGCGTCTCGAAGGTCGGATCCTCGTCGTGGATCCGGTGCATCCCCGACTGGAGCTTTTCCTCGTCGGCGCGGGCGGTGGCGCGCACGGCGTAGGTGACGAGGGGCTGCGGGAACTCGATCTGCGGCAGGCGGACCGGGTTCTCCTTGGTGGAGAGCGTGTCGTTGGTGTGCGTGTTCTTGAGCTTGGCCACGCAGCCGATGTCGCCGGGGAACAGGCGTGGCACCTCGATGCGTTCCCTTCCCTGCGGCACCGCGAGGTGAACCATCTTCTCGGCGACGTCACGAGTGGCGTTGTACACCTCCTGCCCGTTGGCGACCGTGCCGCTGAACGTGCGGAAGTAGGTCACTTCACCAACGTGCGGCTCCACCATCGTCTTGAAGGCCAGCGCGGTGAATGGCGCGTTGTCGTGCGGGTGGATTTCCACCGTCCGGGTTCCCACGGAGCCCTTGAACGCGTGCTGTTCCTCCATGTCGTACGCCGAAGGCATAAGCTGGACCAGGAAGTCGAGCAGCGTGCGGGCACCCCAGGTGAGCTGGGACGAGCAGCACAGCAGCGGGAAGAGATCCTGCCGCTTCATCGCCTCCTTCATGGCGGCCATCGCCTCGTCGCCGGGGATCTCCTCGCCGCCGAAGAAGCGCTCGAGAAGCACGTCATCCGTGGCGGCGACGGCCTCAACCATCTCCTGATGGTATCGCTCAAACCGAGCGCGCTCGCTGTCAGGAATTTCGGTCTCCTCGTATTCACCGACCTTGGTTCCCACCTTGAAGACCTGCGCCTTCTTGGTGAAGAGGTTGATGATTCCCGTGAAGCCGGCGCCGGCCCCAATGGGGATCTCGACCGGCACCACCTTGGCGGTGAGCTTGCTCTTGATGGACTCGTACGCCGCGTCGAAGTTGGCGTGCTCCTTGTCCATCATCGCGACCACGAAGAGCACCGGATCGCGACGGCGTATCGCCTCGCGGAACATCAGCTCGGTGCCCACCTCAACGCCGTTGGCGGAACCGATGGTCACCAGCGCGCCGTCCGCGGCCGTCAGGCCGGCGATGGCGTCACCCTGAAAATCCAGGAACCCTGGTGTATCGATGAGGTTGATCTTGGTGTCGCGCCACTCGGCGTGGGCGCACCCCATGGAAATTGAGAAACCGCGCTCGATTTCCTCCGGAGAGGTCACTGTCAGCGCGGTCCCGTCTTTCACCTGGCCATGTCGCTTGCTGCTGCCGGACACGAATGCGAGGGCGTCAACCAAGGTGGTCTTGCCGCTCGCTCCGTGCCCCACTACAGCGACACTTCTGATCGCCTCACTCCTGTATTCCTTCATGCAGTCCTCCGCCGTTCCTGACGGCTATGCTCGGTTGCCTGAGCTTCCGCACTGGGACGCCCAGCGTCAAGGGTGGGGGTACCTGATACGTGTGTAGGGGATTGGGTGCGGGGTGCGGGGGTTCAGGAGGGGGGACGAGCGAAGCAAGGAGGATGGGTGGGGGGGCGCCCTTCCACCCCTGCCCCTCACTCCACTCATTCCCTCGAACCAGAACCCCGCACCCCGCACCCCGCACTCTCCCTCAGAGACAACAAAGGGGTCCGCCGAAGCGGACCCCTTTTGGCGCATGAACGCCGATTTCTGACGGAACAGGGTTTGTCTAGTTTCCCTCGAGATCCATGTCGTAGGTGAGTCCTTCGGCTTCGCGCAGCACCGCCAGTACCGCTTCGGAACTTGCCGCGTTCGACGCGAACGCCGGCGTCGGGGTGAATGAGAACGTGACCGCACGCCGGGTACCCTCGGGCCAGTCGGCCATCAGCAGACCTCCAACGAGCCGCCGGATTGCCTGTCCGCACTCGACCAGCAGCGACTGCGCCGTTTCGGCGAGCACCGCCAACGGGATCTGCAGGTCGCGGGTCACCAGCTCCCCGGTTGCCAGGTCCCGCCATGCAGCATCTCCAACCGCCCCGCGTTCCGGCCACACACCCACGTGCCGCACGGTGTCGGCCGGATCGTCCGCCAAGCGCCGGGATTCCAGCGCCGCCGCCAGTGCCAGCGCCAGGCCTTCGGGGCTGGGAATGCCATACAACGTCACCACGTCACGCGACGGATGTTCCATCGTAAGGGGCGACGGTATGGAGCTGACGTGCGCGAGAACACTCGAGTACTCGGGCGGCTGCTCTTCTACCATCACGAGAACGTCCACCATCAACCTCCTTGTCTGTCCTTCACTCGATAGTACCTGCAAGGACCGGGCCGCGTCACGAGCGATTCGGTCACGGTGACGTCACGAAGGCCTGTCCTGAGAATCGGCGCCCGCGACACCCTGCCGTAGTGCTGACCAAGCGACCGTGGCCAACGTCACAACGGACTGCGCCGACCGAACTCTCGACTGGTGCAGCATGCGAGGCTCCGCGCACACTGCGATATCACCGACGGCTCCGCACTGTGGCGCGACATGAGGCACCTTGCAGCTGCAGCGGGGTCTATAACAATCAACGGGCTGTCGAGTCTTCCCCGATGGTACCCCCCGGAGCCCCCCATGTACCGCCTCCCCATCATCCTCGCGGTTCTCGCCGCCGGCTGCTCCCAGGCACCGCGACGGCTTGGTACGCCGGTTCCCGATGCGCGGGGCTTCGCCGTGCGAAGCCAGACCGCCGACCAGCAGGTGGCACACGCCCTCAGCCGGCTGACCTTCGGCGCACGCACGGGTGACGCGCAGCTGGTGCGCGAGATGGGCGTAGATCGGTGGATTGACGAGCAGCTGCACCCCGAGCGCATCGACGATGCGCGCTCGGACGCGTGGGTCGACCAGTTCGAGGTGGTGACGAAGACGTCCACCCAGCTCGAGGCCGAATACCAGAACCCAGGTGCGCTGGTGAACCTGCTAGGCGCGAAGGCCAAGGGAGGCCTGACGCCCGAGGACTCCGCTCAGCTGCGCGCTGCACGGCAGAACTTCCGCCGGATTGGCGAAGAGGTGCAGGAGTCTCACGTCGGCCGCGCACTGCAGACGGAGCGGCAGCTGCAGGAGGTGATGACCGACTTCTGGCTCAACCACTTTACCGTCTTCGCCGGCAAGGGAGTCCGCGAGCAGTACTACCTGGCCGAGTACGAGAACCAGGTGATCCGTCCGCGCGCGCTGGGCAAGTTTCGGGACCTGCTGGGTGCCGTAGCCAAGAGTCCGGCGATGCTCTTCTACCTGGACAACTGGGAAAGCGCTGCCGACAGCGGACGGCCGCGCCTGATGCCCGTCAACCAACCCGGCGCGTTCGGCGGGCAGGCACCGCGTGCCCGCCCGGTGGCGGCGCCGGCGCCACCGCAGAGACGCGCGCGTGGGGGACTCAATGAGAACTATGGGCGCGAGCTGCTGGAACTGCACACGCTCGGCGTGGACGGTGGATACACGCAACAGGACGTGATCAGCGCGGCTCGCGCCCTGACGGGGTGGACCATCGCCGGGCCGCGCCAGGGTGGTGGGTTCGTCTTCACGCCATCGATGCACGACGCCGGGGAAAAGAGGCTGCTTGGCCACACCCTGAGGCCGGGCCGAGGCATCGAGGATGGCGAGGAACTGCTCGACATCGTCGCCCGGCATCCGAGCACGGCGCGGTTCATCGCGTTCAAGCTGGCGCGTCGTTTCGTGAGCGACACGCCGAGCCCGGCGCTGGTGGAACGGGCAGCGACGACGTTCCTGCGCACCGAGGGCGACATCCGCGAGGTGGTACGCACCATCGTGACGAGCCCCGAGTTCTTCTCGCGAGAGGCCTACCGGGCCAAGTTGAAGACGCCGTTCGAGGTGGTGCTCAGCGCGCTGCGCGCGGTGAACGCCCAGCCCGACCAGACGCCACGCACCGCGCAGCTGATCGGGTCGCTGGGCCAACCTTATCTCGGACACCAGACACCGAATGGCTGGCCTGAGACGGCCGAGGGCTGGCTGGGTACGGGGGCGATCCTCAACCGCATCAATTTCGGACTCTTGATGGCCGCCGGCCGGGTACCGGGTGCGAATCCGATGTCGTTCCCGGGAATCGACGCAGTGCGAACAGCACCGCGCGAACAGCAGGTGGATGCCGTCGTGATGGCCTTCCTCGGTGGTGACGCGTCGAGT
>Ga0209014_10001403_pt1 | contig 14226 bp, 12 predicted proteins | sample BarGraNGADG00212_FD_184491 | JGI IMG/M metagenome (GOLD analysis project Ga0209014, IMG submission 184491) | Arctic peat soil microbial communities from Barrow, Alaska - Barrow Graham LP Ref core NGADG0002-212 (SPAdes) (version 2) | ecosystem: Environmental > Terrestrial > Soil > Wetlands >...
CCGGGCGGAGTCGATGCAGCGGCGCAGCGGCGCCCGCTGACGACCTGCTGCCTGCCGCACCCGCTCCCCGCCTGGCATCCGCACCGGATCAAGTACAAGAAGCTGGTGCGCCAGCCGTCACGCAGCCTGGCCTGGGCCGACGTCTACGTCGAACCAGGCCAGGCCTTACCGAAGGATATGAATGGCGGTGCCGCGAGCGTGATCAGCGCTTTTCGGTGGTGGGCGGTTTCGTGGTATCGGCCGCCTGCTGCCAGGCCGTTGCCGCTTCCGGCGGCAGCTTGTCGGAGCGCTTGATGAAGGCGACGACCTTCCAGATCTGGTCGTCGTTGAGGATGCCGTCCCACCCCGGCATGCCAGTAAGGCGGATGCCGTGCTTGGTGATCCACCAGAAGTCCGCGTCGGGATCGTCCGGAACCCGGTTGACGAGCTGAGGGACGGGCGGGCTGAACTTGGTGCGGAGAGGGCTGATCTTGTGCATGGCTCCGCCGTGGCAGACGGCGCAGTTTTTTTCGTAGATCTGGGCGCCCTCGGCCAGAGTTGCCGGCGTAGGCTGCACCGGATTCTCCTGTTTGGGAGCGTGGCTGGCGATGTGGGCATTCACGGCCATGTGCGAGAGTCGCCGTTCCAGGAAGCCCGGAGGATTGTCGGCGCCGACCGGGAACCAGCCGCGATTGGCCACCAATAAAACACCGCCGAGGACGACGAACAGTGTCGCCGCGATTCCGCCGAGAAACCCGCGCATCCAGCCTCCTTGAGTTGCTGTCATTACTGTGGACTCCGAAGAGGGTGCGTGTCGCTGCTACGGCTTCAGCTGCTTCTCCCGGATTGCCCGGAACTCGTTCCCCGCGCGCCACTCCGGATACTTCGCGGCGTTGGCAATGCGATAGCCCATCGTTACGAAGAGATCAAGGTCCTGTATCGCGCCGCTCATGTCCCAGTCCGGCTTGATCTCGTCCGAAGGCTTGTGATAGTCGTTCGTGGTGTATTCCTCGCGCTTCTTCATCCCATAGTCCGCAGGCTTGCCGATGAACTCCACTCCCCCTTCCGCGTAGAATGCGGGGACACCCGCCTTGGCGAAGTTGAAGTGGTCGGAGCGGTAGTAGAACCCCTTCTCGGGCTCGGCGTCTGGCCGAAGCGTACGCTTCTGTTCGGCCGCAGCCGTCGCGGCATAGTCGTCGAGCTCCGAACTGCCGAGTCCGATCACCGTAAGGTCGCTCGTGGGTCCCCACTGATTGAGGGCGTCCAGGTTGATGACGGCCAGCGTCTTGGCCAGCGGATAGATGGGCGTGACCGCGTAGAACTGCGAGCCGAGCAGCCCCTGCTCTTCGGCGGTGACCGAGAGGAAGATGATCGAGCGCTTGGGCGGCGTCTTCATGGCGACGAATCCCTTCGCCATCACGAGGAGACCGGCGACTCCGCTGGCGTTGTCCGCCGCGCCGTTGTAGATCGAGTCGCCGTTGACCTTCGTGCCGATGCCGAAGTGGTCCCAGTGCGACGTGTAGATCACGTACTCGTCCTTCAGCGCGGGGTCGCTGCCTTCAATCTTCGCGAGGACGTTGCGTGAGTCGATCGTGCGCAGCGCGTTGTCGAGCTTCAGCGTGGCCGTGACGCCAAGGGGAACGGGCTTGAACGCCGGGGTGGCGGCGCGCGCCTTGAGCGAATCGAAGTCCTGGCCCGACATCGCGAACAGGGCCTTGGCCTGGTCGAGCGTGATCCATCCCTCGACCGCGCTGCGACCCATGTTCTTGTCGGGCGTGACGAGGTCGAACTGCTCGGCGGTCCTGCCCTGCACGACGGCAAATGGATATCCCGCCCGTTCGGTCTCGTGCACGAGCAGCACGCCAGCCGCCTTGTGCTTCATCCCCTGGTCGTACTTGTACGTCCACCGTCCGTAATAGGTCATGCGCTTGCCGCCGAACTGCGTGGTGTCGGCAAGGGGCGGATCGTTGACGAGCATGACGAGCGTCTTGCCGGCGACGTCCATGCCCTTGAAGTCGTCCCACTTGAACTCGGGCGCTTCCGTGCCGTAGCCGACGAACACGAGCTCACTCTTGTCGAGCGACGCACTCGGCGCCACGTGTTTGGTCCATGCGACGTAGTCATCCCGCCACTTCAGTACCTTCTTCGTGCCGCCCTTCGCGAAGGTGAGTGTCGGCGTTCCCTTCACGGTGATCCCGACCATCGGAACCTTCTGGATGTAGGTGCCGTCGGTGTTGCCGGGCTTGAGTCCGATGGACCTGAACTGCGACTCGATGTAGGCGACCGACTTGTCCTCGCCGGCGCTGCCGGGCTGGCGCCCCATCAGCGAGTCGTTGGCCAGCACACGGATGTGCTGCATGAGGGTCGCCGTGTCGATGGCGGCAATGGCTTCTGTGGGCACTGGTCCGGCGTCGGACTTCGGTTGGCAGGCCGAGGTGGCAGCGAGGAGGATGACGGATAGGCGAACGAATGAACGCGGCATATGGATTCGCGGGAGAAGGGTGGATCGAGCCGAACGCAGATGAATATGCGGTGCGACACGCCGATACCGACAGAGGCACTCGCGACAGAGGCACTCGTGGCAGAGGCGCTCGCGGCACTTGCCGCCGCCGCCGCCGCAGGCGACTCTCATGCCTTATGCGCCTGCTGATCGTTGAGGATGACCCCGAGCTTGCTGAGGTCCTGACCCAGGGTTTCGGCGAACACGACATGGAGACCGTGCACGCGGGCACGGTGACCACCGCACGGTCGCATGCCCTGCTGGGGCACTTCGATGTCATCGTGCTCGATGTGATGCTGCCGGGTGGATCGGGCTTCGACCTGTGTCGCGAGCTTCGGCGTGAGGGACGTGCCACGCCCATCCTGATGCTCACGGCGCGCGACACCGTGGACGATCGCGTGCAGGGCCTGGATGCGGGGGCCGACGACTACCTCACCAAGCCGTTTGCGTTTCGTGAGCTGCTGGCCCGGGTGCGCGCACTGGCACGCCGCCGCCCGGCGCTGGTGCCGCGGGTGGTGCAAGTGGCCGACCTGCGGGTCGACCTTTCGTCACGCCGCGTGAGCCGGGGTGGCCGCGTCGTGGAGCTGACGGCCAAGGAGTTTGCGCTGCTCGAATGCCTGGTCCTGAACGCCGACCAGGTAGTGGATCGCACGGCGATCACGACGCACGTCTGGGACGACAACCACGACCCGTTCACCAACGTGCTCGAGGTGCTCGTGCGCCGGTTGCGACGAAAGATCGACGACGACTTCGAGCCGAAGCTCATCCACACGCTTCGCGGCGCCGGTTACCGGCTGGGCACATGAGCGCCACGTCACTGCAACCGCTGCAGCAACTGCGCCGGCGCCTCACGGCGTGGTACGTCGTGACGTTCTGCGGCATCCTGCTGCTCCTGGGCGGTGGGTTGTTCTTCAGCATCCGCCGCCAGCTTTCCATGCAGCTCGACTCATCGCTGCGCAGCGCGACCACCGAACTGGCGCGCGCAGCCCGCATCCGCGAAATGGAAGCTGGCGCGCGCGGACGTGTGGTTGACGCGGTTGAGGAATTGCACATTCCCGACCGCGCCCTCTACCTGCTCGACACGGCAGGCAAGCCGCTGACGCCGGATACCGCGGCAGAATGGGTGCAGGCGGCAGCCCGCACCGCGCGTGACGCGCCACTGCTCGCCGAGCACGCGCAACTGGACGAGGTGCGCCTTCGCCTGCGGGCCGAACGCTTCACCCTCTCGAGCGGCTTGCCGCTCGTGGCCGTGGCCGTGGCCGACCAGGTGGAATTGGAGGATCGCTATGCCGCGCTCATCGCCTCGTTCGGTGCGGCCGCCCTTATGGCCGTCGTCCTGGTGGCGGTCGGAGGGTCGTTTCTCGTGCAGAAGTCATTGCTTCCGGTCGAGCGTTCCATCGCGCATATGCGTCGCTTCATGGCGGACGCCGCGCACGAAATGCGAACGCCGCTCACGGTCATACGCAGTCGCGCCGAGGTGGCATTGCAGAAGCCGCGCGAGGCGGGCGAATACGCGGAGGCCATGCGCGGAGTGGAGGCTGAAACGCGCCGGCTGGGGCGCATCGTCGAAGACCTGCTGACGCTGGCACGTGCCGACGCAGGAGAGCGTTCCGTGGAGCGCCATCGGGTCTTCCTGGACGACATCGTCAGCGATGCCGCCGGAGCCGCGCGCGCGATGGCGCAGGCACGCGGCGTGGAACTGACCGTCGACGAGTTCGAGGAATCCGCCGTCGAGGGTGACGTCGCGCTGCTGCGCCAACTTGCCATGCTGCTGCTGGACAATGCCGTGAAGTTCACTCCGGCCGGAGGGCATGTGTCCCTCCGCGTGGGCACGGTCGATGGCCGTTCGACGCTGACCGTCGAGGACAACGGTCCTGGCATCTCCGAGGAGCAACTGCCACACATCTTCGACCGCTTCTACCGCGGGGACCCGGCGCACAGCCGCGGAATGGTCGGTTCCGCCTCTGATGGCGCGGGCCTTGGGCTGGCAATCGCCAAGTGGATCGTGGAGGCCCACGACGCGGAAATCCGCGTCCACGCTGCGGCAGGTGTGGGGACTCGCATGACGGTGGTCTTCCCGCCGGCAGGCAAGCCAGATGTGTCATCCTCCTGACAGGTACGCCCAACTACTCTTGCCGCAGTCGGCTGGAGAGACGCAGCACGCGCTGCCGCCCGGCCTGTCTGCCCATTCAGGGCCTTCCTCAGGATCCCATATGTCTCGTCCATCGCTTGTTGCGTTGGTGTTTGTTGCGTTCGTCGCCGTCTCTGCCGGTGCCCAGCCGGCGCCCGCCAAGAAGCTGTCAAAGCAAGAAGCTGCACTCCACAAAGCCGCGAAGATCAGCGAAGACTCGGCGCGCGTCATCGCGCTGGCTGCGGTGCCCGGCGCGACCGTGAAGGAAGGCGAACTCGAGAAGGAGAAGGGCAAGCTCATCTGGTCGTTTGACCTGAAGGTCGCCGGCAACAAGGGCGTCGAGGAAATCTGGGTGGATGCGATCACCGGCAAGGTGATCAACCGCGCGCACGAATCGGACGCCGCGGAGACGAAGGAAGCGACGTCGGAAGCGAAGCTCAAGGGCGCTAAGCCGCCGGTCAGGAAGCCGTAGCGGTGCAGTTGCGGAACCCAGCCATCGGCGCGGTGCCCACGGCACGCGTGTTGGCCGCGCTGATTGCGCTGGCGCTCGTTCGTGTTGCCGGCTCGCAGGAGCCGACGACGCGCGTACACCGGGCCGATGCCATTGCCGCCGCCGCGGCCCGCGGCCCCCGCCTGGCGCTTGCCAGGGCCGACACGCTGGCTGCCGCCGCGCAACTGCAGTCGGCGCGCGCCTGGCAGAACCCCGCACTGGGCGCGTCGTACAGCAAGGATGCGCCGCAATACCACTACACGCTCGATATCCCGCTCGACTTGCCGTATCAGCGGCGGCCGCGCATCGCCTCGGCGTCAGCCAGTCAGCGAGCCGCCCGCTATCGCTACGCCATCGAGCGGGCGTCAGTGGCCATGGAAGCGGACACGACGTACACGCGCGCCCTTGCGGCGCGGGCGTTCGCCGAGTTGTCGATGCGCAATGCGCGTGACGCCGACAGCCTGCGGCGCATTGCCGTGGCGCGCCGCGATGCGGGAGATGCCAGTGACCTGGATGTCGCGCTGGCAACGGTGACCGCCGGACAGGAAGCCAATCGTGCGACGACGGATTCGATGGCCATGCAGTCGGCGCTGCTCGACCTGCAGTCGGTGATGGGGCTCGGTGCCGGTGAGGTGATCATTGCCCTCGACGACTCCCTGACGGCACCTCCTGTGGCGCGAATGGTCGCCGTGAAGGGCGTGCTGTTGCCGGTTGCAGCGGCTGGCGCCCAGTTGGAATCGGCATCGCTCGCGGTGCAACTGGAACGTCGCAGCGTCTTTGGCGTGCCAAGCCTGACGGTGGGGTTCGAAACTGGAGATCTCTCCGGGAGCGGGTCGGAACGCCTGCCAACCGTGGGCCTCGCGCTTCCCCTGCCGCTCTTCAACCGAAATGGCGGACCCATCGCGCTGGCCCGAGCCGAAGAAGCCCGCGCCCGCGCGGCATTGTCGTGGGCCGAGGTGCAGGCGCGCACGGAACTGACCCGTGCGCAGCGCGAGCAGACCGCCGCCCTGGCCAAGGTCGGACGTGACGAGCGCCTCGTGGAACAGGCCAACCGCGTGGCCGCCATGGCGCTGACCGCCTACCGGGAAGGGGCCGCGTCGCTGCCGAACGTGCTCGAGGCGCAGCGCACGGCACGCGAACTGTTGGCGCAGTACGTTGGAGATCTTGCCGACGCGTGGATTGCCGAGGCCGAACTTCGGGTCCTGACCCTCACTGCGGCGCGCAACGCGCCATGACCATGCAACGATTCACGATACTCATCTCCTTGGCTGGGGTCATTGCAGCCGGTGCCTGCGCGCGCGGAGCCGGTGAGGGCGAAGGAAGCACGCCGCGCCTGGTAACCGGTGCCAAGACCGCGATGGTGGTCGAGCAGGCCTTTTCCGAGATCATCGACGCAACGGGCATCGTCAGCGGCCGTCCGGGGCACGTGGCGGTGCTGAGCGCGCCGAGCGCGGCGCGTATCGCGTCGGTGTCGGCGGTCGTCGGGCAGCGCGTGGCGCCGGGGACGGTGCTTGTGGAACTCGATCAGGTGGCCTTTCGTGCCGCGGCACAGTCGGCGGATGCCGCACTGGCCATGGCCGAGCGCCAGGCGGCGCGATCACAGCGCCTGGTCGATGCCGGGATTGCGCCGCGCCGCGACCTCGAGCTGGCTACCGCCGAGCTGGCCGCGGCAAAGGCGACGGCCGAAACTACACGCCGGCAGTCGGAACTGTCAGTGCTTCGCTCCCCCATTGCCGGCGTAATTACACAAGTGAGCGCCACGCTGGGGGCCACCGCCGATCCGTCACAGCCGCTGGTTCAGGTGACGGACGGTTCCGCCGTGGACATCGTGTTCAACCTTGCGCCGGCGCAGGCAGCGCAGCTGCGCGCTGGCGCGCGCGTCGAGCTGCTGGGCGGGCCGGCCGCGGCGATGCGCGGCGAGGCCATGGTTGTCACCGTCAGCGGCGCCATTGACAGTGCCACACGCGCGGTGGCCGTACGGGCGGCGCTGCAGAGTGGGGGGCAGGCACTGAAGATCGGTGAAACGATTGCGGCGCGCATCATCCTCGCCACCCGGGCTCACGCACTCGTGGTGCCACTGGAAGCCCTCGTTCCCAACGGCGAAACCTTCAAGGTGTTCGTCGTTGACGCCGCGGGCACGGTCCACGCACGGCAGGTGGTGGTGGGAGGTCGCACTGGCACGGTCGCCGAAATCACGGACGGGCTGAAGCTCGGCGAGACGGTGGTGACCTATGGTGCGTATGGCATGGATGACAGCGTGAAGGTGGCGCCGTCCGCGCCCGCCGCGCACAAGCCAGCCGCCAAGTGAGCGATCGCGTTCCGGAGGCACCGGGAACCGGGGGCACGCTGTTCGGCGCGCTCGCCAGGCAGCGCCGGTTCATCTACCTCGTGGTGGCCGTTCTCAGCGTGGCGGGTCTGTGGGCCGCGTCGCGCCTGCCGTCGGCCATCTATCCCGAGCTGGTGTTTTCGCGCATCACCGTCGTGGTGAACGGCTCGGCGCTTGGTGCGCGGCAGGTGCTGTTCAGCATCACCCGCCCCATCGAGGAGGCGGTGAGCGTCGTGGCGGGCGTCACGCGCGTGCAGTCGCGCGCCATTCGCGGCGGCACCGAGGTGAACATCACGTTCGCCGAGGAAACCGACATGCAGTCGGCGCTGGAGCAGACGCGGGCGCGCGTGAACCGGGTCATCGGCGAACTGCCGGCGGGGCTCGAGATCGAGGTGGAGCGCATGACGCCGTCGCTCTTCCCGATACTGTCGTACAACCTCGAGGGCGGCGATCCGCCGACCCTGTATGACATTGCGCAATACCAGATCCGCCCGCTCTTCTCGCGCGTGCCCGGCGTGGCGCGCGTCGACGTGCAGGCCAGCGACGTGCGCGAGGTGCAGGTCATCGCCGACCCGGCGCGCCTCGCTGCGCAGGGAATGACCTTCGAGAACCTCGCCGACGTCATCCGGCAGTCGAGCACGGTGAGTGCCGTCGGGCGCATGCCGGCCAACTACCGGCAGTACCTGATCGTCACCACGTCCGAAGCGCGCGCCGTGGATGATGTCGCCAACATCGTAGTGGGCCGCGGCATGCGCGTGCGCGACCTGGCGACGGTGCAGATGGGCACCGAGGACCACGTGCGCATCGTGGCCGGCAATGGCCGCCCGGCAGCCCTGCTGAATGTCACCCGCCAGGTGGGCGGCAACGACGTGGCCATCGCCGACAGCATTGCGAGGATCGCCGTTTCGTTGCGGCAGACGCTGCCGCCCGGCGTGCGCCTGACGCCGGTGTACGACCAGGCGCTGCTGGTACGCGAGGCGGTGAGTTCCGTGCGCGACGCCATGCTCATCGGGGCGCTGCTCGCCGTCATCGTGCTGCTCGTCTTCCTGCGCCACGTGCGCATCACGGCCATCAGCGCGTCCTCCATTCCACTGACGATGGTCATCACGGTCTTCGTGATGGCGCGCATGGGGCAGACGTTCAACCTGATGACGCTTGGCGCCATGGCCATCGCCATCGGCCTCGTCATCGACGACGCGGTGGTCGTCACCGAGAACATCGTCCGGCACCTGCACCTGACGGCCGACCGCGGCACCGCCATTCGCAACGCCGTGCGCGAACTCGTATGGCCGGTGACGACCTCGACCATCACCACCGTCGTCGTCTTCCTGCCGCTTGGCATGCTCTCGGGCGTCGAGGGGCAGTTCTTCCAGACGCTCTCGGTAACGCTCACCATCGCCGTGCTCGTGTCGCTGGTGCTGGCGCTGACCATCATCCCGCTGCTCAGCGCGCAGTTCCTGACGGCGCGTGACGCCGAGACGAATGCCGCGGTTACCGACGGCATGCTGCTGCGCCTCTCGAAGCGCCTCGATCGCATGTCCGTGCGCTACGAGCACGCGCTTGGCGCGGTGCTTCCCCGCGCGCGCGGCGTTCTGGTGGTCGCACTCGTGTTGGTGGCGGCAGGTGTCGTTGCCTACCAATTCGTCGGCACGGGCTTCCTGCCGGAGGTGGACGAAGGAGCCTTCGTGCTCGACTACTGGACCCCGGGCGGCACCGCGCTCGTGGAGACGGACCGCATGGTGCATGACGTCGAGCATATCCTGGCCGAGACGCCCGAAGTGGAGGCAACCTCGCGCCGCACGGGTGCTGAACTCGGGCTGTTTGCCACGCAGCAGAACCGTGGCGACCTCGTGGTGCGGCTCAAGCCGCGGAGCCAGCGCTCGCGCTCGAGCGAAGCGATCATTGACGATGTCCGCAAGCGCATCGAGTCCGGGGTGCCGCGACTGCGCATCGAGTTCGTGCAGATCCTCGCCGATGTCATCGGCGACCTGTCGGGCAACGCGCGTCCGGTGGAGATCCGGCTGTTCGGGTCCGACCTGGCGGCGCTCGAGGCGTACGGCACGAAGCTGGGCCAGAAGCTGGCGACCATCGATGGCCTCGAGGACTTGTACAATGGTGTCAGCGAGCCGAGCGCCGAGATGGCCATGGCTATCCGTGCGTCCGAGGCCAACCGGCTCGGCATCACGCCCGGCGAGGTAAGCGCCCAGGTGAGTGGCGCGCTGCTGGGCGTCGAGGCGGGATCGCTGAGGCTCGACGACCGTTCCATTGGCATCCGCGTGCGTGCCCCCGATGCGTTGCGCTTCGACCCGCGGCGCCTCGATGCGCTGCCGGTGCTGGCCTCGGCCGGCGGATCCTCCGTGCCGCTGGGCGCACTGGCGACGTTCACCCCGGGTGAGGCGCGCGCGGAACTGCTGCGCGAAAACCAGCAGCAGATGATCGACATGACCGCCGACATCACCGGGCGGTCGCTCGGACACATCGTGGACGATGTCAAGACGGTCATCGCCGCCACGCCACCGCCTTCGGGAGTGCGGCTCGAACTCGCGGGGCAGTACGCCAATCAGCAGCGGGCCTTTGCCGCGCTGCTCGTGGTACTGCTGCTGGCCGCCGTCAGCGTGGTGGCCGTGATGCTCGTGCAGTTCGAGTCATTCATCGAACCCATGGTGGTGCTGCTGGCCGCGCCGCTCTCGTTCGTCGGCGCGCTGCTGCTGCTGCTCATCACGGGAACGCCGCTCAACGTGTCGAGCTTCATGGGGCTCATCCTGCTGGTCGGCCTCGTCGTCAAGAACGGCATCATACTGCTCGACTTCACGCGCCATCGCATGCGCGAGGGCGGGCTGCCCCTGGAACTCGCCATCCGCGAGGCGGCGGCCGTGCGGCTGCGCCCGATCCTCATGACGACACTCTGCACGTTGTTCGGGCTCATGCCGCTCGCGCTCGGCCTCGGCGCCGGGAGCGAGATGCAGAAGGCGCTGGCGCTGGCCGTCATTGGCGGACTCGCACTCTCCACGCCGATCACGCTGTTCATCGTGCCGACGCTCCTGGTGGCCGTCCGTGGGCGCAACTTCCGCCTCACGGAGCGCGAATAGGACGCGCCTAGAGAATCCGCTTGCCCAGCGCGCTCGCCACGAGCCCGACGGCGAGTTCGGCGGTGCGGTTGGAAATGTCGAGGATCGGGTTGACCTCCACGACATCGAGCCCCACGAGGCGGCCGGAATCCGCGACCATTTCCATCACCAAGTGCCCTTCGCGCCAGGAGAAGCCGCCGTCCACCGGCGTCCCGACGCCGGGCGCATGCACCGGATCCTGCGCATCGACGTCGTACGACACCCACAGTCCGGACGTGCCGGTGTTCACCAGCGAGAGGGCTTCCTCCATCACGCTCGACAGGCCGCGACGGTCGACGTCGTGCATGGTGAAGACGTGCACGCCAAAAGCGCGCAGGTGTGCGCGCTCCCCGGGGTCGAGGTCACGGATGCCGACCAGCGCCGTATGTTCGGCGCGCACCGAGGCACCGTTGCCGAACATCAACTGGGAATCGCCGTGGCCAAGCAGGTGTGCCACCGGCATGCCATGCACGTTGCCCGACGGGCTGGTGTCGGGCGTATTGATGTCGCCGTGCGCATCGATCCACAGCAGGCCCAGCGACTCCCCGCGCGCACGGAGTGCGCGTGCCGCGCCCGCGACGGAGCCCGCCGCCAACGAGTGGTCGCCGCCGAGCACGACCGGAAAGCGGCGCGCGCCCACGGACTCTTCGACGCGCCCGGCGAGCTCGGCGCAGATCGAGGCGATAGTCGGCAGGAAATCACCGCCCCGGGCCTCGGGTGGAAAGGTGTCACGGTCGGCCACGGCTAGGTTGCCGTGGTCGATGACCGCGTGGCCAAGGGCGAGCAGTTCATCGCGCAAGCCGGCGGCGCGCACGGCGTACGGGCCCATGTCGACGCCGCGGCGACTGGCGCCCAGGTCGAGTGGAACACCGATGATGTCAATCGCCAGAGCCATCACGGAATGGGCACGCTGGACGAGAGGGCCCGGGTGAGCTGGTACAGGAACTCCTGCGCCTTGTAGTACCACTCGATGCGCACCCGCTCGTCGCGGCCATGGGCGCGTGCGTCCACGGTGGGATCGCTGAACAGTCCCGACACGCCGAAGGCCGGCACGCCGAGCGCGCGGAAATACCGCGAGTCGGTGGCACCGGTGGACATCGTGGGCACCACCGGGATGTCGCCGAACATCTCTTTCGTGAGCTTCGCCACGGCACCCATCACCTCGGGGCGCATCTCCGACGGCGGCGATGCGCGGTTCTCGGTGCTCGTGTCGATCACGGCAATGATCGACGCATCGCCGACGATCCTCTGCAGGGTTGCCTGCACCGACGCCTTCGACGACGTCGGCGCCATGCGGCAGTTCACGTTGGCCTCCGCCAGCTGCGGCAGCGCGTTGACGGCGTGGCCGCCCTTGAGCATCGTCGCCACGCAGGTCGTGCGCAGCATCGAGGCGTAGCGCGGGTCCTTCGAGAGCAGTGCCGCCGCGGCGGTGTCCAACGGATCCCTGGCGATCACCGTCATGGCGGCCGCGACGTCTTGCTTCTCCACCTTGGCCGTCTGCTCGAAAAAGGCACGCGACACGGGATTCAGCTCCACCGGGAACTGGAACTTCGAGAGTTTCACCAGCCCCTCGGACAGTTGATAGATGGCGTTGTCGGGGCGCGGCACCGACGAGTGGCCGCCGGCGTTGGTCGTGCGCAGCGTGAAGTCGTTGTACACCTTCTCCGCCGCCTGCATCGACTGCAACTGCGGCTTGCCGTCGCGCAGCGACCCACCACCACCCTCGTTGATCACCCATGCGGCGTCCACCAGGTCGCGGTGGTTCTTGATCAGCCAGGCGACGCCGTTGTAGTCGCCGCCCTCCTCGTCGGTCGTGAGGGCGATGATGATGTCGCGTGGCGGCTTGAAGCCTTCCTTCTTCAGCCGGATGGCAGCGGCCACGAAGAGCGACGCCATCGCCTTGTCATCCGCCGTCCCGCGTCCGTAGTAGAATCCGTCGCGCTCGGTGAATACGAACGGATCCAGGTTGTCCGACCAGTCGGCCTTGAGCGCCTCGACGACGTCGAGGTGCGCGAGCAGGAGCACCGGCTTGGGCCCGCCCGGCCCTCCCGTGCCACGAAACCGCACCACCATGTTGTGCTTCTTGGCCGTCGGACCGCCCACGAAGATGTCCTTCTCGGGGAAGCCGGCTTCACGGAAGCGCTGGGCCATGGCGTTGGCGGCCGGCGTGGTGTTGCCCGTCCACACCGACGTGTTGAGCTCGACGAGCTGCTTGTAGATGTCGTGCGCCATCTGCTGGTTGGGCGTCAGCGGTGCCTGCTGGGCCGGCAAGACGGCCACCACGAGCAAGCCGACGGCAGCCGCGGCAGTTGCGTGGCGGAGGGATGCAAGCATAAAGTGTGCGCTCCTGGAAGCCGGAACACGCGCCGATGAGGGCTGGGACCGCCCGGGGCGCGTGTGGTACGTCACTAAACGATACAGCTCGGCCGTCCGTTGGCGAGGGGAGGTAGATTCCCTGTCGTGACCGACACGGCGACTGCAAAGGTGCATTGGCGGCGATGGCTGACCCCAGCCAACGTGATCACCCTGCTAGTGGTGCTCTGGCTGGGGCCACGCTTCCTGCCGCACCTCGGGGCGCTCGTCGGTATTGAAAGCGGCAACCACCAGCGTCCGACCTTCGCGGTGACAACCCTCGGCGGCGATCCGGTGAGCGACTCCACTCTCAGGGGTCGCGTGGTTTTGGTGAACTTCTGGGCCACCTGGTGCCTGCCGTGCCGGGCCGAGATGCCCCTGCTCCAGGCGATGGCAAACCGGCACGGCAATGCGGGTCTGGTGGTGCTTGGGTTCTCGGTCGATCGCGCCGGTGCGGACGTCGTCAGTGCCTTCCTGCGCGAGCGGGGCATCACCTATCCCGTGACCATTGTCGGGCGCGGGGTGGAGACGGCCTTCGGCGGGGTGCAGGGTTATCCCACGTCGGTGCTGCTCGACCGCGCAGGTCGCGTGCGCTACAAGGTGGTCGGGCCGCTGGCGATGGCCTCGCTCGAGCCGGCCGTGCGCCGGCTGCTGCGCGACACGGCGTCCGCGCCGCGCTGAACGCCTACTTGAACGTCATCCTGAACGGGCTGCCCTCAGCCGTGAGGGCGAGCATCATCTGGTCGACGCGCAGCGAGGACGGGCTGTTCAGCGGGTACGGGTTCGTACCGATGATGGAGAACACGTAGACGTCGTCGCCGTGCCTGACAAGCTCCCTTGCCACGGTATCCTGCGTGGCGTGGATCTTCTCCCACGCCGGCTTCTTGTAGGCGCGGATGACGAGCAGGAGTCGCGACGGTACCCTGGAGTTGCCGGCTTCCGTGTAGTGAAATTCAAAGGCACGATATGCGCCGTTGGTGGTGTCGACCTTGTCCACCAGGCGATAGCCATACTTCCAGACGCCAGGGAGCGTGACCTCTGCCTTCGCCGAGGCGATTTCCTGCTGGAAGGGCGGAAGCAACGGTGCGCTGGCCGCCACGGTGCCGGTGTTCGGCGCCTTCTCCGCGGTGTCGCAGCCTGCTAGTGGCGTGATGACGGCAAGGAGAGTCAGGATGGCGAGGCGCGAGTTGGTGAGCATCGACGGAAGGGCAGGGAGGAGGGCGGTGGCCAAATGGCTGCCGCTTGTCGAAGATAATCCGTGGCCCACTCCGGTGTTGCTTGGTGCGGCACATTGAATCACTCTGCTGGAGCGATGACGATGTTCCTGTTTCGTCTTTGTCT
>Ga0209014_10001404_pt1 | contig 14225 bp, 14 predicted proteins | sample BarGraNGADG00212_FD_184491 | JGI IMG/M metagenome (GOLD analysis project Ga0209014, IMG submission 184491) | Arctic peat soil microbial communities from Barrow, Alaska - Barrow Graham LP Ref core NGADG0002-212 (SPAdes) (version 2) | ecosystem: Environmental > Terrestrial > Soil > Wetlands >...
CGGGGCACGGTGAGCATGGGAGACGGCGTGCGAACCGGCGCCCACACGTCGATTCTCGGGTTCAACCATTCCATCGCACCCGACCTGCCGGTCTTCCAGCAGCCGCTGTCAGCCAAGGGGATCACCATCGGTTCGAACGCGGTCGTGCTCGACGGCGTCTCGATCGGCGAGCACAGCGTCGTCGGCGCCGGCGCGGTGGTCACGAAGGATGTTGCGCCGTGGTCGGTCGTCGCAGGCAACCCGGCCAGACGCATCCGTGACCGTCGCGGCACTGTGCCGTCGACCGGCGTCGGGGAGCGACTGCGGGAGTTCGCCGATACCGCGCGCGCAGGCCGGTGACGTGCGGCAGCGCTCCTGGGATGAGACGGTGCCTGACGGCCGCTATCTCGACAGGCCTGGCGCGACGGTGACCGTGCGCGCGCACTGTGACGCGATCGAGATCGCGGACCTGCTTCTCGGTGGCACGCCGCCGCAGTTGCCGAAGGATGCGCACGTGCGGCGACTGCAGGAGCGGCAGGACCGCGTGACGGGCCTCGTTTCGGAGATCGCGGGCCTGCGCGAGGGCCGGCAGCCGCTCGAGTTCGGCGTCGGGGAGGCGACGTATCACGTGCTGTGCGTCGGCTACGCCCTCGACCTGATGGGCTCCCGCTTCCCCTGGCCGGTGGAGGCCGTGCGGAGCATGACGGCCGAGGGGATCGTCTCCGACCTCGAATCGCTGCCGTGGCACAGCGAAGGCTGGGGCGCCGGCGCGTGGGTCGACGCGTGGGCCACGGCCGCGCACTGGAACCTGGGCCAGGCCGCAGCGATGGAGCCGGGCGCGCTCGAGGCGCTGTTCGGCTGGTTGCTGACCCGGGCGAACCCCGCCTTCGGAACGTGGGGCGAGCCGACCTCCGGCCAGGCCGCGCTGCAGGTGATCAACGGTTACTACCGGCTGACCCGCGGGTCCTTCGCGCAATTCGCCGTTCCGGTGCCCTACCCGGAACAGTTGATCGACGCGGTGCTGAAGCACGGCGCCGACCCGCGGTACTTCGCTCCCGGCCGGCAGAACGCCTGCAACGTTCTCGACGTGGCGCACCCGCTCTGGCTCGCCGGCCGGCAAAGCCCGCACAGGGCGACCGAGGTGCAGGCGTGGGCGCGTGAGCAGCTGGACTACGCCCTGACGAAGTGGCAGCACGGGGCCGGCATGTCGTTCAGCCTCGGCGCGGAGCAGAACCCTGACGACGCCGGTCTGCAGGGAACCGAGATGTGGCTCGCCATCATCTGGTACCTCGCGGACCTCCTCGGGGAGTCCGACGCCCTCGGCTACCGTCCGCGCGGGGTGCACCGGCCCGAGCCCGCCCGCACCCTGCCCTGGCTGTGAACCTGCCCATCAACGGCACGAAGGAGAACCGCACATGCTCTATGAACTGAACCACTTCGGCATCGTCGTTCGAGACCTGGACGCGTCGCTCGCCTTCTACGAGGGCGTGCTCGGCGCCAAGACCGTCTTCCGGCGGTTCGTGGACTCGACACAGACGCATGTGCTCTACCTTCAGCTGGGGGACGGCCTCATCGAGCTGCTGTATCCGCTGCAGCCGGCGGAGGACGCCGACACCGGCATCACGCACATCGCCTTCATGACCGACGACCTGGACGGCGACTACACGGCGTTGATCCACGCCGGCGTCGAGAGCATTTCCGAACCGAAGACGACGGCGACCGGTGTCGGCAGGCTGGCCTTCGTGCGGGACCCGAACGGCGTCGGGGTGGAACTGCTGCAGCGGGATCTCCTGATGCGAGGTGAGGCGGTCGAGCATCCGATCGTCGCGGGCTTCGACCACTACTCGCTCACCGTGGCCGACCCCGCCGCCTCGCACGCCTTCTACGCGGGACTCCTCGACATGCGTCCCGCGGATGCCGGCAGTGGCGTTTCCGACGCCGCCTACCTTGAGCTGGCCGGGCAGGTTCTGGAACTTCGGCCGCGTACCGCGGGACGTGAGGAGGACCCGACGTTCAGCCATTTTGCGCTTCGCGTGGACGGCATCCGTTCGGCGCTCGACGCCCTCGCGTCGTCCGGGGTCGACGGCGAGATGGTGGGCGGGGAGGGCGAGGAGCGGGCCGGCGTCATCCGTGACCCGGATGGCGTCGCGATCTACCTTGTGGAGCGCGCCGCGGCCCTCCCTCCGTCGAACCGTTAGGAATCCATGGTGTAGACGCCGCCACACAATGGATTCCTAACGGCTCAAAGAAAGCGGCGGATCGAATGTGGAATTGGAATTTGAGGAGGGCAAGAGGGTCATGACAGAGCAGAACTTCAACGTCGCCGTCGTCGGCACAGGAATCATCGGCCGCGTGCACGCCAGGGTGAGCGTCGCGCACCCCCGGCTTCGGCTGGTCGCGCTCGTCGATCCCGTCGAGAGCCAGCGCGCCGGCGCGGCGGATTACGTCGAGCGACAGCTCGGCGCGGACCGGCCCGCCGTCTACTCGTCGCTGGCCGACGCCCTCGCCGACCAGGACATCGACGTTGTTGTGATCGGCACTCCCAGCGGAACGCACGTCGAGCTGGCCGAGGATGCCGTACTGGCCGGCAAGCACGTGGTCATCGAGAAACCGCTTGACGTGAGCATGCAGCGTGCCCATCGCCTCGGCGACGCCGCCGCGGATGCCCGTCGTCGCGGTCTCGTCGTCTCCGTGATCAGCCAGCACCGATTCGACCCGGCCAACGCCGCCGTCGCTGGCGCCATCCGGAACGGCCGGTTCGGACGCCTCACCTCCGCGACCGCCAACGTGTCCTGGTACCGCAGCCAGGAGTACTACGACTCCGGCGACTGGCGCGGCACCTGGGAACTGGACGGCGGTGGAGCGCTGATGAACCAGGGTGTGCACACCGTCGATCTGCTGCTGCACTTCATGGGGACACCCGTGCAGGTGTTCGCACACACCGCGCTGCTCGGCCACACCGGCATCGAGGTCGAGGACGTCGCCGGTGCGCTCGTGACGTTCGAGAGCGGAGCCATCGCCACACTGCTGGCCACAACGAACGCCTTCCCCGGCATGTCCACCCGCATCGAGGTGCACGGCTCACAGGGCTCGGCTGTCGTCGAGCGAGACCAGCTGGCGTACTTTCATGCCGCTGACGCGCATCCGGAGGGTACGTCGGCGAGCGGGCAGGCCGGCAACCAGGCATCCAGGGAGGTCGGCGACGACGACCTGAGCCAGGGCCGGCCAACCCCGGAGCTCTTCGCCGGCCACTACCGGCAGTATGACGACATCGTGCGGGCGATCTCGACGGGCGGCGAGCCCGGCGTCGGAGTGGCGGATGCGACGAAGGCGCTTGCCCTGGTGCGCAGCGTCTACCTCTCGCAGAGCACCGGCGGCCCCGTGTCGTTCGCCGACGTCATGGACGGGGTCTATGACGATCTGCCGGTCGTCACCGGCAGCGACACCGCAAAAATGGAGGAATTGGTATGACGAACACTGCCCCTGAGCCGCACGTGCCGCGCGTCGCGGCGAACCCGATCCCGTACTGGGCGGCGGCGGGAAAGACGCGCGAGGTGTTCGACCGGGCCTTCGCCGACTACCAGCAGATCGGCTTCACCGCGGTCAAGGCCGATGTGCCGGAGGGAATGAGCGCGAGCGAATACCTCGGCTGGATCGAGGGCTACGGACTCTCGCCGTCGCTGAGCCTGTTCAGCTCACCGTTCGACGAGACCGTGAACATCGAGGACGAGATCGAGCGGGCGAAGGCGTTCGCGGCAACACAGGTGCAGCTCGGCCTCGACCGCACCATGATCTCGTCGATGTCGCTGCCTGCGCGCATGGCGAGGCCGGCCCTCGGTGCCGGCTTCGACGAGGACCGGTTCCAGCTCGTCGTCGACAACGTCGGCCGGGTCAGCGAGGCCTTGCAGGCGGAGGGGCTGCGCCCCCTCCTGCACTCGCACATCGGCGGGGCGATCGAGACCGAGGAGGAGATCACCAGACTGCTCGACACGCTGGGCGCCAGCGTTCTCGGGTTCGGGCCGGACACGGGCCACATGCGCTGGGCAGGAATAGACGTGCCCGCGATCATCCGCCGATATGCGGACAGGATCGGCGGCATCCATATCAAGGATGTCTTCCCCGACTACCTCGACCCCGCCAGTCGAGAGGGCATGGGCTACCGCGAGATGGCGGACACCCAGCGGGTGTGGGCGGAGCCGGGCCTCGGCGTCATCGACTTCGACGCGGTCGTCGCCGCGATGCCGGAGGACTACGACGGGGACTACATGATCGAGGTCGACAAGCCGAGCGTCGCATCCGTCTTCGAGTCCCACCGGATGTCCTATGACTGGGCGAGGCGCGCCCTCAGTTTTGTGAAGATCTGAGGCGGGGATGCCACCCGTCGGTTCGGCGGCGGCGATCTACGACATTGCCCGCGTCGCCGGTGTCAATCCTTCGACCGTTTCTCGCGACCTTAACAAGCCGGGCCGTGTCAGCGTCAAGACCGAGGAGCGCATTCACGCCGCCGCGAAGGCGCTGAGCTACCGGCTCAATCCGATGGCCCTCGCACTGCCGACGGGGCGAACGAGCACGCTCGGACTGCTCTTGGCCGACATCACGAACCCCATGTTCTTCGAGTTGGTGCGCGGCGCGGAACGCATTGCGCCGTCGGTCGACGGCCTCATCCTCGTCGCCACTCGGTTGACGGACGAGCAGATCCGGTCCCTGGCCGAGCGCAAGCGCCTCGTGGTGATCAACCGGCGGGTCGACGGAATCGAGGAGGTGGTCCCCGATCTGGAGCCGGGCATCGACCAGGCGCTGGCTCTGCTGTGGGAGTTCGGGCACCGTTCCGTGGCGTTTCTGTCCGGGCCGGCTGAAGCGTGGATGAGCGGCGGCGCGCTGGAGAACAGTGGCCCAACACAACCCTGCGCCAGGTCCAGATCCCGGATGAGGTGCTGGTGCATGAGCCGGTGGCCTGTGCCGGCTGCGGTCTGTCGTTGGCCGACGCGCCGGTGGTCTCCACCGAGGCCCGGCAGGTGTTCGACCTGCCACAGATCGTGCTGCGGGTGATCGAGCACCGGCTGGAGCACCGTGCCTGTCGTTGCGGGCAGGTGACGATGGCGCAGGTCCCGGCCGGGGTAGGCGCCCCGACCCAGTACGGGCCGGGAGTGCGGGCACTGGGCACCTACCTGCTGGCCGGACAGTACCTGCCGCTGGCCCGCACCGCGGAGCTGCTTACCGAGCTCGTCGGCGCCCCGATCAGCGCGGGGTCGCTGGCCTGCTGGTACACCGGCGCGGCCGACGCTCTGGACTCCTTCGACCAGGTGGTCCGGGACGGGCTGGCCCGCGCGCCGGTGCTCGGTGCGGATGAGACCGGGATCCGTCTCGACGGCGCCCTGGCCTGGGTGCACGCGGCCCGCACCGAGGACCTGACCGGGTAGACCGTCTCGCCCAGGCGGGGGGTCGAGGCGATGACCGCGGCCGGGGTGCTGCCGGCCCTGGCCAAGGACACGGTCCTGGTCAGCGACTTCTGGGCCCCGTACTGGTCCTTCGATGTGCTCCACGCCGTGTGCGGTGCCCACTTGGGTCGCGAACTCGTCGCCGCCGCTGAGGTGCCCGGCCAGGCCGGCTGGGCCGAGGCGATGGACCGGCTCCTGGTCGAGATCAACCGCACCACCGGCCGGGCCCGCGACGCCGGCGCGCACGCTCTGGCCCCCGCGCTGCTGGGCAGCTACCGGCGCCGCTACCACGAGCTGGTCGAGGCCGGCTGGGCGGCCAACCCTCAACACCGTCCCGGGCAGCGCGGGAAACGGCGCCGACCCAAACACGTCAACCTGCTCGACCGCCTGGACACCCACCGCGACGAGGTGCTGCGCTACGGCGAGGACCTGCGAGTCCCGTTCACGAACAACGGTTCCGAGCAAGATGTCCGCCCCCTGAAGATCCGTATGAAGGTCGCCGGATGCCTGCGCACCATGGCCGGCGCCCAAGCGTTCTGCCAGTTACGCTCATACCTGTCCACGGCACGCAAGCAAGGCCAGTCCGCCTTCGCCGCCATGCGGATGCTCCACGACGGCACCCCATGGATGCCAGCCATCACCAGCCAAACCAGCTGAGCAGTTACCAACAGGAGAGCCCGTTTTCTTGCCATGCGGCGCACCTTCCGCGGCCCACGACGTGGACGCGAGCACGATGGTGCGCCTGGCCAGGGGGTAGGCCGCAGTCAGCCTAGTTTTCTCAGATGTTCGAGTGCGGGCGCGAGTTCAGTGGCAATGTCCGACCAGGTGCACTCGATCGAAACGTTGCCGGTGTAGCCTCCTGCGGTCAGCGCTCGGAGGAAATCAGACAGCGGCCAGTCACCTTGCCCGGGAGGCGTCCGTCCCGTATCCGCAATGTGTGCGTGACCGATTCGTGCACCGAGTGCCGTTACGGTGGCGAGCGGCTCGCCCTCAAGCATGATGTGGTACAGATCAGCCACGATGGGCACGCCTTCGATACCGTTCGAATCCAAGAACTGTGCACACTCCTCAATCGTGTGAAGCAGGTTAGTCTCACCCGCATTGAGCGGTTCGAGAAGCACGACGATGCCATGGCGGGCCGCGACGTCCCTGGTTTCTAGCAGGACGGCCGCGAAGCGGGCCTCGGCCGCCACGCGGTCGACGCTGGCGGGGATGGTTCGGGCTGCGCCGCTGCCGAAGACGACTTTCGCGCATGCTGACCCCGCGGCAGCGATGATAGGAAACACCGCCTCGAGGTAGTCCGTCACTGTTTTCGCAGGGAAGGCCGGGTCGGAGAGCTTCAACTGGCCCGGAAACAGGATCGCGAATGACGGGCACTGGTCGGGAGCGTCATAACCGGGATTGCGTACCCACCCGCCCAAGCCGTCTTCCTGCACGAGGTTGCCCACGATGGTCGGTTCCACGTAGTCGGCTCCGCCCAGCACGACCGCCGCGGACTGGGCACTGGGAACAATAACTCCGTACTGGTACATGTGGAACTCCTTGATTGGGTGATGCTACTTGAGGCTGCCGGAAATGAGATCGAGTCTCCAAAACGGCTGCAGGACGAGCACAAAGGCTATCACCGGAATGATCGCAACGAGTGCGCCGGTGATGGCCATCGAATAGAGAATGGGCTCGCTGCGCCGCCTCCCGGGCAACCGAGACCAGCTCCAGGTCGGCCGACCTACGCTCCAAGGTCGGCCGAGTCACGCTCCAACGCACGCAGCGCCGTCACCTGCTCGGCATACAACTCACACCGCAAGGCCACCTCCGCGTTCAACGCGCGCAACTCACCCAACTCGGCGTGCAACGCGCGCTCAGCAACAGAACACTCAGCCATGCCAGACCGCCAAAGGGGGGAAGACGCGGTCATCGACACCAGGAACGACGCCGACACCCCACCACCGTGACGATCACGCCGCCCTGATCAAGCCGCCACGCCGATCACGACCCAAGCAACTGCTGAACAGTTACCCCGCAAGAACCACCAATCCGCCTACCAGGCCTGTGTTGGGCTCCACGACGGCACCCCCTGGACACCAACCCAACTGGAACCCGGCTAACAAACCAGCTGAGTAGTTACCCCACTTTCAGGTAAATTCAGGAACCTACGAAAGACTGAGCATAGACGTCCTTGATGATGCGCAGCGACTTAAACGCCTCTCGTGGGTTAATCCAGAATGGTGCACCGTCACCGAGATGGTCATAGAAGTCACGGATGAGCACTTGGTGCGAGATCCCCCAGTACGAACGCTCCCCCAGCCTGGCTGGCAATTCGGCAACAGTCTCAACGCTGCCGTTCGCGTGGGTAATAGTGAGGTCGCCACGCAACTGCAGGGTCGCTCGCTCCGTCACGATGTCGATCGTCACCGGGGAATTCACGCCGTTCGCGAGAGTCGCGTAAAACAGGCTTCTCACTCCGCTTGCATGATTTAGCGTGATCTCGGCGGTGTCCTCAACCTCGATCACGTCGGCCAGGGAGCGCGTGGATACTGAGCCGGCCACCGACTCGACGTCGCCGACAAGCCACTGCAGCAGATCCAGGGTGTGAATGGCCTGGTTCATTAGCAGCCCGCCACCCCCGCCAATCCACGTGCCGCGCCAAGGCCGGTCGCGGTAATATTGCGCGGTGCGGTGCCAGAAAACCGTCGCGTGCGCAGCCACGATCTCGCCGATATCGCCCGACTCAATCGCGGCGCGCATGGCCAGCACGGGCAGGTTGTAGCGGTTCTGGAAGCACACGGCGATCTTTGCCCGGCTGCGCTCAGCGGCCTCGACGAGTGACTGCCCCTCGGCGAGGGTCGCGGCAAGCGGCTTCTCCGAGACAACGTTGATTCCGCGGTCGAGACAGGCGATCGCCATCCACGCGGGCCACACGTAGATCCGTGGGAAGCCAGCGCTTCCCGGCGCCCACGATCACTGGTTGAGGTAGTACTCATCGCGGTCGATGATTCCGGCGCGCAGGGCCTGGGCTGCAAGATTGGCCCCGCCGATGTTCACATCACCGTCGACCTCGTCGACGAAACGGCGTACTGCCCTTGGATCGAAGGACCGTTCGAGGCGGGTCCGCGCGGTGCTGACCGAGGGCAGCGTGGTCGAGAAGACGACCTTGTCCCTGTTCCGCCAGATCTTGCCGTACTCGCGTTCCACCGGGGTGGCGTCCGGCCCGGTGCCGAACGTCTCCCACGCCCTCACCACCTCGTAGAGGCGGCGTCCGTACAGCTCCGCCGCAACGGCGCGATCGCGCTCGTTGATGAAGGAATGCACCTCCTCACTCGGAGCACTCCAGTCGAACTCGCCGTGGGCGTCGGCGGTGAAGCCGTCCAAGGAACCGATCCCGGTGTAGACAAGTTGCCCCATCGGATGTCCGTCCTTGGGAGGCTGGCCAGCCATGAAGGCTTCGCCCAGCCGGGTAGAGCAATGCTCACACGACATCGCCACAGTGTCGACAACGCCCTGCGCGACATCTCGGCCGAGAGGCTGACCGACATCCTCTTCTCCCGCCGCGTGCGCTTGCGGGTCGGGATGATGCTGCACGTTACTGGCCGAGAGCCACCGCCAGCTCTTTGGGTCGGCTGAGGGCCACCAAGTGGCCACCGGGCAGGGTCTCAGGCGTGATGCCCAGCCGCACCGCGATCCTCAAGGCCTACCAGCGCCAGTTCGCGAGCATCGACACCACCGCGATCCTCAAGGCCTACCAAGTCTCGATAGCAGGCTTCGTGGCCTCACCCACGGGCCAGACCCTCGTCGAGCGAGCCACAACGGTGGATGCCTACGCCGAGGAGCCAACTGCCCGGAAGCGCACTTCGGCGCGCCTCATGCGCAGCATCTGGCTGGCGGGCTCGGAGATCGACGGGATCTTGAGGATGTCGAGCGCGGCGATCGCGACCACGATGGCGATCAGGGCGTAGACGACCTGTCCGACGGCCGCGGAGATGCGCACCGGCTTGCTCTGCGGTCCCGACCCGCTCAGTCTGCGGCATGGCGGCAGCCTGGGCCTGCTCGGGACGGAGGCCGTCGCGCTGGAGCTGACGGTCCACGACCGTGCCACGGGCCAGCCGCTCGGGCCAGCGGTCGGCGCCGGCCGCCTCGAGGGCGGTGGTCACCAGCTCGCGTACGACCTTGGCGAGCGTGAGGCCGACGAAGAGCACGAGCCCAGCTCCGATGATGTTCGGGAGGGCGGCCAGGAAGCCGGTCAGCAGCCCGTTGATGGGCTGGAGGACTCCCGTGAGCGCAAAGAGGTTGAGCACGGCCATCAGGCCGACGAGCCACACCAGCATCGACCCGATGGTGGCGAGCGAGTCAGCCAGGGTGCGGCCGCTGTCGGGGTGCCGGTTGAGCACCGAGACCTTCGAGAGCAGTGCCCGCAACCCCTTCTTGACCAGCCCTGCGAGGATCGCGGTGACGATGAGAATGACGATGACGGCCAAGACCTTCAACAGCAGGTCGGTCCAGTTGTAGCCGGCGAACACCCATGGTGGTCCCCTCCACGTTGAGTAGGACGTCGGTCGACGACCTGGCTCGTCACGCTACCTGCGCCACCACCGACCTCCTATGCCCGCGGATGGGAACCACCCTCTCGGATGTACGGGCAACTCCCGGTGTCAGAGCTGCCGGGACGCTCAGGTGGTACTCAGGCGGGGACCGGAAAGCCCTCCGGGTCCGGGTCCAGCTGGCGACGCCAGGCGGCTACGCCGAACCACTCCCCCATGAACCAGGCCGGCAGGCTGAGCCCCACGGCGACCGTCAGGGGTGGCAGCAGGACGACCGGGGCCAGAGCGACCAGCAGCAGCGGGGTGAGCAGGCTGCGGACCGGTCGCCGCTGTACCAGCACGGCCGTCAGGCCGAGCACGTCGTGGCGGCTGGCGTCGAGCGGTTCGGCGGACGCAGCCGCCACGTACGCGGCGACGAAGACGCACGCCGCCCAGACCACCGGCACGAGGAAGCCGACAACCGCGACCCGCATGCCGACCTCGACCTGTGTGACCGCGTAGGTGTCCAACGCACCGAGCACCAGCACCACCCACAGCAGCAGGCTCACGGGAAGGTCCCGACGCCAGGTCGCTCGCAGCTGTCGCAGCGGCGTCATGAACGGCTCGTCCTCATACCGGTCGAGGTCGGTCACCACCCGCATCACGCCGGCCAGCCCCGGCACCACCCCGAGGATCGTGGCAACCGCCACGAGCGCTGCCCAGTCCGAGGCGAAGAAGGCGGCGGGCTTGCGCAGCGCATGCAGCAGCCGGGACGTCCTACTTGATGCCGGCGTTGACAAAGCCGTTGACGAAGTACCGCTGGAAGATGATGAACAGCACGATCATCGGCAGCGCCGACAGCGTCGTCCCGGCCATCAGCAGGTCCCACTGGGTGTTCGACTCCTGCCGGAACACCGACAGGCCGACCTGGATGACCCGAAGGTTATCGCTGGTGGTCACCAGCAGGGGCCACAGGAAGTTGTTCCAGCCGCCCTCGAACGCGAGCAACGCCACGGTGAGCAGTCCCGGCTTGATCTGCGGGGTGATGATCTGAGCCCAGATCCTCGGCTCCGACAGCCCGTCGATCCGCGCCGCCTCGATCAGCTCGGTCGGAGTCGTCACATAGAACTGACGCAGCAGGAAGATCGAGAATGCCGAGACCATGCCGGGCACCAGAAGCGCCCACCAGGAGTCGATCCAGCCCTGACCTCCCTGGCCGAAGATGTCGTTTCCGCCGAAAAGGGGCATGAACCGCGCCAGCAGGAAGTCGGGGATCACGATCGCGTAGAACGGGATCATCATCGTGGCCAGGAACCAGCCGAAGATCCACGGCGCCGCCCTGAACCGCAGCTTGGCCAAGGCGTAGCCGGCCGAGGCGCCGAACAGCAGCGTGGTGATCACCTGGCCCGCACCGATGATGAAGCTGTTGCGGGCGTAGATGTGGAACGGTGCGGCCTTGAGCGCTCGCAGGAAGTTCTCGAAGTGCCACGTACGAGGGATGAACGGCGGGTTGACCTCACCGAGCTCCGCCGGAGAGCGGAGTGCGGTGAACACCATCCAGGCGAACGGGATCACCATGACCAGGGAGACTGCCGCCAGCAGGAGCCACAGCACGGCGCGGCTGACCAGCCGCTGCCGCTTCTGCGAGCGGCCGCGGAGAGGGGCCGAGGGGATCTCCTGGACCGTGTTGTCGGCGATGTTCCCGGGAACCGGAACCTCAAGATTCTCAGTCGCCATCGGTGCTCCCCACAAGCCTGCGCGAGATGTATGTCACGAAGACCAGGACGACAAGCAGCACCACGGACATGGCGGTGGCGTAGCCCATACGGTACTGCTGGAAGGCCGCGACGTAGATCTGGTACGTGATCACGGTGGTCGCGTTGGCCGGTCCGCCGTTCGTCAGGACGAAGATCAGGTCGAAGGTCTGGAAGTTGGCGATGACCGAGGTGGCCAGCACGAAGAACGTCGCCGGCCGCAGCATGGGTACCGTGATGTTCCAGAACTTCTGGATCGTGCCCGCCCCGTCGACGTCGGCGGCCTCGTAGAGCTCGGGCGAGACTCCCTGGAGCGCGGCGAGGTAGATCAGCATCTTGAGGCCGATGCCCTGCCAGATGCCGACCACGATGACCGCGGGAAGTGCCAGCGAGGTGTTGGTCAGCCAGTTGTTGGGCGATATGCCGACGAACCCGAGGATACGGTTGGCCAGGCCGGTGGAGCCCGGCGCGTAGATCCACAGCCAGATCATCGCGATCGCCACGGTCGCGGTGACGTGGGGCATGAAGATCATGGTGCGGAACCACGACTGGCCACGCAGTCCCTCGTTCAGGGCGACGGCGAGGACCAGAGCGATGAATATCGAGATCGGCACCACGAAGACCACCATGACGAGGTTGTGCCACAGGGCCGTCCAGAACACCGAGTCGCCGGCCAGCTCGGCGTAGTTGGCGCCCGCGTTGAACTCGGGCGGGTTCACGATGTCGTAGTTGGTGAAGCTCATCATGATGGCCACGATGACCGGTCCACCGATCCAGACCAAGGTGTGCACCAGGGCCGGTAGGGTCAGCAGCCAACCCCACAGCTTCTCTGCGCGCAACGACGAGCGCCTCCGCCGCCTGGTGGGCGTCGTGGTCGACACGTCGGCCAGCTCTTCAATGAGGAACTGCGGCTCAGGGGGCCGCGCCACGCTCATCGATGTGCTCCGCTCTCGGCACTGCGTCCACCGTCGGAGCCGGGCGGAGCGATCCAGTGGGGCATGCGGTGGTTCAAGATATCTCCCTGTGATCAACCGCGGCGTCGCGGTGGAGGATCGGGTCAGAACAGGTGAGAAACTACCATACGTCGGTACGGGCTGGGGCTTGTGCAGCCGCGGCCGACCGTCGTGGCGTGCCGGTCAGGATGCCTGACACCGCACCTCGGGGTACATCGGGTCTGGTGTCAGGCGTCCGGCTCACTTCACGCGGGCGATCGATTCCTCTGCCATCTTCTGCAGCTCGTCGATGGCCTGCGTGACCGTCTTCGTGCCCAGGACGGCAGCTTCGAGGATGGGGTCCATCTTGCCGCGGATCTCCATCCACGCAGGCGTGCCACCGTCGGTGATGGACGCCTCGAGGTTCTGCAGGCAGAAGTCGATGATCTTGTTGCCACCCAGGTCGGCCCCCTTGGCGATGTTGGAGTTCGCCGGCACCTTGCCGGTGCTCTTGCTGGCCGCTGCCAGGGCATCGTCGGTCAGCATGTACTGCATCACCGCGAGGGCGGCATCCGGAGACTTGCTCCGGGTCGACAGGCCGATCAGCGTGCCGCCCTGGTAGAGGATCTGCTTGCTGCCGTCGGCGGTCGGGCACAGCACCATGCCGAGGTTCTCGTCCTTGACGAGCTCCGGGCTCTGCAGGCTGAACGTCGGCCACACCGCGGAACTCTGCCAGCCGAGCAGGTTCTCGCCCTTCTGGTACGAACCCGGCTGTCCGGTCGCCACCCGCTGGTTGATGTCCGAGAGCCCCTCCTTCTGAGCCATGACCATCCACTCCAACGCCTTCACGGCCTGGTCGGAGTTGAAGTAGGACTTCATGCCGTCCTCGCTGAACTGGGTGCCACCGAAGGCGAAGGTCATCTGCCCCCAGGCCTGGCGCAGGCTGGACGCCAGCATGTCCAGGGGCACCTTGCCGGCCTTGGACTTGATCTCCCTGAGCATCTGGGTGAACTCGTCGAGCGTCTTGCGGTTGGGGTCTGCGATGCCGATCTTGGCCAGCAGGTCCTTGCGGTAGATGAACGGGCGCGACTCCAGCAGCAGCGGCACCGCATACAACTTGCCGTTGTACCTGGCATTGTCGAGCAGCAGCTTGGGCACCTTGGCCTGGCCGAGCACGGACTCGTCGAGAGGCGCGAACACCTTCTTCTGCGCGAACGGCACGGTCCAGCCCATGCCCATCATCATCAGGTCGGAAGGGGTGCCACCGGCGATCTGGGTCGCGAGCTTCTCGTTGAGCTTGTCCCACGGCACGTAGTCGACCTGGAAGGTGACGCCCGGGTTCTTCTGGGTGAACTTCTTGAGGATGCCGTCCTCGAGGTCGGCCTTGCCCACGGTGCCCGCGAACTCAGGGGTGATGAGGTTGAGGGTGGCCTTGAGCTCACCGGTGGCCGTGGGCTTCGCGGCCCCGACAGACGCGGCGGGCTTGCCGCCACCGGCCGAGCAGGCAGCGGCGGTGACCCCAACACCTGCGATGCCAGCGGCGGTGAGGAGCTGACGACGGTTGATCATGGATGTGGTTCCTCCCTGGCGACGATCTCGCCCGAGTCC
>Ga0209014_10001406_pt1 | contig 14224 bp, 16 predicted proteins | sample BarGraNGADG00212_FD_184491 | JGI IMG/M metagenome (GOLD analysis project Ga0209014, IMG submission 184491) | Arctic peat soil microbial communities from Barrow, Alaska - Barrow Graham LP Ref core NGADG0002-212 (SPAdes) (version 2) | ecosystem: Environmental > Terrestrial > Soil > Wetlands >...
GGCCTATCAAGCCAGCGACACGCTGACGGTCCTGGGACCCGACGGCAAGGAGGAGTATCCGGGAGGGTTCAAGGATGCCTCGATGGTCTTCTCACCAGACGGGAAGCGGCCCGCGTACAACCAGGGCAACTTTCTGATGGTGTCCGACCCGGCCACGAAGAGATTCCCCACCGTGCTGGAGCCAGGGTGCAAGACGTACTCCAGCGGTCCGAATCCTGCCGAACCGGTCTGCGGCGGCGTGGAGGGCCCGGTGTGGCTCGATCCGACGACGCTGTTCGTGTCCTACTTCGCCGGCGAAATGCCGGACACGGTCGCTTGCAGCAAGAACGAACGATGTTACGTACCGCCCAACACCTACTCGATCATCAGCACGGACGGCAAGATCGTCAAGAGCGTGGAACCGAGCGCTGCTGACGCACCCTTCTCGGCGCGCGGAAACACGATCGTGTTGCGCGGGTTCACCACCGAAACCTGGATCGACATCGACCAGTTGCGCGCCGGTACGGCGTCCCCGAAACCGCTGCCGACGTCCGCGCTGTGGCACTCCTTGTCGCCGGATGGAACCAAGATCGTCGTGCGTGGGGACAAGTGGTGGCAACTGGTCGACCTCCGCACCGGGGCGGTGCAACAACTCGGAACACCGGTCCCGAACGCGTGGGACTTCGTTCAACCGGCAAGCGACAACGATGCTCCGGTGTTCTGGTCGCCCGATGGGAAGTTCTTCGCTCTGCAGGGTGAGTCCTCCACCGGTCAGGTGAACATCTTCGTCGTGCCGGCCTCCTCGGCGAGCGGGGGAGCCGTCGCAACTCTGTCGGGAACCGACGAAGCCAGTCTGATCGGATGGGCAATCTGAGTTCCGGGTCAGCAGCCGGCCACGGTCCGAGCGTTCTGCGCCCGTGGATCCGCTGAGGCGTGTCGGTTCATGCGCCGGCGGCGGTGACGATGGCGTCGGTGGCGAACCCGGCGATGAGGCCGAGCAGCAGCCCGTAGGCGAGTAGGTCGGGGCGGCGGGCCTTGGCCGCGACGCCGAGCAGCTGGATGACGACGTAGAGGATCGATCCGGCGGCCAGGGTCAGGAACACCACGCTGAGTGCTTCGCTGGTGAAGCCGTGCCCGACCGCGGTGCCCAGGAACGTCGGCCCGCCGCCGATCGCGCCGAGCAGGAGCAGAAACCCCCACGAGGGGCGGTCCGCCGTCGCCTCACCGTCGGCCTGCGCGGCCAGCGGCGCGACGATCCCGAAGCCCTCGGTCGCGTTGTGCAGCCCGAACCCGATCACCAGCAGCATCGCGAGCGCGACCTCGTTGCGGGCCGCGGACTGACCGATCGCCAGGCCCTCGGCGAAGTTGTGCAGGCCGATACCCACCGCGATCAACAGCGCCAGCCGGCGCGCCGGTGACCACGAGGCGATCCGCCACCTCGTCGCGGTCAGCTCGCCGACGGCCATCGTCCCTGGCCCGAACCGCTCCGCGACAGAAACCTCACGCGCGCTCTGCCCAGCGAATCGGCTCATCCACCGCTCGTAGAACACCAGCGACAGCAGGCCGAGCGCCAGCCCGCCGGCGAACAACGTCCCGTACCCGAACACCGAGCCCAGCCCGCCCCGATGCTCATGCACCGCGCCCAAACCCGTATCGATCGGCTCCCACGCATGCGACAGCACATCCCACACCAGAAACAGCAAGATCCCGATCGCCACCGCGTTCAGCAACGCTCTCAAGCTCGGAGCCGGGCGCCGCATCCGCCCCACCGGCAACCCGAGCAGGATCGTCACCCCGGCGATGAACCCCAGCAGCAGTGTCTTCGAGAGATCCACACGAAACCCTTCCTCAGGTCAGTTAGGTAACCCTTACTAGTGTGAAAGTTAGGGTCACCTAACTCGGGACTTCGCGCAAGTCGTCGCGCGACCAAGTGACCGGCGTCACTGTGTGGGCGCGTCCGGAGTGTCGAGCGGCGCCGCAAGCGGAAGGTTCAAGCCCGCTTAGGGTCGGCGGTGTGGTGGTGCTGCTCTCGGAGAGCGCGAGTCTGACCGCGCGCGAGACGTTGACGGTGCTCGGCATGCATGGGGTGCAGGCCGATGTGCTCGGGTCTCGTGCGCTGACCATCGGCCGGTTGAGCCGCTTCACACGTCGGTGCATCCTTGCTCCGAGTCCGTCTCGCGATCCGCTCGGGTACCTGGCGGTCGTCCGGCGGCTCATGGCCAGTGGTGCCTATGAGGCTGTGTTGGCGACGCACGAGCAGGCATGGCTGTTCGCGGCGGGTCGCTCGTTGTTGCCCAAGGACGCTCCGATGGCGGTCGCGCCGATCGAGGCGTTCGACCGGGTCCAATGCAAGGTCGACTTCGCGAAGCTCCTCGATGAACTCGACGTTCCGCAACCCCGTTGGTGGTCGGCCGAGAGCTGCCCGTCGACCGGTACCTACCTGCACTGGGTGAAGGCGTCGCACGGGACCGCCGGCCGCTCGGTGCGACGTGTCGCAAATGCTGAGCAGGAACGCGAGGCGATTCGAGAGCTGTCCGCGCCGGATGAGGACATCATGGGTCAGCTTCCGGCCCCCGGCCAGTATGGACAGGTTCAGGCGCTGTTCGATCACGGGCGCCTTGTCGCAGTGCGTACGTCGGTGCAGGTCGGGTACGGAGCCGGAGGATCGGCGGCGGCTCGGTTGAGTGTCGACCACGGCGAGGCCCGCGAACATGCGGCCCGTGTCGGTGGGCACCTGGCTTGGCACGGCGGTCTGACGCTTGACTACCTGCATGTCGACGGGCATCCACAGTTCATCGAATGCAATCCCCGAACCGTGCAACGCGGCCCACGCCGGGGTCGACTTCCCCGCCTTGACGATCGCTCTCTCGAGTGGCGCAACGCTGCCGGACGAGCCCGTCATCGGGCGAGCAGGTGTCCGGACACGAAGCGCCATGGCACTTGCCCTAGGGGCCGCTGAACGTCACGGGACTCGCGCAGCAGTGCTCGGCGTATTGCGCGACTGTGCGCTGTCACGCCGAGACGTCGGCCTGGGAGCCGAGGTTCTCACGCCCGTCAGGAGCGATCCGTTGAGCGGCGTTCCGCTCGCCATCACCGTCTGTCGACTCCTCGCTCGGCCCGCGAGCGCATCGGAGATCGCGCGTCGTGCGGTCGACGACACGCCACGTCCCTGCAGTCGATCAACATGGTCAGGGCCAGGTCCGGAATCTGAGCCCACCGCTTCGTTGGTGGCGTGCGGCGACGTCGGGCGCCGGTCACGTGTCACGACTCGCAGAGACCGTCACGCCGCAACTCTTGGGAGCAAGCCCGTGACGTCGAGCCGCCGTCAGCGCTACATTGCAGCTCCAGACGTCTTACGGGGGAGCAGCGATGCGCAAGAAGTTGGCACTCATAGGGGCTGTGTTGGCGGCGGCGCTGTCATGGATCGTCGTCTCGGCCAGTACCAGCGGTGCGACGCCGGTCCCGACCGCGTGTAGCGGCCTGTACTCGAATGCGTCGTTCACCTCGATCACCGTCCCTGCGAACTCGGCCTGCGACATCTCCAACTCGACGGTCACCGGCGCCGTCGTCGTCAACAAGAACGCCTCGTTCAAGACCTGCGACAGCACGATCGGTGGCAGCCTCACGGCGACTCAGGCGTACGTGAACATCGACAACGGCACGACGATCGGTGGTGCGGTCGATCTGAACCAGCCGGGTGTCGCTGTCTCGATCGGTACGGCGCCGTGTGGCATCACGGGTGGGTCCAGCCAGTACTCGAGCATCCTGTGTCCGAGCAGTATCGGTGGTTCGGTGTCGGTGCACGGCGGGCCTCGTAACGGTCTCGAGGTCTCCATCGGTGAGTGCGCGATGTGCCCGACGCTCCCCACTCGCTGCGAAGCTATGAGTATCGGTGGCTCGGTGAGCATCGTGAACAACCAACTTCCGGTCGAGATCGACAACTCGTACATCGCCGGGTCGCTGATCTGCGTCAACAACTCGCCGGCCGTTGTGAACATCGCCGACACCGTCCACGGTGCCACCGTCGGGTGCATCCCGACCGTCTTCGCCTAGAACTGCACTGAATGAGTCCGCCGCGTCGTTCGGGTCTGTTCTCGGTCAGGACGCCTTTCCGGCGCTCGTCTTCGAGATGAGTCCGACGAGGTCGTGTAGTGGTTTGGTGCCGGAGCCGACGATGAGGCCTGTTGCGAGGACTTCGAAGAAGCGTGGACCGGATGCGATGCCGACCGTACGCAGGAAGTAGAGGTGCAGCGAGGCTGACGCGATCATCGCGACGATCGTCGCGAGCGCCCAGAACGCCACCGTGCGCCAGTAGGTCGCGAAGCTCGCGTCCGAGATCGCTGTCGCGGCGTCGGAAAGCGGCGCATCCGCGTCTGCGGGCGTCTGCACGAGTGCCTTGCCCGCCGCGACGGTCTTGGCGTGCGCCTGCGACCTGAGGTCATCGGTCTCGGGAAGCAGGCTGGCCAGCGGCTCGAGAAGTCGCTCGATGGCCGCCGCGGCGACGAAGAACACCGCGAAGATCGTCAGGCCCTGGGCCGGCCCTGCGGGCGAGGCGTGCGCGTAGGCGTGGTTGGAGATCGTGGCGATGACAATGGGGAGCGTGCCGAAGACGGCGGCGAAGGCCGCGGCTGCGACGACCGGACGCTCCCAGCGGTAGCTGGCGTGTGCCGCCTTGTCAGGGGCAGCAGTTCCGGAGACGGGAGCGCGCAGGGTCGACGGGTCGGGCGCCGTCGCGACGTAGGCAGCGATCGCGCGTTGTGCGGTGAGGGTCGCCACGGCTGCCTCTCAGCTGGTTCGACTGCCGATCACGATCCTGCGAGCACGCCGGGCTGTCAAGATCGCCGGAAACCAGCGCGCTCTTGCCCTTGTCTCACGTCGTCATCGGGGGCAGGGTTGGCGACCATCACGTCATGCCGACCGCGGAGAGGACGCGCGCTGATGAATGAACCGACGGTGTTGCGCACGACGCTCGTCGAGACGGTCGTGTCGGGTAAGCGGTTGGGCCGGCACGTCGTTCACGATCCACGCTCGCTGGACTTTGTGGCGGAGAAGGCCGCTGCCATCGGCAGCGTCCAGCACCAGGCTTCCGGCCTGCCCTTGGATCAGGGTCAGATCGGCTCGTGTACCGCGAACGCGTTATGCGGTGCCTTGGACTCCGCGCCGGACGCCGTCGCCGGGCGGAGCTACGCCGAGGCGGATGCGGTGAGCCTCTACAAGCTGGAAACGCAGCTGGAGCATCAGCCCTACCCGCCAAACGATCCCGGTGGCTCGGGCCTGATGGTGTGCAAGGCGGCGCGCCAGCTGGGGTGGATCTCCGGGTATCGCCACGCGTTCGGCATCGAGCATGCGCTGCTCGCGCTGATGCTGCGACCGGTGATCACCGGCGTCAACTGGTACTCCAGCTTCGATCAGCCCGACCCCACGGGGCTCGTCCAGATCGAGCCGGGTGCGACGGTGCGTGGCGGGCACGAAGTCGTCGCGGACGGCATCGACGCGCCGGGCAAGCTCGTCTGGTTCTGGAACAGCTGGGGAACCTCCTACGGGCAGGGTGGGCGTTTCTGCATGTCGTTCGACACCTGGGACCAGCTGCTGCACGAGCGCGGTGACGTCACCGTCCCGGTGACCTGATTAGAGCAGGTCGCGACGGGCGGACTCGGACTCGGGCTCGTCGACGACCGGGCCCACCGACGATTAGGGGGAGATCGTGGCGGTTGCGGATCTGGTTCTAGAGGGCGGCGGCGTCAAGGGCGCCGGGCTGGCGGGCGCAGTCAGCGTGCTGGCCAAGGACTACGAGTTCCATCGTGTCGCCGGTACGTCGGCAGGCGCGATCGTCGCGTCGTTCATCGCGGCAGGGTTGGGCAGCGAGCTCGAGTCGATCATGGTCACGACCGACTTCGCGCAGTTCCTCGACGAGGGCGGCATGCTCGAACACCTCGGCAAGGTCGGCCAGGGTGCCGCCGTGTTGTTCCACGACGGGATCTACAAGGGCGAGGCGTTGCACACCTGGATCGCGGCCACGCTGGCCAAAGCCAACGTCCGCACCTGGGGTGATCTGAAAGTGGACGGCGCGACCAGCGCAACGCCGATCCAGCAGCGGTACAAGCTCGTCGTGGTCGTGTCGGACATCTCTCGCGGACGGATGCTGCGCCTGCCCTGGGACTTTCCCGACCTGCTCGACGAGGACCCGGACTCGATGCCGGTCGCTGACGCCGTGCGCGCATCGGCGTCGATACCGTTCTTCTTCCGCCCGTGGCACCTGCCCATGCGACCAGAGGTCGCCGACGGCCACGACAAGCTGGTCCTGACCGACGGCGGAATGCTGTCCAACTTCCCGATCGGGCTGTTCGACGACGACACCGACCATCCGACGTTCGGCGTCAAGTTGTCCGCACGGTTGTCGCTCGGCCAAGCTCCGTGGCACGCGAGCGACGACCCGCTGTCGCTCGGCAAGGCCCTGATCGCCACCATGACCAACGCCCACGACCAGCTCTACGTCGACCAGGCGTCGGTGACGTCGCGGACCGTGTTCGTCGATGCCTCTGGCGTCAGCTCCACCGACTTCACGCTGAGTTCGACGACGAAACAAGCGCTGTTCGGCACCGGTGCGACGGCCGCGACGCAGTTCCTGTCGAGCTGGGACTTCGCGAGCTGGACACGGCAGTACGGCGCCGAGAAGCCGGCGTAAGACAGCACCGTGCCCGTGCCCGTGCCCGCTCCTGCCCCGACGACCATCGACGAGGTCATCGCTCGCATGCAGTCGATCGATGCGGCGCTTCCCGCCAGCGACGGCGTGGCGTGCTTCAACCGGATGTATCTGGAGGTCACCCAGGGCGTGGGTCGGCTCGTCACGCAGGGGTCATTCGCCGACCCGGCCTTCGTGTCTCGTCTCGATGTCGTATTCGCCAACCTCTACCTCGCCGCCGTCGACGCGCTGTCCGGGCCACCGTCGGACGCGCCTGTGGCCTGGCGGCCTCTGCTCGAGGCTCGCGGCACGCCCGGCATCGAGCCCATTCAGTTCGCGCTGGCAGGAATGAACGCCCACATCAATCACGACCTACCCCTGGCAGTGGTCAGGACCTGTGCCGAGCTTTCTACGGAGCCGAACGCCGGCAGCCATCACGACGACTACCAGAAAGTCGATGCGCTCCTGGACGCGTCGGAGCAGTCCGTGCGGGAGTCGTTCGAGCCGAAGGACGTAGTCGTCATCGACCGGCACGTGGCCGCGGTAGCCAACGTCGTCGGCAACTGGAGTATCAACGTCGCACGCGATGTCGCCTGGGATACCGCCGTGGCTCTCTGGGAGGTCCGCGACCACCAGCTGGCCACCCGACTGCTGACTGGCGCGCTGGCGCATACGGTCGCCATGGCCAGCAGAGGCCTGCTCGTCGTCGTATGAGGTCGGCGCGCCGGCTGTGGTCGGGCGCTGATCCGACCCGCCAAGCGCTTGCCCGCGGACGGCAAGGATGCCAGGTTGAGGGATAGTCGTTGAGGCATTGTCGCAGTGGCCGGAGGCCGGCATGACGATCACCACCAAGATCATGGGCAACGCCATGCAGCTGGCGGTGTGCCAGCTGGGCGACGGGCAGGCCCTGTATGCAGAGGCCGGCAAGTTCCTCTGGAAGACGGTCAACGTCGGTGTCGAGACGCGGATCAGCACACCGAACCAGGGCGGCACTGGCGACGGCGGTGGCGGCGGTCTGTTGAACATGGCGATCGGCGCGGGCAAGCGCATGCTGGCAGGTGAGTCGCTCGCGTTCCAGTACTTCACCTCGACCGGCGGCAACGGGCTTGTCAGCCTGGCCGGCACGCTGCCGGGCGAGATGCGCGCGATCGAGCTGGACGGCACTCGTGGCTGGTTCGCCGAGAAGGACGCGTTCGTCGCGGCCGAGGTCGGCGTCAACTTCGACATCGCGTTCAGCGGCCTGCGCGCGGGCTTCAAAGGCGGCGAGGGTTTCGTCCTCGAGAAGCTCACCGGGGTCGGCACGCTGCTGATCGCCGGGGCAGGCAACTTCATCGAGCTCAACCCGGCGAAGTACGGCGGCAAGATCCAGGTGCACACCGGCTGCCTGGTGGCCTTCGAGGACACCGTCCGGTACGGCGTCGAGCGCATCGGCGCCCTGAACGCCAAGACCGTGATGAGCGGCGTCTTCGGCGGCAACGGCTTCAACATGGCGACGCTCGAGGGCGACGGCATCGTCCTCCTGCAGTCGATGACGATGGAGTCGCTGGCGCACGCGATCGTGAAGAACTCGCACGTAGGCCACGACGAGAAAGCGAGCAATCCGCTCGGCAGCCTGTTCGGAGGGACTGATTGACATGGGATTCATGGACAAGGCCAAGGAAGCCGCCCTGCAGGCGAAGGCATCCGCACAGCAGATGGCACAGCAAGGCCAGGCGAAGGTGGCCCAGGTGCAGCAGAGCCGCGAGGAGGGTGAGCTGTATCGGACGCTCGGCGAGGCCTTCTACAACGAGCAGCGCCGGGGCGCCGATCAGCAGGCCGTCCTCGCCGCGCTGACCGCGCTGGACGAGCACTTCGCGTCCGCGCCGGCGGCGGCCCCGCCCTCCGGCGAGCCGGCGGCCGCGCCCGGGGCACCTCCGGCCGCACCGGCAGCGCCCACCCCGCCGCCGCCGGCCGGCGACTTCACCCTCGACGACCTGTGAACCTGCCCTCGCTCATGCCGACCCCGCTGGTCAGACCGCGAGCAGGGCGTCGATGGCTGATCGCAGTTCCGGGGCGTCCGGCTCGGTGCGCGGGCTGAACCGCTCGACAACGCGACCGTCCGGCGCGATGAGGAACTTCTCGAAGTTCCACCGAATGTCGCCGGCCTCGCCGGCGGCGTCGGCGACGGGCGTGAGAAGCTCGTAGATCGGGTCGCGGCCCGGCCCGTTCACGTCGATCTTGTCCGACATCGGGAAGGTCACGCCGTAGGTCGTGGAGCAGAACGTCTCGATCTCGCTCGCGGTGCCGGGCTCTTGAGCGCCGAACTGGTTGCACGGGAACCCGATCACCGTGAAGCCGCTCTCGGCAAGCTGCTCATGCAGCGCCTCCAGCTTGGCGTACTGAGGCGTCAGCCCACAGCGGCTGGCAACGTTCACCACGAGCGCGGCCTTGCCTGCAGTCAGCGCGCCGAAGGTTGTGCGCTCGCCCTGCAGCGTCGTCACAGGCAGGTCCAACAGATCGCTCACAGAATGCTCCTCGGTTTGCGGGAATTGCGGGGGAGTCTAACGGTGCGGCGATCCGCTCCATGCGAGTCACGAACACCTTCAGAGTCCTAGCTGGCCGCGCGCAGGGCATCCTCAACCGCGTTGACCAGCAGGTGCGTGTCTCCGGACTTGGGCACGGTCTGCGTAGCTCCGACCTCCGCCGCCGGCTGGCACTGCTGGGCGGCCTCGTAGTACGCGGTGTAGAAGACGATCGGTGTGTCTCTCAGTGCCGGGTCGGCCCTGATGATGTGCGCCAGTTCGTAGCCGTTCATGCCAGGCATCTTGAGGTCGACGATCACCAGGTCGGGTTTCGCGCGGTTCATCAGCAGCAGCGCGCCCGCCCCAGATCGGGTCTCGACGGTCTCGTATCCCTTGCGGCGCAGCAGGGTCCGGACGAGGGCGAGGGTAGGGGCCGAATCGTCGACGACAAGCACTGTTGCCACGACTGTCTCCCTCGGCCCGATCGACTGCGTATGTCCGGTCTGTACCGCTACGCCGGTCACGCTACTCAAGATCGGCTTCGGTCGCCTGTTGAACCGACCGAACGTGCCGTTTCTTCGGATGAGACCTGGCTCATCCGTCCCCTCGTCGCTCCCGCGCTGATCAGCTGAGCGCAGCGCCGATGGCCGGCAGCACCAGTTGGCACGGCACCGGCCTGGCGTGTGCCGGGTCGAGCGCGTTGAGGATGTCCTGCCCGACCGTCGGGTCGAACGCGACCGACAGGTGCTCGGAGTAGTCGATCGGGCACTGGTTCTGCACGACGATGTTGGTGGCGTTCGGCGCGTTCAGCCGTCCGGACGTGTACGGCGTCACGAGTTCGTCGTACTTGGTCATGATCGTCGTGTACGTGACGCCGGCAACCGCGTAGACGCCGTCGGCGTAGAGGTGTGTCAGGAACGGCGAACCCTTCAGGAACTCCTGGCACGAGCCACAGAACTGGTTCACGGCCTGCGAGATCGGGCCGGCCACCTGCGGGAACGCCGCCTCAACCGTCGTGAGCAGTGACCCGATGCCCTCGAGCGTCGTGCCCTGATAGAGCGGGGTCATCGCGACGTACTTGTCGACCTTCGCCGCGCCGCCCAGGAACTTGAGGTAGTACTGCGGCATGACAGTGCCCTCTGAATGCCCGACGAGGTCGATCTTCGCCGCGCCGGTAGCGGCAAGCACCTTGTCGACGAAGGCGGCGAGTTCGGTGCTGCTCTGCTCCATCGGCATGACGCCGCCGACGTACTGCTCACCCGGGTCCAGGCCGTAGGTGAGCGCGAATACGCAGTAGCCGTTGTTCGCCAGCAGGGGCGACATCGTGCCCCAGTTCTCTCCCATCGTCGCGGCCAGGCCGTGGACGAGCACGATCGGCTCGGGGTGGGCGGTGCTCGGCTTGCACGAGAAGTCGTTGGCACCCGGTGGCGACGAGTTCGGCGCGGCGTTAGCCGAGGCGATGTTGTACACGACCCGATAACCACCGCTTCCGGTCGCGGCTCCGGCGCCCGGCACGGCCACGGTGGTGACCAGTGCTGCGGCAAGTACCGCCATCGCGGCGATCAGGCGGTTGTGGCGGGTCGGGCGCATCGTCTCGGCTCCTCGGCGGCAGGCAGATCGCCCGACACTAAGCCAGACATGTAGTCACGGCAATTCGGCGGTTCCGAGATCGTCACGGCCGCGCGGTGAGCAACGCGTCGAGTGACGCGAAGGAGTACCCGCCGGATCGCAACGCGTGGATGACGTCCGGGAGCGCGTCGGCGTCGAGCGTCGAGCGGTCGTCGGGATTGGCGCCGACGTGCATCAGCACGATCTCACCCGGTTGCGCGCTGCCGACGACCCGCGCGGTCACACTGGCCACGCTGATGCCCCCGCCGGTTCCCTCCCAGCCGAGGGTGTCGACGGTCCAGCTCACCGGCACGTACCCGATCGAGTTGACGACTGCGATGGTGCGGGCGTCGCGGTCGCCGAAGGGGAATCGGAACAACGGCGCGGGATCGGCGCCGCATGCCCGCTTGATGTCCACGGCCGCGTCAAGCACCTGCGTACGGATCTGCGCGCTGGACAGCGCGGTGAAATGCGGGTGCGTCACCGAGTGATCGCCGACGCGGTGCGCGGCACAGATCGCGCGTGCCTGGACGGGGAAGGCGTTGACCCACGAGCCGGTGAGGAAGAACGTTCCGGGAACCCGCTCCCGAGCCAGTGTGGCGAGGATCGACGCGACGCCGGCTGCGTCGCCACCGGCGTCGAAGGTCAGCGCGACCACGCGACGGCTCGTCGGGATGCGGCCCCACTCGGTCCCCAGCAGCCAGGACGGGAGCCCGACCGTCGGCGGTGCGGACGTCGGCGGCGGCGTGTGCGGGGACGACGCGGACATGGACATGGACGTGGACGTGGATGTGGACGTGGACGCGGACGACGCCGACGTGCTCGGCGTGGGGGAGGGCACCACGGTCGTCGCCACGGTCGGACCGGACGACGCGGTCGCGCTGGTCGAGCCGGCTCCCCGGACGGAGGCGTGTTGGGAGCAGCCGGCGGCCGAGACGAGTACGGCCACGACGAAGCCGGCAACACCTGTCCTCATGTCTCGACCATGAACCGCGGGCGCGCGGACGACGAGTGCCGAAAGGCCCGATCACACGAGCCTGCGTCGGATGGCGTCGGGAGGCCGCCGAACCGCGCGTGCGATCATGCGGACCGTGACTGTTTCCCGGCGGACGATCCTCGGTGCGGGTCTCGCGTTCGCGGGAGCGATCGTCGCGGGCTGCAGCCGCACGGCGCAAACGGTTCGCGGGCAGTCCCCGGCGCCACAGACTGCGCCGCCGACCCGGACGAGTGCCGTGCCTCCGACGCCGGAGTCAGCGACGCCCGGTTCGAGTCACGCCTCCGGGCGGGCGTCGACGTCGACCCCGTCGGGACCTGCCGTCGAGTTCGCGAGTGGCCCGGGCACCCGCAACGAGGTCGCGCTCACCTTTCACGGCGCCGGTGACCCGGCGATCGCTCGCCAGCTCCTGGCGATCTTCGCGGCGCATCACGCGAAAGTGACGGTGCTCGCCGTCGGCACGTGGCTCGAGGCCGTCCCGGCGATCGCGCGTGAGATCGTCGCCGGCGGGCATGAGCTGGGCAACCACACCTACAGCCATCTCGACATCGACAGTCTCGACGCCAAGACCGCACAAGCCGAGATCGTGCGATGCCGTGATCTTCTGGTCTCCCAGGTCGGATCGGGCGGGCAGCTCTTCCGGCAGTCGCAGTCCCAACACGCCACGCCGTTGATCAGGCAACTCGCCGGTGCGGCCGGATACCCGGTCTGCCTGTCCTACGACGTCGACTCCCTCGACTACACGGATCCTGGTGCTGCCGCGGTCCGGCGCAATGTGGCGGCCGCCCGCGCCGGCTCGATCGTCAGCATGCATTTCGGGCATCAAGGCACTGTCGATGCGATGCCTCTCGTCCTGGGCGACCTTGCCGCTCGAGGACTGCAGCCCGTCACCGCGACCGCGTTGTTGCGGTCATGAGGTCGATGCACCCACGCCTGCTCGCGATCCTGGCCGTCGGCACGGTGCTGACGGCGTGTACGTCGGGTGGATCTCCGAGGCCACCATCGTCGAGTCCGGTGACGCAGTCGCCGTCGCAGAGCTGGTCGAGCACGCCGATGTCGACGGCGCCGAGGTCCTCGTCGACTCCGCCGTTCGCCGGCTTGCCCGGCATGCCCGCACCGCTGGCCGCGAACGACGTGTACGCGGCCGACCGGCCCAACCAGGTGAGCGCGGCGATCGCGAACGACCCCGCGTACGTCTACGTGCCCGACACCAACAGCAACGACGTGTACGTCATCGACCAGCACACGATGAAGGTCGTCTCCGTCTTCCCCGGTGGCCGTGAACCGCAGCATGTCGTTCCGTCCTACGACCTGAAGACGCTCTACGTCACCGCCGACAAACCCGGCAGCGGCAGCCTCACGCCGATCGATCCGAAGACGGGCAAGCCCGGCGCGAAGATCCCCGTCGACGACGCCTACAACCTGTACTTCACCCCGAACGGGCGATACGCGATCGCCGTCCAGGAGTTCTACACCCGACTCGCGTTCTACGACCCGCACACGTGGACGCTCCACGACGAGCTGACGATCCCGTTCTGCCAGGGCATCGACCACATGGACTTCACCGCGGACGGCACGAAGCTGCTCGCCAGCTGCGAGTTCGCCAACGAGATGGTGGTCGTCGACGTCGCCACCCATCGACTGCTGCGAACCGTGCCGTTGTACCCGAGCCCGCACGGCATGCCCCAGGACGTCAAGCTCTCACCCGACGGCAAGGTCTTCTACGTCGCCGATATGACGGCCGACGGCGTCTATCTGATCGACGCCGCCACGTTCCGGGTGATCCGGTTCCAGGCGACCGGAAAGGGAGCCCACGGCCTCTACATCTCGCGCGACTCGAAGAGCATGTTCGTCACCAACCGCGACGAGGGCAGCATCACCGTCGTCAACCTCGCCACGGGTCTTCCCAGGGTCAAGTGGACGATCCCGGGCGGCGGCAGCCCGGACATGGGCAACGTCTCGGCCGACGGTCGGGTGTTGTGGCTGTCCGGACGGTTCAACAACGTCGTGTACGCGATCAGCACCATCGACGGACATCTCATTGCCAAGATCCCGGTCGGCTCCGGCCCGCACGGGCTGTGTGTATGGCCCATCCCCGGCAGGTACTCGCTGGGCCACACGGGGATCATGCGCTGATCTCCGGCCGCTGAGGCCGCCAGGCGGACATTCAAGGACTTCGCACCTACCTCGGCTGTGCCCTTCGGCCCTGCTCCGACGGCACGCGACGGCATACCGTCGATGTTGATCGAGAACCGACGGAAAGGGGTCGGAGGATGAGAGGCACCAGCTGGCCCGCCTCGGCGGTGGCCGCATGCAACGCCGCGCTGGTCAAGGCGGAGGCCCTGCGATCGCAGGCCACGCACGACGCAGAGGTCGAGTACAGCGAGGCGGTGATGAAGCTGCGTGAGCGATTCGAATCCGATCTGGCCGAAGCGTCCCTGCACCGCCGCCGCGCCATCC
>Ga0209014_10001409_pt1 | contig 14201 bp, 10 predicted proteins | sample BarGraNGADG00212_FD_184491 | JGI IMG/M metagenome (GOLD analysis project Ga0209014, IMG submission 184491) | Arctic peat soil microbial communities from Barrow, Alaska - Barrow Graham LP Ref core NGADG0002-212 (SPAdes) (version 2) | ecosystem: Environmental > Terrestrial > Soil > Wetlands >...
TAAAGCGGAATTGTATCTGTCTAACGTGCTATTGGCCTGTTCGACATCCCGTTCCCTTTTAGACATCAGTGCGGGAGCGATCCAGGGAGAACCGGCCAGGGATTTAACGGTCCCTTCGATGTTTGCGAATGTAGAGGATACATAGGTGGACAGGGCTAATACTGCAGTTTGGCTTTCTCCGATGATTTCCTGCCGTTCATCATTGGCAAGATAGTCCGTGGCGAACCAGCCGGCAACAGCGACGATCAACAGAGGAATCATCGGTACTGAATAAAAAAAGTGTCTTTTATTCATGCGTAAGATCTCTCAGTCAGGTAAAATAACATTGGAGTTTACCATTTAAAATCAAGCCCCTTCAAGTTTAAAACCTTTTTCCCGAAATAATCTTAGACAGGCATCTGCGACAGTACTGTCGTATATGACCCCTTTATTCTTCTCTATTTCTTCCAGAGCCGCATCAATCCCCAAGGCGGGACGATAGGGGCGGTGCGATGCCATGGCTTCCACGACGTCGGCCACGGCGAGAATCCGCGCCTCGATGAGAATCTCGTCCCCTTTGAGCCCCTGCGGATATCCGGAGCCGTTGATCCGTTCGTGGTGCTGGTAGGCGATTTTTGCGACAGGATAAGGAAACGCTATCGGTTCCAGAATTCTATAACCGACTTCGGCGTGAGTTTTTATCAGTTCGAATTCGAGATGGCTCAGTTGGGTCGGCTTGCTGAGAATTTCCGCCGGGACTTTCACCTTTCCTATATCATGGATCATTCCTGCCATCCGGATGCCGCTGATCTGCTCTTCGGAAAGGTTCAGATCCTGAGCGATCGCCACGGACAAGTTGGCAACCCTCTCCTGGTGACCGGCTGTATAAGGATCTCTCTCTTCAACAATCATCGCCATCGCCCGGATGGTATCGTCGATGCCACGCTTCAACTTTCCAACGGTCTTGCTGATTTCTTCTTCGGCGCGGCGTTGTTCTGTTACGTCGTCGATGGAGAACACCACCTCGTTGATATTGCCCTCTTCGTCATGGATCGGGGCTCCGTTGATGGAAAGATATACGCGCCGCCCTTCGGGGGAGTTAATGACATGCCGTATCCCATAGACGGGATTACCGGAGGAGAGCACCATTGCAAGAGGTAGCTTCTCAATGGGGAAAGGATTTCCATCGAAGTCCGTGATCCGCCACTCGGGCGAGTTATAAGCGCGTCTGGTCATTTCATCCGCGGCCAGACCATATATTTCCTCGGCCCGTTTGTTGGCGAAGATGATCCGGTCGTCACGGTTGACTACAATGATGCCCGCCGGACTGGTCTTCATGATGCGATCGACCATACTGCGCTCCCGGAGAAACCATTCCTCCGCCTGTTTCCGTTCGGTGATGTCCCGCGCCACGCAGATGACCGCCACGGCCCTGCCGTCGTGAAGCAGGGGGGCGGCGCCTACCTCGCAGAATTTCCGCGTTTCATCCTTGGCAATGAATTCGTACACCTTTGCCGGGATGCTGTTGCCCGCCAACACGTAACGGATATCGGAATAGGTCTCTTCCAGATGATCCACCGCCAGAATGTTAAGCTCGCTAATCGTTTTGCCGGTCAGCTCGTCCGGCCTATATCCCAAAACCTTTTCGACGGAAGGGGTGATATCGAGCAGTCTCAGCTCCTGGTCAATCGAAAAGATCACGTCCATCACGTTCTCGAAGTGCAGGCGGTATTTCTCCTCGCTTTCCCGGATCTGGATATACAGCGCCGTGTTTTCCAGGATGGGGGCGATGATGCTCACCAAAATGCTCAGCGCCTTCAACTGTCCTAATGTGAATTGGCGGTGGCTTTTCGTTATGTTGACATTCAGCACGCCCACCAGCTTGCCTTGGGAGAGCATCGGCATGGAGACGGCCGTGTGAATATCGTTGCGCGGCCGGACCGGCGCCATACGCGGATCACTGACTTCTCCCTTAAATACGACAGCCTCGCGGTTGCGGGCTACCCAGCCGGCGATGCCCTGTTCGATCGGCGCATGCTCCCCGAGATTTTCCGTACGCCCGCCGCGGACAACCGCAACGTAAAGCTCTCTGCCGCCCTTCGTCGGCAGCATGATGGATACCTCATCGGCGCTGCACTGCTGAAGCGCGGTGTCGGCGATCTTATTGAGGATCGAATTCAGATCGGAGGAGAAGGCGATGGCCTTTCCCAGTTCGTGAATGGCTACGGTCTCCTTAAGTTGCATATTTTCCAGCCGCAGATTGCGCACCTGCATGGCGCGGGAGAGCAGCGGCAGAAGGGTGTTGAGCTTGAACGGTTTCAGGATGTAATCGAAGGCGCCGGTCTTCATCGCCTCCACAGCGGTCTGCACCGTGCCGTGTCCCGTCATGACGATGCCGATGAGATTGGGGTCGATCTCGAGACCGGCCCGGATGAGCTCAATCCCGTCCATCCCGGGCATCATCAGATCGGTCAACAGTAGATCGAATTCCTGCTCCTTGAGAACAGCCAAGGCTTCGGCGCCTGTCAGGAATCCCGCCGTTTCATATCCCTGGCCTACCAGCATCTCGCAAAGGGCGCTCATCAGTTCGGCTTCATCGTCCACGACGATGATGCGGCCTATTGTGTAATTGGAGTCTTTTTGCGCGATCTTTTTCATGATCTGCCTCTCCCGTTCATGGATCCGTTAAACCGATTGAATTGCCCGGATCAATTGATGACAGGGTGATCCGGACTTTCGTTCCCTTTCCGGGAATCCCCTCGCTTGTAATATCGAACGTTCCCCGGTGTTCCTGCGCGATGCGCCGGCAAATGGCCAGCCCCAGCCCGGTGCCCTTTCCCTCCGGTTTCGTAGTATAGAAAGGTTCCATGACTTTGGGCAGGATCTCAGGGGGTATTCCGGTACCCGTGTCGGCAATCTCGATAAAAATCTTTTTCCCCTCAGGCTGCGCCGCAACGTGGATCGTCAGCGTTCCTCCCTTCGGCATGGCGTCGCTCGCATTCGTGAACAGGTTCAGAAACAACTGCCTTAATTGCTGGCGGTCTGCGAGGATCCCCGAAACCTCGGTTGCAAACTCCCTGATGACCCGGATATTGCTCTGGCGTAAGTGGTAATGAATGAGTTCGAGGGTCTTTTCAATTTCCTCGCGTATATCCACCGTAGAGATCTGCTTCTGGCTCCGGCGGCTGAACTGGAGGAGATTGGTCACGAGATTCCCCATCCGTTCAACTTCCTGCCCGATGATTTCCAGCTCCCGCCGGCGCGGATCGTCCTGGGATGTCTGCGCCGTAAGGGATTCGATCCGGAGACTGACGGTAGCCAGGGGATTGTTCAGCTCGTGGGCAATGCTGGAGGCCAGTTCCCCCATCGTCGCCAGCTTCGCCGCCTGCCATAACTGCTGTGTAACCGCATTCAGCTCTTCGTTTTTCGCCAACAGCGCGGCCTGGCCCGCCTTCCGCTCGGCAACCTCGATACGCAGGGTTTCCGTTCTCTTCTGGACCCTTTCCTCGAGCTCCTTGTTGAGTCTCTTCAGTTCATCCTGCACCTCCATCAAGTCGAAATTCTTTGCCATTGCCGTTTCGTATGTGGAAAGCAGGAGGTTGAGAATCTGCAGCCGGTTCGACGTAATCAGATAGCTTTCACCCCTATAGGAAACGGGGATGCCCGTTTGAATTTCCTGCGCACTTTTCAGATTCTCGTTCAGTTTGAGATTCTCGATAGTGGACAGGAGATGTTTTTCGTCATAAGGCTTGGTGATGAATTTGTCGGCGCCGCATTGCAGCGCCCAGATGACCGCTTGCGGCTGGGAGAGGGATGTCAGCAGGATCACCGATATGTCCCTGTAGGACGCACTGGATTTGATCTGCCGACAGAGCTCATAACCGTCCATTTCCGGCATCATGATGTCGGAAATGACGATGGATGGCCTGGATACGCCGATGGACTGAAGGGCCTCCCTGCCATTGGCCAAAATAGTTGCATCATAACCATTCACTTCAAGGATATGCTGCAATTGCATGGCCTGGGTCGGGCTATCCTCGACAATCAAGATTTTTACGGTGCTCTCTTTTTTGCCCATGATTATGGTTACCCTCACTCAAGCTTCGTTTTGGAATTTGATTGCATCCATGGTGAGTGTTCTCAGCAAGGATGCTATTTTCCCCGGGGGCAGTATGTATGTATGCGCATTCAGGGCAACCGCTTCCCCGGGCATGCCGAAAATGATGGAACTCTCCTCATCCTGAACAATGGTGACGGCGCCTCTGTCTTTCATTTCCTTCAATTCCGCCGCCCCATCACGGCCCATGCCGGTCAGCAGTACACCCGCCGCTCGCGGACCCAGGGTTTGCGCGACGGAGCGAAAGAGATACGCAACTGAAGGTCGCAAACCATTCTCCGGAGCGTGATCGCTGAGGACAATGCGCGGGCCGTTTCCGATTCCCAGGTGAAAACCATCCGGGGCGATATACCCGTGTCCCGGCAGAGGATACTCGCCATGTAAAGCGATGTGCACCGGGAAGTGGGAAGTGCTGGAAAGCCATTCTACAAAACCTTTGGTAAAACCTGATGCAATGTGCTGAACCATGAGCACGGGAACAGGCAGGTTCCGAGGAAAACCGGAAAGGATCTGTTGCAGTACCGGCGGTCCCCCGGTGGAAGCGCCGATTGCAATCGCTTGAATTTGAACGTTTGTCTTCCGGACTTCCATTTTCGCGGTCGGTGGCGGCGCCCTTCTCTTTACCGCGGGATGGCGTCCTACAACCTTGATCTCGGACATCAGTTTTACCGTCCGGATCAATTCTCCGGCGGCTGTCTCATGCTCCGGGTGGCCGATCCCCGGCGGGCGGAGAACCACAGCCAACGCGCCGGCTTCCATGGCGCGGAAAGAGGAGGCGAGCTCTTTGGCTCTGAGACTTCCGGTCACGATGACGATCGGCGTCGGCGCGGATTCCATGATCGCGCGGGTCGCCTCAAAACCATCGACCCTGGGCATGTGGATGTCCATCGTAATGACATCGGGACGCTTTTTTTTGGCCGCTTCAATGGCTTCTTCGCCATTATTCGCGACGCCCACCACCTGAATGGCTGGATCGGAAGTGAGAATATGCACCAGAAATTCCTGGATGACTTTCGAATCTTCAACAATGAGAACCTTGATCATGCCTGTCTCCCTGGTGAACGGTTCAAAGAAGTCTACGGATCACTTCCAGCAGATTGCTTTGATCGAAACTGCTTTTAACGATGTAGGCATTCGCGCCGACTTCGATGCCGCGCTCCCTGTCCTCACGGGATTCGAGGGCGGTCACCAGCACCACCGGCAACTCGCCGAGCTTCTTGTCGGCGCGAATCTTGGCCGTAAGCTCAAAACCGCTCATCCGCGGCATATCCACATCGGATACCACCAGATCGAATTCGCCGCTGCGGACCTGCGTGAAGGCATCTGCGCCGTCCACGGCGGTTGCCGCCCGGTAACCGGCCGTTTCCAGGATATTCTTGATCAGCGTCCGCGAGGTGATCGAATCTTCCGCCACAAGAATGCTTCCCGTTCTCTCATGGCTCTTTTCGATCGCCGCCGCTCTGACCGTCCCCGCCGTTCGGACACTCGACTTCATCAGGTCAGGGACGTTGAGAACGGGCACAACCTGACCGGTTCCCAGGATGGTTGCGCCGGCTATGTTGCGCACGCGCCTCAGTTGCTTGCCCAAACCCTTCACCAGGACCTGATGCTCGTCGAGAACCTCATCTACCAGGAAGGCAATGCGCTTATCCGCAAACGCAAGAACCACGACGGGAACATAGTTTGCAGTCGCAGCAGGAATCCTGACCGCTGAAGCCCCGTTTTTTCGAACAGGCAATTCCAAGGCGTCTCCCAGCCTGACCGCCGAAAGGACATGTCCGTCCAACTGAAGCGTCTCCCGGTTTTCGACGGTCTTGATCTCCCGCGGGCTTACCCGCAGCACGCGCTCGACATTGATCGTGGGCAGAACGAACACCTGCTCACCCGCCCGCACCAATACCCCCCGGAACGTGGCGAGCGTCAGTGGCAGAATAAGGCGGATCGTCGTTCCGACATTGATGCGGCTGTCCACGGACACGGCCCCGCCGAGTTTCTCCGCCTTCTCGCGCACGATCGCCAGCCCCAGGCCGCGCCCCGATATGTCCGTGATAATGGGACTGGTGGTGATTCCCGACTGGAAGATAAGCGACAATATCGTCTGCGGATCCACTTTACCGGCCGCTTCCGGCGAAACGAAGCCGGCCTTGATCGCCGCCGCCCGAACCTGATCCACGTCAATACCCGCACCGTCATCGGAGACCAGAATCTCGACCTGGCGACCGTTTCTTGCGCCAAAGCTGAGCAAGATCGTTCCGCGCCGAGGTTTGTTCCGACGCGCGCGTTCTTCCGGCTTTCTTATGCCATGGTCAACGCAATTCCGCAGGAGGTGGATCAGCGGGTCTTTCAGTTCTTCCAGAATCCGCTTGTCAATCTCGATCTCCGCGCCATGAATGACCAGGTCCACTTCCTTGCCCTGGTCGTGCGCCAGATCGCGGACCAGCTTGGGGAAAACCTCCACGAGGGACGTGATCGGTAGCATCAGAACCTGTTTCATCGCCTCCAGGTGAACATCCACCAACCGCGAGATTGCGCGCTGATCCTGTTCAGCCGTCTCCGCTATGGCGGCGACCCGACTTTGAAGGGCGTTCAGGCGCGCCTCATGAAGCTCCAGAAATTCGCTCAATACCGGCGCGACCGTCGTGGGCTGCCGCTCTTTCCACTTCGTTAATTCCGTCTTCCACGAGACAAGCTCCTGGTTGAGCTCCCGCCATTCGATGTTCCGCTGACCGGCAGCCATATTTGCCAGGATCAGCTCCTCCGCCTGGAGGAGGAGCGGGTCCAACTTGGCCGTGGGTATTCTCACGGTTTCGACCAGGATCGGGGTTTCCCTTTCCGGCGGGTCTTGCGGGGTTGTTTCCTCCTTGCGAGGAGGGGGCGCCGGCGTAACCTCGATCGGTAGAGCTTCCGCAACAGGCTCGGATTCCTCCGGCCTTCCAGGCTGAGAAGCGCCCTGCGAAACCTTTTCCAGTTGCCGGATCAGTTCCTTGGCGTGCGCCCGCTCTGACAACGTTCGTTCCACATCTGCGGCTGAGACGAGTTGCGCGATGTTATCCACTGCCTGGTGAAACAGATCGCACAGCACCGGCGACAAGGCGATCTCCCGGCGTTTCAGCGCGGCAAATGCGCCCTCCAGCGGCTGGCAGACGGATTCAATCTCCCTCAGGTTCACGGAACGGGCCGCGCCCTTGAGACTGTGAGCCTCGCGGAACACGGTCTCGATCACTTCCGCGCGTCTCTCCGCCGTCGGCGTTTTTTCCAGTTCGATTAGACCGGAAGAGATCGCGCGGATATGTTCCTCCGCCTCAACCCGAAACGTTGCCCGGAGTCGCTTGAGAAATTCGCTGTCTTTTGCGTCCATCCAACTCACCCGCTTCAGACTTTATACTGTTCCACCAGCCGCTTCAGTTTCTGTCCCAATTCATGCAGGTTCTGCGCCGACACTTCCGCTTGCCTCATGCTGGCCGCAGTCTCCGCTCCGGCCTGATTGATGTTCTCCATGGCCGTCCCGATCTGATCCATTCCCACCACCTGCTGCTGACTGGACGCCACGATCTGGGTTGCCGTCTGTACCGCCTCCCCGGTGCTCTCCGCCAACGCCCGAATCGCCTCCCCGGCCTGCGCCGACTGCTTTACCCCCGCATCCACGGCCTTGCTCCCCTGCTCGGTCGCCATCACCGCGGCGCTGGTTGCCTTCTGCAGGTCGTTCAGGATGCTGCGCACCTCCGCAGTGGCCTGCTTGGACTGCTCCGCCAGGCTCTTGATCTCCTGCGCCACCACCGCAAATCCCTTACCCTGTTCTCCGGCCTTGGCGGCTTCAATGGCGGCGTTGACCGCGAGCAGGTTGGACTGGTCGGCAATGTCGGTCACGGAGGCGATGATGCCGCCGATGGATTGGCCTTGCTCGCTCAAGCGGACGATGGTTTGGGCGATGGACTCCATCTGGTCGCGGATATGGCGCATGACGGCGGCTGTTTCTTCGACGGCTTTCTGACCGGTTTGAGTGACTTGGGCGACGCGCTGCGCATTGTCGGAGACATTTTTTGCCTTTTGTGAGGAGAGTTGCGCGGCTTGTCGGACCTCTTCCACCGTAGTCGTGGTCTCGCTGATGGCGGCAGCCGTTTCGGCGGTGCCGGAAGCGACCTGAGTGGTGGCTGCCAGAATCTCGCTCGCCGATGAACCGAGCAGGTTGACGGCTTCGGAAATATCTGCGGTTGAGCGGCGCAGATTCTCCACCATCTGCCGAAAGGCTTGTGCCAACGCACCTATCTCGTCTGATCGCTGGTTTGCAGGAACGCTGACAGATAAATCGCCGGCTGCGATTTGCTGTGCAACTTTTGAGATGCCGTTTAGCGGCCCGGCGATGGTATGATTCGCGAGCGCGACCATCACTACCCCCAGAAGAAAAGCAACCAATCCAACAAACACAAAGAGAATGAGTGATTGCTTCGCCGTCTGCATGTCAGCCGCCATTCGTTTGTCTACCTCCTTGTCCTCTTTGTCTCCCAGTTCCTGGGCGAGAGATCGGATCTTGGCGATGTTTTCGCCCTGAACGCCGAGTCCCAATTCTATCGCCTTTCCCGCCTTACCCTGATGGAGGAAGACAATCTGTTCCTCCCGCGTTTGGCGATACGCCGCCAGAGTATTCTTAATTTCCTTAAGCCGTTTCTGGCACTCGGGATCCGGATCGGTTTTCAGCAGTCTTTCGACAATCTCGTCGATTTGCTGGGCGCGCTCATGGATTAACTGTTCATTTGTTTTCCACCTTGATGTGTCGGTGGTCATCATCATCTCCAACATCTGTGCATGCTGAAGGTTCATGTGGCTCCTGAGTTGACGGAGGTCGAGCGCCTTGGAATAATTGACTTCGTGCAGCTCATTCTCAGATTGTGAGATTCCCGTGATGCTCAGGTAGGCGGTGACGATCACGATCGCGAGCAGGATCCACATCGCGCCAAAACCGAGAATGAGTTTCGTGCGGGTGGAGAGATTGATGAACCATTTCATGGTAGATTCCTCCTTTGAAAAGATGAAATATTTAGTCCGCCTCCTGGTGCACGATGATCTTCTCGTCACCCAGAATCTTTTCCGCATCGAGGATGATCATACGCTCGCCGGTAACGCCTTTCAGATACCCCACGCCGATCCCGGTGACGGTCGGGGGGGCCGCCTGAATCGTTTCCAGCGGGATGGGGCGCGCGTCGAGAACGGCGTCCGCCAGAATCCCGAATTCCATCCGATCGTTACGGATGATGATCACCTTGTTGAGCTGTCCCAGGCCCTTTTCCGGGAGATTGAAGAATTTCTTGAGGTCAATCACCGAAAGAATCTGTCCGCGCACGTTGACGATGCCGAGTACAAAGGGCGGCGTGCCGGGCAGCGGCGTGAAATCCTTCAGCGGATAGACTTCGCGGACAAACGCGGACTCGATGCCATACGTTTCGGCCGCCAGGCTGAATTCGATGATGTCGAGAAATTCCCGGGCCGCGCCGGCTTCCTCCGTTTCCCGCGCCAGGACTCGCGCCCGCGCTTTGAGTATGGCGCCCTTTTCCTTCAGGGTCGGCGCCGCCCCCCGCTCCAGCGACTCCTGCGCCTTCTCCACCCGCTGCAGGATCTCGCTCCAGTTTATGTTCGCACCCTGCTTCGTGGGAATTGCGACTTTATCCTTCTTCATGCCGATGCCCTTATCCGGATGGTGGCGTTAATGATTTCCCTGCACCTGCCCGCCGTCAGCCCCTCGAATTCGGGCAGGATATCCTCCGCCCGATACGCACTCAAGAGCGCAAGCACGTTCTCAAAACTCTTCTTTGCCGCCCGCGCATTTCCCCGGCGCAGCATCAGATTGCCGATGGCGAAATGCGCCGGCACAAAGTTCGGATCGAGATAGAGAGCTCGCTTAAGCGCAGCAATTGCTTCTCCGTGCCCATTCTGCTCTTGAAGAATGATAGCCCGGAGATAATGCATCTCGGGATCGAGCTTGTCGGCGGCGATGGCTTCGTCACAGGCCGACAATGCCTCTGCCAGGTTTCCCCGGTCGGCAAGCGCTCGGATCTTGAGTGTAATATCAAACGTTGCCTCCTCGCCCTGCTGCTTGACCGGCGCAGCGATGTCACGGCCCGGCACGGAGCGATCCAAGACCTTCGCGTATGTGGCCTGCGTTGGTGATGCGCTCTCGACCACCTGTATCCGTGTGCTTTCGCGCAATGGGGGTGGAGAGGAAATCTCTTCAAGACGAAAAACCTCAGACGGTCGAGATTCCCTGGTTTCCCTCCTGTAGACAATAGCCCCGGGGAAATGTACCGACGCGAATTGCGGAAAGGTGAACTGGGAAAGTTCGCTGGCGCCGACCATCAGCCAACCGCCGTCCACAAGAGAGTTGTAAAGTCTCTGTCCGACCTGGACGGCGCGCTCCGGTGTAAAATACATCAGCACATTCCGGCAGAAGATGAGATCCATCGCGTTGGTGTTGTTCAGCGGCGAGGGATAAAGGTCTTCCACCAGATTCAGATAGGCGAACGTAACCATCTTCCGGATCTCCGGGAGAATCTCAAACCGGCCATCCTCTTTGCGGTGAAAGTATTCTTCCTTGAGCCGCTTGTGCAAGCCGCGGAACGACCATTCGCCGTACACGCCGGCCATCGCCCGGCTTAGAATTCCAGGGTTGATGTCCGTCGCCAGGATCGTGATCCGCCAATCTTCCGGAACAGGCAACAACCTACGAAGCGCAATCGCAATGGAGTATGGCTCCTCACCGCTCGCGCAGCCCGCGCTCCAGATTCTCAGCCGCCGCTCACCCTTTTCCCGCACACGAATCAGTTCCGGCAGAATCTGTTTCACAAGGGCCTCAAAGACCCGCGGCTCGCGCCAGAAGTAGGTTTCGCTGATCGTGAGATGGCTCGCCAGGATCTCGATTTCTTGCCTGCTCCGCGGCGACGACACGAGCCACTCGATAAAACCGCTCAGATCCCGGTAATCAAAATCCTTCATAGCCCGAGCCATTTTATTCCGGAGATCGTCCCAGCGTTTCTCCGGAAAATAGAGACCCATTTGTGTCTTCAGATATTCACTGAGTCGAGCCAGCGTTTCGCGGGAGATCTCGGCAGGCATGGTTTTCATCCCTTTTCCCCAAAGCCGGCGGATTCCCTCAGCGCGTCATCCAGCCTGTTCTCCTCATTCAGGGAGAGAAAAGCATCGAGGTCGTGGATGAGAATCATGCCATCATCGATCTTCACAATACCCTCCACGAACGCCATCCCGGAAACCACTTTGCCGGCCTCCACGATCCGTTCTTTCGGACAGGCCATCACGCCGGTCACATCATCCGCCAGCAGGGCGACGGTTCTTTTTGCCGTTCGGGCAATGATGAGTTGATCGTTCAGTTGCGTCTCGCGCTTTGGGAAACGGAAACGCTTTCGCGCGTCGATAACCGGAATGATACCGCCTTGAACATCGATAATCCCGAGTACGATATCCGGCGCCTTGGGCAGCGGCGTGATCTCGACAACACGCACCACCCTCTCCACAGCGGCGAGCTTCAAGGCAAAACGGCTCTCATCGAGGGTAAAAATGACCAGATCGACATCGCCTTTCATGACCGATACCCCTTGTATATTCTATAAGGTCCCCTTTAAGATTTATCCGTCAGCAATTGTTTGAAGGTATCGTAGATCTTCTCGATTTCCGTCACCTTGTCGAAGAAGTAATCGGCGCCCAGGGCCTGACACTTTTCCCGATACTGCGGATAGGGATAGTTCGTGAGCATGATGACGATGGGCGGCGGAATTTCTTTCTTGATCCGTTTTAAAACATCCAGTCCGCTGCCGCCATTCATGCGGATGTCCAAGATCACCACATCGGGTTTCAGTGCCACAATGGATTGTATCGCATCGCGCGCATTCAGGGCCTGCCCGGCGATTTCGACGCCCTCGATGCCGGAGATCATGGCCACCAGTTTTTCGAGCACAATAGCTGAATCATCAACGAGAAATACCTTCATACCAACTCCTTTTTCTAAAATAGGTGATGACCGCTTTAAAAACGATCTGTGAGCGGCGGGATTCCATGATGAAAATCTCCCACGACTTTACGCTATCGCATCTGAAAACGGTTTGTCTGTAGGGGAATGCTGATTTTTTTGTAGGGATTTGCTGATTCTACTCGATCAATCTGTTCTGCAGGGCGTAGCCGACCAGGTCGGCGTTGGTCTTCATGTTCATTTTCTCCAGAATGCGGGCCCGGTAGGTGCTCACGGTCTTGCCGCTGATGCATAACGCCTCGCCGATTTCCTTGAGCGACTTCCCGGAGGCGATCAGGCATAGTATCTGAAATTCGCGGTCGGAGAGCTTCTCGTGGGGCGATTTTCCCGGGGAAGCAAAATCCGACGCCAGCCTTTCCGCGACAGAGGGGCTGATGTATTTCCCGCCGGAGGTGATCTTCCGGATCGCCTTGATCAGTTCCTCCGGGATGCTGTTCTTCATCAGGTAGCCTGAAGCGCCGGCTTTGAGCACCCGCAGAGCGTACTGTTCTTCGTCATGGATGCTCATGATCAGAACGGGCAGGGTCGGGCGTTCAGATTTAAGTTGACTGAGCACGTCAAGACCGCTGGCGTCCGGCAGGGTAATATCCAGGACAACCGCATCGCAGACGGTCTGGCGAATGACGCGGATCGCCTCCCGGGCGTTTTCCGCCTCGCCTATGACCTGCATGTCCTGTTCTGCGGCGATAATCTGCTTCAGGCCGCGCCGCACGACAGGATGATCGTCGACGGTAATCACTCTGATCATCCGGCGTCTCCTCCCTGATCCCGATCTCTTTTCCTTTTTTCTTCAGGCGGGATCTCAACCGTCACTATTGTGCCTCTTCCGGGAGTTCCCGTCACGGTGATGCGTCCCCCGAACATCTGGACGCGTTCCCTCATCCCCAGGAGTCCGAGTGACTTTGAACTCAGGGTCTTCTCTTTTTCGATGCCTTTGCCGTTGTCCTCCACCTCCAGAGTGGAGGAATCTGCGTCCGCGCGCAAACGGACACGCACCTCCGTTGCCGCGGCGTGGCGGGCCACATTGGTCAGCGCCTCCTGAAAGATGCGAAACAACGCCGTAGAAAGGTCGGCGTCAAGGCTTATATCTTCCACAGGTGGAAAAAATTCGCATCGGATGCCGTTGCGTTTCTCGAAATCTTTGAGCTGCCATTCCAGAGCCGCAACGAGACCGAGATCATCCAGAACGCCGGGTCTAAGTTCCATCGCGATCCTGCGCACGGTCTGGATGGTTGCATCGGTGAATTTAATCATGGAGTCCATACCAGCAAGCAAAGATGTTCTGACGGTCTCATTCTCTATTTTCAGCACGGCTCTTGTCAGCAGGGAAACATCGATCTTCAGGCCGGTCAAGGCCCCTCCCAGTTCGTCGTGGATTTCACGGGCGATCAGTGTCCGCTCCTCTTCACGCACCGCCTGCAGGCGCCCGGCAAGGGCGCGCATCTGTGCCCGGGAAGCCCTTAACACCTCCTCCGCCCGCTTGCGATCGGTGATGTCTAAGTTGACCACAATGGCGCCTTGGATTGCTCCTTGATCATCCAGGACGGGAGCCGTGTAGTTGAGGATGACCTTTTTCTTCCCGTCAAAGGCGTCGATTTCGAGCATCTCGTCAACAACAGTAACCCTCTCCCTCACCGTGTGTGCCAGCGCCCAGTCTTTCGCTGCGATCTCCTCTCCTGACGGCAAACGCCGCGCCTTGAAAACACCGAACTCAGAAAGACTTACCTTCGGCTCGGCGCCCCATATTTTCACTCCTGCCAAATTGCCACGCAGAAGCTTGCCATTCTTGTCCGCGAACCAAAGGCCAACCGGCAGGACATCGAAGATCCTCTGCAGGAGGTTCTCTTGCTTCTTCAGTTCTTCTTCCACCTGCTTGCGCTCGGTGATGTCTTGGTAAATTACCTGAAACTGTTCTTCACCATTCCATAATATATCTTTGCGGAAGACATGGAGATGGCGGACTTCACCATCTTTCCTTACGATGCTTATGTCGTATTCGGACGGTCCATCACCCCTTCGTTTTCTTTTTTCCTTTCTGATCTGGAACTCGGCATAGCTCTCCGGAGTATAGCG
>Ga0209014_10001418_pt1 | contig 14162 bp, 11 predicted proteins | sample BarGraNGADG00212_FD_184491 | JGI IMG/M metagenome (GOLD analysis project Ga0209014, IMG submission 184491) | Arctic peat soil microbial communities from Barrow, Alaska - Barrow Graham LP Ref core NGADG0002-212 (SPAdes) (version 2) | ecosystem: Environmental > Terrestrial > Soil > Wetlands >...
TCGAGAGCCTGGTCGCGGATGCCCTTGACGAGATCCCAGAGCCCCTGCGCTCCAGAATTCAGAACGTGGCGGTGGTCGTGGATGATTACCCCGACCCCCAGCTGCTGGCGAGCCTCGGGATGTCGCGGCGCGAGAGTCTGCTCGGCTTATACGACGGTGTACCGCTGACGGCCCGTGGCGAGGGTTACAACCTGGTGCCCCCGGACAGGATTATCCTGTTTCGGAAGCCGATCCTTTCCATCTGCTCCACGCCGGAGCAGATCCGCGAGCAGGTTCGAAAGACCGTGCTTCACGAGGTCGGGCACTACTATGGCATGGGCGAGGAAGATCTACACAGAATGGGATTGGACTGAGCGCTGCAAAACCCGGTACAATGTGGCTGTAGCTCGTTTAGACTGACGGAGTCTTGTTCGAGAAGGTAGGAGGGAGCCGTGGCACCCTGGGGCGTTGGACGAAGGGGCCACAGGCCCGCCGAAACTACCTGGCTCCCCGAGGAGATCGATCTCGCGCCCGATTGGGTCCAGGAGGAGATCCAACGTGCCCCCAGAGAGCTGCGCGAGTGGCTGGCGGTTAGCCTCGAACAGCAGCCGGCCAAGAGCGGTGCCGTCTCCCGACGACGGAGGGGCGGCGGACGGGCGCGGGATCCCCAGGAATAGCGCGGGAAAGACCGGAGGAACAGGGTTGCCGGACGCTCATGAGCAGGTGTCTGGCAGCCCTTTTCCGATTCCTGCCCTCATTCCAATTCAGCGCTCCTGTGGCTGGCCCTGACGATCGAGTAGACGACGGCAAAGCGGAACTCCCGGTTCTCGGCAAAGGTGTCAAGGGCCGCTTGGAGCGCTTGTCCACGTTCTGTGTCCCGGCGTAGTTGATAGACGCAGTGACTGCCCCGAGATCGCCGGATTACCATCCCCAGGGAGGCCAAGTTTTCCAGCTCTGTCGCCGCTGCTGCTGGGCTCGTACCAATGGCCGTGGCGAGTTTAACAGCGGCTGCTCCCTCACCGCTCAGCTGCAGTTGCCGCAGCAGGTCCCACCGAAGGAATGAGGTGCAGCAGCTTCGCACGAACTCGACCAGACTGGGAGACAGGTTCTGCTCCATCCACTCGTCGACGTAATCAGGGCCATCGTGCAATTCAGCCATATCGTCGACCGCCTTGACCCGGTTGGACGTTAGCCCGCCGGCGGACGCCAGAACGGTCGACGCCCTGCCTGGATCGGTGCGACTTCCTACGGAAGGATCGGCCATAGGGGGTACCTCCTTACTTTCGTACGGGCCTCGCCGCTCCTCTGGCCTAAACGACCGCCCCCGAGTCCCCGCCAAACTAGCCCCACAGGGCCTGTGGTCGGACACCCGCATGCCGCAGCGACGCACACATCTAACTGCGACCGCGACCGGCCTATGCTGGGACCCACGTGAGCTTCGGTCAACCGCAACTAGTCTCAATATCAGGGTACCTAACAACGACACCGAAAGGAAACCGTTGCGTCCGAACGACTGTGCAGCTGCCGACTGCAACCCCATTGTATCAATTTTCGGACCAGCCGAACACATTTGGGCGGGTTTTTGCGACTTTTCGTCGGAAGATCGCCCTGACTGGTGACCGACGAACTTCAGTATATGGCTAGCATGCAAGTTGTTGGCTATGCTACAATGCGTTTTGTTCTAAGGGGCACGAAGGCGATGCAACGGCGTGCCCGATTCTGTTGTCGGACCGCGGTGGAGGTTGATGCCGGATGAGACCGGCGTGAAGGGAATGGCCCTCCGCATTTCTTCGGCGAGTTATCCGCGTTAACCGTCACGGTCCAATACCCAAAGGAGGGATATTAGTGAAGTCACGAAGACACTTGCAGATCCTCGGCGTCTCCTTGATCGCGGTAAGCATGTTCGTAGCCGCTTGTGGTGGTGGGGCCGCGCCCACTCCGACCGCAGCGCCCGCCAAGCCTGCTGCCGCTCCGGTGGCAACTGCCGCGCCGGCGGCGACCTCGGCAGCGGTCGCTACCAAGCCCGCAGCGGCGACCACTGCACCCGCAGCGGCTTCGACCGTTGCTCCCGCCGCGGCGACCACGGCTCCGGCTGCGCCGACCGCGGCCCCCGTTGCTCCGACGGCTGCACCCGCGGCTGCTGTTCCGACCAAGCCCTCTGCCGCCGCAGGCGCAATCCCGGTGATCGCGCATCCGATTGCGGGCCAGGAGAACTGCACCCAGTGCCATCAAGTTGGTGGTGCGGGTGTAGGGGTCAAGGGTGGCACTGGCATACCGGCCAGCCACCAGAGCTACACCGACGCGCAGTGCCAGGGCTGCCACAAGCCCGCCTAGTCACCCGGATAGCACTTGGCACGCCTCGATAGAGAAGAGCCGGACCCTCCTCCTAAAGTGGGAGAGGGTCCGGCTCTTTTTGGTGGATGCTCCCGCGTGCGGATTACCTGCCGGTGCTGCCGAAGCCGCCCTCGCCGCGCCGTGTCGCCGGCAGTTCGTCGGTCTCCCGCAGCCCAACCTGTGGGCAGGGAAGAAGCAGCATCTGGGCGATCCGGTCTCCGGCGTTGATCACCAACTCCGAGTCTCCGGCGTTGCGGGCGGCTATCTTTATCTCACCCCTGTAGTCGCTGTCGATCACCCCAGCCACGGTGTAAAGCCCTGCGATGGCCAGGCTGGATCGATCCCTCACCAGCCCCACATACCCGATTGGGATAGTCAAGGCTATGCCGGTGGGGATGAGCGCCCCCGCCCCCGGCGATACCCGCATCGGTTCCGAGAGGCAGGCGTACAGGTCCATCCCGGCTGCCCCCGGGGTCGCGTAGGCGGGCACTCTGGCCCCTTCTCTGAGCCGCTTGACTGGGATCTCCAATTCCAAGCACACACCCCCACTCCATTATATTACCGAGGCAGCTTACCAGCCCATCTGCGGACCCGGCAACTCCATCGCGCATTCCTCTTGCGTGCGGCAGCTCTTCCGCACGGCTATTGGGCCGCCGAATTGGTCGCCGCGCCGGTGACGGCTGCATGTTCCTATAAGCCGCTGCTCAACGGGAGTTACTTCCGCGCCGCCGTGTCGTGCTAGAATGTCCCTCACCTGGACGACGTGGGAGTTGGGGGTCTATGAGGCTGATCTACAAGAGGGACCAATTGAGCCGGGTGTGGCTACGGAGCGGCGGCATCGCCTACGTCGTGGCTCCACGAGGCAGCGGATCATGATGGGGGCACTACTGTATGGATAGCTCTCAGGAGTATGTGGACGCGTTCGCCCAGCCGGGCGAGGCACGGTTGATGATCGAAGCCGCCTCTGAGGTGATGCAGATCCGTTCCGCGAAGTGGAAGAAGGAAGGTCTCACGAACGTGGTGGGGCGCTCGGTTCCGCCGGGAGACCCTGCCCTCGAGCTACGTGGACGGCTGCTCGTAGATTCCGACCGTGCCTATGGACAGCTTTCCGAACGGTTCAAGTCGTTGGGCTACGTGCTGCTGCTCAGAAAGGACGGAGATGACCAGGTAGCTCTGGCCATCCCCGGCGAGCTCGCTGTGAGCGGGGGCATCTCATGGGTGGCAGTTGGGCTGTTCTTTGCGACTCTGCTGTCGGTGTTGTTTGTCGGGGCCGAGTACGAAGGAACCCCCGACAACCTTCTCGCCGGGTGGCCCTTCGCTTTGAGTTTGCTGGGCATTCTGCTCTCTCACGAGATGGGGCACTACCTGGTGGCCCGCTGGATGAACGTGCCCGCCAGCCTCCCCTACTTCATTCCAATGCCGCTGTCACTGCTCGGGACTATGGGGGCGGTCATCCAGACAAAGGCTCCGACGCGGAACAGGCGGTCGCTGGTGCTGCTAGGGGCTGCGGGTCCGCTGGCTGGGATGGTGGTCGCGCTGCCGGTGCTGTTCTTCGGCCTCTCCACGTCGCAGGTCGGCTTCATGCAGCCCGGCGTCGCTTCCTTCCAGGAGGGCAACTCCCTGCTGTACGCGGCCGCCAAGCTGTTGACCTTTGGCCAGGTCTTGCCCTCTGGCAACATGGACGTGTTCATCAACTCCGTGGCGCTGGCCGGCTGGGCGGGTCTCCTGGTCACCGGGTTGAATCTGATCCCGGCTGGGCAACTGGACGGGGGTCACATTGCATATGCGCTGCTGGGGCGGCGTGCCCGCTGGCTCAACTGGGTGGTCGTGGGGGTCCTGCTGGCCCTGAGCCCACTGTGGCAAGGCTGGCTGCTCTGGGCGGCGCTGGTGCTGGTGCTCGGGAGGGCCCACTCCGTGCCGCTGGACGACGTGACGCCCGTCGGCACTACGGAGAAGGTCATAGCACTGGTGTGCCTGGCGCTCTTTGCCTTGGTATTCATGCCGGTTCCGCTGACGTTCAACTAGCAGTACAACGAGGGCCCAAGGCCAACTTGGCGCTGGGCCACTTCCGCAGATCCGCGAGGCTGCGGCATTCATTCCCAAAGGGGGTTGAGACGATTCATGGCCGAGCCGTTAGACAGGCCAGAGGAGATAACCCAGGCCTACTACCGTGGGCTGATGCACGCGGTGGGCTACCGCGCCAAGGACATTGCCAAGCCGCAGATCGCGGTGGTGAACTCCTTCACCGACGTGAACCCCGGCCACCAGCCGCTACGTGAGCTGGCGGCCAGGGTAAAAGAGGGAATCTGGGCGGGTGGGGGATCGCCTGGAGAGTTCAACGTCCCAGCCCCCTGCGACGGCATGGCCAACTCGGGCATCGGCGGCCACTACCTGCTTCCCCAGCGGGACCTGATCGCCGGCTCGGTGGAGGCGATGGTCCGGGCCCACAGCTTCCAGGGACTGGTGATGCTTGCCTCCTGCGACAAGATCATCCCCGGCATGGTGATGGCGGCCATCCGGCTCAACCTGCCGACCCTGTTCATTACTGCCGGTGCAATGATGCCCTACCGGCTGCCCGAGTGCGACTGGGTCACCTCCGACCTCAAGGAGGCGATTGGGAAGCGGCGCAGCAACGAGATCGACGAGGAGACCTTCGAGGAGTGGCAGGAGCACTTCTGCGCCTCGGGTGGGGTCTGCTCGATGATGGGGACGGCCAACACCATGGGCTGCTTCCTGGAGGCGACGGGGCTGGCCCCCTTCGGGTCGGCCACCATGCTCTCCTTCGACGCCGCGAAGGTGCGACAGGCGAGGGACGTGGGTGAAAGGATCGTGGAGTTGGTAAGGGAGGGGGGGGTCCTGGGCCACTACTTCACGCGCGAAAGCCTCGAGAATGGGATCAAGTACATCTCCGCCTCGGGGGGCTCCACCAATGGCGTGCTACACACGCTGGCCTTCGCCTCGCTGCTCGGTGCCGGCATGGAGCTGGATGAATTCGATCGACTCCAGCACTCGGTGCCGCTTGTGGGCAAGTACAAGCCCTCCTCGGGCTACAACATCGACGACTACCACCGGGCCGGGGGCGTGCGAACGCTGCTGGGCTCGATCCGGGAGCAACTGAAGCTGGACGTAGCGATGGCGGCGACGGGAGGGACGCTGGGGGAGGCTCTGGAGGGTGCGCCGAAGGCCGACGGGAGGGTGATCAGGACGGCCGCGGACCCGCTGGAGCCGGACGGCGCCTTCGGGATCCTGCACGGGAACCTGGCGCCACGAGGGGCAGTTGTGAAGAAGAGTGGGGTGGACCCGCGGATGCTGGTGCACCGGGGGCCAGCTGTCGTGTTCGACTCCGAGGAGGAGGTGAAGAGCTTCCTGCTGGAGAAGGAGGTGCGGCCCGGGTCGGTGCTGGTGGTGCGCTACGAGGGCCCGAGGGGCGGACCTGGGATGAGGGAACTGTCGATACCCGCGGCGATGCTGGTGGGGATGGGACTGCACACCTCGGTGGCGATGGTGACCGACGGGCGATTCTCGGGGGCGACGCGAGGGCCGTGCGTGGGGCACGTGACGCCGGAGGCTTGGGACGGGGGGCCGCTGGCCTACGTGGAGGACGGGGACGAGATCGAGATAAACGTGCCTGAGGGTCGGATAGAGCTGCTTGTGAGTGAAGAGGAGATGGAGAGGCGGAGGGCGAGGCCGTTGGCTCGGCCGGACCATCCGGCTCACGGGGTGCTGGCCGCCTACCGAGACCGGGTGGGTGGGGCGGATAGCGGCGCCGTCTGGCTGTGACGATGCCCGTGGACTTGGAGGGGCGGGACTTCGTGGCGAAGTCCCGCCCCTCATATCATTTGGCTGGGGGACAGGGATTCGAACCCCGGCCTACTGATCCAGAGTCAGCTGTCCTACCACTAGACGATCCCCCAACGGGCACAAGAAATTATAGCACGGCCACCAGCGGGTAGGCAAATCCATCATGGGGGACGGCTTGGCACTATAATAGCGGTTCGAAGGCTGTGGTTGAAGCCGTGACCGCGTCTGCCCGGGACTTCCGGGTCGACAAGAGTGACAGTGGAGGTTGGCGGGCATGCTGGAAGTAAACGAGCAGCGGGTGATTGGACAGTTCATCGACCTTGTCAAGATCTACTCTCCTTCGTTCCAGGAGCGGGACGTGTCGGTGGTGCTGGAGCGGGAGTTGAAGGCCCTTGGACTAGAAGTGGTCAACGACGGCACCGGTGAGGGGAATACCGGCAATCTGATCGCGACCCTGAAGGGTTCCGGCCGCGGCGTGGCGATCTACCTGGGCGCACACATGGACACCGTGGAGCCCGGCAAAGGGATCAACCCGGTCATCAAGAACGGGGTGGTCTACAGCGACGGCACCACCATCCTCGCGGCCGACTGCAAGGCCAGCATCGCGGCGATCCTTGAGGCGATCCGCATCGTGAACGACGAGAAGATACCCCATGCCGACGTCGAGGTAATGATCACCTACGGCGAGGAGAAAGGGCTGTTGGGGGCCAAGACCCTGGATCACACCAAATTGAAATCGAAGTACGGCTTCGTTGCCGACAGCTCCAACGACGCCGGTACCATCATAACTTCGGCCCCCTCCCAGGACAGCATGTCCGTGGTATTCCACGGTAGGTCCGCCCACGCCGGCCTGGAGCCCGAGAAGGGGATCGACGCCCTGAGGGCGGCTGCCCTCGCCATCACACGTATGCCGCTGGGCAGGATAGACGAGGAGACCACTGCCAATGTCGGGTTGATCAAGGGTGGGCTTGGTAGGAACTCCGTGCCCGACCGCGTGGAGATGGAGGGGGAAGCCAGAAGCCGAAATAACGCGAAGCTGGATCGGCAGACCCAGACGATGACAGAGGCGATGAAGTCGGCGGCGGACGAGATAGGCGCGACGGTTGACATAAAGGTGGTGAGGCAGTACGAAAGCTACACCTTTGAGGAAAGCGCGCCCATAGTTAAGCTGGCGAGGGAGGCCGCGGTGGCCGCGGGGCTGAAGCCCGGCTTCGCCGTCTCCGGCGGCGGCACGGATGCAAACGTCCTGAATGCCCGAGGGGTGACGTCGCTGGTTCTGGGGACCGGTATGTCCCAGCCCCACAGCGTGGACGAGAACATCCCAGTAAAGGATGTGGTGGGCCTAACGAGAATGATGGTCGAGCTAATCCGCAAAGCCGGCCAGATGTGAAGGAGATCGCATGCACGGTTGGATCGGGCAGATCCTTCGGGTCGACCTGACGGTCGGAAGCTGCCGCGTTGAGCCTCTGGATCGAGAGATGGCGGAGGCTTATCTGGGGGGCCGAGGCGCTGTGGGGCGCCGGGGTCGCCCACACCACCGTGTCGCTGGGTGAGGGTGGGCGGAGTGTGGCATGCATTGGCCCCGCGGGCGAGCGAAAGGTACTGCTGGCCGCCATCATGAACGACGGCACCAGGGCGCTGGCCCGGGGAGGCGTCGGAGCCGCCATGGGGGCCAAGCGGTTGAAGGCAATAGTGGTCTCCGAGGAGGGCAAGAGCTCCATAGCCGAGCCGGAGCGGTTCGACTTCTATCGGTATGAGTCGGAGAAGCTGCTGAAGGCCAGCCCCCTGACGGCCCACGGTCTCCCCGAGTTCGGCACGGCGGCGTTGGTGAACGTCCTGAACGCGGCCGGCGCACTCCCCACCCGCAACTACCAGCAGTGCAGCTTCGAGGGCGCCGAGGCGATATCGGGCGAGGCGTTGAAGGAACGCTTCGTCATCGGTAAGCGAGGCTGCTGGGGCTGTCCCATCGCCTGCACCCGCCGGACCGAGGTGGACGGCGTTCGGGGCGAGGGGCCGGAGTACGAGACCATCTGGGCGCTGGGTGCAGACTGCGGCATCGACGACCTGAAGGCGATAGTGCATGCCAACTATTTGTGCAACGAGCTGGGGATCGACACCATCTCGATGGGAGCCACCATCGCCTGCGCCATGGAGTTGACCGAGCGCGGCTTGCTTCCCCAGGGTCCTCGCTTCGGCGACGCTGGGATGCTGCTGCCTCTGGTGGAGGCCACCGCTCTGCGCAGGGGACTGGGGGATGAGCTGGCGGAGGGCTCTGCCCGACTGTCCAAGCGATACGGCGCTCCGGAGTGCTCGATGCAGGTCAAGGGGCTGGAGATGCCGGCCTATGATCCCCGGGCCATGCAGGCCCAGGGGCTCGCCTACGCCACCTCCAATCGGGGAGCCTGCCACCTCAGGGCCAACATGATGGGCTCCACACTGCTGGGTCTGCCGAAGCTGGTCGACCGGCTGAACGGCTCCGGGCAGGCCGGGCTGCTCATCGAGCTTCAGAACCTGAACGCGGCGCTCGACAGCCTGGTCCTCTGTAAATTCGGCCACTGGGCCCTCGCGGAGGAGCATTATTCCAGGCTGGTGTCGGCAGTCACGGGTCGCCGATACGAGGAGGCGGAGCTTCTTCAAATTGGCGAGCGTATCTGGACCCTCGAGCGGTTGATCAACCTCGGTCGGGGCTTCAGCAAGAAGGATGATACCCTGCCGGACCGGATGCTCCACGACGCGGCGCCCTGCGGCCCGGCCGAAGGAAAGGTTGTTGAATTGGAGCCTATGCTGGCAGAGTACTATCGCTTCCGAGGCTGGAGCAAGGATGGGATCCCCACCGAGCGAAAGCTGTCGGAGCTGGGGCTCCGGGAGTACGGAAGGCAGCTGCTGCCATGCTAAGGGAGTTTCAGATAGTTGGAGACGATCTCTTCCGGGCCGGGCTCACCAGCTCTCACGGCGGAAACCTCAGCGTTCGCATGGGGGACCGGGTTGTGATCACGCGGCGAGGCTCCATGCTGGCCCACCTGGAGGAGCACGACCTGATAGAGACCGGCGTGGGGGAGAACGACAGCGGAGTCATGCTGGCGTCCAGCGAGCTAGTGGTGCACCGGGCGATCTACCAGAACAGCTGGGCGCTGGCGGTTTGCCACTGCCACCCGCCCTATGCGGTCGCCCTCAGCCTGGTCCAGGACGAGATCATACCGGTGGACTCGGAGGGGTCTTACATGCTTCACAGGGTGCCGGTGCTGGGCGCGGAGCACACCATCGGCTCCACCGAGGTGGCGGAGATCCTCTCCGAGGCCCTGAAGGAGTACAAGATAGTGATGCTGCGGGGCCACGGCTGCTTCGCCATCGGCCACATGCTGGAGGAGGCCTACCAGTGGTGCTCCACCCTGGAGGCAGCAGCCACGATCATCTGCCACCTGAGGGCGTTGGGCGGCGACGTGAAGGATTACCGGAAAGGGGCCGACCGCTTCACCAACTGGTGAGAGGTTGGTGGCTTGGTCGAGTCTTGGCACGAATTGTGCCCAGCTGACTGTGGAATCTCCGCGTTCGAACCCCGGCGAGCCGTTTTGTATTTTGCACATCGGTGCTGGACACAACCGTAAGTACCAGAAGTACCAGACACAGCGGCGTTCGATTGTCTGTTTGGGAGTGTGCCATGACCCCGGGACGTCTGGTCAGCCAGCTAGTGGATTTAATCGGCGAGGGAAACGTACTCTGGGAGCCCTACGAGCTGCGGCTCTACGAGTACGACGGATCCATCGATAGGGCGATTCCCCAGGCGGTCGTCCTGCCGGAGAATACCGCGCAGGTCGCCGCCGTAGTACGAGCCTGCAATCAGGCGGGGGTGGCCTTTACCGCTCGCGGCGGGGGCACCGGCCTGTCCGGCGGGGCCATTCCCGTCGCCGGCGGGGTGCTTATCTCCCTGGTTAAGATGAACCGAGTCCTGGAGGTGGACCTGGCGAACTTGCGAGCGCTGGTCGAGCCCGGCCTGGTCAACATCCATCTCAGCCAGGCAATCTCCGAGCACGGCCTCTACTTTGTGCCGGACCCCTCTAGCCAGAAGGCGTGCACCATAGGCGGAAACGTGGGGGAGAACGCGGGTGGACCCCACACCCTGCTGTACGGCGTAACGACAAACCATGTCCTTGGCGTGGAGGTGGTGACACCGGAGGGGGAGGTTACCTGGTTTGGTGGGAGCGCCCTGGATCTACCCGGGTACGACCTGTCGGGGGTCTTCGTGGGAGGGGAGGGCACCCTGGGTATTGCCACCAAGGTGATGGTGCGCATAGTGCCGCTGCCGGAGGCGGTGAAGACGCTTCTGGCCGTCTTCGAGAACGTGAGCGACGCCAGCGCAACCGTGACCGACGTCATCGGGCACGCGATCGTGCCTGCCGCCCTAGAGATGATGGACCAACTGGCCATCAAGGCCGTCGAGGCGGCCTACCACGCCGGCTATCCCGAAGACGCCGGGGCCGTGCTCCTTGTAGAGGTTGATGGGCTGAAAGAGGGGCTGGAGGAGCAGGCGGCCGCCATCCAGCAGATTGCCATGTCCCACGGCGCCAGGGTTGTGCGCATCGCCCAGAGTACCGCCGAGAGGGAGTTGCTGTGGGCCGGCCGCAAGGGCGCCTTCGGGGCCATGGGGAGGCTCAGCCCGGAGTACTACGTGGTGGACGGTGTCGTACCCCGCACGAAGCTTCCGTCAGTGCTGGCAGCCATCGGGGACGTGTCCAAGAAGTACGACCTGCCTATAGCCAACGTATTCCACGCCGGTGACGGCAACCTCCATCCCCTCATCCTGTTCGATGGGGAGAAGCCCGGGGAGGTCGAGAGGGTGAAGGAGGCCGGCGCGGAGATAATGCGGATCTGCATAGCGGCCGGAGGCGTCCTCTCCGGTGAGCACGGCATCGGGATGGAGAAGAGCGGGTTGATGTCGGAGCTGTTCACCGAGTCTGACCTGGAGGCGATGATGCGGCTGAAGCATGCCTTCGACCCGGCCGGCATCTGCAACCCGGGCAAGATCTTCCCGACGCCGGGTCAGTGCTCCGAGCTGAAGTCAATTCCATCCGCGGCCAGGATGGCCGGGATTGGATGGTTCTGAGTCCATGTTGAGATATGTCGACATCTCCAGTCTGGAGCAGCGGTTGCGCGAGGCAGGGGACACTGTGGCGATCCCCGAGGCCGACAGCGTGCGGTGGGCTCTTCACGGGGCCACCCCCCGCCTGACCTGTGCGCCCGCGATGCCAGAGGCGGTTGCGGCTTCCCTTCGCGCGTGTGATGAGGCCGGCGCCGCGGTAATACCGTGGGGTGGGGGCACCCAGCGGAGGTTGGGGCTTCCGCCCGAGCGGGCCGACGTGGCGCTGTTGACCCCCAATCTGAACCGGCTACTGGAGTACGAGCCGGGCGACCTCACCGTGACAGTTGAGTCGGGGATGCGCTTCGCCGACCTCCAGATGATCCTCGCCGAGAAAGGGCAGTGGCTGCCTTTGGACCCGGCGCTGCAGCCCGAAGCAACCGTGGGAGGGGTCGTGGCCACCAACGCCAGCGGACCCAGGCGGCGGAAAGACGGCGGGCTGCGTGACCTTCTGATTGGGACGCGGGTAGCCAGGCCGGATGGGACCCTGACGCGAGCCGGCGGTCGGGTGGTTAAGAACGTCACCGGCTACGACCTGAACAAGTTGCACATAGGCGCCCTGGGAACGCTGGGAGTCCTGGTGGAGGTCACCTTCAAGGTTGCTCCGCGTCCGGAGACCGAGCGAAGCTGGTTTGCCATATTCCCCTCGGCGGAAATGGCCGGCGACACGGTGGTGAGGCTGCTGCGGCGTCCCTTGGCTCCATCAGCCCTGGATATCCTGAACTCCCGCACAGCGCGGGCGATTGGGCTGCCGGCGCCGGACGGCAGGTGGGTGCTGGTGGGGAGGGCTTCGGGCTTTAAGCCCGCGGTCGACCGCCACCTGAGGGAGTTCGACGCCACGGCGGCCGAGTGCGGCGCTGTGTTGGTCAGCGATCTGGAGGGCAACGCTGTCGCTGAGGCATGGGCTGCCTACGGCGAGAAGTGCGCGGCGTGGCGATGGGCGGATGGCTTACTCACCTGCCGGATGGCGCTGCCTCCCGCCGCTACGGGGGACGCGGCCGGCCGTGTGTCGGCGCTGGGCGGGCAGGTGGCAATCTGGGGACACGCCACCGGCGCCTTGTTTGTGTCGGAGTCAATGCCTCACTTGGGGGTAGCAAGACGGGTGGCGACACTTCGGGGGATAGCCGAGGGAGCAGGCGGGCAGATGGTCGTCGAGAACTGGGCCGCACCCGAGGGCTTGGAGACCGGGAGTGTGGACGTGTGGGGAAAGGCTGCCGGCCCGTTGGCGCTCATGCAGGCGATCAAGCGAGAGTACGATCCGCACCGGACTATCAATCCTGGAAGGTTCGTGGGCGGCATCTGATGCCGCGAGGCGGCTCGGGCAGGGAAGACGGCGCGGGGCTGGGTGGAGCGGGATGAGAAAACTTCGGTTCGCTGTGGGGGTGGCGGCGGGGCTCGCGTTCGGAGTGGTGGCCGGTCGGCGATCAGGACCGCTGGGCAGCGTCTTGAAGCGCGGCGATGAAATAGGCCTGATACCGGCAACCCCGCTTGAGGTGGCCGCCCAGGGGAATGGCCACGACGCGAAGACGTCCGCCACACCGACTCCGGTGCAGTTCCCGGATAGGGAGCTGTTACGCCAGTGCGTACACTGTGGCCTCTGCCTTCCCTACTGCCCCACCTATCGAGCGCTGAGCCTGGAGGCGGACTCTCCCCGCGGGCGGATCTTCCAGATGAGGCTGGTGGCCGACGGCGAGGTGAGCCCAGACGATCCCCACTTCAGAAAGCACATGTTCCAATGTCTCGACTGTCGTGCCTGCGAGACCGCCTGCCCTTCAGGGGTACAGTACGGGAGGCTGATCGAGGCGGCCCGGTCCATCATCCCGCCCGAGAATCGAACGGAGAAGATTGCCAGGAGGGTTCTGCTGGGCGAGCTACTCAATTCCCGCCGGATGTTGACCGCGGTCGGGGTCGGGTCTCGACTATACCAGCGATCAGGACTCCAGTCCTTGGTGCGCGGCACCGGCCTGCTGACGCCGTTGAGGGCTCTCAAGCGCATGGAGTCGATGCTGCCCTCTCTCCAGGGACCGCTCGTTTCCAGGCCGTTGCCGGCCTACGCCCCGGCCCAGGGGGAAAGGCGGCACAGGGTGGCGTTGTTGTCCGGCTGCGTGGCGGCGCAGTTCTTCCCTGAGACCAACAACTCCACCATCGCGGTGCTGGCGGCGAACGGCTGCGACGTCTTCAGCCCGCCGGACCAGGGTTGCTGCGGCGCTCTGCAGAACCACAGCGGCGACCGAGAGACCGCGCTGAGGCTGGCCAGGCACAACATCGACGTCTTCGAGCGGGTGGAGCCCAACTACATCGTGGTCAACTCGGCCGGCTGCGGCTCCATGATGAAGGAGTACGGCGACCTCCTGAGGGACGACCCCGCCTATGCGGAGCGGGCAAGGGCATTCTCCGCCAAGGTTCGCGACATCAGCGAGCTGCTGGTGGAACTGCCATTCAAGCCACCGGTGCGGGAGCTGAGGCTGCGGGTCACCTACCAGGACGCCTGCCACCTGGCCCACGGCCAGAAGGTGCGATCGGCCCCGAGGGAGATCCTCAGGTCGATACCGGGGTTGCAGCTAGTGGAGATGAGGGATTCCGACCAGTGCTGCGGCAGCGCCGGGACCTACAACGTCACCCAACCGGAGCTATCGGAAATGATCCTGGCGCCGAAGGTGAAGAACGTGGTGGCTACCGCGGCGGACGTGGTTGTGGTGGGGAACCCCGGCTGCTTGATCCAGTTGGAGCACGGGCTGCGGGAGCGCGGGATCAAGATAAGGACGGCGCATCCCGTGGACCTGCTGGCGGAGGCGTACGGCCTCGGCGTGAAGGGTGTTACTGCTCAGCGATAATGTCCGCTAATTGCTCAGGGAAAATGTCCGTTTGGAGTCGGGGGCTCTGCCCCCGAACCCTCGAAGTTTACCAGGCATAG
>Ga0209014_10001419_pt1 | contig 14159 bp, 13 predicted proteins | sample BarGraNGADG00212_FD_184491 | JGI IMG/M metagenome (GOLD analysis project Ga0209014, IMG submission 184491) | Arctic peat soil microbial communities from Barrow, Alaska - Barrow Graham LP Ref core NGADG0002-212 (SPAdes) (version 2) | ecosystem: Environmental > Terrestrial > Soil > Wetlands >...
GTCGGCGTCGCTCGTCATGCCGATCAGGCGGCCGGGAATCTGGCGGATGAGCGAATCCCGGCAGGCGAGGATCCCGAGGTACGGGCCGCCGTACTGGGGTGGGATGCCCAGCGGCTGGCCCTCTCCGGCCGCGATGTCCGCCTCGTAGGCCGACGGCGGCGCGAGCACGGCAAGCGAGACCGGCTCGACGACGGCAACGAAGAGTGCGCCCGCCGCGTGGGCGAGCCGGCCGATCTCCGCCATCGGCTCGAGCAGCCCCAGGATGTTGGGCTGGGCCGCGATCACGCCCCCGATCGGACGCTCGGGGTCCCCGAGGAGGCGGCCGAGCGCGGCGAGGTCCGTCGTCCCCGCCGCCGGCCCGTCGGCGACGAGCGGCACCTCGTCGAAGGTGAGGTTTGCCCCGCCGAAGTAGGTCTCCAGGGTCTGGCGGGACTGCGGATGGACCCCGCGCGAGACAAGGACCCGCTCCCGGCGGGTCGCCCGGCAGGTCATCAGCGCCGCCTCCGCGGTGGCGGTCGCGCCGTCGTAGTGCGAGGCGGAGACGACGTCGAGACCCGTCAGCTCGGCGAGGAGCGACTGGTACTCGTAGATCGTCTGCAGGGTCCCCTGGCTGATCTCGGGCTGGTACGGCGTGTAGGCGGTGTAGTACTCGCCGCGCAGAAGGATCTGGTCGACCACGGGCGGAAGGTGGTGACGATAGACGCCCGCGCCGAGGAAACTCGCGAGGTCGACCCGGTTGTGGCCGGCGAGGGTGCGCAGCCGCGCCATGAGATCGAGCTCGGTCAGCCCCGGCGGCAGGTGCATCGGCCGGGCGCGGACCGCCGGCGGGATCACCTCGAAGAGTTCGTCCACGGAGCCGATCCCGAGTGCGGCGAGCATCCGCGACCGGTCGTCCGGCGTGTGCGGTCCGTACACCATCGGGTCAGCCCTCCGCGGTCAGCGCCTCGTATGCGGCCGGGTCGAGCAGCTGTCCCACCTGGGCCGGGTCGGAGAGGCGGACGCGCAGCATCCAGCCGGCGCCGTACGGGTCGCTGTTGACCACCTCCGGCGTGGTCGCGAGCCCCGCGTTGCCCTCCAGGACCTCGCCGGCAACCGGCGCGAAGAGGTCGCTGACCGCCTTCACGGACTCCACGACGCCAAAGGTCGCGAACTGCTCCAGCCGCTTGCCGGGCTCCGGAAGCTCGACGAAGACGATGTCGCCGAGCTGGTCGGCGGCGTGCTGCGTGATCCCGACCGTCGCGACGTCACCCTCCACGCGGACCCACTCGTGCTCTTTCGTGTAATGCAGATCGGACGGGATCATCGGCCGGGAAACCTCCGTGCTCAAGCGGTCGCTGCCGCACGAACGTGGCGTCGCCCACCGCCACGGGTGGCGGCGGGTCGGCTCATCGGGCCCTGGAGTAGAACGGGAGCGGGACGACCTCGGAGACGGCCCGCGTGTCGCGGACCTCCACCTCGAGCATCGTACCCATCGCGGCATCGCCCGGGGCGACGTAGGCCATCGCGATCGGCACGCCCAGGGTCGGCGACTGCGTCCCGGAGGTGACTGCGCCCGTGCGTCGGTCCCCCGCCCAGACCGGGTACCCGTGGCGCCCGATCCCGCGCCCGCGCACGACGAGACCCACGAGCAGTCGCCGCGGGCCTGCCTCGGCGGCCCGGGCCAGGGCGTCGCGGCCCACGAAGTCGCCGGCCTTGGCGAGCTTCACGACGCGACCCAGGCCGGCCTCGAACGGGGTCGTGGCGCGGTCCAGCTCGTTGCCATACAGGGGCATCCCCGCCTCGAGCCGGAGCGTGTCCCGGGCGCCCAGCCCGACTGGCAGCATGCCGGCCGGAGCGCCGGCTCCCACGAGGATGTCCCACAGCTCGCCCGCGGCCGCGCCGTCCACGAAGACCTCGAAGCCGTCCTCGCCCGTGTAGCCGGTGCGGGCGACGAGGGCCGGAATCCCGGCCACGTTCCCCTCGGCGATCGCGTAGTAACGGAGCGTGGAAAGGTCCACGTCGGTGAGCGGCCCAAGGATGCCCCGCGCCGCGGGTCCCTGGACGGCCACGAGGGCGGTCGCCAGCGAGCGGTCGTCGAGGATTGCCCGCTTCCCATCGAGGCGTTCGGCGAGCGCATCGGAGACGACCGGGGCGTTGGACGCGTTGGCCACGACGAGGAACCGGTCCCGGGCCAGCCGGTAGACGATCAGGTCGTCGATGACCCCGCCGTCGGGGGCACAGATCATGGAGTAGTGGGCACGACCCACCTCGAGCGAAGGCGGGTCGGTCACGAGCGCCCCGGCCAGCGCGGCGCCAGCCTCGGATCCCTCGACGAAGAGCTCCCCCATGTGGGAGAGGTCGAAGATGCCGGCCCGCTGGCGGACCGCCCGATGCTCTTCGAGGATGGAGGTGTACTGGACGGGCATGCGCCAGCCGCCGAAGTCGATCATTCGCCCACCGAGTGCCTCGTGACGCGACAGGAGCGGCGTCGCCCGCGATCCGTCGGCTCGCGGCTGCATCTCGGTCATGGCCGGGCCTCGCCGGCCGGGGCGATCATGCGGGCGGCCCGCTCGACGAGCGCGCGCTCCGTCTCGAACGTCAGCAGGCCCGGCGCATCGGCGAGGGCAACCCAGCGCACCTCGTCGAACTCGTGGTCATGGCGGGCAAGGTCACCGCCCACCGGCTCCATCAACCAGTAGTGGACCGTCTTGTGGATCTTCGCGCCCCCCTGCACGAACACGTACTCGATGCGGTCGATCGGGGCCACGATGCGTACCTCCAGGCCGGTCTCCTCCGCGACCTCGCGAAGCGCCGTCTCCTCGAGCGTCTCGAGTGGGTTGGGGGTTCCCTTCGGGAGCGTCCACGATCCCCCGTCGCGTTCGCGATGACGGCGACCGGCCACGAGGTGGGGTACGCCGGCGATGGAGCGGACGACGATCCCGCCCGCCGATGTGGCGGTCGCGCGCCTCAGCCGCGCCACGGCGCCGACGCGGCTCGCACGCGACGACCGGGGCTCCGGACTTCGGGCTTTGCCCACCGGACTGCCACCAGCGGGCCCGCGATGCCTGCCGCGCCGCGTGATCGCACGGGCGTCACCGCGCGCCAGTCGGCGCGCAGGAGGACGACCGGCCCGAGGTCCGTCCGGCGGACGATGGTCGGGCGATCTGTCGAGGCATGGAAGCCGACGTGGCGATGGAGGCCGAGGCGGCGCTCCCGGAGCCGCGGCGGGGGCGTCGGGAACCGGGCCGCCGGGCGAACCGCGAACCTCGCGGCAAAGCTTCGCTGCATGTGCAGATCGTAGCGCCTCAGCGGCGATCTGCAAGTTCGGCACGCAGGTGGGCGGCAGATTCCGGCGCGAGGTCGCGCCGCTCTTCGGCGATCATCACCTGGCGGCGGACCAGCGCGCGGTATGCGTCGAGCGCACCCGGCGAACCGCTCGCGAGCGCCGCGAGGTGGGCCGCGACCGTCCCCGCGTCCCCGCGGACCGCGGGCCCGGTGAGCGCCGCCGCGATCCCCAGGGCCTGGGCGTTGCCGAGCGCCTGGGCCGCGAGCGGCCCGTAGACGGCGAGCGAGCCGAGCTCGTCGAGGCCGGCGAGCGCGGCGACCTCCGCGATCACGTCGAGCAGCGCCACCAGGCCGCCGGCGGCGAGCACAGCGGCGGCGTGGTACGCGGGCTTCGAGCCCGGCTGGAGTCGCACGGGCAGCGCCCCGATCGATTCGGCCATCTCCGCGAGGACGTCGAGCAGGTCCGCGTCGCCCTCGATCGCCACGGTCGCCCCGCGCAAGGCGGCGAGGGCCCGGTCCACATCGGCGAAGGCGACGAGCGGGTGGAACGATCCGCACGACGTGCCGGCGGCGCGGGCGGCCGCCAGGATCTCGGCGCCGTGGAGGCCGCTCGTGTGGACCAGCGCCTGGCCCGAGTAGAGGTGCATGCGCGTGGCCACGTCGGCGATCGCGTCGTCGGGCACGGCGATGATCGCAAGATGGCACTCATCGAGGATCCCGGCGGGCTCCGCGAATGCCCGGGCGCCCGGCGCAGACCGGCGGAGGCGCTCCCGCCGCGCCGGATCGCGGCTCGCGACGGCCCCGACCTGCCACCCGGCCGCGACCAGGGCGGCCGCAAGGGTCAGCCCGACCGTGCCGCCTCCCACGATCCCGATCACGGGGCGCCCGTCGGCTGGCGGTGCGACGTGGGGATGCGCGTGGGCCTCGAGGTGCACCGTGTCGCCGTGCCGGTGCGCCCCCGGAGGCAGCGACGGATCGGCCGACGACGGGTCCCGCTCGTCCGCATCGGCGCCGGGTCCGTGGGCTGCGGCCGCACGCCGCAGCTCGTCGAGGGTCGCGGCATCCCCGGGCGGAGGCGGGATGGCGTCGCTCCATGCTCGCACGCGGGCTCCTCGCTACCCTGGCATCGACGCGGCGTCGCGCCGAGCGGGGGTACTCTTTGCGGCGACAGCGTAGCGCCCCACGCGGCACCGGCGCCGCCCGAGCCACGAACGAGGAACCCCGTGCCGACCAGCGACCCGATCGGCGCCCGAGCCAGCCTCGGCCCGGGCCTCCCGGACTACGTGCCCCTCGCCGTCCTGGCGGACGAGCTCGACCTGGACCGTGCCCCGGTCACGCTCAAGATCCTGCTCGAGAACGTGCTGCGCCACGCCGGGCGCGGGATCGTCACCGAGGCCGACCTGCGGCGCCTCGCGAGCTGGCGGCCGGGCGCCGGGGGCGACGCCGAGATCCCCTTCCTGCCGGCGCGCGTGATCCTCCAGGACTTCACGGGTGTGCCCGCGGTGGTGGACCTCGCCGCGATGCGTGACGCCATGGCCAACCTCGGCGGCGACCCGGGCCGCGTCAACCCGCTCGTCCCGGCCGACCTCGTGATCGACCACTCGGTCCAGGTCGACCGCTTCGGGACGGCCGACTCGTTCGCCTTCAACGTGACCCGCGAGTACGAGCGGAACGGCGAGCGCTACCAGCTCCTCCGCTGGGCGCAGCGCGCCTTCGCCGGGCTCCGCGTCGTGCCGCCGGGGACGGGCATCGTCCACCAGGTCAACCTCGAGTTCCTGGCCTCCGTCGTGACCGTCGCCGACGTTGATGGCCGGCCGCTGGGTTACCCGGACACGCTTGTCGGGACCGACTCCCACACCACGATGATCAACGCGCTCGGCGTCCTGGGCTATGGCGTCGGCGGCATCGAGGCCGAGGCGGTCCTGCTCGGCCAACCCCTCTACCAGCCGATGCCCCGCATCGTGGGCGTGCGGCTGCACGGTGCGCTCCCGAGCGGCGCGACCGCGACGGACCTCGTCCTCACCGTCACGGAGCGGCTGCGCGCGCTGGGCGTGGTCGGGTCGTTCGTGGAGTTCGCGGGCGACGGCCTCGCGGGCCTCGCGCTCGCCGACCGGGCGACGATCAGCAACATGAGCCCCGAGTTCGGGGCCACGGCCACGATCTTCCCGGTCGACGACGAGACGCTCGCGTACCTGCGCCTCACGGGCCGGAGCGACGAGCTCGTGGACCTCGTGGAGCGCTACGCGAAGGCGCAGGGCCTCTGGCGCCTTCCCGGCGCCGGGCCGGATTTCGACGTGGTCGTGGAGCTTGACCTCGCCTCGGTCGAGCCGAGCCTCGCCGGGCCGAAACGGCCCCAGGACCGCGTGCCCGTGCCGCAGACCCGGGCGAGCTTCGAGGCCGCGTTCCCGGGGCGACTGCCGGGAGCCGGCGCGCCCGCGGTCCGGCCGGGCGAGATTCGCAACGGCTCGGTCGTGATTGCGGCCATCACCTCCTGCACGAACACCTCGAACCCCACGGTGATGGTCGGCGCCGGGCTGCTCGCGGCGAATGCGGTCGCGCGGGGCCTCCGCGTCGACCCGACCGTCAAGACGTCGCTTGCCCCGGGCTCGCGTGCCGTCACGGCGTACCTCGAGCGCGCCGGGCTGTCAGCGCCGCTGGCGGCGCTCGGCTTCGCGCTGGCCGGGTACGGCTGCACGACGTGCATCGGCAACTCCGGGCCACTCGACCAGGCGGTCGCGCGCCAGATCGAGGAGCAGGAGCTGACGGCGGTCGCCGTGCTGTCGGGGAACCGCAACTTCGAGGGCCGGATCCACCCGCTCGCGCGGGCGAGCTACCTGGCGTCGCCGCCGCTCGTGGTGGCCTACGCGCTCGCAGGCCGGATCGACATCGACCTCTCGAGCGAGCCGCTGGGCATCGCGGACGACGGCGCCCCGGTCTTCCTGGCGGACATCTGGCCATCCCCGGAGGAGGTCCGGGCTGCGATCGCGGATGCCGTCGACGGCGAGCTGTTCCGAACGGCCTACGCCTCCGTCTTCGAGGGCGACGCGCGCTGGCGGGCGCTGCCGATCCCGGACGGCGACCGGTACGACTGGGCCGCGGACTCGACCTACGTGGCGAACCCTCCCTTCTTCGCCGGGATGACCCTGACGCCGGACCCGATCCGCGACATCGAGGGGGCGCGCGTGCTCGCCTGGCTCGGCGACTCGGTGACCACCGACCACATCTCGCCCGCGGGCTCGATCGCCGCGTGGTCCCCGGCCGGCGCCTGGCTCCAGCAGCACGGCGTGGCGCCGCTCGACTTCAACTCGTACGGGTCCCGCCGCGGCCACCACGAGGTGATGATGCGCGGCACGTTCGGCAACATCCGGCTCCGCAACCGGCTCGTGGACGGCAAGGAAGGTCCGTACACGCTGCGCTTCCCGACCGGATCGGAGACCTTCATCTACGACGCCGCCATGACCTACCTGGCGGAGGGCGTCCCGACCATCGTGCTCGCCGGCCGCGAGTACGGGTCCGGCTCGTCGCGCGACTGGGCCGCCAAGGGCACCCGGCTGCTCGGGATCCGGGCTGTCATCGCGGAGAGCTTCGAGCGGATCCATCGTTCGAACCTGGTGGGGATGGGCGTGCTCCCGCTGCAGTTCGGGGCCGGCGACAGCGCCGCGAGCCTCGGCCTCACCGGACGCGAGCGGTACACGATCGTCGGCCTGGGACAGGGCCTGGCGCCGCGGGCGCGGCTGACCGTCGTGGCAACCGCGGACGACGTGGACGGCGGCCGCGGGACGACCTTCGAGGTCGCGTGCCGCCTCGATGGCCCGATCGAGGTCGAGTACTATCGCCAGGGCGGGATCCTGCCCGCCGTGCTGCGCCGGATCGCCCGGGAGTCCGGCGCCGCCTGACCCTGCCGGCCCATTTCGCTCGAGCCCGCCCATCCGTCCGTCCGGGCAGCCGTCAGAGGGCCGAGGCTCGTCGTCAGGCCCGTCGCGCCGTCCAGCGCCCGTCGCGGCCGTCGACGCGGAGCGGGATCCCGTACGCCCTGGAGAGGGTGGCGTCGACGAGCACCTCGTCGATCGGGCCCGCCGCGAGGACACGTCCTCCGGCGAGCACCAGCGCGTGCCCGAACCCTGCGGGAATCTCCTCGAGGTGGTGCGTCACGAGGACGATGCCGAGCGGCCGGGCACGTGCCGCGAGCTGCGTGAGCGCATCCACGAGCTCCTCGCGCGCCCGGAGGTCCAGCCCGGCCGCCGGCTCGTCCGCGAGCACGAGATCCGGGTCGGGCATGAGCGTCCTGGCCAGGAGCACGCGCTGGCGCTCGCCCGTCGAGAGCGTCCCGAAGGAACGCTCGGCGAGCTCGCCGACCCCGAGCAGCCGCAGGAGGGCAAGCGACCGCTCCTCGTCGCGGACCGCGTAGGCGTCCCACCAGGGCGCGAGGGCTCCCGTGCGTGCCGTCACGACCACCTCGCGCACCGGGAGGCGCGGATCGAAGCGGTCCGAGAGCGCGGCGCTGATCAGGCCGATCCGCGGCCGGAGCGTGCGCGCGTCAACGCGCCCGAGCTGCGCTCCGAGCACGCAGACCCGGCCGACGGTCGGGATGAGGGTCGTCGCGGCGATGGCAAGGAGGGTGGTCTTGCCGGCGCCGTTCGGGCCGACCACGACCCAGCGCTCCCCGGGCAGGACGCGGAGCGACGCCCCCGCGAGCAACCAGGCTGAGCCGCGCCGGACCCCGACACCGGCGAGCTCCAGGATCGGCGTCGTTTCGGAGGTGAGGGTGGCCGTCGGGTCATCGAGCACCTGACGATGCTACGCGACGGCGGGGTCCCGCCCGGGCGGGCGGGCGCACCACCGGCGCGCGGCTGCCGGCGCGTCAGCCCCGTTGACGCCGGTCGAGGAGCGACGCGCGGCGTGCGCTCGAGCGCCGCGTCGCGAGGTCACGCGCCGAGCGTGCGCCTGAGCAGCCCGGCGTCGGTCGCCCCGAACCCGACCTGGAGAAGGTCGCCGTTCATGCCCACCGGAACCGCCAGCTGCAAGTCGACGCCCGCGTCCGCCAGCTTCCGCATTACCTCGGCGCCCGTTCCCGGCCGATTCTCGAGCTCGACGACGATCATCTCGATCGCGGTTGCCGTGAATCCGGCATCCGCGATCGCGGCGCGCAGGCCCGCCTCGTCGTCGGAGCCAAGCGCGATGAGGCCCGTCGTCCCGTTTGCCAACCCGTAGGCCGGTGCGATGTTCACGCCGCGGGCCGCCGCGGCCTCGAAGACCCGTGCAATCTGGCCGGGCCGATCGTCCACGGTGATCAGGTACGCGTTCACGGTGGCTTCCCTCCTGCAGCTTTGCCACGCGGGCCTCCACACGCCCCCGAGGTGGCGCAACGATAGCCCTGCCGGCCGCACCCAGGCATGAGGCAACGGACGGAGTCGGCAGTGCGCTCCTCGGCAATGGCCTTCGGACCGCTCCCGGTTGGACGGTACGAGCCGCAGTCTGCAGTCCCCCGGGTCGGCCGCTCTGAGGGCCGTCCGCGGATCTCGGGAAAACCGCGTGACCTTCCCGTGGCGTATCACCCCTCACCACGTGGGGGCCAAACAAGGAGACATGATCATGAACCGACGCGTCATCTCGATCCTCATGGGGGCGAGCCTTGTCCTCGCGCTTGGAGCCGGCACCGCCAGCGCCGCCAATCCGGCCGGGACGGGCCAGCCGAGCCAGTCGTGCCAGGCGGAACCGACCGGGCCGGCCGGCATCGTGAGCACGACGAACGGCTTCGCGACCCGCGCCGTCCTCGTCTATGCCGGGAGTCCGGGCACGCCGAGCCTCGCCAACGGCAACGCGCATGCCGTGAGCCAGTACGACGTGGCGTGCTTCCAGGTGAGCACGCACCACTGATCCCCGTACCGAAGCCGCTGCGAGTCCGTCCTGGGCCGATCCACGTCGGGCCGGTCCGTCATCCGAACCACGGTCGCCACCCACCGGTAACACCGAGTGGGTCGCCGCGCCTCGCGGCGTCACCGCTCAACCAGGACCGGCGACCGTCGTCGATCAGGCCGTGCTGTGGCGCTCGATCGCGACGGCCGCGAGGTCCGCGCCCGCCTGCAGGATCGGGCGCATCGCCGGGTCGATCGGCTGCTCGTGGGCCATGGCAAGGACGCCGAGCACGATCTCGGAACTGCCACGCGTGACGACCAGGGGGATGTGCGTGCGGAGTGCGGGACCGCCGGGCGCCGTTGGAAGGACGTCGAAGGATGCCACGGGCGTCGCGAAGGTCCGTACGATCGGATGTCCGGGGTTGCCGACGGCCGCCGCAAGCCCTGCGACGGCTGCGTCCTCGAGCCCGAATGAGGCGACGATCTCGAGACCCTCACGCCCCTCGCTTCGGACGAGGATCACGGCGGATTCGACCTCGAGGTGCTCGGCGATCGCGCCGAGCAGCAGCAGGAGGCTCTCGGCCGCGCCGGCATGAGCCAGCGCCCGGGAACCGGTAACGAGGATCTCGCGCGCCGCCAGGTCCGACATGTCTGCTCCCTGCGGAGCGACTCGCTTCACGCGGCCGATCACTGCTCCGGATCGAGCTCGAGCGCCGCCGAGTTGATGCAGTAGCGCAGGCCCGTCGGGTTCGGGCCATCGTCGAATACGTGCCCCAGGTGACCGCCGCACGTCGCGCAGGCTGCCTCGGTGCGGGTCATGAACAGCGCGCGATCCGTGCGGGTGGCAACGGCGGCCGGGTCGGCAGGCGCGAAGAAGCTCGGCCAGCCGGTGCCCGAGTCGAACTTCGCCTCGGATCGGAACAGCTCGGTGCCGCAGCCGGCGCATCGATAGGCACCCGACCGGTGCTCGTCCCACAGGTTCCCGGTGAAGGCTCGCTCGGTCCCCTTCTGGCGGAGGACCCGGTACTGCTCGGGCGTGAGGGCCTCGCGCCAGTCGGCGTCCGACCTGGCGGAGGGGGGCGTGGTAGTCGTCTTCTCGTCGGCCATGGGTGCAGGGTACGCCCGAATGGTGACGATGCCATGACGGGCCGAGATCGTACGCGGTGCTCGCTCAGGTCAGGCGCCGGGCTTCGTGACCTTCGGGGCCTGCTCGCAGAGGAACGCCTCCAGCTGGGCGGCCGCGCCGCGCAGCGCGTCGTTGTCGCGGCTCCATGCCCGCCACTTCGCGCATGTCCGCTCCGACCATCCCGAGAGGGCGCCCGGGGCGAGGTCGAACGCCTGGAGAAAGGCGCGCGATTCCGCGTTTCGCGTCGCGACGACGCGAGCGGTCAGGCGCCGGAACTCGACGACATCCATGAGATCCTCCTGCAGCACACCGAGTGGAGCCGTCCCCTACTCCATGGGTTCGAGCACGAAGACCGGGATCCGCCGGTCCGTCCGCTTCTGATAGCTCGCGTAGTCGGGCCACGCTTCGACGGCGCGATCCCACCAGGCGGCTTTCTCGTCACCCGTGACCTCGCGTGCCGTGAAGTCACGTCTCGTCGCGCTCGCCGGTGAGTGGCATGGGCCCATTCTCCCGCCATCACGACGAATCCGCGAATGTCCGCCGGGCGCCGGCACGTTCGCGGCCGGCCGCGAGCCGCCCGATCGCCCGTGGCCCTCGCCCGGGCGCCGGTCTGCGGCCCCCCGGACCGGACGTGGCCCACGCCGGTCAGCCGCCGACCATCCTCGCGTAAAGCGCCTCGTAGCTGTCCACCATGCGGCCGACATCGAAGCGCTCGAGCGCGGCTGCCTGGATCGCCGCCCGGTCCAGCCCATCCAGTCGATCGTCGAAGAAGGCCAGCTGTGCGATGTCGTCCCCGAGGAACCCGTCGATCCCGTCGCGCAGGATCTCGGGGATCGCACCCGCGCGACGAGCGAGCACCGGCGTGCCACAGGCGAGCGCCTCGATCACGACCAGCCCGAACGGCTCAGGCCCCGTCGATGGGACGAGCGACGCCCGACTGCCCGCGACGAGCGCGTCGCGATCCCCCTCCGCGATCTCCCCCAGGAGGGTAACGTCCGCACGACCGAGCGCGGGCCGGATCACCGCGTCGAAATACTCGATCTCGGTGGCGAGGCTCGGCGTCTTCGAGGCCAACATGAGCCGGCGGCCGGCCAGTCGGGCGATCTCGATGGCGTCGCGGACTCCCTTCTCGGGCGCCATTCGTCCGACGAAGCAGAAGTCCTCCCCCGGCCGCGGGGCCAGCGGAGGAGGATGGAAGGTCAGGCCGTGGTGGATGATCGTCCAGTCGGCGGTCGGATGGACGCGGGCCTGGTCCACGCTGATCGCCACCAGGCCGCGCCGGCCACGATGGAAGGCACTGCGCGCCCACGGCAGGTCCAGCCGCCGATGAAACGTGGAGACGACCGGGATGCGCGCCCGATCCGCGAGCTCCAGGTTCCAGCGGTCGAGATGGGCGTGGATGAGATCGAATCGATCCTGCTGCTCGAGCACCTGCTCGACGGTCACGCGGAATGACGCGTCGGGGTCGTCGCCGAGGCCGATCGCGCGAAGTGCCCGGGGCACCGTGGTGACGTGTCGCCCCGGCACGCTCGAATCGCCGCTCGCGAAGGTCGTGACCTCGTGGCCGCGCCGATCGAGCTCGCGAACCAGCTCGTCGACGATCCGCTCGGTGCCTCCGTACGCGACCGGCGGGACGGCCTCCACGGGCGGAGCGACCTGGGCGATTCGCAACCGATCGCCCGCGCCGCGACCTGGGTCGGTGCTCAAAGCCGCACCACGACCTCGAGCCGCGTGTCCTTGCGCAGGACCTCCGCACTTGTCAGCCCGCGCCATCGATGGAGCAGGAGATCACACGAGACGTCGCCCACCCGGAGCCCGCGGATGACGACCTTCGTCAGACCGGCCGGGAGGATCGGGCGGTCCAGCGTCAGGCGCCGGTTGGGAGCGTCGGCCTGCAGGCCGAGCATCGAGCGGACGAGCATCAGGACGGAACCGGCTGCCCATGCCTGCGGCGAGCACGCCACGGGATACGGGATGGGGGCGCCGGTCGACGCCCGGTCGAAGCCGCAGAAGAGCTCCGGGAGCCGAAAGGCCGGGAAGTGCTGCGCGGCCGCCAGGAGGCCGCTCGCCAGGGTATCCGCGGCGTCGTCGAGGCCGTAGCGGCGCAGCCCCGCGGCCGCGATGGCGGTGTCGTGCGGCCAGACGCTCCCCGTGTGGTAGCCGATGGGGTTGTATCCCGGCTGGTCCGCCGCGAAGGTGCGGAGCCCCCACCCGGAGACCATCGCGCTCGAAGCGAGCGCCGCGGCGGCGGCCGTCGCGTCCTCGGCCCGGATGATCCCGCTCCACAGGGCGTGCCCCGCGTTGGAGCCGATGGAGTCGACCGCCCGCTTCGCCCCGTCGAGGGCCATCGCGATCGACCCGTCGGGGAGCCGGAACTGCTCGGCGAACCGGCGCTGGAGCACCGACGCCTCGTCCTCGAGCCTGTCGGCGAGGGAGGCCTCGCCACGCCGCCGGGCGAGCCGGGCGATCCGCTTCTTCGCATCGAAGACGTAGCCCTGGACCTCAGCGAGGGCGATTGGCGTCTCGGCCAGGGTCCCGTCGAGCCAGCGGATCGAGTCGCTCGAGTCCTTCCAGCCCTGGTTTCGAAGGCCGGTCTCCGCCTGCCGCTCGTATTCCACGAACCCGTCGCCATCCCGGTCGCCCCATCGATCGATCCATTCGAGCGCCGCGAGGGCGTTCGGCCAGAGCCGATCGACGAGGCCGTCGTTGCCGGTCCAGTCATGCGTCTCGCCGAGCAGGATGAGCCAGAGCGGCGTCGAATCGATCGAGCCGAAATAGGGCGCGAACGGGAGCTCGCCGGTTCGGCTCATCTCGCCGGTCCGGAACTCGTGGAGGATCTTGCCCGGTTCCGCGTCGCGCCACGCGTCGACGGCCGTGGCCTGCCGCCTCCCAAGGATCTCGAGAGACTGGATCGCCAGCTGCGGTGCGAAGGAGACCGTCTGCAGCGAGGTGATCAGCGAGTCGCGCCCGAAGAGCGTCGTGAACCAGGGCACCCCCGCGGCGATGAAGCGATCGCCGAGCGGGTCGGTCGACTCGAGCAGGCAGAGATCGTCGAGCGAGCGGCGTATGACCTCGTTGACCAGCTCGTGGTCGGTCTCGATGACGGAGCTGTCGCTGAGCCAGCGGGCGTGGGCGCGCGCCGGATCGAGCGCATCCGGATCGAGCCCGGGGACCCGCTGCGCCGGGGTGCGCGTCGCCTCCACCGTCCAGGCGACCTGGCGCCGCTCGCCCGGGCCGAGCGGGCTCGTCCAGCGTGCGACGACCGAGCCACCCTGCTCCTCCCGCGCCGGTTGCAGCGCCGGCGCGGGATCGAAGGCGACGTGCGTCCGCACGGTGACGCCGTCGAGCCCGACGTACCCGAAGTCGAGCCCGCCGTCGGCCGTCGCCTCGATCGGCAGGAGCCTGCCGCGACCCGGCCGGGCATAGCCCCGAACCTCGAAGATGTCGGCGAAGTCGACGTCGAGCTCGAGCTCGACGTCGCAGGCGAACGTGATCGGCCCGTGATTCTCGATGACGAGGCGCTCGCGGTAGGCCTCCGCGATCGTCCGTTCGCGCGCGATCGAGACGGTCTGGCGCAGGACGCGTTCATCGCCCATCTTGTCGCCCGGGTCCCTGCGGAGCTCGGGGTTCGTGGCCTGCATGACGCCCCGCCAGCTCCCGCCGGGATCGGACCGGAGCAGGACCGGGCGCTCACCGGCGATCCGGAGCACGCTGCACGACAGGACCCGGGTGTCGCCGTCGTAGAGGCCCATGCCGCGCGTGTCCGGATGGATGTCGCCGAACGCGTCGGACACGAGGAACATGTCCAGGTGCTTGAGGACCTGGGCGGACCCGAGATCCGTCGCCTTCACGATCGGGCGGGGCCGGGCGGGAAATGTCCGAGCCGGGCCGCTGACCCCGGGCTCGACGCGGCG
>Ga0209014_10001420_pt1 | contig 14157 bp, 11 predicted proteins | sample BarGraNGADG00212_FD_184491 | JGI IMG/M metagenome (GOLD analysis project Ga0209014, IMG submission 184491) | Arctic peat soil microbial communities from Barrow, Alaska - Barrow Graham LP Ref core NGADG0002-212 (SPAdes) (version 2) | ecosystem: Environmental > Terrestrial > Soil > Wetlands >...
GCTCGAATGCTCGGAAGAGTGTGGAATGGAGAAGGAAATGAAGCGACTTCTGATCTTGATTATCCCGGTTCTTGCACTGCTCGTCATGGCCGCTCCAGTTGGCGCGGAAGAGACGCACGGCAATTCACCGGACAAGCAGGTCACCCCCCAAGCGGATCATGGGACGTCTGCAGATGCTCATTCCAGGGTTGAGGACGGGAAGGCTGACTCAGGGGATCAAGTGGACAACTCCAAAGACGAGGACACCTCTGGTGACGAGAATGAGCACGGCGCTCAGAGGCTCCAGTTCTATGTGGTCCCCAGTGGCGACTGGGAGAGCGTGAGCAGTGAGAGCAGTAACGAGGTAGATGGCAGCGTGAACGTGGTTACTCCGGGAGGAGATGTGGCTTTGGTTATCCAGGGCAACATCAAGTCGGGCCTAGAGGCGGACAAGAACTACGAGGTTTTCGTGAGGTCGGTGTCCGACTCCTTCGTCGATACCTTCACTACGAACGGGAATGGCCACGGCCGGTTCCATATCAACATCCGATCTGAGGACCTGTTGCCAGGTACCTATGAAATCCAGGTCGCAATCAACGATCCTAACGATCCTGGGGTAAAGACAGTCATCGCCACACCGAGAGACCCCCTGCTAACTGTGACCGTTGGGTCGGACAATTAGGCACTAGCACAACAGTCTCAGAAGACTCCGCAATCGATGGGGAGCAAGGTGATAGAGCCTTGCTCCCCTCGTTTTGTGCGCCCGGCATGGGCGCGGACTTGGGGGGAGAGCCTTATCGCTACCTCCTTACCAGATTAGTTACTGAACCACTTCATAGTTACTAAACCCCTTCTTGACACTTCGTTAACACTCTGGTGCTACGATTGTCTAGGTGCTCCGCCGGCACGATGAAGTCATCGATGACGGAGTGGCAGAGACACAAAGGAAGGTTATACATGCGCGCTTCACCGATTTACACGCTTGTGCTTTTGATATCGCTTGCGCTGACCGGCTGTTCGGCCGCGTCAGGCGCGTCCAGTTCCCAAGCGGTCGGCGGACCGAGTTCGTCGTCCGCGCCCGCGGCGGCGCCGTCCACATCCACGCCGCCACCGACACCGATGGCCACGCCGGGTCCCGCGGCCGGAGCCTCGCCGTCGTCAGACGGATTATCGGCTACGGCCGACTCGAGCGATCCCGCTACCGCCGCCATCCAGGCGGTCATCCAGAAAGCCAACCAGGAGCAGCAGGACGCCTTCGTGAAAGGCGACCCGACGGCCATGAAGGACACGGCCACCAGCGACTACTACGACCAGTTGGTCCAGATCAACAGTGACATGGCTCAGGGCGGAGTCTCCGCCATCAAGCTGGTCAAAATCGAGTGGGGGCAGATCAAGGTCACCAGCCCGACGACCGGCCAGGCAACGACCTTCGAGACCTGGCAAACCTCCTACAAGGACGGCTCGACCGACCAGGGTCGGGAGCAGAACGTCTATACCCTGGTTCAGGAGCAGGGCGCCTGGAAGGTCCAGTCCGACGATCATCCAGACGCCACCCCGAGCCCTTCGGGGGGATCTTCCGCGTCCGTTCCCCCGGAGTCGAGTGCGCCGGCGAGCCAACCGGACATCTCGCACAACTGGTCTGGCTATGCCACAACCTCCGGCACCTTCACCGCGGTGACCGGCACCTGGACGGTACCCCAGTCGCGGAGCCTCGGGAGCTTAGCTGCCGGGGCAACCTGGGTCGGGATCGGCGGCGTGCAGAGTCGAGACCTGATCCAGGCCGGCACCCAAGAGATCACCAACGGCTCGGGCACGGTGCACTACAATGCGTGGGTCGAGATCCTCCCGCAGGCCGCTCGCCAGGTGCCGTTTGCCGTAAGCCCGGGCGATTCGGTCACCGTCTCAGTCAGCAAGCAGGTCTCCGACCAGTGGCTGATCGAGTTCAAGAACCACACGACCGGGGAGAGCTACCAGACGACCGAGCAGTATACATCCTCGCTGTCGTCGGCGGAGTGGGTCGAAGAGGCTCCAAGCACGGGCCGGAGACTGCTGCCGATTGACGACTTCGGCACGGTGCAGTTCAGTGGCGGGTCGGCCGTTGAGGACGGTAAGTCCGTGACTATCGCGCAGGCCGAGGCACAGCCCATCACCATGGCTGGCCCCAGGGGTGATGCCGTCGCGACGCCTTCGGTCCTGGCACCGGATGGGCAGGGCTTCAGCGTCACCCGGTCCGCCTCGATGCCAGCACCTCAGACCAACCGTAGGTCCGCCACTTAGCTATGGCGGAAAACAGGGGATGTTGACTATTGACACACAGAGAGGGCTCCGGCGGCTGCCGGAGCCCTGCTTCCGCCCTAACGGACGGTTCATGGGGTTGCGCCTGTTCGACCAGAAACGGATCGGCACGGCACCGGACAACAATAAGGCCCGGCCAGCGAATACGAAGGGCAGATGGCCCCCTATCTCAGCCTTCGAGTGCGCACGGCTTGGCGTATAATTGGCGTACAATACGATAAGTTGAGGTGATCGCCTCTCCAGAATCTGAACAGACGCATCCGGTGTGCCAACCTATGCAAGTGGTTCACGGGACCTGGATCCCTGACGACACCAAGGACTTCGTTCAGCGGGGCGGTTTCTTCCTCTGGGTCGAAACCGACGTTTCGTTGCGCGCGAGGCGTCGTCCCTCGGACGGGTCGCTCCATCCCCGCCATCTGATAGATGCATCCCTGGTGGCATTTCTCGACGAAAAGCTCGGGATTCGGGATAGCTACTCCAGGGTGATTTCCCGCGCATTTTGCCGCCGATTCTTCCTGCTGCCGAGCGCCAACGGGGCGCCGTTGCCCTCCTTCGAGCTGCAGCGGTACGTCGACGAAGAGATTCCGGACAGCTTCGAGCTCGCTTCCTGGCAGGTCTGCTGCTACCCGGTGCCCGACTTCATACGAACCCTGAACGATATTCACTTCGTCGCTACGAACGCGGCTGAGGACTTTCAGCTCGGGGCGGATTTTCTATTCTGGCACCAGTTCGGCCAACTCATCAAGCAGGTAATCGCGCGCGAGCAGTACATCCCGGCGATCAAGTATCAGGAGATCGTGCCTAACAGCGGCAAGCGCGCCAAGAGCGCACCGACGTTCGAGCTTCATCCGGGATGGGAAATGCTCTCTCATCTCTACGACGCGGCCATTCCAAAGTACGTCGCCGCGATGCCCACGCTGTGCGCCGCTGGATCGACTACCCCGGCCACGGAGGTCCACACGAAGGAATCGCTTCTGCGCCACTTCGGCGAGTGTCTGTTGCACGACGTGGTGACCGGGACGCCCTTGACGGCGAAGAGTGACCGGCAGCTCTCCGGTACATTCCTGTATCGCGCGATCTACCCATATCGGCCTGATGCGCGGCACGGGTCGCCGGCCGACGAACTGACCGAGTACCGCGCCTGGGCGGGCTGGAGGGAAAGGCTGACCCAAGCGCAAACTGCCGCGGGGTTTACCCTGGGGTTCCAGCTGGAAGAAGCCACCGACGTCGACGACTGGCAGCTTCACTTTCAGGTCGCGGCGAAGCACGATCCCTCACACCGGCTTCGTCTCGCCGACTACTGGGGTCTCGAGCCGAAAGCCCGCGCCAATCTCTCTCGACCTTTTGGCTCGGATTTCGAGAAACTGCTGCTGCTGGGGCTCGGACACGCCGCGCGGATCTATCCGGAGCTCTGGCGCGGGTTGGAGACGAGCCGGCCGGCCGGCTTTCGCCTAACACTGGGGGAGGCGTTCTCCTTCCTGAAGGAGAACGCCTGGATCCTGGAAGATGCAGGCTACACGGTCAGCGTACCGGCATGGTGGACGCCGCAGGGGCGGCGTAGGGCAAAGCTGCGACTGAAGACCGCCCAGCGGCCAGCGAAAGGCAAGACCGGGTCAGGTAGTGGGTACCTCAGCTTCGACTCGATCGTCGCCTATCAATACGAGCTGTCGATTGGCGACGCGGTCGTGTCGGCAGAGGAATGGCGGCAACTGGTCGAGGCAAAGTCGCCGCTGGTGCGGTTCCGCGGTCAGTGGATGGAGCTGGACCGCGACCGGATGCAGCAGCTCTTGGAGTTCTGGCAGACGCACCACGACGCCGAGCCCGAGCTCACGATCCGGGACCTCCTGAAGGCAACGGCCGACGCCGAGGACGATCTGGAATGGGATCACGACCCCGCCCTGCAATCCATGCTCTCCCGGCTGCAAGACAAGAGCACGTTCGCGCCGATCGAAGATCCGCCGGAGCTCCAGGGTAGTCTGCGTGATTACCAACGGCGGGGCGTGGCCTGGCTCGGCTATCTCGAAAGTCTGGGCCTCAATCCCTGCCTTGCAGACGACATGGGGCTGGGCAAGACGGTAGAAGTGATCGCCCTCCTGCTCGACGAAAGGCGCTCGGCGAAGACGGTGGGGCCGACCCTGGTGATCGCGCCGACCTCGGTGCTGGGGAACTGGCGCAAGGAGATCGGGCGTTTCGCGCCCAGCCTGCGCACCCTCGTTCATCAAGGAAGCATCCGAAACAAAGATGAACGTCTCTTTCGAGACGCCTGCCGGGATTGCGACGTGGTGATTACCTCTTTTGCCCTGGCCCGTCTGGACGAGAAGCTCCTCCGTGGTGTCAACTGGGGCCGCGTCGTGGTCGACGAGGCGCAGAACATCAAAAACCCCCATGCGGCACAGACCCGGGCCATCGCGAAGCTCGCGGCGCCGCGCCGTCTCGCGTTGACCGGCACGCCGGTCGAAAACCGGCTGCGCGATCTCTGGGCGATCTTCAATTTTCTAAACCCCGGTTACCTGGGCAAGGAAGCGCAGTTCCGCAAGAGCTTCGAGCTTCCCATCCAGAAGGACAACGACTCGGCTCACGCGGCTACCCTGAAGAGGTTGGTCGAGCCGTTCATCCTCCGGCGCGTCAAGACGGATCAGCGGATCATTGCCGATTTGCCGGAGAAGATCGAGCAGAAGCTGTATTGCCAGCTTACTCCAGAGCAGGCGTCGCTCTACTCGGCGGTGGTGAAGGACGTCGAGGAGCAGCTGGGCGAGGTGGACGGCATCCGGCGGAAAGGCTTGATCCTCACGACGCTCTTGAGGCTCAAGCAGGTGTGCAATCATCCGGCGCAGTTTCTCCAGGATGGGAGCGCTTTTACTAGTGAGCGATCCCACAAGCTGCAGCGGCTGAGCGAGATGGCCGAGGAGGCAATCGCCAGCGGAGACAGTCTCCTCGTCTTCACTCAATTCGCCGAAGTCGGCTCGGCGCTCGAGGCGTACGTCGCGCGTACTCTGCACTACAGTACGTTCTACCTGCACGGCGGGACGAGCGCAGCGCAGAGGGAGCGAATGATCGAGGCGTTCCAAGACCCCGAGACCGAGCCTTCCGTTTTCATCCTCTCCCTGCGCGCCGGCGGCGTCGGATTGAACCTCACACGGGCGAATCATGTCTTCCACTTCGATCGCTGGTGGAACCCTTCGGTGGAGGACCAGGCAACGGACCGAGCCTTCCGGATCGGCCAGCGGAAGAACGTCTTCGTCCACAAGTTCGTCGTCCTGGGGACGGTCGAGGAGCGCATCGACCAGATGATCGAGGACAAGAAGCGGCTGTCCGGCCTGATCGTTGGCGCCGACGAGTCCTGGCTGACCGAGCTCGACAATGACACGTTCAAGGACTTAATCGCGCTCCGACGTGACGCGGTGCTGGAGTAACGAGATGCCAGGTTTTAGCCGGACGTGGTGGGGACAGCGGTTCATCGAGGCCCTCGAACAGTTTACCGACCAGGCCCGTCTCGGTCGCGGACGGTCCTACGCGAGCGGGGGACGGATCCTCAGCTATCAGACAGAAGGCGGCAAGGTGAGCGCGAAGGTGCGGGGATCGGTCAATCCCTACTTTGGTGTGTACAAGGAACCGACCTACACCACGGAGGTCGCGCTAAAGCCGATCTCGCGAGCCGACTGGACCAAGGTGATCGCCGAGCTATCGGGCAAAGCCGGGCCGGTGGCGAAGCTGCTGCTGAACGAAATGCCTGACGACATCGACGACACCTTTGGCCGCCTGGGGCTTCATCTGCTCCCCGGTGACCAGAGCGATTTCACCACCCAGTGCTCCTGCCCGGACTGGTCCAACCCCTGCAAACACGTCGCCGGGGTCTGCTACCTGCTGGCGTCGGCGCTGGACCGGGATCCGTTTCTGCTGTTCGAGCTACGCGGACTCGCGCGGGACGAGCTCCGAGTGGAGCTGGAGAAATCTCCGCTGGGGCAATTGCTCGCCTCCGAGTTCGATCAGCCGGAAGTGGGGCTGCAACCCGCACCGTCGTACTACACCCGACCGGTCGCCGAGCCTGCCCCGGCGACGGTGGGCTACAGGGAGTTCTGGACCGGAGCCCGACGCCTGCCGCCGGCGATCGAAACGTCGCCGGCTCCCAGCGTTCCGGCCCTCCTGATCAAGAAGCAGGGTGACTACCCCCCCTTCTGGCCGAAGGACCAGTCATTCATCGCGGTGATGGAAGAGTTCTACGCGCGGGTCCGCACCAAGAGCCGGCAGATGAAGTGAGCGTGCCCCGCTCCCGGTTGCGGGCTAGAACCGGTTATGAACAGAAGCCATTCACCACCCTGTTGCACGATGCCCGCAGAGAACTCCGAAAAGCGGGGTGGATATTCGCCCCCTACTACGGGTACTCGACCTTCGTGCTCATTTCGGCGCTTCTCGTAGCCTTCAGCGCCACCGTGGCGATGTCGTTAGCGTTCACCCTCGTCCTCGCATCCGCCGCGAACGGATGGGCTTGGAGAACTTGCCGACTCACTCGAGCGCGGCTAGCTTCCGTCAGAGCGTGGTGGATACTGGTCGCCCTGGCCCTTCCAACTTGTCTCGCTCGACAGACGGCTGGTGCTCACTCAGGATCGGCCGTCACAGCTTGGGGCTGCCCGGACGAGCCTCAGCTCGCCGTAGCTGTAGCCCTCGCCCAGCCGATCCATTATCGGTTTGAGGAGAGCCGAGCCCACCTCGGCCATCGCTGCGGCAACGGCGCGCTGCTTATCCTGGCTGACCAATCGGTCAAGATCCACCGACTCTCCGGCCTCGAGCGCCTCGGCCAGATGCCCCTCGACGGTGGTGGCGGATAGCCCACGATCGGTGGCGATCTCATCAACGCTTCGCCCCGCCCTGAACAGATCGAGGGTCACCTGGATGGTCGCACTCAGACCGTCGGTCCGGCGGGGCTTCGGCGGCGGCTTCGAAGGCTCCTCCACCGGCCGGGCCCCGGTTTGACGTACGTACTCGACCACGCACTCCAGAACCGCATCGCCGTAATTGAGCGCCTTCTGCTCCCCCAGGCCCCGCACCCGGAGAAGACTCTCCCGGCTCGCGGGAAGCTGGGCGGCGATCTGTCTCAAGGTGGTGTCGTGGAAGATGACGTAGGGTGGGACTTCGCGCTCATCTGCCAACCGTTTGCGAAGGACTCGAAGCTGGTCGAACAGGGGCTGGTGGGGATGAGCGGCCGAGTCGGCGGTTGAGGGTACCGCTTCGCGCTGAGCAGTTGGCTGCGCTCGCTCCCCTTTGAAGGGAGCGGGGATCGTGGAATCCTCCTCCTGGACCGGCGTCCGGCACAGGTCGCAGCAGGGGCCGGATTGCCCTCGCAGCGGCTCGTCGAAGTAGGCCAGCAGGGCCCGCCGCCGGCAGGTGGCTCGTGTAGCCCAATTCACCATCTGCTGTAGCTGGTGGAGCGCGATCCGCCGCTCTTCCGGCGAAGGCTTCTGATCGATGAAGTACTTCTGTTTGGCCACGTCCGCGTAGCTGTAGAACAGAAGGCAATCGCTCGGTTCGCCATCGCGCCCCGCCCGCCCACTCTCCTGATAGAAGCCCTCCAGATTTTTGGGCAGGTCGTAGTGAATCACGAACCGGACGTCGGGCTTGTCTATACCCATCCCAAATGCGATGGTGGCGACCATGATCTGCACGTCGTCCCTGATGAACGACTCCTGCCGCCGTCGCCGGTCGTCGCTCTCCAGCCCCGCGTGATAGGCCAAGGCGCTGAACCCATCGGCTCGAAGCTTGGCCGCCACCTCATCTGCTCCCGCTCGACTCTGGCAGTAGACGATTCCGGAACCCGGCCCGCGCCGCTTCAGATAGGCAACCAACTGCTGGTAGGCGGCCTTCTTCGGCCGAACCTCGTAGAACAGGTTCGGGCGGTTGAAATCCCCCTGGAAGCCGGCAGCCATCTCCAGGCGAAGGTGGGACTTGATGTCGGCCCGAACGCGCCGGGTCGCGGTGGCAGTGAAGGCCCCCAAGGGGGTCGAGGGGAAAAGCTCCCTCAGTCTGCACAGCTCGCGATACTCCGGGCGGAAATCGTGTCCCCATTCGGATATGCAGTGGGCCTCGTCAATGGCGAAGTAGGAGGGCGTCCGGGCCAACAGCAGGGGCAAGAAAGCCGGCGACACGAGCCGCTCGGGGGCCACGTAGAGCAGCTTCACGTCACCCCGGGCCACGGCCGACTGTCGCCGGCCGATCTCCGAGGAGTCCAGGGAGGAGTTGATGAAGGTGGCGGGAACACCCAGGGCCTGGAGCGCGTCCACCTGATCCTTCATCAGGGCGATCAGCGGCGACACCACCACGGCCAGCTCACCCGTCAACAGAGCCGGCAGTTGGTAGCAGAGGGATTTCCCACCGCCCGTGGGCATCAGGACGAAGACGTCCTGGCCCCGAAGGATCGACCGGATGATCTCATGTTGAAGGGGCCGAAAGGAATCGTACCCGTAGACGGATTTCAGCTTCGCCAGAAGCTGGGCGTCGTCGACGGGCTGTACCCTGCCACGGTGCCGGCCGCCGCTATCCCCAACATTCCCTGCCATGGACTACTCGACCCCCTACAGAAACCACTACCAGGAACACTCCCCGGATTATACGTCGAATGCCGGGGCGATTCGACCCCACGCGGCAACCCTTCCCGTTAGCTCCGCTTTGAAGGAGTCATTATTCCCCGATTGGGCACGCCGCCGGCTGGCCGGCTGCACTGCGCCCGGCTGCACTGTGCCCGGTTGTGGAGTAGAATTCCGATCGTTGAGCGCGCTTCAAGAACCCTTCGGGGTAGCGGTGCATTCGCTCGGCCCCTCGAAGAACTTGTAGCTGGCAATTCCCATGGCATGATAGGAGGACGTCACTATGAAGTCTCTGCTGGCGCGGCGCATCCAGGAACTCGCGGCCATCGACGGCGTCTCCGGTTTCGAGCAGAGGGTCGTCGACTACATGGACGGGGCTTTTCGGTCGATGGGGCTGCCCACCGAGGTCGATCGATTCGGCAACCTGGTCGCCACCAGGAAGGGATCGCGGGGAACGCCGACGGTCATGGTTGCCGCCCACTCCGACGAGATCGGAGCGATGGTGAAGAGCATTGATCCGCGAGGCTTCCTGCGCTTCGAGAAGGTCGGTGGCACCCAGGACCCACTCCTTCTGGGCCGGATGGTCTCAGTCAACGGGGTGTTCGGAGTCATCGGAGTCAAGGCCGGACACCTCCAGAAAGGCGAGGCGGAGCAGCCGACGTACAGGGACATGTACGTCGATGTTGGGGCTTCGAGCCCTGCCGAGGTCGAGGCGCTGGGGATCCGCGTGGGGGATCCGATCGCCTATATCAGCGATGTGCGCACCTTCTCCAACCCTGATTTACTCTGCGGCAAGGCGATCGACAACCGGGTTGGCTGTGCCATGCTGCTGCAGCTGTTCGAGGATCTCCAGGGGGTGGATCTGCCCGGCACCGTGTATGGGGTGGTCAACTCCCAGGAAGAGGTCGGTTGGCGAGGCGTTCAGCTGGCCGGACGGCGATTGAACCCCGACGCCGCCCTGGTGGTGGACACCGTGCCCTCGGGCGACACGCCTGATACCGATCTCCAGCGGGAACTGAACATCAGCATCGGGGCCGGGCCGGTCATCGCCCTGCTCAGCGGCGGCTTCCCCAACGGCTACATCATGACTCCGGCCATGAAGGAGCTTCTGCTGCGGCTGGCCCACGAGGAGGGCATTCCCCATCAGCCGGCGCTGTTCCCCGGCTCCGGCAGCGACGCCATCATGCTCCACATGGTGGGAGAGGGCATACCCACCGGAATCGTCAACATCCCGAGACGCTACGCCCACTCGCCCGTGGAGGTGATGAACCTGAACGATGCGGTGAGCAGCCTCCGGCTGCTGAGGAGCGCCACCGTGGCCCTGGCCACGGAGACGGTGGGGTGGACGTAGGACCGTCGTCTCCCAGGATTCGGTCCAGTTCCAGATAGCAGATCCAGCCCCCTTAGGTTATAACCCGAATCGCCTTCGGGGATCCACACGAGATCGCCTCCCACGACACTACCTTTTGTTTCACGATAGGTGGTTGTGCCATGTCCGCTGATGCCCTGACCAGACGCGTCCGCAGCACGTCTTTCGGACTGGTTGCCTGGGAAGCAGCGATTGTCCTGTGCCTTGCCGAGGCGGTGACAAGCACGATCCTTGGGAGAACACTGATTTACCATGCTACCCTCGGTTGGGTATTGGTGGCCACCTCCATCGCCGCCGTAGCTCTAGTCTGGTTACTCTCCTTTTGGTCTCGGGCATACCCGTTCCTGCGCAGCCAACCCACCACGCTGAAGCCCCCCCCGCGGCGCACGAGCCGCTCGACCCCTCTTGTCGGCGGGCTGCCACGAGTCCAATCGAGAGTTCCATAACAACAACATGATCATATGCGGCCGCAACCGTGATTGGACTTATTGATTGCCCCGTGTCATCATGATTTCGCAACAGTGATGGCTGAAGGGTTCAAGGAGGAAAGATAGATGAACGAATACGGTTACCCCAAGTATATCGACTACGACAGGCTCGACAACGAGCTTTCCAGAACAGACTTAGCGCTGCTCGCCATCGTACTCGGCTTCTTCGCCGCCATTTTGGCCACCAGCCTCGGCAACAGCAACGGCTTGGGCGACCTGATAGTCCGTGGCGGCGTCACCGCCATACTGACGGTGAGTGCCATTGCCTCAGTGCGCGGAGCGGTCCTGTGGGGCAGCTCCCCCGAGGTGGCGAAGCAAGAGATCGAAACCGCCGCAATCCCGAGGCGCGCATACGAGATTGACCTTTTCCACACGCAGTCTGGGAGGATCTAGCCAACCAGGCAGCTGTTTGAATGATAGATGCAGCCGGCCTTTTGACTGGCTGCGCGAAACCCTTCAACTCAGGGGGCCGGGCGCTCAATCAGCGCCCGGCCTCGACCCTTGTCAGGATCAAGCACATGCTCAATTGGCCACAGCCGGCATGCTCAGAGCGATCCTGCCCGACGCATCAGTCCGCCGTCGATGAAGATCGTGGTTCCGGTAACGTAGGTGGCGTCCATAGCCGTGGCTATTGCCCCCGGCCCGATGTTGACGACATTAATAGGGGCAAATCTTCCGTTATGCCTAGTCGCCGGTGCTGACAAGGGCCGCGTTTTGGCGTAATCTGTAATAGAAGTTGTGAGGCCCGCGGCCCGGGCGTTGGGCCCGTGGGAAAAGAAGGGCAACCTCAGCCCGAGATCGTAAGGAGGAGTTGGTTGGCGTTGAACAGCAATTCGATCGGCCAATTCGGTGAACTGCAGTCAGTGGTCGACTTCGCCATACAGAAAGAGCAGGAAGCCGTCGACTTCTATAACGACCTCGCGGGCCGCATCAAGAATAGGAGCCTGACCGAGGAGTTGCTCAAGATAGCAGCGATGGAAGTGCAGCACGGGGAGCGGCTCAAGAAGCTGGACTTGGCTGCCGCAACCAGCAGCGCACCGCGGAAAAAGGTGGCTGATCTGAAGATTGGGGACTACTTGGTAGAGCAGGAGCCGAGCCCCAACATGACCTGGCAGGATATTCTCAACATCGCGATGCACCGCGAAATGGCCGCCATGAAGCTGTACACGGACCTGGCCGGGCTCATAGCCGACCAGAGGGCAAGCCAGCTGTTCGAGAATCTGGCGGCCGAGGAGATGGCCCACAAGCTGTTCTTTGAGAGGACCTGGGATGAGGAGATCCTGACGGAGAACTAACCGCTGAGCCGAGACGGCCCCACCAAATCACCATCCGCCGCGCGGCTGCACGGCGGATCATCTCGGCTTTCTTCACCCACCCTTTGGCAATTGACAGTGGCGGCCAAACGACCGGCCGCCACGCGCGCTCCAGAAAAGCGCAGCGCGAATGTTGAGGGATACCAATGAAAGACTATTTCAAAGCTGTCAAAATCAGCGACAACGTCTACTGGGTCGGCGCCATCGACTGGGGGCTCCGCGACTTCCATGGATACTCCACCGGGCGGGGCTCCACCTACAACGCCTTCCTCATCATGGCGGACAAGATCACCCTGATCGACGCAGTGAGGGCCCCCTTCAAGGAGGAGCTGCTCTCCCGAATCGCCTCGGTAGTAAGCCCCAGCGACATCACCTACATCGTGTCCAACCATGCGGAGATGGATCACTCCGGATGTCTGCCGGACATCGTCGAGGAAATCAGGCCCGAGAAGGTGTTTGCCTCCAACTTCGGAGTCAAGAACCTGGCCAGCCACTTCTCCATCCCCGGTGGGGTGGTGCCCGTCAAGGATGGGGAGAAGCTCAGTCTAGGCAACATGGAACTCACCTTCCTCGAGACCCGCATGGTGCACTGGCCGGACAGCATGTTCACCTACCTTGGGAAGGAGTCGATGCTCTTTTCCAACGACGCCTTCGGCATGCACATGGCCACCAGCGAGCGCTTCGCCGACGAGATCCCCACCCCCGATTTGGAGCGGATGGGGGCCGAGTACTACGCCAACATTCTGCTGCCATACTCTCCATTGATCATCAAACTGCTGAATAGGCTCGACGGGCTGAAACTGCCCATCCGGACCATCGCCCCCGACCACGGCCCCATCTGGAGAAAGGACACCGGCCAGATCTTGGGGCTGTACAGGAAATGGGCGGAGCAGAAGCCCACCAGAAAGGCCGTGGTGGTGTACGACACCATGTGGGAGAGCACCGCAACGATGGCCAGGAGCATCAGCGAAGGGCTGGCGGCCGGCAACGTCAGCACCAAGTTCATGCCGCTGAAGTTGAGCCACCGCAGCGACGTCGTAACCGAATTGCTGGATGCGGGAGCCCTGGTAGTTGGCTCCTCGACCCTCCACAACAACATGCTGCCCCCGGTGGCAGATGTGCTCAACTATCTCAAGGGGCTGAAGCCGAAGAATCTGATCGGCGCGGCCTTCGGTTCCTACGGCTGGAGTGGGGAGTCCGTGGGCCAGGTGGGTGACATCCTGAAGGCGATGGGCGTCGAGTTGGTGGGAGAGGGGATCAAGGCCAAGTTCGTCCCGGACGAGTCGGTTCTAAAAGAGTGCTACTGCCTGGGGCAGGCAATCGCGGAAAAGCTCGGGTAGCGATCATCGAGGCAAAGGGCCGCGGATGGATGGCCACTGCGCCTACATTCCAAATGAGGTAGGGTCAATGTCGATCGAAGATGCAATCAACGAATTCAAGCAGGTACCCAGCGGCTTCATCACCGACGCGATGGTGCGTCTGGGCATCTCCGGCTGGTCAGAAGGGGTCACTCCCCTGTCCCCCACAGCCAGGAGGTTCGCCGGCCGCGCCATAACCATGAAGTATGGACCCAAGAGGGGTGGCGGCTCCAAGAAGCTGCCCAACCAGTACGAAGTGATCAGGGCTGCCAAACCCGGCGACGTCCTGGTGCTCGCCGCCGAGGGTACCCCCTGCTGGCTGCTCGGCGAGAACGTCTGCCACACCGCGCTGTACCAAGGATTGGCCGCCGTGATCGTGGACGGTTGCGTCCGCGATGCCGATGAGCTGGCGGCGATGCCCATGCCGGTCTTCGCGCGAGCTGCCGGGATTCGCCCCTTCTCCACCCATCTGGAGTTGATAGACGTCAACGTGCCGGTCGAGTTCGCCGGGACCCAGATCTGCCCCGGCGACATCGTGTGCGGCGACGGCGACGGCATCGTGGTGGTCGCACCGGAGCGAGCGGAGGACGTCCGATACCAAGTCAAGGACATCGCCGCTCTGGAGGAGGAGCAGGAGAAGGCCATTCAGGATCTCGCCTCGCTGGAACTCCTCAACAAGATCATCGGCCGCAAGAAGGTAGTGAGGAAGTAGTATCCCCACCTCGATTTGATCAAGGTAGCTTGCCGCCACATAGCTGGAGCAGTGTCCGAGAAAAA
>Ga0209014_10001422_pt1 | contig 14152 bp, 11 predicted proteins | sample BarGraNGADG00212_FD_184491 | JGI IMG/M metagenome (GOLD analysis project Ga0209014, IMG submission 184491) | Arctic peat soil microbial communities from Barrow, Alaska - Barrow Graham LP Ref core NGADG0002-212 (SPAdes) (version 2) | ecosystem: Environmental > Terrestrial > Soil > Wetlands >...
GCGCCAGCGGGTCGTGGGGAGTCCTCCTGTGGAGATCATTGCTTCCAATCACCTCTCGTAATTGCCCGCTACCCAGTCTCTCCATACTGTCAAAATCATTGTGATCATATCAAGGTGATCCCGCTTGTCAAGGAGAGAATTCCCCGCGTGAATGCGGAGCAATTGATCGGGATTGTGAAGCTGAGCGACGGAGGAAGGTCCGAACTCAACTTGAACAAAACCCAGAAAGCCTATGGCCGGACGAAGTATGGGACCTTCCAGCTCAAGATGGTGGATCTGAAAAAGCTGGTGATCCGGACCGCCGCCCAGAGGTAAGATCAAATCAGAAAGGCCGGAGCGGCATTAGCCGCTCCGGCCCGTATTTTTTTCACGATCGTTCCGACTTTAGACGGCCTTTTTGAGAAAGCCTGAACGGATGCAACGGGTACACGCCTTGACCCGCTTTACCTCTCCCGACTTGCCGTCGATGCAGCGAATCTTCTGAAGGTTGGGGTACCAAGTCTTCGTGCTCTTGTTGTTCGCATGGCTGACCTTATGGCCTTTTACCGGTTTCTTGCCACATATCTCACAGATTCTCGACATATCCATACTCCTCTCTGAAATGCTGCCGGTTTCTAAATCAAATCCGGCTGAATTGCAAGCTTTTTTTAATCGTTTTTCATGGAAGGGGGTTGCCCCGTGGCTTCGAGAACCCTCATCCAGATATTTCCGCCCGGATCGACCATCGTACCCGAACTGATCACTTTAAGAGGGATATGGACATATTCGTCCTTCATCAGACCGACGAGCATGCCGGTTTTGCCGGCCATTCCGGCGTGAACCGCATATTGTCCGAGGGCGCCGCAGTACATGCTGTCGCTGGCGTTTGCCGGAACGCTGCGAATCGTATAGCTGGGATCGATGTATTTCAGGTTGATCTCCAGTCCGATTTTATTGCAATACTCTTCGATTCTCGCCTTCAGGAAGATCCCGATATCGAGCAGGCGGGGATTCCCCGAGGCATCCGTTTCCTGGAGCTGACCCTCCTGACGAATGTGCTCCTGCCCCGCCCCCTCGGCCACCAGGATCACGCAGTGCGAACGCTCCCGCAGACGCTTCTCGACGGCCTTGAGAAAACCCTTCTCCCCCTCCAGATCAAAGGGAACCTCGGGGATCAGGACGAAATTAACATCGGTCTGCGCCAAGGCGGCGCCGGCGGCAATATGGCCCGACTGTCGTCCCATGATCTTGACCAGGCCGATCCCATTGGGGGCGCCCCTGGCCTCGACATGGGCGCATTGAATGGCCTTGCCGGATTCGGAGATCGCCGTATCGAAGCCGAAGGTTTTCTGGATCAAGTTGAGGTCGTTGTCGATGGTCTTCGGAACGCCGATCACGCCGATATTGAGACCCCGGCGCGTGATCTCTTGGGTGATGCATTCGGTCGCCCTCATCGTGCCGTCTCCCCCCACACAGAATAGGAGATCCGCGTTCATTCGTTTGAGGGCATTTGTCATCTCGCCGATGTCCTGGCGCCCCCGGGACGAGGAAAGAATCGACCCGCCGATGGTATTGATGTCCTTGACCGAGTCCGGTGTCAACTCCACGATGGGATGGCGGAATTTCGGGATCAGTCCCTGAAAACCATACCGGATGCCCATGATATTCCGTACACCATATCGGTGATAGAGTTCCATCACGAGCGACCGGATAACATCGTTGATCCCGGGACAGAGGCCGCCGCAGGTGACAATGGCGGCTTTTGTCTTGGAAGGATCGAAAAAGATCTTCTCGCGCGGCCCCGCCACCTCGATGGAAAGGGGTTTTTCCTCCGGAGACATCAAACCCTCATTCTGATCGAGATAGATATTGAACAGGATCCTTTTGGTATCCCGCGTAAAATAGCTGACGTTTATGGGGGAGGGGATGGTGCATTCCCCCAGGCTCTGAATGGTAAAATCGTAAGGAGTTTCTTTATCCATGGTGTTGAACCTCTCTTTCTGCCCTCAAGGCGGCATCGATCCCGGCGATGATTTCTCCCTCGAAACCAAGACCTGCTCTCAAAATGGCGCCGGTCAGCAGCACATTCGGGATCCGGGTTCCGGGCGATAGGGTCGTCATCCCCCAAAATGGCCGCCTGGGGGTCCGGTATTTCCGGTTGGCCATTTCCTGATAACGGCGCGAGATTGCGATGGACTTATCAACATGGAGATAATCGATATTCTCCCGCAGAAAGGGCAGGAATCCCTCCAGGGAACCGATGATGTTCGTTGCCGCTTCCTTCAGTTCCTGATCATTGAGCCGCAACGGCGAATCGGACAGAAAAACCGTGGCCGTGATCGCTCTGTGGCCTTCGGGCGCTCGCTCCGTTTCCCCCGGAAGGCTTGTTTCGAGGAAGACGAGGTCCCGATCCGTCACGACACCGTCTCCATCCCGGACCACAACGGCATACACCGCCATTTTTTCAGGGAGTCCCTCTGCACGTACGCCCATATGAAGGTAAAAGGGATACCCCGTGGCCCGGATGGAATCAAAACAACGGAACCTTCGGAAAAACTTCTTTCGCATCGGAAGCAGCAGATCCCGTTTCTCCCACTGTGCGCTGACGATAAGCTTCCTGCCGCGCAAGGTTGAGGACGACCCTGCCATTTCCAGATCGACAATGACTTCCGGCTTTGTCTCCATACGGATGACCGAACACCCCTCGCAGAGGATGCCGCCGTGGTCGGTAAAAGCACGACGCAGCCGAGACATCCATGCGTTCACCCCCCCATGCGGATAGAAAAGGCCCCGCGAGGGGAGGGAAAGGAGATAAGCCGCGGAGAGAGGAAGCTGATCGTCATCCAGGGCCAGGTGGGAGAGAAACTTCAGCTGGGCTTGAATGATTCTTCGGAAGGCCATAGCTTTGCCACCTGCCGGGAGAACCAGGGATGAATGTGCTGCGAGTTCTGCGGGGAAACGGGCCAGACGGCGCAGGAACATTTTACCATCAAGGGGGCCGCCGGCCGCGTCTTCCCCGAGACGACGCTCGATCAGACGGCCGGCTTTCGCGACGGCGCGATAGAAACGGTTGATCTCCCGTTTCTGATCGGGAAATTCACGGATCAGGTCACCGATCCGCTGCTCCTGATTCGGGAACAGGTCCACCCGGTGGCCGGGAAGGATCACCTGAAACGCCGGATTCATCGGAGATGGGTCGGGTTCGTCGGCTATAGGCGATGAAGGGTTGCGGAAAAAACTGGAAGCCAGTTGCTGATCCGCAAGCCCCGAAAGGGGGCGCGGATCAAACGGAAAAAGGTATCCCCCTTCCTGATGCGTCATCTCGGGATCCCCTTCCATGATGAGAACCGTCTCCCGCCCCTGTCGGATGGATGTCACGGCGGCTATCAGGGAACTCAAATCCCGGCCTATGATAAGTGTATCGTACATACCTGGACCGATAAGGGTTGGGAATAGATCATAAAGCGCCGCACGGGGACATGATGCCGCATCGTGTCCCCGCCATGATACCGCATCGTGTCCCCAAAGACTAATCAAAGGTCAGAGGCGGATTGTGCAGCGCCTTTTCCGTTGCCGCGCAGCCATTCCGGATACGGACCCGTCGGCCCGCGATCTCGATTCTCTCCTCCGCGTAGTACTGTACGGCCTGGGGATAAATTCGGTGTTCTTCCTTCAATATCCGTTCGGCAAGGCTCTCCGCGGTATCCTCATCGAAAACCGGAACCACGGCCTGGATGATAATCGGACCCGAATCGACCCCTTCGTCCGCAAAATGAACGGTGCACCCTGAAAATCGGACGCCGTAATCCAAGGCCTTCTGCTGAACATGGGTTCCCGGGAAGGAGGGGAGAAGCGCCGGATGGATGTTCATGATCCTGAGCGGAAAGGCCCGAAAAAATTCCGGAGAGAGAATCCGCATGAACCCGGCCATGATGACAAGTGTTACCCCGCAGTCGTTCAGGATCTCGATCATGCGTCGGTCAAAAAGCTCCCGGGAGGCGAACGCGCGATGGTCGACCACGCGCGCAGGGATGCGGTGTTTTCGGCATCGTTCCAGCGCATAGGCGTCGGCGTTGTTGCAGAGGACAACACGGATTTCCGCATCCAGCCGTCCGGCCTCGATATGATCGATCAAAGACTGAAGATTGGAACCGCTTCCCGAAGCGAGAACACCAAGTGGAATTTTTTTCGTCATGACCGTTGCCCGTCCGCACCGCAAATGCTGCTCCGGGTTCCAACCGCAACCACGTCGCTATATGAAGGAGACCGTCTGCTGATCGTTTTCCCTTTTTTCAATCGTCCCGAGGGCATACGCCTTCTCGCCCAACTTCTCCAACCGTTCCATGACCTCCTCCTGGTCCTTTTCCGCCACGATGATGATCATGCCGATCCCCATGTTGAACACCCGGAGCATCTCGCTTTCATCGACGTTTCCCACCCTTCGGATCAGATCGAAGATGGGCAAAATGGCCCAACTTCCCCTCCGGATGACGGCCCTGCACGGACCGGGTACAATCCGGGGAATGTTGTCGATAAAGCCGCCGCCGGTGATATGAACGATTCCGCGGATGTTGAAATTCTTGATGAGATTCAGGATCGATTTGACGTAAATTCGCGTGGGTTTGAGAAGTTCGAGACCCAGAACCTCATCGAACCCGTCCACTTTATCTTCAGGATGGAGTTGACCCTGCTCCAAAAGAACCCGCCGGGCCAGCGAAAAACCGTTGCTGTGAAGACCGGAAGAGGCGATCCCGACGATCCGGTCGCCGACGCGGATTTCCGAGCCGTCGATTAGTTTGTCCGCTTCGACCACGCCAACACAGAACCCGGCAAGGTCATACTCCCCATCCGGGTAAAATCCCGGCATCTCGGCCGTTTCCCCACCGATCAGCGCGCAGCCGGCCTCCTGACACCCTCGGGCGATCCCCTCGACAATCCGGACGCCGGTCTCGACGCAGAGTTTCCCGGTCGCGATATAGTCGAGAAAAAAGAGCGGTTCCGCACCCTGGACGACGACGTCGTTGACAGACATCGCCACAAGGTCGATCCCGACCGTGTCGTGTTTGTCCATCATCTGTGCAATCTTGAGTTTGGTGCCCACGCCATCGGTCGAAGAGACCAGGACGGGATGCTTGTTTTTGCTGATGTCCAGATGGAAGAGACCGCCGAACCCGCCGATGCCGCTCATCATCTCCCTGCGCGAGGTGGCCTTGATCAGGGGTTTGATCTTCTCGACAAAGGAGTTCGCCCGGTCGATATCGACTCCCGAGTCCCTGTATGTGATCTTTTCCTGCATGTGAACTCCCAAAATGGGTTTCGCCGCGCCCAGGTCGGATAAAAACCAAACCCTTGAACGGTGATGGAATATAACGATCGAACATCTGAAGCGCTGCCGATCCCTGTAAAGAAACGCCTTCCTACTAACGTAAATTCCGTTGGAAGTCAATTCTTTCCTTGCGAAAAAAAAGGATATCTGTTAACAAAGATTGTATCTTTGTACATGATATCATTATAAGATTCCTCTCGATACCCGAATAGGACGCAGCATGGAATCCCTGGATAAAATCGTGGAAAGAATGGAGTCTCCGCTGGCCTTTGCATCGGGTGACTCCTATAACCGCATCTCCCTGATCAAGAATCTGGGGACGGTCATGACCTCACTCTTGCGGCAGATGGAGGAGAGAATCCGGCCTGATGGAGACCGATCGCCGCAGCAGAATGAACTCGACAGGCTTTTGGCCATGCTGCTGGAGCTTTTCGACGGATACGACACCCTGACGCCGGAAAGAAAAAAGGATGGGCTTGCCCGTGCGAATGGTCATCTATCCGAACTGAAAACCATCTTGCATGACGCACCCACAACAGTGGGAAATAGCGGACAAACGACGGGGCCGTATGCGGAGGGGAATGCCCCGGATCTCCTTTCCCGATCGATCCAGTTCATCCAGGGGGTCGGTCCCCGGATCGCCGCGCTGCTCGCCCGGAAAAACATCTCCACCGTAGAGGATCTGCTCTATTTTCTTCCTCGGCGGTATGAGGATCGCCGCACGATTTCCCGGATTGCGGAAACGGTTCCCGGAATACGGCAGACCATCGTGGGCAGGGTCATCCGGGCGGATTCCCGTTTCTACGGCCGGAGAAGGGTCTTCGAGGCAATGGTTGACGACGGCTCCGGGATTCTCAAGGCCAAGTGGTTCAAGGGACGCGAGGCCTTTCTGAGGGGCGCTTTCAAGCCGGAGGCGCGCGTCATTCTGACCGGGGAAGTTACCGGATTCCCCTTCGAGAAGGAGATCATCCACCCCGATTTCGAGATCCTCAATGACCAGGAGGACCAGCTCCTCCATTTCAAAAGGATCGTTCCCGTCTATTCCGAAACGGAAGGGCTGCCCCAGAAAACCATCCGCCGGATACTCTGGAAGGTGGTACGCGATTTTTCCCATCTCGTGCAGAGCCCCATCCCCGGGGAGATCTGCCGGAAACACAATCTCATGGAGATCCGGGAGGCGGTCCGTCAGGTCCATTTTCCCGGGAATGATCAGCAGATGGACCTCTATCAGGAGATGCGTTCGGACGCCCATCGGCGCCTGATCTACGATGAGTTTTTCTTTTTCCAACTCGGGATGGCGCTGAGAAAACGGGGAGGGGTTCTCGAACAGGGAATCTCTTTTTTGACGGATGGTGAAATGGTGCGAAAATTCTACCGCCTGCTTCCCTTTGCGTTGACTGCCGCACAACAGCGCGTCATTAAGGAAATCGAGCGGGACATGGCCTCTCCCAGGAGCATGAACCGCCTCCTGCAAGGGGATGTCGGTTCCGGGAAAACGGCCGTTTCCATGGCGGCCTTGATCACCGCCTGTGAAAACGGTCATCAGGCCGCAATCATGGCGCCGACCGAAATCCTGGCGGAGCAGCACTATCGGAATTTGAGGGTCTGGGCGGAGAAACTGGGGCTCCGAACCGCTCTTCTGACCGGAGGTCTCAAAACGGCGGAACGGAGAGAACTTCAGGGCCGCATCCGGAACGGCGAGATCGATCTGGTCATCGGAACCCATGCCCTGATCCAGGAAGGCGTTCTCTTTCGCGATCTGGGACTGATCGTGATCGATGAGCAGCACCGCTTCGGCGTTGTTCAGCGGGCGACGCTCCGGAAAAAGGGACAGATACCGGACGTTCTCGTCATGACCGCCACCCCGATTCCGCGAACCCTGGCCATGACGGTCTACGGGGATTTAGACGTCTCCGTGATCGATGAGATGCCCCCCGGAAAACTACCCGTCCGGACGAAGGTGTTTTCCGAGTCCCAGCGCACCCGCGTCTACGAGATTATCCGCCGGGAGGCGAAAAAGGGGAATCAGATCTTCATTGTCTATCCGCTTGTCGAAGCATCAGAAAACCTGGACCTCAAGGATGCGACGCGGATGGCGGAACATCTCCGGAAGGAGATCTTTCCGGACTGCCGTGTCGGTCTCGTCCACGGCCGGATGAAGGGAAAAGAAAAGGAGCGGATCATGAACGACTTCAGCAATAAAATGATCGACATTCTTGTTTCAACCACGGTCATCGAGGTCGGTATCGACATCCCCGAGGCGTCGTTGATGGTGATCGAACATGCGGAACGTTTCGGCCTTTCGCAACTCCACCAGTTGCGGGGGAGGGTCGGGCGGAGTGACATCCCCTCCTTCTGCATCCTGCTGACCCAGAAGAGGGGTTCGGAAGATGCCCGCAAGCGGCTCCGGATCATGGAACAGACCAACGATGGCTTCCGGATCGCCGAAGAGGATCTGGCCATCCGCGGTCCCGGGGAATTCATGGGGACCCGGCAATCGGGTCTGCCCGACTTCCGGATCGCCAGCGTAGTCCGCGACGGCCGCATCCTGGGAGAGGCCAAGGCGGATGCCTTCGCCCTTGTGGAGGATGATCCACTGCTGGATAACCCCGACCATCTCGCACTCCGGGAGGTGTTGCTCCACCGCTGGAGAGGCAGGCTGGAGATGGCCAAGACCGGATGACGGATGAATTCTTTTGACAAAAGGGGATAATTTGATATAGAAACGTGTTCGTTTTGGGCTCTGTCGCAAATGCGATTGAACGGATCACCGGGAACAAGACCATGAAAAAAGTGATATCCATAGGGCTTATCGGATTTGGAACCATCGGCACGGGTGTCATCAAACTTCTGCGGAAGAATGGTGAACTCATCGCCGGTCGTCTCGGTGCGGAGATCCGACTGCAGAGAATTGCGGATATCGATATCCAAAAATCCCGGGGGATCCCGGTGGATGATTCGCTCCTAACGACCAACGCCGCAGATATCCTCAATGATCCGGGGATTGACATTGTCATCGAGCTCATGGGCGGCTACGAACCGGCCCGGACCTTTATCCTGACCGCCATGGGCCAGGGGAAACACGTTGTTACGGCGAACAAGGCCCTGCTGGCAACGCATGGAGACGAGATTTTTCGGTGCGCAGTACAACACGGGGTCAATATCGGCTTTGAGGCCAGCGTCGGCGGGACGATACCGGTGATCAAGGCGATCAAGGAAAGTCTCATCGCCAACCGGATCCAGTCCATCTCCGCGATCGTAAACGGAACATCCAATTTCATTCTGAGCAAGATGACGGATGAAGGCGGGTCCTTTGAGACGGTTCTGAAGGAGGCCCAGGCGCTGGGATTTGCCGAGTCCGATCCCGTTTATGACGTCGAGGGGGTCGACGCCGTCCACAAACTGGCGATCCTCCTCTCCCTCTGTTACGGGAAAAAGGTTCATCTGGAAGATCTTTACCGGGAGGGGATCTCCCGAATCGGTGAACAGGATATCGCGTTTGCCCGGGAACTCGGTTACCGTGTCAAGCTTCTGGCCATAGCGATCCGCAGAGACACAGAGATCGAGGCAAGGCTTCACCCGACGATGATTCCCTTCAATCACCTCCTCGCCAATGTCAACGGCAATTTCAACGCCTTTCACATTGTCGGCGACGCATCCGGCTCGGTATTTCTCTATGGTCAGGGCGCAGGCATGATGCCGACGGCCAGTGCCGTGGTCAGTGACATCGTCGATATCGCCCGCGATATACGAAAAGGGATCGCCGGTCGCGTCCCCCCGCGGGTCCTTGACGAAGAAACCATTGAAAAAATTCAGCTGATGCCTTTTGACCAGATCCGGACGAACTACTATTTCCGTTTCACCGTCGCCGATCTCCCGGGCGTACTTTCAAGGATCTCCGGCATCTTGGGCGCCAACGATATCAGCATCGCCACCGTCATCCAGAAGGGGCGAATGCAGGGCGGGGCCGTTCCAATCGTGATGACCACCTACAAGGCCAGGGAAAAGGATGTCCGGAGAGCCCTGGAGGATATCGACCGTCTCGATATCGTGATGGGGAAAACGATGCTGATACGAATCGAGGACGACAATCTCTGATGAAATACGTGATCCTGCTGGGCGACGGAATGGCGGATGAACCGCTTGCCGACTTGGGAGACAAGACCCCCCTGCAATATGCCCGCACCCCTCATATGGACCGGATGGCCTCGAAGGGAACCTTGGGACTGATCGATACGATCGCTCCCGGCCTTTCGCCGGGAAGCGATGTCGCAAATCTTGCCGTCCTCGGTTACGACCCCAGGTTCTGCTATACCGGCAGGGGACCGCTCGAGGCGGCCAGCATGGGGATCACCCTCGCGTCGGAGGATATCGCTTTCCGCTGCAATCTCGTGACGCTCAGCGACGACGCGGATCCGGTCATGGAGGATTTTACGGCCGGTCACATCTCTTCCGTCGAGGCCAGGCAAATGGTTGTCGACCTCGGCAAGGCGATCGGATCGGAGACATTCATTTTTTATCCGGGCGTCAGCTACCGGCATCTGCTGGTCTGGAAGGGCGGAGAGGTCGGCATTGCGGCTACGCCACCTCATGATATTACCGGGAAGATCACCGGCCCCTATCTTCCACAGGGAGAGGGCGCCGATACGATCAGACGCCTGATGCAGCTCTCCCGTGATTTTCTCGCGAACCATCCGGTGAACCGGGATAGGCGAGACCGGGGGCTGAGGCCCGCGACCGCCATCTGGCTCTGGGGACAGGGCAGGGCGCCGCGGATAGAGAAGATTACGGAGCGATTTCACATCCGCGGCGGTATGATCTCCGCGGTGGATCTGCTGAACGGCATCGGGGTTTATGCCGGTCTGGAGGTCTTATCGGTCAATGGCGCCACAGGATACACGGATACCAATTATGTCGGCAAAGCGGAAAAAGCCCTTTCGGCGCTTCGTGAGCTTGATCTGGTCTTCATCCATGTCGAGGCCCCCGATGAGATGGGCCATGAAGGCAACCTGCAGGGAAAAATCAAGGCCATCGAGGATTTCGACGAAAAAGTCGTCGGAACGGTTCTGCGCGGGATTCCCCAGTTCGGAGACTTCCGTGTGGCTGTTTTGAGCGACCATCCAACCCCGATCCGCCTGAAAACGCATACCGCCGACCCAAGTCCGATTGCCACCCTCTTTTCCATAGACGGCGAAAATCAGGCCCGGGGAGCCGCTTTCGGGGAGAGCGAGGCAAAAAAATCGGGCAATATGATTTCTCCCGGACATCGCTTCATGGAGAATTTTATCGGCAACGGGAGGCGATTATTTGAACAGAACGCCCGTTAAGATCCGCGCCATCTATGCCGATACCGATGCCATGGGCATCGTCTATCACACCAATTATATCCGCTGGTTCGAGGTCGGACGGACCGAACTCTTCCGGGATATGGGAATCCGCTACACGGAGGTGGAGGCGGCCGGGTTTAATCTGCCCCTGACGCAGGTTTATTGTCATTATCTTCTTCCGACGCATTACGATGATCTGGTTTTCGTTGACACGGAGATCGCATATCTGAGGCGGGCCAGCATGAAATTCGCGTACCTCATCTGGGATGAAAAACGGGAAAAACTGCTTACAGAGGGGTATACGGTTCATGCCTGCACGGACCGGGCCGAGAAAATCATCCGCATCCCGGCCGTCATTGCAGAGAAAATCCGCTCATTTTATCCAACCTTTAAAGGAGAATAGGGAAAACCATGGCAGCAAAAATAGACAAACATGAACTGAACGAGCCGGACAAGCTTCAACTTTTCTTTCTCCGTGTCCGTGCGTTTGCTGAAAGGCACCGGGCAAGAATCTATGCCGGAGGAGGAATTTTCATTCTGATCGCGCTGCTGGCCGGCGGCTGGTATCTCTACCGGGTCAATTACCAGACCAGCGCGGGGAAAATATACAACCAGACTTTTGAAGCCGCTTCAAAAGCGGGTTCTCCGACCGGAGAGGAAGCGGCGATCAAAGGATACAAGGATCTCATCTCCCGGTACCCCCGGAGCCGGGCGGCCGTCACGGCTTATTACCGTCTCGGAAACCTCTATTTGAGTCGCCGTGAGTACGATGCCGCAATCAGCGCCTATCAGGATTTTCTCCGAAACACTTCTGCTGAAAGCGATTTGATGACCTTGGCTTACAGCGGACTCGGCGCCAGCCAGGAGGCGAAGAAAGACTTTAACAAAGCGCTGGAATCCTATGATCTGGCGATGAAAACGCGTGCAGCTCCCTCTTTCGAGGCGCTGAATTACAGCAACATCGCGAGGATCTATGAGGCGAAAAACGACCCCGTGAAAGCTGCTGAGTTTTACCGGAAGGCCCTGGGGAAGACGACGGATCCGCTCATGACCTTGTATCTGAAAAGAAAACTGGCCATTTTGGGCTGATGGCGCCGGAGGAATAGCGCATGGCAGACGATTACTACAAAACACTGGGCGTTGAGAAAAATGCCGATGCGGAGGCGATCAAGAAGTCCTATCGCAAGCTGGCCCTGAAGTATCACCCCGACCGGAACCCCGGAAACCGCGAGGCGGAGGAGAAGTTCAAGAAGATCAGCGAAGCCTACGCCGTGTTGAGCGATCCAGAAAAACGCAAGCAATACGAAAGCTTCGGATCGGATCAGTTCAGGCAGCGCTACAGCCAGGAGGATATCTTCCGGAACGTTGATCTTAATGAGATCCTTCGGGAATTCGGATTCGGCGGCAGGGGAGGGAGTGAACGGGGATCTCGGGGCGCCGGCCGACGTGGCGGGTTCACCTTCCAAACCGGCGGCGATCCGTTCGCAGAGCTCTTCAGGCAGGGGCAGCCCCATCATGAGACGCCGCAGAAAGGGGAAGATCTTCATTACAACATATCGATAACACTAGAGGAATCTGTATCCGGCGCAGAGAAAAAACTCGCCCTTCAGCAGGATCATGAGGTCCATGAAATCAGCGTAAAGATTCCAGCGGGGATCAGCACAGGTAAGAAACTGAGACTTTCAGGCAAGGGATATGCCGGAATTCAAGGCGGACCTTCCGGCGACCTCTATCTGAACATCACCGTTCTCCCGCATCCGATCTTCGCCAGGGATGGAAACGATATCTACATCGAAAAATCGATCTCCTTCACACAGGCCGTTCTTGGGAGCAGCATCGAGGTCCCGACAATCGACGGTTCGATCAAGAGGATCAAGGTCCCGGCCGGGACGCAGGGCGGTACGAAGATCCGGATGAAAAGCTATGGCGTTCCCGGTCTGAAAGGCTCAGACTCTTCAAACGGGGACCAGTTTGTGAAGATCAGCATTGACGTTCCCCGAAAAATCAATGACAAGCAGCTCCAACTGATCCATAAGCTTGCCGAAGCCGGAATTTAAACGATTTTTTTCTACATCGACAGAGGTGGAGCTCCTCCGCCGCGAATACCCTGTTTCCATTGATGACCTATAAGATATGTTATGTAAACTTTGGGTGCCGGTGAATTGAGACAACGGGCCTATGGACTTCCCCACCCCTCATCCCAGCTTATTCTTTTAGACGAGCAAAAAGGAAACCGATCTTTAACCAATCAGAACTGATAAATAGAAATGACCCTTGACCAATCAGAACTGATAAAAAGATTGGAATGACGACCATTTAAATCGAATATCTTAATGTTATTCTTTATATACAATTTCGGTAGGTCCGATCGCGATAATGCGCGATATTCCAATTCATATCGGGACATTTCAAAGCAAAACTACATCAATTGTATCGCACCGATTCCCAGAATCCGTTCGGCTTCTTTTTTCAGGTCATGGTTGAGGTCCAGTTTTAAATCCTCCCCAAGGTAGATCACCGTTTCGCACCGCTCCTCAACCAGCTTGATGTATCCATCCTGTTTTCCAACGTGCTTTCGAAGACATCGGCAGAGCGCCTCGATATCATCGGCGGTGGATCGATTCACGACCATCGTGAAATAGGCCGAGTTATACGGTTTATCGGCTGCTTTTGACAGAAGCGTTGCCTCCGCGGCAATGACCTTGACACTCTCTTCCCCGATATCGACGGTTCCCTTTATCAGAAGGGGCTCCTCACCATGCAGGAGATCATAACAACCCTGGTATATTTCGGGGAAAAAGATGACCGTTGCTGATCCCTTCAGATCCTCAATGGTTACGTATGCCATGGTTTCTTTACGCCTGGTTTGCACCTCACGGATGCTGCTTACGATTCCGGCCAGGATAATGGCTTCCCGGTCGGTCCTGCCGGCAAGGTTGGAGGAATCCGCCGTCACGATCATCCCCAGACGGTCGGCATAGCGCGACAGCGGGTGTCCTGTAATATAAAAACCGATGGTCTCCTTTTCGTTCGCCAGAAGCTCCTTGTGATCCCATTCGGAGATCTCGGGAAGGCCATCATCCGAGCGTCCGCCGTTTTGGGAGGAGCGGTCTTTCTGTTCGAACTGTTCCAGCAGGTTCGCCTGGCCGCAGGCCTTGTCCCGCTGGCGTTTCTGTGCCTTCTCCATGATCTCTTCATAGAAGGTCATCAGTTGCCGCCGCTTGTGGCCCGTCGAATCGAACGCCCCGCACTTGATCAGACTTTCGAGCACCCTTTTGTTCGCCTTTCGCGGATCGACACGATCGCAGAAATCGACAATGGATCGGAACGGTTTCGCAGCCTCCCGGACGTTGATGATCGACTCGATCGCACCGATGCCGACATTCTTGACCGCCGCAAGTCCGAAACGGACATTTTCGCCCACAACACTGAAATCACTCATCGATTCATTGATGTCGGGTGGAAGGACATTGATCCCCATCTCACGGCAACTGCCGATATGGCTGATGATCTTGTCCCG
>Ga0209014_10001424_pt1 | contig 14148 bp, 9 predicted proteins | sample BarGraNGADG00212_FD_184491 | JGI IMG/M metagenome (GOLD analysis project Ga0209014, IMG submission 184491) | Arctic peat soil microbial communities from Barrow, Alaska - Barrow Graham LP Ref core NGADG0002-212 (SPAdes) (version 2) | ecosystem: Environmental > Terrestrial > Soil > Wetlands > Peat...
GCCCCGGTGGTGCGCTGGGTGTCGCTCAGCCAGCGCAGCTTCAGCATCTCCAACTGCTGCGCGGCGTTGTCCACGGCCATCTGTACCAGCTGCCGCTTCTGCCCCCGCTGGGGCGTCTGGATCCTCACCCGGCTTCCGCGCTTCTCGGTGAGCCACGCGTGCAGGATCTCCAGATCCTCTATCTCCTCCTGAATCAGGATCTGGGGAGGGATGTAGGCAGCGGAGTCGTAGAACTGCTGGAGGAAGGATGCCAGCACCGGGCCGGGGCTCTCGTCCTCGGTGCCCTCCAGGGCGAAGTGCTCGCTCCCCACCAGCTTGCCGCTGCGGACGAAGAAGAGCTGGGCGCAGGCCGACCCGTTGCTGACCGCCAATCCAACGACGTCGCGGTCGGACTGGTCCTCTTCCGAGGCGATCTTCTGCCGCTCCGCGATCTTCTCCAGCGACCGGATACGATCTCGCAGCCGCGCCGCCTGCTCGAACTTCAGCTCCTCCGCCGCCTGCTCCATCTCCTGGCGCAGCGCTTCCAGGATCTTTTCCTGCTTCCCCTCCAGGAAGAGCACCACCTGCTCGATCGACTGCATGTATTGCCCGTGGTCGGCTATCCCGATGCAGGGCGCGGTGCATCGGTGTATGTAGTAGGATAGGCAGGGCCGCGGGTCGTTGCCCGTGATGGTGCGGTGGCAGGTGCGGAAGGGGAACAGCCTGTTGAGGGTGTCCAGGGTGTGGCGCACCGACTTGGCATCGGTGAAGGGGCCGAAGTATCGAGAGCCGTCCCTAATTGTGGTACGGGTGAAGTAGACCCGCGGCCACTCTTCCTGGATCGTCACCTTGATGTAGGGGTAGCTCTTGTCGTCCCGCAGCATCACGTTGTATCGGGGGCGCAGCTCCTTGATGAGATTGCACTCCAGGATCAGCGCCTCCACCGGGTTGGCGGTGACTGTGATGTCCAGGTCAACCGCCTTCTCCACCATGCGGCGGGTTTTTGGGGTCAGCAGCTGCGGGGCCTGCATATAGGAGCGGACCCTATTCCGCAGCGACTGCGCCTTTCCGACGTAGATGGCCCGACCGGCGGCATCCCGGAAGCAGTAGACTCCGGGCCTGTCCGGTAGAGCATCGACCTTGTTTTCCAGTTCAGGGTTGGCCATTGTGCAATCCGATCGATCCGAACTATCCGATCTAATGGAAGCTCTTCGCAACCTATCTTAGATTCTAACATATGCCCCATCATTGGCATGGCATCTGCAATATACAACGGCTCGGACGATATTGTCCGAAGGAGGGCCTTATACTATGCGGGATACCCTCGCACGTCTCTTCGCGACCGTGGCACTCACCTCGGTCGTGCTTTTCGGCACCCAATCTTGCGGCTTTTCGCCGGGCCCCGATGTATCTAGCGGCGTACGACCAACGGTTCTTGCTGCTCCGGCAGGTTCTTCGCCTGCCGTGCTGAGCCAGGCGCCGGCTTCGGCCCCCCTGCCGCAGTTGGGGTCGGACTTCTCGACGGCCGTCCGGCGGGTGGCGGAAGCGGTTAAGCCGGCGGTGGTGCAGATAACCACCAGCCAGCAGTCCATTGGTTCCTTCAATCAGCCCGTCCCGCAGACGGGTGTGGGCTCAGGCGTGATCTTCGATCAGGCCGGCTACATTCTCACCAACAACCATGTCGTAGCCGACTCCCAGTCACTGACCGTGGCACTGCCCGACGGCCGCACCTTCGACGGCAAGCTCATCGGTGCCGACCCAGCCACCGACCTGGCGGTGGTCCAGATCCCAAGTGGCAATCTGCCGGTTGCCCAACTGGGTGATTCCAGCCAGATGGCGGTGGGCGATTGGGTAGTGGCCATCGGCAATGCCATTGCGCTGCCCGGCGGCCCCACTGTGACGGCAGGAGTGGCAGGTGCACTGGGCCGAACAATCCAGGAGCCTGCCGATCAATCCGGCGCGCCCGGGCCCTTTCTGTATGACCTGATCCAGACAGACGCCGCGATCAACCCCGGCAACAGCGGAGGCGCCCTGGTGAATCTGGCCGGACAGGTGGTGGGGATCAACACCCTGGTGGCAGGCATGGCCGAGCCGGGTGTTCAGGCCCAGGGGATCGGCTTTGCAATTGCCATCAATAGTGCCAAGCCGATCGCTCAGCAGTTGGTTGCCAGCGGCAAAGCGGTCCACCCCTTCCTTGGGATCCAGTACTCGGCACTCACCCCCAGCATTGCCCGGCAGCTGGGGATTCAGGACGGACAGGGGATAGTAGTGCTCCAGGTGGTGGCCGGATCGCCGTCAGATAAGGCGGGGCTGAAGAGGCAGGACGTCTTAACGCAGGTTGACGATCAGAAGATCGCGGACGAATCCACCCTTGGTAGGGTGCTGAGCACCCACAAGCCCGGGGACGTGCTGACCCTCCAGGTGCGGCGCGGTAGCCAGACAATGCCTGTAACTGTGACTCTTGGGGAGCGCCCAACAAACCAGTAGGGGAACTAGGGGTTGGCCTTTCGGCAAGGCCATGGATGGGGTTGTAGGGGCGACGCACGCGTCGCCCCTACGGCTGCATTCCCAGGATCTCCAGCGCTTTCATTACCTGAGCATCGGTGCTGGACCTGAACTGGTCGGCCGTCATCCCGGATTCCGTACTGGGGGTGGCCGCGACGGCGCCCGCCGGCAGTTTTACCTCGACGTCCGGCTTGATGCCCTGCTTCCAGATCTGCCGGCCAGACGGTGTGAGCCACTCGCTGGTGCCCAGCAGCATGGCCGAGCCGTCCGACAGGGTGAAGCTGGAGAGCACCGTGCCGGTGCCGAAGGTGGTCTCGCCCACAACCTGAGCCCGCTTGTTGTCCTGGATCGCCCCCGCGAAGATCTCTGCCGCGCTGGCCGTCCCTCGGTTAACCAGCACCACCATGGGGAGATCGGTTGCCTTGCCGCCGGGTGTGGCGGGGTGGGACTTCTTGCTCCCCTTGGCATCCTGCTCCACCAGAACGTCTCCCCCCTGCAGGAATTGGCTGGTAACCGAGATGCACTGGTCCAGCAGCCCGCCGGTGTTGCTCCGGACATCCACGATCATCGCCTGGGCGCCGGCAGCGCGCAATCCCTTGATGGCCTCCAGCAGATCCTGGTTGGCGTTGGCGCTGAACTGGCTGAGCCGGATGTCGGCCACCTTGGTGCCGGGGATCATGGCCCACGTTACCGGGTGCACTTCGATCTTGGCGCGGACGATGGTGATCTCGGTGAGGTTCATATCGCCGGGATGTATCACCGTCAGGGTGACCTTGCTTCCCTCGGCGCCCCGAACCATCCCCACCACCTTGTCCAGCGACATCCCGGCTACCTGCTGGCCGTCCACGGCCACGATGATATCCCCCGCCTGGATGCCCGCCTTCTGGGCAGGCGAGCCGTCCATGGGGGCTACGATCATCGGGTAGCTATCCTTCTGGCCCAGCTCCGCCCCAATTCCCTCGAAGTGTCCGGCGATGTCGCTGCTCTGCGCGGCCGCCTCCTCCGGGGTGAGGAATCGGGTGTGGCCGTTATCCCCCAGGGAGGCCAGCATCCCCTCGATGGCTCCGTAGGTCATGTTGCGGGGATCCACGACGGATCGGTCGACGAAGCGACCCTGCACCAGGCTCCATGCCTGCCAGAAGATGCTGAACTGACCGGCCAGCCCCGCGGGTTCCACCCTTGTCGATCCGGGGAAAAGACCGTTCCGGTCCGCGGCCACGCCCGCGGTGAAAGCGGTGCCGGAAACGAAGCTTACCAGTATTAGGATGAAGATAGCCTGACGCCAGCGAGACATGGAAACCTCCGAGGGGGAGTATAACCGACCGCCGAGGGGGAGTATAACCCACCGGGGACAAGAAGCAAAACGGGACCGTCAAAGCCCTCCGCTTCTTGCTTTGGCAGCCATGTCGACGAACCAGTAGAGGTCGCCCCCTGCGGGGCGGACCCGAGCGGCTGGCAGGCCGACGTCCCCCTGGAGCACATGGTGCAGCACGCCGGCCTTATCTGCACCGGCCACCAGGAACAGCACCTCTCGGGCCGCGTTTATCGCCGGCAGTGTGAGGGTCACCCTGTTCACGGGCGGGGGCAGTGTCCCCGGCGGTGTCGCCACTACCCAACGCTGGGACTCCTCCAGGGCGGGACTGCCTGGAAACAGGGAGGCGGTGTGGCCGTCGGAGCCCAGCCCCAGCAGCAGTAGATCGAAGCGCGGCCACAGCTCATCCCTCCCGAAGAAGTCCCGGAGATCTTCCTCGTAGGATTGCGCAACATCATTCCCCTCCCCCACCTCCACAGGTACCCCGTGGATCTGTGCCACCGGCAGAGGCACCCCATCCAGCAGCGTCTCCCGGGCCAGCCGGTAGTTGCTGTCCGCGTGGTCCGGCGGCACCAGCCGCTCGTCTCCCCAGAAGAGGTGGCAGCGGGACCAGTCGATCCGCTGGCGCAAGGGGGGAAGGGTCAGCAGCTGGTAGAGGCGACTAGGAGTGGAGCCACCGGAGAGCGCGACGGTGAATCGGCCCCGCTGGGAGATTGCCTCGGCGGCGGCGTCCGCGAACGACTCGGCCGCGGCCAGGCTCAGCCCCTCCAGGTTGGGGAAAACCCTCACCTCGCCGGGCATCAGGCTTGGGCCAATTTGGAGGCGAGGGCGAGGCTCGCGAGGTAGGCGGGGTCGGCCTTCCGGCGATCCAGCTCGCCGCTCAGGAGGGATGCCCAGGAGGGGCGGGCCAGCGGCACCACCCGAGACTGCTCGGGGTGGTCGGGCAGGCGGGTGCGCATGGTCGCGCACACCCCGTCCTCGTATCGAGTTACGGAGAGGAACGCCTTCCCTTCTCCGCTGCCGGAGCTGAGCGACACCGAGAGCAGCTCGCCCGCCGACCTGCTGGGCGCAACGCGGGGGGTGAGGTGGAGTTCGACCTGCCCGGCCGCCCCTCGTAGGTAGTGTCGACCCTCACCCAACTGCTCCCCAGTCTCGCGCGTCTCCAATGCCCATCCAAAGGTGGATGCCAACCAGCCGGCCATTAGGAGCGGCCGGCTACTCGTCGTCCCGGCGGCGTACTGGATCTCCACTCGATCCAGCGTTCGCTGGTATGGTCGGGTCTCCAGCGGATCGAAGAGCTGCGCCAGCACGTCCTGCCAGGGGGACAGCTCCGCCCAGGCCAGGTCAGTCACGATCTTTCCAGGCCCCATCGCCGCAACCAGTCGCTGCACCCTGTCCGGCCCCTGCGCCCCGAGGGGGTCGGAGTCTATCGTCAGCCGGTTACAGATTCGCAGCAGCTCGTCGTCTTCCGCGGGCGATTCCCCGATCCACCAGAGCACCACGGGCATATCTGGGATCAGCAGGGGCACCACCACGCTGCTCAGCTGGCCGGCCAGGTCGCCCCTCGCCGTGAGGCGGATCTCCTCGAAGCAGACCCGGGGCTGCATCCCCGTCTGAAGCTGGCAGTAAACCGTGGCGTCGGCGTCAAGCCCGGGTAGGGCGTCCCGGTCGACTGAGATCATCATGGTGCGGGAGGGGTGTAGCCGGGCCAGCTCTCCCATCGCCTCCATGGCACGTGCGTTTTCTGCGCCCCTATCAAGCACCACTATGCGGCTGAGCAGGCTCGCCTTCACCGGCGGGTGGGATTGTCCCTCCTGGGGAGGGTTCAACTCCTGCAGCAGCCGCCTCAGAGCGGCCTTGATGGAGTTGACGTCCACCCCCTGGCCGCTCCAGCTACTGCTGAAGTCGGCGAGCGCGCCAAGCGGCGCGGAACCAGCTCCGGCATCCACGGGCCCACCCTCCTCGGGCTTGCCCTCATGCTCCAGGCTCATCGATCGCCTCCCAGCTTCGGCCGCCGCGGGCGGCACGCCCGCGCTCCCAGGCGACCTCGTTCTGCAAGCCCACTACTCGCCTCCTACCTTCGGTGCCAGTGGCGACCGTCCTGCGCCAGCAGGGCGTCGGCCGCCGTTGGCCCCCAGCTACCCGCCCTGTAGGGCTCCGGCAGCACTGGGATGGATCGCCAACCCTCCAGGATCGGCATGGCGAACTGCCAGGCTGCCTCCACGCTGTCGGCCCGAGTGAAGAGGGTGTGGTCGCCCAGCATGCAGTCCAGCAGCAGTCGCTCGTAGGCGTCCGGTGAGGGCAGCAGGAAGGAGTTTCCGTAGAGGAAATCCATGTTGGCGGTGCGGATCTGCATCGCCATGCCGGGCACTTTGGCTCCGAAGCGGAGGGTTATGCCCTCCTCCGGCTGGATCCGCAGCACCAGCAGGTTGGGCTCCAGCCCGGCCGTGTTGTCGGCGCTGAAGGGCAGGTAGGGCGCCGGCTTGAACTGCACGGCGATCTCCGTCAGCCGCTCGGGCATTCGCTTGCCGTGCCGCAGGTAGAAGGGGGTTCCGGCCCAGCGCCAGTTGTCCACGAAAAGCCGGAGGGCGGCGAAAGTCTCCGTGGTGGACTCTGGAGAGACGTTGGGCTCTGCCCTGTAGGGAGGCACCTGGCGGCCGTCCACCCAGCCTTCCTCGTAGCGGCCCCGAACTGTGGCCTCCGCCACATCCCGCGGGGCGAGGGGGCGCATGCACCTCAGCACCTTTGCCGTCTCGTCCCGCACGCCCTCGGACTGGAAGCCGGCGGGAGGCTCCATGGCCACCAGCGCCAGAAGCTGGAGCATGTGGTTCTCGATGACGTCGCGGAAGGCGCCGGACTCCTCGTAGTAGCTGCCTCGTCCCTCCACTCCGATGCTCTCCGCCACGGTGATCTGAACGTGATCCACGTGCTGGGAGTTCCAGACGGGTTCCCAGAGCCGGTTGGCGAAGCGGAAGGCGAGTATGTTCTGCACCGTCTCCTTGCCCAGGTAGTGGTCGATGCGGAACAGCTGCTTCTCGTCGAAGGATTCGTAGATCTGCCGGTTGAGGTCACTGGCGCTGGCCAGGTCACGACCGAAGGGCTTCTCCACGACGATCCTGGCGAAGGCGCCGGGCCGCCCGCCGCTGTTGAGTCCCGACTCGCCCAGCCGGCCCACTATGGCGGGGAAGAGACTGGGAGGGGTGGCGAGGTAGTAGAGGCGGTTGCCCCCGGTGCCCCGCTGCCCGTCAATCTCCGCCAGCCGGTTTCGGAGCATCTCGTAGGTGGCCGGATTGTTGGGGTCGCCGTTGAGCAGGGAGATCGACTCGGCGAAGCTCTCCCACACCGGGGCGTTCAGCGGGGTAGTGCGGGAGAAGCGCTCGACCGCGGAGCGCAAATGCTGTCGGAACTCCTCGGTGCTCTCCGGGTGGCGGGCCACGCCGACCACGGCGAAGTCCATGGGCAGCAGGTTGTCCAGGGCTAGGTTGTAGAGGGCGGGGATCAGCTTTCGGGCGGTGAGGTCGCCCGAGGCCCCGAAGATCACGATGGCACAGGGGGGCGCCACCCGCCGCTGTGCCATCCCCGTGCGCAGGAGGTTGGGTATGGTCGCGGTGGCCTCGGTTTCTTGCTGCATTACCCCAGCGCCTCGGCGAGGTGGGCCAGCCCGAGCAGGGGGTCCGGTCCCAGGTCGACGGATAGCACACGCCGGCCGTGCTGGCGCAGCGCCTGCCGGTCTCCCAGGGCCTGGGCTGCCTTCAGCGTCGCGAAGTCGTAGGGCTGGCCGGGGATCGGCAGCTTGACCTTGTCCCCCGCGGTGATCTGCAGGAATAGCCCCGTGTTTGGCCCGCCCTTGTGAAGCTGGCCGGTGGAGTGGAGGAAGCGCGGGCCGTAGCCCAGCGTGGTGGCCAGCCCCGTCTGCTCCAGCAATCGCAGGCGCAAAGCCTCCAGGGCACGGCCTTCCGGCTCGGCCATGTCCAGGTAGGCCATCACCGCGACGTAATCGCCCGGCCCACCCCGCATCAGGAACTCGGCCAGCGCCGCCGGAAGGCTCGACTCCCCCGTGCCGTACAGCTTCAGGTCGCCGTCCACCAGGTCTGGCTCCTCAACTGGCAAGCTACCCTTTTCCCGGTAGACTGTGAGCAGCCTCCCCGTGTTGTCCTTGCTCTCCTGGACGTTGGGCTGGTCGAATGGGTCTATGCCCAGCGCGGCTCCCGCGATGGCGGTGGCGAACTCCCAGCGGAAGAATTCCCCAGCCAGGTCGTAGGGATCTGCCAGCGGCAGGGTGGCCACCGCCTGACCCGCAGCCTCCAGCCCCGCCACGAGGTGGTCCAACTGCTCGTTATCATCACCCTCGAGCCGGCTGTAGACGAAGAAGCGGTCCGAGCCGTAGCGATCGGGCTCGACCAGCGGCTCGCCGGCCACCGGCACTATCCCCTTGCCCTCCTTGCCGGTGCTCTCCGCGATCAGCTGCTCGATCCAGAGTCCGAGGCCGGAGAGGCGCGGGGAGGCGAGCAGGGTAAGCTTGTCCCGGCCGGAGGTGGCCATGGCGCCGAGGGTGGCACCCAGCCGAAGGCCTGGGTTCGCATCGGGCTTTGCGGAAGCCGCGCAGGCCTTGGCCATGGCCTCCGCTCGGTCAAGCAAGCGCGCAACATCCAGCCCCATCATCGCGGCCGGCGCGAGGCCGAAGAGGGAGAGGGCGGAGTAGCGTCCCCCGATGTCCGGCGGGTTGACGAAGACGTGGCGGAAACCCCGCTCCCGGGCCAGCTTATCCAGCCCGGTGCCGGGGTCGGTCACGGCGGCGAAGGCAGATCCGGCCTTCGTCCCCAGCTTCTGCTCGGCCCTGCCGTAGAAGAAGCGGAAGAGGGAATCCACCTCGATGGTGCCGCCCGACTTGCTGGAGATCAGGTAGAGGCTGCGCTCCGGAACCGCATGGGCGGCGACCCGCGAGATCAGAGTGGGGTCGGTGGAGTCCAGCACCCAGAGGCGGGGACTGCCCGGCGCGCTGCCGAAGGTGAGCCGCAGCACCTCGGGACAGAGGCTGGAGCCGCCCATGCCGCACAGCACGACGTTCTGGGTGCCGGCTGCCGATAGCTCGTCGTGGAAGGCCGCCATCTCGCCGACCTGCTTCCGCATCGCGCCGGCGACGGTGAGCCAGCCCAGCCGTTGGGCGATCTCTCTCTGGTGGTCGGGCTCCGTTTTCCAGAGCGCTGGGTCCCGGTTCCACACCCGCTCCACGGCGGAGTTGGACAGCAACTCCTTGAGGGTTCGGTTCACGGGGTCCTGCCATCTACCCGGGGGCAACCTCTGCATGTCCATCCCTCCCACCTACCGATCTCCCGAATGGAGGCCCTGGCCCAAGACGACCTGGCGATCGTAGGGGCTACGCGTGCGTCGCCCCTACGGTTCGGCTACGCTTCCCTTCCCAGTAGCTGCATGGCTTGATCCACGACGTTCTTGACGGTAAAGCCCAACTGCTCGAACAGCACCGGGGCCGGTGCCGAGGCCCCGAAGCGATCCAGCCCGATGGCGGCTCCTCCCTCCCCCAGGTATCGAGACCAGCCGAAGGTGACCCCAGCCTCTATGGAGAGCCGCGCCCGAATGGACGGCGGCAGCACCGAGTCGCGGTACTGCCTGGACTGCTCTTCGAAAAGCTCCCAGCTCGGCATGCTGACCACACGGCACTCCACGCCCAGGGCGACCAGCCGCTCTCCGGCGGCCAGCGCCAGCGCCACCTCGGAGCCGGTGGCCATCAGCAGCAGCTCTGGATTGCCGGAGGGGGCCTCCGCCAGTATGTAGCCGCCGGCCCGCGTCCCCTCTGCAGGGCCGTGGGCGGACCGGTCGATCACCGGCAGACCCTGCCGGCTCAGGGCGATCACCGACGGAGACTTTCGCTGCAACGCCACCCGCCACGCCTCCACCGTCTCGTTGGCGTCGGCGGGGCGTATTACCGTTAAGCCCGGGATGGCGCGCAGCGACATCAAGTGCTCCACCGGCTGGTGGGTGGGGCCATCCTCGCCGAGACCGATGCTGTCGTGGCTGAAGACGAACACCACCGGCACTTGGGAGATTGCCGCCAGACGCATGGCCGGCCGCATGTAGTCCGAGAAGGTTAAGAAGGTGGCCGTATAGGGGCGCAGCCCTCCGTGGATCGCCAGGCCGTTGGCGATAGCCCCCATGGCGTGCTCCCGGACGCCGAAGTGGATGTTGGGCCCGGCGAAGCTCCCCGGCCCCAATTCGGGGAGACCCTTGAGGTAGCTCTGGGTTGAGGGGCTCAGGTCGGCCGAGCCCCCGATAAACTCCGGCATCCGCTGGGCCAGGGCGTTCACCACCTTCCCCGATGCGGCCCGAGTGGCTACCGCGCCATCGGCCGGCTGGAATGTGGGTAGGTCGGCGTTCCAGTCTGCCGGAAGCTCCCCCGCCATCCGCCGCCGGAACTCGGAGGCCATCTCCGGGAAGGCCGCGGCGTAGGCCTGGAAGCCCGACTCCCACTCGTCCTGCCGCCTCGAACCCTCTGGCAGCGCCTTTCGGAACTGCTCCAGCGACGACTCCGGGACCAGGAATGGGGGCTCCAGCGGCCAGCCCAGCGCCTCCTTGGTTGCCCGCACCTCATCCACGCCCAGCGGCTCGCCGTGGGCCGATGCGCTGTTCGCCTTGTTCGGGCTGCCGTAGGCGATGGTAGTGCGCACCGCTATGAGCGATGGCCTGTCGGTAACCCCCTGGGCGTTGCGGAGCGCCTCCTCTATGGCCGCCAGGTCGTTGCCCTCCTCGACCCGCTGGACGTGCCATCCGTAGGCCTGGAATCGGGCGCACACGTCCTCCGTGAAGGCGAGGGAGGTGGAGCCCTCGATCTGTATGTGGTTGTCGTCGTACAGGTAGATCAGCCTGCCCAGCCGCAGCATCCCCGCCAGGCTGGCCGCCTCGGAGGAAATCCCCTCCTGCAGGTCGCCGTCGGAGACGATGCTGTAGCAGTAGTGGCCTACCACGGTGTGGCCGGGCCGGTTGAACTGCTCCGCCAGCCGCCGCTCCGCGATGGCCATCCCCACGCCGTTGGCAAAGCCCTGTCCCAGGGGGCCGGTGGTGACCTCGACCCCGGGAGTGAGTCCCACCTCCGGGTGGCCGGGGGTGATGGAGCCCCACTGGCGGAAGCGCTGGATCTCCTCCAGCGGTAGATCGTAGCCGGTCAGGTGGAGCAGGGAGTAGAGCAGCATGGATGCGTGGCCGGCGGAGAGCACGAAGCGGTCGCGGTCCGGCCAGGTGGGGTCCGCGGGGTTGTGGCGCAAGAAGCGGGTCCAGAGGACGTAGGCCATGGCCGCCATCCCCATGGGCGCGCCCGGGTGACCCGATTTCGCCTTCTGGACGGCGTCGGCCGATAGCATCCGAATCGTATTGACGCAGAGTGCATCCAGTTCCGTGCCGTTGATAACTCCAGGCAGAGGCTCCTTCATCACTTTCCTCCTGCAGTTTGTGGGCGATCTGTCCTATCTCTGGATGCGCGCGGAGCCGCCCTTGGCGAAGGACCTCACCTGCGCCAACGTCGCCATGGTGGTGTCGCCGGGGAAGGTGGTGATCAGTGCGCCGTGGGCCCAGCCCAGCCTGACTGCATCCTCCGGGGACTCGCCGGCCATCAGGCCGTAGAACAGGCCCGAGGCGAAGCCGTCACCGCCGCCGACGCGGTCGTAGACGTCGAGCTCAGCAGTGGGAGCGACGTGGGTCTTGCCGTCGATCCAGGCCACGGCGCTCCAGCTGTGCCGGTTCGTCGAGTGGACTTCGCGCAGCGTCGTCGCGACGACCTTGACCTTGGGATACTTCGCCACCACCTTGTCGATCATCCAGAAGAAGGCGCTCGGGTCCAGCTTGGACTTGGCGGCGACCTCGGGTCCGGTGATGCCCAGCCCCATCTGTAAATCTTCTTCGTTGCCCACGATGACGTCGACGTTCTCCACGATGCGCCCGATCACCGACTGTGCCTTCTCAGCGCCGCCCCAGATGTTCCACAGCTTCGCCCGGTAGTTAAGGTCGAAGGATGTCACCGCGCCGGCTTCCTTCGCCGCCCTCATCCCCTCGATGATCAACTCGCCGGTCGTCTCCGATAGCGCCGCGAAGAGGCCACCGCTGTGGAACCAGCGCACGCCGCCCGCGAATATCCCCCTCCAGTCGATGTCGCCCGGCTTCAGCATCGCCGCCGCCTCGTTGGCCCGGTTGTAGAACACCTCCGGCGCGCGTACGCCCTGCCCGCGGTCGCTGAAGACGGTGGCCATGTTCGGCCCGTTGACGCCGTTGTGCTTGAAGTGCTTGTAGAAGGGCTTCACGCCCATCGCCTTCACCCGCTCCGCGATGAGGTCGCCGATGGGGTAGTCGACCATGGCCGAGACGATGCCGGTCCGCATGCCGAAGCAGTCGGAGAGGTTGGCGGCGCAGTTGAACTCGCCGCCGCTGACGTGGATCTGGCACTGGGTTGCCTTGCGGAAGGGGACGATCCCCGGGTCCAGGCGGTGAATGAGGCCACCGATAGATACGAAATCCAGCGCGCCCTGCGCAGGGATATTGAGACCGTTGTTCATCATTCTAACCCCGTCTATACATTATCGCCTGGGAGCGCGGGCAACCCAGTCGGCTCCCAGAGATGTAGCGTCGGGGCTTGTCCCCGACGTCACACCCATGCCCACAGCGACCCGTTGCTAACGGGTACGACGTCGCCCACGAGGGGCGACGCGACATCCCGTCTGGGCTGTGCGCGTACCACTTGCCCACGAGGGGCGACGCTTCATGTCTACGCGTTGTATGTGCTGGATGACACCGTGCCCCCGTGGCCGGTCCAGTTGGTGTGGAAGAACTCGCCGCGCGGCCTGTCGACCCGCTCGTAGGTGTGGGCGCCGAAGAAGTCGCGCTGGGCCTGCAGCAGGTTGGCGGGCAGGCGGCCGGTGCGGTATCCGTCGTAGAAGGCCAGCGCCGCGCTGCACGCGGGCGTCGGCACTCCGTACTGGATCGCCTGGACCATGGCTCGGCGCCAGGAGGCCTGGTACTCGATCACAAGCTTGGAGAAGAAGTCGTCGAGAAGCAGGTTCGTGAGCCCCGGGCTCTTGTCGAAGGCAACCTTGATCTTGCCGAGGAACCGGCTGCGGATGATGCAGCCGCCGCGCCACATGAGGGCGATGCCGCCGAAGTTGAGGTTCCACCCGTACTCTTTGGCCGCCTCACGGAGCAGCATGTAACCCTGTGCGTAGGAGACGATCTTGGAGCAGTACAGGGCCCGGCGCACATCCTCGATGAACGCCTTGCGATCGTGCTTGGACGAGTAGCTCGGCCCCGGCAGGACGGCGGAGGCGACGACGCGCTCGTCCTTCAGGGCGGAGAGACAGCGGGCGAAGACCGCCTCGCTGATGAGGGTGACCGGCATGCCGGTGTCGAGGGCGCTGATAGTGGTCCACTTGCCGGTGCCCTTCTGGCCGGCCGTGTCCAGGATCTTGTCGACGATCGGGGATCCGTCGTCGTCTTTCTTGGCGAGGATCTGGCTGGTGATGTCGATGAGGTAGCTGTCCAGCTCGCCCTTATTCCACTCGGCAAAGACCTCGTGCAGCTCGTCCGTGCTCAGGCCGAGGCCATCCTTCAGCAGTTGGTAGGCCTCGCAGATGAGCTGCATGTCGCCGTACTCGATGCCGTTGTGAACCATCTTGACGTAGTGGCCGGCGCCGTTCTCGCCCACCCACTCGCAGCAGGGGGAGCCGTCCTCGACCTTGGCGGAGATGGCCTGGAGGATCTCCTTTACGAAGGGCCAGGCCGCCGGATTGCCGCCGGGCATCACGGATGGACCGTGCCGTGCGCCCTCCTCGCCGCCGGAGACCCCGGTGCCGATGAAGAGGATCCCCTTTGCCGCGAGGGACTTGGTCCGGCGGTCGGTATCCGGGAAGTGGGAGTTGCCGCCGTCGATGATTATGTCGCCATGCTCCAGGAGGGGCAGGAGGCTCTCAATCATCTCGTCGACCGTCTCTCCAGCCTTCACCATCAGCATGACTCGGCGAGGCCGCTTCAGCAGCTTCGTCAGCTCGGCCAGCGAGTGCGCTCCCACCACCAGCGTGCCGGCGGCTTCGTTTGCGATGAACTCATCCACCTTGGAGACCGTTCGGTTGAAGACAGCTACCCGGTAGCCGTGGTCCTTCATGTTCAGGACCAGATTCCGGCCCATGACCGCCAGACCGATCAGCCCGATGTCACAACTCTCGTTCTGCATAACCCATCCTCCCAGCTTCGTTGCTCATGGAAAGAGCGAAGGGATCGTGGAAAGGAGTATATCGAGAGTTGCCTGCAGTTTCCACCCTCGATCTGTGTCGGAAATGGCGATGCCGTCGCGAGCAGGC
>Ga0209014_10001426_pt1 | contig 14137 bp, 12 predicted proteins | sample BarGraNGADG00212_FD_184491 | JGI IMG/M metagenome (GOLD analysis project Ga0209014, IMG submission 184491) | Arctic peat soil microbial communities from Barrow, Alaska - Barrow Graham LP Ref core NGADG0002-212 (SPAdes) (version 2) | ecosystem: Environmental > Terrestrial > Soil > Wetlands >...
GGCTCGCCAGAACGTCCCCGCGGCCAGCTTCATGGTCGCCGACCTAGTCCCTCTGGATCTTGCACCGGGCTCTCTCGATGCGGTGACGGCCTTCTATTGCGTGTCCCATTTGCCGCGGGACCGCCACGCCGACCTTCTTCGCCGAATCGCGGTCTGGCTCAAGCCGGACGGGCTCCTCCTTGCCACCCTGGGCGCTTCGGACATCCCCGGCTGGACGGGCGAATGGCTCGGCGTGCCAATGTTCTTCAGCGCATACGACGCCGACACCAACCGGTCCGCAGTCCGCGATGCCGGGTTCGAGCTCCTGGCCGACGAGGTGGCCGAAGTCGGCGAGCCGGAAGGGACGGTCAGCTTCCTTTGGGTCCTGGCCCGGAAGAAGTAAGCCCCCGCGGCCTGCGCCGCTGCGGGCTCGTCTTCATTCGGCGGCTCCCCGAGGTAGCGGAGCGTGACGGGCGGGCACCTCCATCGCGGGTCGGCGTGCTCCTAGATCGAACCGCCGAAGGTGTCGCAGCTCGAGATCGAGCCCATCTGGTAGCCCGCCGTGAACCAGTGCACGCGCTGTGCAGAGGAGCCGTGGGTCCACGACTCGGGGTTCACACTACCCTGCGATGCTTGCTGAATGCGATCGTCGCCAACCGCCGCCGCCGCATCCAGAGCCTCGGAGATGTCCGTGCTGGACAGGGGCAGCAAGTAATTGGTTTCCGCGGCGTGATTCGCCCAGATCCCGGCGAAACAGTCGGCCTGGAGTTCGGTCCGGACCGACTGGGCCATCGTCACGACCAAGTTATCGAGGCTGACCGCGAAAAGGGCCAGCGCGGTAACCATGAAGTTCCAGGTGGCCGAGGTTCGGCGGGTCACCCGCCGCCGTTAACCGGCGAAGACCTCAGGCCCCCATTGACCCACTCGACCAACACCTTCGCGCAAGTTGCAACGTCCGTGAGGTTGACGTGTTCGTCGGGTGCGTGAGCGCTGTCGACACTGCCGGGGCCGAAGACCACGGTCGGTGTCTGACCCTGATTCACGAACAGGCGCATGTCGGTACCGGCCGGCAGGGCTCGAATGGTCGGCTCGCGGTCGGTGATCTGCCTGATCGCATGGCGCATGTCAACCACCAGTGGGTGATCCCCGGGAATCCGTGCCGAGGAGAAGCGCCCGCCGATCACCGCGACCAGCGGAGGATGGTCACTCAGCCACGGATCCAGCTGCGCCGCTGATGAGACGCATGCGCGCAACTCCGCCTCGGCATCGATCCAGGTTTGGCCGAGTCGAACGCTGTAGCGACCCTCGACAGAGACTTCGTCCATGACGGTCGACGCCCACGATCCCCCGCGGATCACCCCGATCGAGGTCGCGTAGGGAAGCTCCAGCGCCCGCATCAAAGGTTCGCGCTCGGCAACATTGCGTTGTCGCTCATCATCTCGGAGCGCCTCGAGGACCAGAAGCAGCTTGTCGAGTGCGGAGACACCCAGGTGGCGAGTCGCCGCGTGCGCTGATCGACCCGTCACCACAATGCGGAATGTGATGGCACCCGCATGGGCCACGACGAGGTCGAGGTCGGTCGGCTCGGCGATGACTGCCGCGTCACCTGTCCAGCCGGCGCGCACTGCGGCGAGCGCGCCTTGGCCTCCGTCCTCCTCGGATGGCACGAACACGACGACCAGCTCGCCGTCCCAGGCGGACGCGGCGCCTGAGCTCGTGAGTACGCGCACCGTCTCGAGAATCGCCGCGCACCCGCTCTTCATGTCAGCCGCGCCGCGTCCGAAGAGCTGATCCCCCTCCAGCGTCGCCTTCCACGGTGAGTGAGACCAGCTGGCTACGTCCCCGGCAGGCACGACATCGACATGGCCGATGAGCAGCCTGCGCTTGCCACCACGGGGACCAACGCGACCGACGACAAGCGGAAGGACTTGACGTTCGACCTCGGCGCCGGGCCAGTCTGAGTCCTCAGCGATCACCGACGGGACCAGCTTCTGGGACTCGACCGTGACTCCCATCTCTCGGAGCCACCCGGCGATGAGGTCCTGGATGGGTTCTTCATCTCCCGTCACAGAAGGGAACTCGATGAGCGCCGAGAGATCGCGCAGGATCCGATCAATGTCGACGCGCGCAGCCGGGTTTGAGTTGGCCGTGCTCACTGGGCTCCTCTGCCGTCCTCGGCATCCAGCGTCGTACCTGCGCCCGAGCCGATGGCCCCCGGAGGGACCGTCGCCGAGACCGTGAGCTCGTCGCCGACGCGGACTCGGCCAGGACGCATGACCTCCCCGAACACGCCGAAGTTCGCCGCGCCTCGGTAGTCAACGAGGGCTCGCAGCGTGTCGAGATCGCGGACGCCGGAGTCGGGGTCCTGGGTGGTTATTGCGCATCGCGGCACCGGTCCGGAGACACCAAGGACCGCCTCCCCAATGGTGACCGCGCGGCCGATCCACTCGTCCTCCTCGTGTGCGAGCTGCCCGTCGAGCTCGATCAGCATTCTGAACCGGCGTCCATCTATGGACGGAACGTTCAGCTGCTGAGCCAGGCGGGCGAGCGACCCGGCGGTGACCATCGTCGCCGGATGGGCCATCCTCGTGCCACCTATCTCATCGGTTCGAACGAGGCGCACATTCCGGCCCACGAATCGAGTGAGGGCGCTCGACCAGGGCCCCAGCACCACGTGGCTGCGCGTGTTGCGCTCGTACACGTGGGCTACGATCGGTGCGCCGAGCTCGACCTCCTCATCCACAACGGACCCGTCGGCGAATTCTAGGCGGAGGCGAGTCGCCTCGGCGTCGGTGGTCGCCTTGACAGTAGCGAGGCAGCCAACGATCAGGCGATCTACCAATCGGTCCGCGTCGTCGATGAGCCGGAAGCGCCTGTCCTCGGACACTCCGCGCTCTGTGAGGTCGATCTCGACCGGATGGACCAGGGCGAGACTCCGGACAGGCGCACTCGAGAATCGCGTGACGCGCATCACAAAGTCTCCTGGGCGGCCGGCCGGATGATCGTCATTCCGGGCGCGACGGTGGGCCGATCCATCGCCATGAGTGCGGCCGGCGCGTCGTGCAGCGAGACTGTCCGATCGACGAGGCGGGCTGGGTCCAGAGTCCCGGCTGCGATCTCGGCGAGCATGGTCCTGTAATCGTGGGCGGCCATCCCATGGCTGCCGCGGATCTCCAGCTCGTGCGCCACGACCAGATCCATCGGAACCGCAGGCGCGGAATCGCCGGCGAGCATGAGCCCGACCTGGATGTGACGGCCGCGCTTCCGCAGCGAGCGAATGGAATTCACGCACGTGGGAACGCTGCCGAACGCGTCAATCGAAACGTGGGCTCCCCCAAGCGTCAGTTCATGAACCTCGGCCACCACATCCTGGCTCACGCCCCGGAGTGCGACTTCCGCGCCCAGTTCGAGAGCCGCCCGGCAGGCCGCCTCCGACGGATCGATGGCGATGACCCTGGCACCCTTCGCGACGGCGATCATGACGGCGGAAAGCCCGACGCCGCCGCAGCCGTGGACAGCCAGCCAATCGCCGGCGGCTAGGCGACCCTGAAACACGATCGCGCGATACGCTGTGGCAAAGCGGCAGCCAAGACTCGCGGCCTCCACGGACCCTAGACCATCCGGCAGCAGGATGAGGTTGATCTCGGCGTGCGGCACCATCACGAGTTCGGCGAAGGATCCCCAGTACGTGAACCCGGGCTGCTCTTGCGCGTCGCAGACTTGGTGATCGCCAACCACGCACTGCGGACAGACGCCGCAGGCGCAGACGAACGGCGCCGTTACTCTGTCGCCTATGCGCCAGCCTCGGACCTCGGTGCCGATCGCAGAGATCGTCCCGGCGAATTCGTGTCCGGGGACATGCGGCACCGTGATGCTGGGGTCGTGTCCCATCCATCCGTGCCAATCTGACCGGCAGAGCCCCGTCGCCTCGACGCGAATGACCACGCCGTCGTCAGGGCAGATGGGGTCGGGGACATCGAGGATCTGCGGGGCCGCGCCGAAGGCGGCATAGACGAGCGCACGCATGTCAGACCTCCTCAGATATCACGAGCACGAGGACCTCATCCCGCGGCCGTATGGGACCAGCGGTCTTTGCCGACAAGCTCGCACGACAGTGCCGATGGGACATTCAGGTCGCTACGGTCGGTTTGACTCCTCTCACGCCGACTAATCGAACAGCTGGCGAAACGGCATCAGCGTTGGTTTAGCACCGCGCTCGTCGGCCGCCAGCCTGTCCCGGGACACGCCGTCGAATCTTTCAGAAGGGCCGATAAACCGGTTAGCGAATTAGGCTCTGTAATGCGAATTAGACGCTGTGACCTGGAGAGCCTAATTGGAGCTGAATCTGACGTCCCACATTGCATCGCGGACCTTCCGCTCCTGTCGACGCATGCGCGATGTGCACATGACGAATGACTTCTTCCTCGCGTCCCGTCCTCACGAAGAGACGTTCAATTCTGATTGTGCGCGGAACACCGTGCGTAGGTGTCTGCCAGCTGCTGTCGTCACTCATATCTCGTGCCACCTCTGGAATTGGCCCCATGGGTTCGTACACGACAACACATTGAATGAGCGCGGGATTCTACCGCGGTTCAGCCGTCCAATGTCGGGAGAGACTAGGAGACTGTCCAGTCTTGGCGTCGCCGCGAAATCGCACCTCCCTCATGCGCCTACGACGCGGCGACTAGCGCTATGCCCGTGAACACGGCGGCCGTCCCGAGCCATTGGTTGGGGCGCAAACGCTCACGAAAGATGACCAAGCCGAATGTCATGGTGACAATCGGTCCGATTGACCCGGCGATACCGGCGAGCCAAGCGGTCGTTGCCGCAAGCCCGATCGCCCAGACTGCGAAGCCCAGAACATCGAGCGAACCCATTGCGAGGATGAGGGCAGCGGCATGTCGGTTCAGCCGCAAGGGCTGCCGACGCTTCGCCGACGGGAATGCGATGAGCCGGACTGTGCCTGCGAACAAGAGAAAGACCGTGGCTGCAAGCCGAGCGATCAACAGCGTCGGCAGCCAACCCAGTTCACGGATGGGCGTGGCCAGACCGACCATGACGATCGCCCAAATAACGAGACCAAGCACAGCGAACGGGACGCCACGCCCGACCGGGCGACTTCTCCGCCAGCTCCGTTCAAGGACGACCCCGGCCAGGGCCACGCCCATCGCCGAAACAGCCACTCCACATGCCTGAGCCAGACGTAGCGATTCTCCGAGGAATAGGCCGGCAAACACGACGCTGAGGCCACCGTATGACGAGATGATGGGGCTCACGACGGATACTGGCCCGAGCCGTAGAGCTTGAAAGATCACGAGGTAACCGGCCCCGGCGATTAGCCCGACGATCGCGGCTTGCGCGACGAGACTTGGGTCAGTCGGGATAGACGTCCCTGTGAGCAGGCACAGGGCTATAAGGGGAACGAGAGCAGTCAGCTGTATGCCGGCCGCGGTGATCAGGATGCCGATGCGTCGCCCTGCAAAGGTTGCACATGAGTCAACGACGCCCCAGCTCATACCACCGATGAGCCCGCATGCGATGCCAAACAACATGTTCATGGAACCACCCCCACGGCGGGCGTGGGCGCTAATGGACATCGAAGCGGCGGGCGCCGTGCGCTACACTCCTGCCGTCCGCATCGGCTGGTGCGCATGCGGCACGAAGGTCTAGTGGTGGAGCGGCTGGCCTCAGCATCGAGACTGGTCCGCCCTTGGCGGCTCGGCCGATGCCCTAGCATCCCGCGGAAGCCGACCGAACCGAGGCGGCGTCTTTGGTGTCTTCAGTTGCGTCCAGCCCAGTGGCTTGCGGCGGGCGAAGGTCCAGCCCGAACGATGTCCCCGACCTGCCCTCGACGATCGAGGCCGCGTTCTCCAGTGCCCCAATGGCGGCGAATCGGCCCCCACCCTTAACGAACTCGGCGCAGGCTCGGATCTTGGGCGCCATTGAGCCGGAAGGCCACGCCCCCCTGGCCAGCCCGGCGAACGCCTCCTCCACTGACAGGTGCAGGATCGGTTCCTGGCGCGGCGTCCCCCACCGCCGGTACACAGCGTCGACGTCGCTGAGAAGCACGAGACCGTCGGCCTGGACCGAGCGAGCCAGCACCACGGCCGCCAGGTCCTTGTCGATCACGGCCTCGCGACCCTCCAGCCGCCCATCGAGCAGCTCCGCCACCGGCACTCCCCCACCACCGGAGGCCACGACGAGGACACCCGAGTTCACAAGCGATCGAATCGCCTCCGCCTCGACGATCCGGACGGGCGCCGGCGAGGGAACGACGCGCCGCCAGCTCGGGCCATCGGGGGCGACAGTCCAGCCCCGAGTTCGAGCGAACTCCCTGGCGGTCTGCTCATCGTAGATCGGCCCGACTGGCTTGGTGGGATTGCCGAAGGCAGGATCGTCGCCGCTGACGACGGTCCTGGTCATAATCACGGCGATCTCCCGCCTGTGGCCTCGTTCCGCGAAAGCGTCGTTGAGGGCGTTGGCGATCAGGTAGCCGATCTGACCCTGGGTCTCGGCCCCGAGCACGTCCAGCGGCGTCGCCGGTATTACCGACGCCGCCATCTCCGAACCGATCGCCAGGAAGCCCACCTGGGGGCCGTTGCCGTGGGTTATGACGATCTCGACGTGGCTCTCTTCGACCAGGGCGACCAGGCCGCGCGCAGCTGCCACAAGGTTGTGGCGCTGGATATCCGTCGAGCCGGGCTCGCCCCGTCGGATGAGCGCGTTTCCGCCTAAGGCGATGGCCAAGCGCGTCATTGTCCGGATCTCCCAACGCTCCCGGATCGGCAGGTAGAGCGATCGGTCGTCAATGCCCTGGTCGGCGACAAGATGCCTGCGACAGTTCGCTGGTCGCACGGGAGGCCGCGGGCAGATCTCCTGGCGAGGGTGGCGCGCTCGACGATGGACTGATGGACCGCGCCCAGGGCCAGCGCGTCGAGGCCGACCATCCGCTCGCGAGGCCAGCCCCGCGCGCTTGCGCCCACCCGCGTCGCCAGTCGCGTTCGTACGCCAACCTCAATTCGGGGAGTCGGCGAAACCCATCTGACCTTCTCAAAGACTACGTTTAGGTCATTCCCGAGGCAAGAAGACATGAAGCGTTCCTCCTCGAGCTGACAGAGTGCCCACGTCGCGCCATCCGGCTGAGTTGTAGAGGCGAATCGCGTCGCGACCCGTCTCACGCACAACTAACGCCGGGAACAATCTGCGGGCGGCGGCCTCACGCGTCGCGGCGTCGAACAGCCCCCGACCGAGTCCCTGATGGCGAGCGGATGGGTCGACAAACAACCGCCCGATCTCGACGACACGTTCGGACGGCATATCTGGGTCGGCGGAGGCCAAGAATCGGACCAGGTGGTCGCCCGGCGTGGCCAGAAGGACGTGGCCCACGACAATGTCATAGACGAACGCCACCCAGCGAGCCAAGCACGTCCTCTCGCTTAGCCACGCCGAATACGCCGCCGGGTCGTCGGCAACGCGAGGCGGAGGATAGAAGCGGTCGGCCGCTCTCAGGCGAGCGAGCACACAGGCCAACGCCGCGATGCGTGTCCCTTCGTCGTCACGCTCTAGTGAGACGCGGGCTCGCCCCCGGTCACGATCCTCCGTATCTCGGCCCGGGATCACATTTCGCCGCGCCGCAAAAGATCCGATGTTCATCCTGCACTCTTGCCATCGCCCGTTCCCACTGCAGCAGTTCGACCGCGCCGACTGGGGAGAAGGAATTCGTGGATCGTCACGGTTACGCCCTGGCTCGGCACATCTGAAACCAGCGGCCGCGGACCGTAGCTGAACGGGTACCGCGCCCCAGGTTCTAGAGCCCCCTCAGCACTTCGGATGCCGCAGTTGCCAGCCCATGCTTGACTACGAAGTCATCGAGGACGTCGTGGAGGTTCGGCCTACCGATAGGCTGAAGGTCGTAATAGACGCGAGTATTCGGCTTCTTGATGTCGATCATTCGGGCCAAGTCGATCGGCGTCCCGACCACCACTGCGTCGCAGTCGACCGCGTTGACGGTGGCTTCCATGTCGCCGAGCATCGCTTCGCCGTATCCTTCGGCTGGCAACAGGTTGGTGATGTTCGGGTACAGTTTGAACATGTCAACCAGGCTTCCCTGAAGGAACGGCCTGGGATCGACCAACTCGCTTGCGCCGAACTTCCCTGCGGCGACAACAGCTGCTCCCGTCCACCACATCTCGCCGTGCGTGACCGTCGGGCCATCTTCGATGGCAAGAACGCGCTTGCCCTTGATGATGGACGGGTCATCAACAGTGATCGGTGATGCCGCGTCGATGACAGTAGCGCCAGGGGCCACCGCTTCTATGTTGCGCCTCAGGAGTGCAATATCCTGCGGGCTTGCGCTGTCGATCTTGTTGATCACGACAACATCCGCAACCCGGAGAGTCACCGCACCTGGCCAGTAGGTCAACTCGTTACCGGCGCGAAGCGGATCGGCGACTGTCACCATCAGGTCTGGGACATAGAACGAGAGATCGTTGTTCCCGCCATCCCAAAGGATAACGTCGCAGCCCTTCGGATCACGCTCGGCCTCGCGCAGAATCGCCTCGTAATCGACTCCACAGTAGATGACGTTGCCTCGGGTGACGTGCGGCTCGAACTCCTCCATCTCCTCGACGGTGCAGTGATGCCTCTCTAGATCGTCAATCTCGGCGAAGCGCATGACTTTCTGCGCATTGAGGTCGCCGTACGGCATCGGGTGCCTCACCGCCACGACTCTGAGCCCGCGACCCATCAAATCGTCAATGATCGCGCGTGACGTCTGGCTCTTGCCTGCACCTGTCCGAACAGCGCCGACGGCAATGACCGGCTTCGTGCTCTTGATCTGCGTGTCGCGGGGCCCCAGAAGAACGTAGTTGGCGCCGGCCGCATTTACGATTGCGCCGATGGTCAGAACCTGCTGGAATGGAACGTCGCTGTATGAGAAGACACAATCGTCTGCGTCAAATTCCTCGATGAGTCTGGGCAGCTGAGTCTCGGGGAAGACAGGAATCCCGTCGGGGTACAGGGAGCCAGCAAGCTCTGCGGGATAGCGACGCTTGTCGATCCCCGGGATCTGAGTACCGGCGGTGAAGGCTACGACGTTGTATGCGGTGTTGTCCCGATAGTACATGTTGAAGTTGTGGAAGTCGCGTCCGCCCGCACCGATGATGATTACGTTCTTGTGAGTCTTGGCAACCATTTTTACTGGTCCTCCATGCGCGAATCGCTCGGCCCGTATCGTCTAGCTTGACGACATTTGGGCGTCCGCCTCACCTCCTCACCGCCCTGAATGTGGCGATGGCGAGGCGGCGACGTCAGTTCCCGATTGTCGCCACCATCACTGCCTTAATCGTGTGCATCCGGTTCTCGGCCTCGTCCCACACCAGCGATGCACTCGATTCAAAGACCTCTTCCGTCACCTCCATTTCTGGCAGGCCGTACGTCTCGAAGACTTCCTCGCCGATCCGAGTCTCTCGGTTGTGGAATGACGGAAGGCAGTGGAGGAACTTCGTGTTCGGGTTACCAGTCTTCTTCAGAACGCTACTATTCACCTGATAGGCCCGCAACAGGCCGATACGCTCACCCCAAGCCGATGCCTCTTCTCCCATCGACACCCATACGTCTGTCGCAATGAAGTCACAGTCTTGCACGCCTTCGTTGATGTCACTCGTAAGGGTGATTCGTGCTCCAGTAACGCTGGCGATCTTCTTGGCCTGCGCGACGAGCGCTTCTTGCGGAAAGAGCGTCTGCGGGGCAACGACGCGAAAGTCGAGGCCAAGCTTGGCTGAGCCGATCAAGTAGGAATTGCCCATGTTGTAGCGGGCATCGCCTAGGTACGCGAACCGTGTTTGATCGAGAGGCTTGTCGCTGTGCTCGACCATGGTCATGACGTCTGCAAGCAGCTGGGTGGGATGGAACTCGTTAGTGAGCCCGTTCCAGACGGGGACACCCGCGTACCTCGCGAGCTCCTCAACGATGTCCTGCCCATAGCCCCGATACTCGATGCCGTCGTACATCCTTCCGAGGACGCGGGCGGTGTCCTTTATCGTCTCCTTCTTCCCCATCTGAGTGCCAGTCGGACCGAGATACGTTACGTGCGCGCCCTGCTGAAATGCTGCAGTCTCGAAGGCGCATCGAGTGCGCGTCGAGTCCTTCTCGAAGATCAGGGCAATGTTCTTGCCATTCAGATGGCGTACCTCAGTGCCCGCACGGTGATTCGCCTTGAGCGAGATCGCCAGGTCGAGTAGGAACCTGAGCTCTTGCCCGCTGAAGTCGAGCTCCTTGAGGAAGCTCCTGTTGTGCAGATTCTCGGTCATTCTCACTTGTGGCCCTCAGGTGGGCTCCCCGCCTGCTGTCGCATTTGTTAAGCTCCTATCCATTTCAAATGAATTTCGTCTGGACACTCCCGAGGCTTGAGAAGGCCCCGACATATGAAGGGCCCGCCGTGATCGGCAGGATCGGCGTGAGCGTTCCGGTCATTACCACCATGCCGGCAGACAGGCACCGTCCGCGCTCCGCGAGTTTGGCGCTCAGCCAGGCGACGGCGTTTGCGGGATGCCCCAACGCCATCGCGCCCAGGCCCTCTGCGATTGCTCCTCCGTCCTTCGATAGGACGACGCGTTCGTTTAGGAGATCGACGTCTTGTACGGGCATCCAGGCGCCAGACACGACGATCCGGGACGAGAAGCCGTTATCCGCGAAGAAGTCGGGGTAGGGGCACTTCCAGTCGAGGATCCTGGCATCGCAGATCTCGAACGATGCGCATACCGAATCCGTCGCCTCAAGCACGTCGTCCACGGTCAAACCTGGACCCTGCAGATCCCTGTCCAGGCGAAAGCAGATCTCCGTCTCGATCTTCGGTGCGATGAACTGGTCCATCGCGACGGCACTCCCATTCTGCAAGACCATCCCGTCGAACAGGTATCCATAGGTCGAGTCGGGAAGGCCCATCTTGTCGCGGACAGGTATGTTGGTGAAGCCCACCTTGTAGCCGGCCAATCTCTCGCCGCGGGACATTCGGCGCAAGAGGTTGCCTTCGCATACTCGATGCGCAAGCTCGAGGGTCAAGCCGCCGGCCACCATATTCGAAACTGGTCCGACAGGGATACGCGTCCTCTCTGCTTCTACTAGCACGTCCATTACATGAAGAACGGTTTCGTCAACGCTACTGATCACGTCGATCTCCAATCCCGCCCCGAAGCGGCGTGGTGGCTCTCATATACCCGTGAGGGCGATGCGACCGTGTTGGCGCGCCTCAACTGTCGCCCACCGATCTGAGCGTCTCTCGGAGTCGTGCCACTCGCTCCGGGCGTTCACTGACGAACCGCTCGAGCGCCTCGAGGATGTGCCCGGTATCGAGATGAGCCTCTTCCATCACCTCGTCTAAGGTGCCCCCGGTCCGCCAGCGATCGTCCCAATCGGAGCTGAGTGAGTACTCGCGCACCAACGGACCCTCCGCCCAGTCGCGCATGAGCTTGAAGGCACCGTTGGTTATGACCATTGCGTCGATGCGGTCCTCGGCTGCGATCGTCGCGGTCCGATAGGCGTAGTCCTGACGGGCGAAGAGCTCGGTGCTGATGGCGGCAACGATCTTGACGTTGAGCCCGCGCCGGTCGAGCTCGGGCAGGAGTTTGACCAGATTGGAGGTGCTGACCGTGCCTCTGACGAAGACCGTCCCGGATTTGGCCTGGCCCTTGCGGTAGGGCCGGATCACATATGCACCGCGGGCAGCAGCGAAGTGGCTGGGCATCCCCAACGCGGCCCGGTCGGGGATATCGATCGGTGGTCTGGTCAGGTGGACGGCGATGATCGGCACGTCGGTCCCGCAGGCAGCGGCGAGGACCACCGGCACTTCGTTGTACTCCCATGGATGGAGATCTATGACGTGGCCATCGGGGAAGAGCTGCATAACCCCGGGCTCGAAGATGCCGAAGTGCGTTCGGCTGTCCTCGGCGGTCTCCGGTCCCGAATGGCCGGCCACGTAGAGGACCTTGCCCAATCTCAGGTCGCAGTCTTGGGCCATCTGAGAGAAGAGGCGCAATGGACCGTACTTCAGGTAACTAAAGGCGCCGTAGGTAGAGCAGGCGCCCCAGAAGCCATCGAAGTCGGTGAAGGGGTTAGGCGCGAAGTTGACGCTGGCAAGTCCGGCCATCAAGCCGGCGTTGGTGAATTCGGTGATCTCCGTCGGCAGGAGTGCGCCAGTCGGATTGGTGTCGCGCTCGTAGGCGCCAAAGCCAGAAAGATCCCCATAGGGCTTGGCGAAACCCGCGAGATTGGTCGACTCGGCCAGGTCAGCCGAGGCCGCCAGGAAGAGAGGTCGACCATAATCTCTCTTGGAGACGGCGTTGACGTAAGCGGCCCACGCCCCAAGACCGGCCCGATTGGGCTGACGCTCTCCAGGCGCTTTCCACATCGAGCTTGGATAGCGCTCGAAGTCGAAGAGAGTCCGATCGCAGTTGAGACTGGATGGCGTGACCGAACGAGCAGATGGGCCAGTCGGCTGCGCCGGCGCGTCCAACGTCCCGCCAACCGATGCTCCGAGTCCTGGCCGGAGGCCATCGATATGCGCGGGCACGCTCGCCGCGATCGTCAACAGACGCTCTGTAAGCCACTCGACCAAACGATCGTCGCGGCGCAGGACGCTCATCACCGTCGCCAGGTTGGCCCGAGTCTCGGCGGCCAACGCGCCCTGATCGACGGGGGCAGGTCTATCGACGCCCTGATAGCTGACGCCGTAACGGGTCATGAACTCGCGCCGAGCTGCCCAGAACTCCGGCGCATGCTGCTTATGGGGAGTGCCATGGCTCGCTGCGTCGTACTTGCCATAGCCTCGGCCCTTGCGCGTGGCGAACCAGGCCACACTCGGGACGTTGTCCGGGTTGGCTCCCCGGGCGGCCTCGAGCACGCTCTGGGTAACCGGGCCCCACTCCATTCCGTCCTTGGTCCCGCAGACGCGCCAGCCGTATGGAGCAAACCAATCAACTGGGGTACCCGCGACGACAGACGAGTGGGCTCGATCGTCGATGCCGAAGTCGTTCCAATCGACCAGAAACACCAGGTTGGACAGGCCCAACCCCCAGGCAGCAGCCTTGGTCTCATGTGCGGCCCCGGGGGTCAGGCCCCCCTCACCTTCGACCACGAAGACCTTGACTTCGCCGGCTCCGGCGGCTCGGAGCGCCAGCGCCTCACCTGCGGCGAAGGGCAAGCCGTGGCCTGAGGGTCCGGTGTTGGCCTTGAAGAAGAGCGTCTTGCCGGCCATCTCGGCGTGGCCGGGCAGGCCACCACGATGGCGCAAGGTGAGCAGGTCTTCCCAGGTCAGAACGAACCGATCCATCTGCGGATCGCGGAGACACGGATCGCCGGTTCGCTCAGCTCGGGCGAGCAAAGCTTCGTTGAAGACAGCCAGCGTCGCGTATACGAGGGGCACGGTATGGCCGGCCGAGAGGATGAAACGATCACCGAAGCGCAGCCAGGGCCGGCGGATGTCCCAACGCATTGCACCTGAGAGCAGGAGCGCGATGAGCATGTGGGCCTTCGAGCGCGACCCACCGGGATGACCGCTCTGGCGATAGTCGAGGGTCAGATCCAGAGATTCGTCGATGAGGTCCTTGACGATTTCGTAGTGCTCGAAATCTGCGGACGCGACACGGTACAACTCATCGGCAGATGGCTGCTCAAGTAGCTCCACTGCATGCTCCTTTCCTGCACCGTGTTCTCCGACGGTCGTCATATCGCCGATCACACAAGCACCTTCGCGGCCATGCCCAGGCACATCCACACGGCCGCGCGCCCTACCCATTCAGGTTCCAGCCGTATTCGGTGACCCACCCCAGCGTGTCTGCCGTAGCTCGGCTCGGCCGATATTCCAGCCCCACCCTGCCCTGATACCCGAGTCGGTCGAGCTCATCAAGCACGAACCGGTAGTTGATCTCGCCGGTCCCCGGCTCATGGCGGTCTGGGGAATCGGCGATTTGGACGTGCCCGATGCGATCCATGAGCCGGCGGAGACGCGCCACGACATCGCCGTGGGTCCTCTGCACGTGGTAGACATCAAATTGGATGCGCAGGTTGGCTGACCCGACGTCGGTCAGGAGCTTCTCCGCGACATCAAGCGAGTCGATGAAGAAGCCAGGGGTCTCGTAAGGATTAAGCTGTTCGATAAGGA
>Ga0209014_10001427_pt1 | contig 14137 bp, 11 predicted proteins | sample BarGraNGADG00212_FD_184491 | JGI IMG/M metagenome (GOLD analysis project Ga0209014, IMG submission 184491) | Arctic peat soil microbial communities from Barrow, Alaska - Barrow Graham LP Ref core NGADG0002-212 (SPAdes) (version 2) | ecosystem: Environmental > Terrestrial > Soil > Wetlands >...
CAGTCCATCATCATCTCGGCATAGGACCAGATGCGGCTGCCGTGCAGGAAACCAACTCCCAACAGCATATCCGACATGACAATGCTTGCCATGAACGTGGACAGGCTGTTCTCAATGCCGGCTTGCCAATTGGGTTCCTTGGCTCCCGTGGCAAACGACCCCATCGAGAGCGGGATATTATAATAATCGGAGAGCACATTCGTGGCTGCACCGTAAAGGAAATCCTCCGGTCCGCCGCCTGTATAACCGCCCGTGCGCAGATCGGAGGCGGTCTGTGCAGCGGCATAGAAGACCGGTGCTCCCGGGAATGCCAATTGCAACAACGCCGTCCCAGAAATCACCTCGGCGTTACCCACTGCCAGGTTGCCTGCCAGCGTGGCCGGACCGGTAGTCAGGTTGGCCGCCATGGTCATGAACCCGGTGGGAAGACCATATTCGGCTGCCACCAGGGCGGCATCCATACTGCCGCCGTCATGACCCAACGGAGGTGCGGAGCACTGCATCAGCGAAAGAACCGGCCTTTTCCGCAATTGTTCCTTCCCGCCGGCGATCAGCGCCGCCATTTCAACGGCCGCACGCGCCTCGCGTTCGTTGTAAACTGATTCGGTCTGGACGTGCTTGGTGGAGTTTTCCCAAATGGCCTTGATCTCGTGCAGGCCGCGCGTCTCGGGAGGCATATCCTGCGCCGAGACCGGCACCCAGTGGAAACCCACCTGCTCGGTGGCATCCGCAATGCGGGCAATGTCGCGCACATCCTGCAGGCGGGATACGCGGCGCTCGCCGGTCTGGATGTCGATCACTTCCACACCGCAGCCGTCCGTGCCCACAAAGACGTGGTTGCCGTCCAGCGGCAAGTCCTGCTGCGGGTCACGCGCTGCCAGCGAATAGGCTGGTGGGCAGGTCTGCAGGGCTTTCTCGATCAGCTCGCCACTGGCGCGCACAACCATTCTGGCGTGGTCCACTTCGGCGCCATGGGCAGCCCAGATTTCCAGTGCTCTTTGGGAGGGGAAACGCACCCCCACTTTTTCGATGATCCACAACGTGGCGTCATGGATTTTTTTGACTTCCTGCGGCGTCAATATTTCCAACCGCAGTTTCGGGTTGGTGATGGACTGGATCGTTTTCGACATGGCAGGCTCCCTGCGCTCAGGCGGCGCCCATCAGTCGTTTTGCCAGCCCAACCGCACCGATGGCGTCCTCGGAGTACCCGTCCGCCTCGATCTTCTGCACCCAATCGCGCGTCACCGGGGCACCCCCCACCATCACCTTGACCTTCTTGCGCAGGCCCAGTTTATCCAGCTCGTCGATCACTTCCTTTTGCTTGACCATGGTGGTGGTCAGTAACGCGCTCAAGCCCACCAAGTCGGCCCCCACTTCCTGCACCTTGGCAATGATCCTGGCAGCCGGCACGTCCACCCCCAGGTCATAGACCTGGAAGCCCGAAGCCGAGAGCATCGTCCCCACCAGGGACTTGCCGATCTCGTGAATATCGCCTTCCACCGTTGCCAGGACGACCTTCCCCAGCATGGTGCGCTGCACCCCCCGTTTCTGCATTTCCGGTTCCAGGGTGGCAACGGCAGCCTTCATGGCTTCTCCTGCCATCACCAGTTCGGGCAGGAAGGCCTGCCCGCAGGCAAAACTCTCCCCCACGGTGTTGACCCCTTTGACAAACCCCTGGGTGATGGCTTCGAGCGGGTCGACGCCGGCTGCGATCGCCTGGCGGGCCAGGGCAGCCGCCGCATCGGAATCCCCGTCCAGCACGCTCTGCGCCATTTTCTGGTATAGATCTTCGTTCATGGGATGCTCCTTATGCAAGGTGGGATGATATTTATGGCTTTATTTGGGACAAGCTAATTATATAATGACATTCGATAATTGACTTGGATTCTTACGATACCCGACCTACGAAAAAGACCATCCAATAAAAGATGGTCTTTCTCTTGTTAGTTCTGCTCAAAGATCCAGCGATCTGTTTCACGTTTCCAGTTTATTAATTCGGACGGTGTAAACCAAAGGGCAACTTCCTTTTCACTGTTTTCGACGGTATCAGAAGCGTGCGTCAGATTGCGACCTATTTCCAGGGCGAAATCATGTCGTACGGAGCCGGGAGCAGCCTCAGTGGGTCGGGTGGCACCCATCGTCTGCCGGATGGCAGCTACCGCGTTCGGTCCCCCCCAGACCATCGCCATCACCGGCGCAGAGGTGATATATTTAATCAAGGTATCGTAAAATGGTTTGCCTTTGTGAATGGCATAGTGAGTCTCGGCGAGTTCCTGGCTGACATTCAAGAATTTTGCGGCGACCATCATCAACCCGCGACGTTCCAATCGTTTGATGACTTCACCAATCAGCCCGCGCTGGACTCCGTCTGGTTTGACGAGCACGAGGGATCTTTCCATGATTTTTCTCCGTTTCAAAAAATGATCTCGAGAAATTTAATCTCGAGATCTGATTTTACCATGCCGGGTTGCCGGAACTTGTCCAACCGCCTGCACATTTTCCATTGAATAAGTAATTTCCTTGGAAACAGTGCAGGTGGTGATCAGCGTAACAACTCTTCAGCTTTTGTATAAGCGTCTAGGGCGTCCTGCAGCCGGTTGGCTCGCATGGAAGCATCACCCAGCGTCTGCCAGATACTGATATCCACCGGGAACCGGTATATCGCTTCCCGCAGGTCGTGGATAACTTCATCCAACAACCGATTTTTCTTGATAAGCTTTGCATATGCCTGCATGGATTCCTTAATATATTTTGCATCCAGCGCGGTTTGCGCAGCAGAAAGGAATTCAGCATCCTTGTCTTCGGTGGGGACACGCGAGAGCATCCCCGTTCCACCGAGAATCTGACGTTGAAGCGGAGTATCAACAGGATATGCGGGCGGTTTGGGAGTCGACTCAACGGGTGGAGTTTCAGCCGGCTTTTCTTCCGCAGATATCCATTCGCCAGGATTGGTTGGCGCTGGGGGTTCTGCTACCGGATTGGCTTCATCAACCCAGCCAGGCATTTCCTGCTCGAGGGTTTTGTCTGATGCAGGAAGGGATTCAGCTCTCAATTCGGTGGGTTTTACTGCCTGGCTTAGCCATTCCGGTAATCCCTCTTCCGCTTTGGGAGCAATTTCCGCCGGAATTGGTTTTTCTGGCGCTATTTCAGGTGCGGAGGGTTGCTCAGGTTGTTTCAACCAATCGGGGAGATCATCTTTGAGCAATTCCTTGGGTGGAACGGTCTGGGAGGCAGAGCGGGCTTTTCCCAGGGCGGCTTCAACGTCATGCTTGTTCAACCAGGAGGTAATGGTGATATCTTCTTCCTGTGGTAATGATTGAACTTCAGGAACCGGGGCTTTATCAGGAACCACGGTTTCCTGGGATGGTGTTTGCAACCATCGTGGTTGAGCTTCACCGGTTTCATTGGGAATGGCTGACAATTCTTCGGCTGTAGGTTGTTGCCCGATTGTGGTCGATTCATCCAGCCAGGCATCGGTATCCACATCCGGCGGGAAAGACTGGTATGCGCCTTCAATCGGTTTTTCGGAGGGGATTTCTTCTGATGGAGCAGTCGTTTCGGGCTTTATCTCTTCCACAGGGATATATTGCCTGGCATCCGATCCTTCCAGCCATGCCTTGGTATCATCCTCCAACGCAAATGGCTCGGGAGACATTTCGACAGGTTTTTCCGGAGGTATTTCTTCGGATGGAGCGATTGTTTCCGGCTGCAATTCTTCCACCTGGGAGAAATGTCCGGAACCAAACTGGTCCTTCCATGATTCCATATCTTCCTGTAAAGAAAACTGCTGGGGAGAGCCCTCAGCGGGTTTTTCAGCTGGTATTTCTTCCGAGGGAGCAGCCTCTGGTGGTTGCATTTTCTCTGCAGGGACATCCTGCGCAGCCATCAAATTTTTCAGCCAGGCATCTGAATCCTCCTCATTAATGAGCGTTTGTGATGAGACTTCTGGCTGTATCTCAGGTTGAACTACTTCAGCGGAAGCAGTTGTTCCTGCAGGGAGTTGGTCAGGAATGAAATTCTCTTCAATCGACGCAACTCCAGTTGGGAAGGCTTCCGGGAGAACAGGGACATTTAATTGCTGTTCAGGCTCCTGGGCTGGTTCAACCGGATTTATTTCTTCTGTCGGTGGAGTTTCAATTCCAAGATCCTGCACAGATGGAGGAAATGGTTCCAATGGGAGGGTTTTACCCGCTTCAGGAGCAGGTTCAGAAGGGGCAGGAGATTCTGCCGGTCCTTGGGGAGTTCGGAGCCACTCTGGCATTTCATCTGCGCGTTCACCAGGTTTGGTTAAAAGTTCTTCTTCTTTTGCCCCTTGTTTTGCTGCCAGGCTTTCGAGCCAGCCCATGGCATCGTCCTCTATATAAAGGGGCTTGGCCTCGCCTGTAGGTTGGAAAGGTGTATCCTCCCCCCAGGTGGGTTCAGGACTCTTCGGATTGACAGGCTCCTGTCCTTCTGCTTGGTCCGGAGTAAGCTGGGTTGGCGCGAGATCTTCTTCAGCTATTGGTAATTCCGGTTTTTCCTCGGGAATAGCCGCCGGAGTCACCGCAGGAGCGCTGGCATCCATTTCTTTTAGCCAATCCGGAAATACATGCGTATCGATGGGATCTGACGGGTGTGGAGGGGTTTCAAGGACTGGTTCTGCCGCTGCAACCGTCCCCAGCCCTTTGAGCCATTCAGGAACATCACTTTCACCTGTTGATGAGGGAGGCGCTGGAACCTGTTCGGGAACAGCGCTTTCTTCAGGCATCCCCTGGGGTGCCATGGACTTAAGCCATTCGGGTATATCTGCCTTTTCCAATGGTTCTGCAGGTTTTTCCGGTTCCAATTCCACAGGTTTTTCGGAAACAATTCCGGAAGATTCTATCCACCCAGCGGTTCGCATCCAATCCGGCACGGATTTTTCATCGCCTGCAGGTGCTTGCTCCACGGGAGGCAAAACCGGCTTAGGAATCTCCGCTTTTTCTTCAAGCTGTACAGGAGGTTGTTCTGCTTGTTTTTCCACTGGTTTTTCCACGGGCTTATCAGATGTTTTTTCCGCAGGTTTCCCGGGTATCAACCAATCGGGAGCAGGTTCACCGTGTTTTTCCTCCACCAGTTTGATCCCCAGGGTGGATGCCCAATTGGGTTGTGGCGAAGCGGAGACTGCCTCCGCCACATATTCAAGGTGCTCCAGGTTCACTGATGCGTCCGGCACTTGATCGGTACTAAAGACAGATCCGGCCACAAATGAAGAATAGGGGTCAAGCATATGCAGCCGCTGCCGGTAAACCTTGGTGTTTTCGGTTTGAGAAGCTTCCGGAAGCACGTCCACCAGGATGCGCAGAGCATCCATGCAATAGTTATATTTCTTGAGCAAATTGGCTGCAACTTCAGCCGCTTCGACTTTTTGCCCTGACCGGAAATATGCTCGCGCAAGCATTACCTGCAGGTCGGGTCGATTGGGGTCTTCCGCAAGCACACCTCGGATCTCTGCGATGGCTTGATGATAGAGTTCTCCCTGGGCGTACATGTTGGCGAGGGCGTCCCGGCTCAGGCGGATCTTGGGCGGTTCAGTCCCGTCCCGCCGCCCATACAGCCGGCGAAGTTCGTTTTGAATGGCTGTATTGGAGGGTTGGTCTTCATAAGCGCGCTCCATATGCCAAATGGCGTCATCGAGTTTGCCCTCATCGTCGCGAATGATGCTCATCCCCACGTGTGCAACAAAATCGTCCGGCACAGCCATCAGGATGCGCTGAAAGATGTCGGCTGCGTCGGTGTATCTTCTGGCTTCGAGGAAACTTTTCCCCAGCAGCCGGTAGGTCTCGACATACATTGGGAAGGTTTTAAGAATGTGCTGGCAATGAGCCACTGCCTCATCGAGTCGTCCACCCTCGATCATGGTTTCAATTTCTCGATTGTATACACGCAGAGATACATTGGACATGGCGCACTCCTGCCTCTATTATGCACTAATCTTTTATATAATGCAATTCCATTTTATTGTACAATCCCGCACCACCTCACTGCGACCTGGTTAGTTATAAAAGAGCGGCAGGGGATGTATCGGCTTTTCACTCCACAAGTAGGCTGACCTGAGGTTATCCTGGGCAGCAGACTGCCTGGCGGCTTCGTTGGCGTAAATTGTGTAAAGAGGTTCGCCCTCATTTACATGATCTCCAACCTTATGATGAATAATGAACCCGACGGTATGATCCACCGGATCTGCTTTCACCGCACGTCCTGCCCCTAATGAGACAGAAGCTTCGCCAATTGTGCGGGCGTTTACACGGGACAAAAACCCGTTCCGGTCAGCATTTACCACCTCGATATATTTAGCCTTTGGGAACTTATCCGGATCATCCACATAAGCCACATCTCCCCCCTGTGCTCGGACAAGGACGCGGAACTTTTCGAAGGCAGCACCAGAGGCGAGCGCCTCTTCCGCCATCCGCCTACCGGACTCGAGATCCGCGGCGCGCTTTCCCAGGACCAGCATATGGGCACAGACGTGCAGGCAGTGCTCGAGAAAATCTGATGGGCCGCGACTATGCAGGGTATTGATTGCCTCGATCACTTCCAGTGAATTACCCACCGCCTCTCCCAGCGGCTGGTTCATGTCTGATAAAAGCGTCACCACCTTCCGCCCCGCCAGCCTGCCAATATCTGTCATCAGAGACGCCAGTATTCGGGCTTCATCGAGGGTTTCCATGAACGCACCCAGGCCAACTTTGACGTCCAGCACGATCGCCTGGGCACCCGCGGCGATTTTTTTACTCATGATTGATGAAGCGATCAGGGGGATGGATTGTACGGTCCCGGTAACATCCCGCAGCGCATATAATTTGCCATCCGCAGGAGCCAGGTCCAATGATTGACCGGTGAGGACGATCCCGTCATTTTTAAGTTGCTTCTTGAATTCTTCGGTCGTCAGATTGACGCGGAAACCGGGGATGGATTCCATTTTGTCGAGCGTGCCGCCGCTGAATCCCAATCCTCGCCCCGACATCTTCCCCACCGGCAAGCCGCAGGCAACCACAACCGGCAGGACGACCAGGGTGGTTTTATCCCCCACTCCGCCAGATGAATGTTTGTCCATGGCAATGTCCACCACACCGGAAAGGTCGAGTATTTCACCCGAATGCGCCATGGCCAGGGTCAGGTCGGTGGTTTCACGTGCGCTCATGCCATTCAGGAGCACCGCCATTGCCCATGCAGAAACCTGGTAGTCCGGAATTTGGGAATGTGTGAAACCGTCCACGAAGAATTTAATTTCTTCGCCGGTCAATTCCATTTTCTGACGCTTTTTTATAATGATGTCAACCGCACGCATCGGTCACTCCTGCTCGACTATGCGTATTGTATCGTATTTATTGGGTGCGTTCAGGTCCCCAAAACATCCCTGACCGTCCTCCAAACCTGGTCGAACATTTCCGCGGTCAGGCGCCCGGTCTGGGTGTTTTGCCGGCTGGGATGGTAAGACCCTACCAGGTATTTCCCCCGCGGAATTTGATAAACGGCATTATGGGCGAAGGTTATGGAAGGATCCCGGATCGATAATATACGTAGGATTCCATCAAAAGCAACCCGTCCCAGGGCAACAAACACTTTTGGACGGATGAGTTCGAATTCACTCTCCAAGTATGGCTTGCAGTTTGCAATTTCCTGGGGTTTGGGTTTGTTGTCGGGTGGTACGCAGCGGCAGATGGGAGCCGTGTATAGGTTCTTGAGAATTAACCCGTCGTCCCGGGAAACCGAATTGAGCTGGGAGGCAAACCCGGCGCGGTAAAGTGCCGGGAAGAGGAAATCACCTGAAGCGTCACCGGTAAATTGCCTGCCCGTCCGGTTGGAACCGTGAGCGCCGGGCGCCAGGCCCACCACAAAGACGGACGCATGTTCATCGCCAAATCCCGGGACGGGTTTACCCCAATATTCCATGTCCCTGTAGGCGCGTCGCTTTACACGGGCCACCCGTTCACGCCATTCCACAAGGCGGGGACAGCGCCGGCAGGTCAAGAGTCCGGTATTCAACTCCAGCAGAGTCACAATCAGATTCTACCTTACAACCGGGGTCCAGTTGGTAAATTATAATTATAAGAAGCTGAATGAACGAATTCCTATGATATTTTGTGAATAAGCGCTAAACTTATACCTATTCAGAGGAGGTGGTCGTGAAACCATTCCGAAAAAATGTTGCCATTGCAATAGACGGGGGAGGCATTCGCGGTGTGATCGTTACGAAAGCGCTCTCGCTGCTTGAATCCAAGCTCGGCAAACCGGTACATGAAATCTTCCGTCTCGCAGCAGGGACATCCACCGGGTCGATCATCGCTGCAGGTGTCGGGTCGGGACTGACCGCCGTCCAAATGCATCAACTTTACATCAGTCTTGGTGAAACCATATTTAAAAAAACCTGGCGGACCTTCTTTTGGCCGCTGACTCGCTTTCGTTTTCCGCATGGACCCCTGGCAAACGCATTGCGTGAACACCTTGGTGACAAGAAAATGGGTGATTTCTGGTCGACGAACCCTCCCACCGATGTGGTCATCACAACCTTCGACTTGCTTACAAATAAAACCTGCTTCGTAAAACCCTACAAGCGGGAATATAAGTATTGGCCGGTTATCCGGGCTGTCCTCGCTTCCAGCTCCATTCCCACTTATTTCCCGGTTGTCGCCGGTCGTTATGTTGATGGCGGGGTCGGCTCTTACGCCAACCCCTGCTACCTGGCAGCCTACGAGGCCTGCTTCTGTTTGAAATGGGATCCTGCGGAAACCACGCTGATCAGCCTCGGAACCGGGCGCGATCCAAAAACAGTCATGCCCGGCCAACCTGAGCGCTTTATGGCTTGGGACTGGCTCACCCCAACCCTGGACGCGTTCCTGGCCTCGGCTGCCGACCAGCAGGTCCACATTGTGGACACGTTTTTCCAGGGAATGGATTTCCGTCGTTTCCAGGTGAACTTGAAAGAGTCTCTCCCCCTGGATGACCCGCGTCAGATCCCCAAGCTGGAAGAATATGGAGAAATAATGGGGAAAATGATCTTGGCCGACCAATATGACGGTTCCTTGGGCGTCACACCTGAAATGCCAGCATCAAGGCGGGTGTTTCCAGTTTAATAAATAAACATTGCATCGCCAAAGGAATAAAAACGATAATGCTCGCGCTTGGCAATTTCATAAGCACTGAGGATTTGTTCGCGCCCCGCAAAGGCGCTTACCAGCATGATGAGAGTGGACTTGGGCAGGTGAAAATTGGTGATCATGGCATCGACAATTTTAAACCTGTAGCCAGGCAGGATATATAAATTAGTCGGCCCGCTGAAAGACAAGATACTATTTTTCCCCATTTTGGCTGCCGTCTCAAGTGTCCTTACGGAAGTGGTTCCCACGGCAACGATCCTACCGCCGGATTGTTGGGCTTGGGCAATTGCATCCACGGTCGCAGTCGGGATTTCACACCACTCCGTGTGGATCTGATGCTGTTCGGGATCATCTTCCGTCACGGGGGCAAAGGTGTCCAGTCCTACATGCAGGGTGACCTCGGCAAAATTAACTCCTTCGGCTTTGAGCTCATCCATTAACCGGGGGGTGAAATGCAAGCCGGCGGTCGGTGCGGCGACTGAGCCGGGGTCGCGGGCGTAAACGGTCTGGTAGCGTTCCGGGTCCTTGAGTGCCTCGTGGATGTATGGTGGAAGCGGGACGTTTCCAATTATGGGGAAATAGGGCTCGATCGGTTCGGCAAAACGGATGCGCCGCCGGGATCCCTCCAGCACGTCCACAATTTCCGCTGAAGGCCCTTTTTCGATACGAATAGTCTTTCCTTCAGTCAGGCCCTTCCCACCCACCAGGCATTCCCATGTAAGGCTGTCGTCTCGACGGATGAGCAGGATTTCGATGATACCCCCGGTTGGTTTACGGGCATAAATCCGGGCCGGGATGACGCGCGTCCGGTTTACGACCAGCAGGTCACCGGGGTGCAGGTATTGCCCGATCTCGCGAAAGAGTCGATGCTCCAGGGATCCGTTGGATCGATTCAAGACCAGCAGCCGCGACGAATCGCGCGGCTCCACAGGAATCTGGGCGATGAATTCGGGCGGGAGGATGTAGTCAAAATCGGATGTTTTCATGAATAAGTTTATTTTTTAAAAATGCCCAGAACTAGATTAATCAGGATGGTGATTATGATGGAAATAAGGATACAGGTTGCCAGTGGGAAATAAAAGTCGCCATTCTTTCCGTGGATGTGAATGTCACCCGGCAAATGACCCAACGGAAGATGGAGGGAAACAGAGAAATAGATCAAGCCTCCCATAACCAGGAAGATAATTCCAAGAGTTATAAAAATACGAGCAAGAGTTGGCATTTCTGAACTCCGCATCAATTCCAAGGAGGAGATGGTTACCTGGCCTAAATGATAGCGTGTTTGGTGACAATGTAAAAAGGGCCGCGGTAATAGTGAGTTGTTTTATTGCTTTCCATATGAAAATATCAAATCAATTTTGGCTGGTTCTCTTCCGAATATTCCACCCCCAGGTGCTCATACGCCGCCTTGGTGGCTATGCGTCCTTGTGGTGTGCGGTCAATGAAACCGAGTTGCAGCAGGTAGGGTTCCACCACATCCATGATGGTTTCGGGTTCTTCACTGATCGCAGCCGCGATGGTATTCAGACCCACCGGACCCCCATTATATTTAAGGATTACGGTTTTTAAAACGCGCCGGTCGAGGTCGTCCAGGCCGAGCGGATCAACCTGTAACAGGTCGAGCGCATCCCGGGCGCCAGCCCGGGTGACCGTCCCATTCGAGCGCACCTGGGCGTAATCACGCACGCGTCGGAGCAGGCGCAGCGCGACACGCGGCGTACCGCGTGCCCGCATAGCGATCTCTTCCACGGCAGCTTCATCGGCATTCACATTCAATTTGCCGATCGCGCGCCTGACGATGGCTTGCATCGCTATGATATCGTAGTAATCCAGGCGATATACTGCTCCGAAACGGGCTCGCAGCGGAGCAGTCATCAACGCCAGCCGGGTGGTGGCACCCACCACGGTAAATCGCGGCAGTTTCAAGCGGATGGACCTTGCTGAGGGGCCCTTGCCGATGATGATATCGAGGGCATAGTCTTCCATCGCTGGGTATAAAATTTCTTCGACTGCCTTGCCGAGGCGGTGAACTTCATCGATAAATAAAACGTCCCCTGCGCGCAGGTTGGTCAGGATGGCAGCCAGGTCTCCGGCGCGTTCGATCGCCGGACCGGAGGTGATCTTGATATTTACCTTCATCTCGTTCGCTACAACGTGCGCCAGGGTGGTCTTCCCCAGCCCCGGAGGTCCGTAGAAAAGGACGTGGTCGAGCGCTTCTCCCCGCTGCAAGGCAGCCGCGATCAGGATGGCAAGGTTTTCTTTTACCTGTTCCTGCCCGATCAGGTCAGAAAGTAACTGCGGTCGCAACGTTGTATCAAGCCGGTCGTCTGGTTTTGGATCAGGGTCAAGCAAACGGACTGGCCGAGGTCGGTCAATCAAGGGTTTCAGTGGGTCGGTCATGAGTCGATTATAACCAGAAAAGGGGTTTCCGGTCGCTTGTGTGAATTGTGATTTTCCAGTATCCTTAGCCCATGGAACCTCGCATCAGCATCATCACTCTGGGAGTATCTGACCTGAAACGATCCATTGATTTTTACCGCGCCGGTCTGGAACTACCGACAAATTATAAAGATGGTGAAGGCATCGCGTTTTTCCAATTGAGCGGTACATGGCTGGCGCTTTATCCTTCAAATGCGCTGGCTGAAGATGCATGTCTCCCGCCTGAGCGAACCGCGTTTGGTGGGTTTACATTAGCCCACAATGTTAAAAGCAAAGAGCTCGTGGACAAGATTATCGACCAGGCGCTTGGCTCAGAGGCCACACTACTCAAACCAGCAGCTGATACCTTCTGGGGTGGATATTCCGGCTATTTTTCCGACCCGGATGGCTACCCATGGGAAGTGGCCTGGAATCCATTTTTTCCGCTGGAGTAAATCATGAATGAATTTCTCGCCTTCCCAAAAGACTTCGTATGGGGCTGCGCAACCTCGTCATACCAGGTAGAAGGCGCCTGGAATGAAGACGGCAAGGGACCGTCGATTTGGGACACTTTTGTTCACACACCCGGTCATATTAAAAATGGCGAGACCGGTGATATAACCGTGGATCACTATCACTTATTCAAAGAAGATGTAGCTCTCATGAAGGAAATCGGCCTGGACGCCTACCGGTTCTCGGTAGCATGGTCGCGCATTCTACCGGAGGGAACCGGAAGGGTCAACCAGACTGGCCTGGATTTCTATGACCGGCTGGTGGATGAGCTGCTGAAGAATAAAATAGAACCTTACCTTTGCCTGTTCCATTGGGACCTGCCGCAGCCACTCCAGGACAAGGGTGGCTGGCCGAACCGCGACACTTCCCACGCTTTTGCCGAATATGCAGGGGTGGTCACTGAGCGGTTGAGCGACCGCGTCAAGATTTGGATGACGCACAACGAACCCTGGGTGGCTGCCATGGCAGGTTACTTTTCAGGAGAACTCGCCCCTGGAATTACCGATGTCCAGGCAGCCTTCAAGTCGCTGCATCACCTCCTCCTATCGCATGGGTTGGCTGCGGAAGCCATCCGCGCCCATGCAAAAGGATCGGTCAAGGTAGGCATCACTCTAAACCTGAACCCAGTCCACCCGGCATCGGAATCCAGGAAAGATCGGGACGCCGTCGTAAGGATGGACACAATCCTTAATCGGGCCACCCTCGATCCCCTTTTGAAGGGATCTTCCCCGATGCAGGAATTTGCCGTCGGTAAATTGCTCTCAAGGACGTTGATCAAGCCAGGCGACCTGGAAAAGATTCGAAGTTTGGATTTGCTGGGCATTAACTACTATACGCGCACAGTGGTGAAGTACGACCGGAAATTCCCGGTTGTTGCCGCCACGCAGATCCAGTCGGAGGGCAGGGAGTATTCCGGCATGTGGGAAATTTATCCGGAAGGGATTTATGAATTGCTTATGCGCATTAATACAGATTATCTCACCCCAGCTCCAGCCGGCAAAGGAACGGAGCAAAAAACTCCAGAGATCATGATCACCGAGAATGGCGTCCCGGTCCCCGACGGCCTCGACTTTGACGGCCGCGTGCGCGACGAACGCCGCATCCACTACCTTCGGGACCACATTGCCCAGGTCCATCGCGCCATGGCCGCGGGAGTACCAGTTAAAGGATATTTCCATTGGTCCTTGATGGACAACTTTGAATGGGCGCATGGATACGCTCAACGTTTCGGACTCGTTTACGTCGATTTCAAGACCCAGCAGCGGACTATCAAGGAGAGTGGATATTGGTTTTCCAAGGTCATAAAACAAAACGGGTTCGAGTATTAAACGATGGATTTGCACTATCTTGCAGGCGTGGCGCTTGGGGTTCTCGGCGGGATCCTGACGCAGTTTGGACAGCTTCTGGAAAAACGAGCCGTCAATCAATTTCGAGCTGACAGCCAGGAATATGGGTTCTTTCGACGGCTGATAAAGAGCCCGACCTGGTTGTCGGGGGATTTTTTCGGGCTGGGTGGTGGGACGGTTGCCTATATGTTCGCCCAAAGCTTGATCGGTCCGGCACTGACCCCCGGCTTGATGGCAAGCGGGTTGGTAATCCTGGCAGTGGGCTCCGTCCGGATGAACCATGAGAATTTGAATTCATCAGAGATCGTTGGCATTGTCCTGATGATCCTTGGCATCCTGTCATTTGGGTTGAGCGGGCTGGCGATTAATTCGACGCAGGTGAGAACCACCCTGGCGGATCAGTCTGCCCTGCAAAGGATAAATCTTTTCACGGTGAGTTTTTTCCTGATGAGTATCATCACCCGCAGCCTGGCGTCCAGAATAAAAAACCGCCGGGGGATGGTGATCGCACTGGCGAACGGGTTTCTCTCGTGTTTGTCTGATTTCTGGATCAATCCCCTCCTGGCGCTGATCGCCATCGTTTTGTTGAGTCATGCTAAACCTTCCCAAATCATTATATTTATTATTGCCTGCATCATCCTGGTAACGGTTGCCACCACTGTCACTTGGACAAACCAATTGGCGTTCAAGTACGCCCAGGCAAGCAACGTTGTTCCGGTGGCTCAAGTGCCCATCCAGATC
>Ga0209014_10001430_pt1 | contig 14108 bp, 15 predicted proteins | sample BarGraNGADG00212_FD_184491 | JGI IMG/M metagenome (GOLD analysis project Ga0209014, IMG submission 184491) | Arctic peat soil microbial communities from Barrow, Alaska - Barrow Graham LP Ref core NGADG0002-212 (SPAdes) (version 2) | ecosystem: Environmental > Terrestrial > Soil > Wetlands >...
GGCAGGCGCAGGATCGACCGCCGAGCTCTATCGAGGCAAGGACGCGGAACTCCTGAAATGGTTCCCGCTGAGTGATACCTACGAGCGAGTCGATCGCATCTCGGTCACTGATCTGCCCGCGTATTTCAAGGAGCTTCCCCCTCTGGACGAGAGCCCTTCGTATCTGTACGGATGGCTGGCGGGTTACTTCGCCGCGGACGGCTGCGTTGCCGATGACGGTGACTCGATCCTGTCGAGTGCGAGGCCAGATCACCTGCTGCATGCTCGCGACATATGTACCAGGCTGGGCATCGGTACCTTTGGTCTCGCAGGCCAGGAGCGAGTCGGTATCGACGGGCGGATGAGCCAGATACACCACATCCGGCTCATGACGCAGGACCTCACGCCGGAGTTCTTCCTGCTCAGCGCCCATCGGAGAAGGTTCGAAGGCAACCCGAACGCGTACAGCCGTCGACACTGGGTGGTCGAGTCGGTTTCCGCGACGGACCGTGTCGAGAACGTGTACTGCGCGGTCGTCGAAGGCACCCACTCGTTCGTACTCGAAGACAACATCCTGACTGGCAACTGTTTCGGGTGCGGAGCCGGTGGCGACGTCATCAAGTTCGTCCAGAACATCGACAACCTCGACTTCACCGACGCCGTCGAACGGTTGGCCGCCCGCACCAACGTGCAGCTGCGTTACGTCGAGGGCGGCGCGGCCCCCGCGCGGCAGCACGGCCAACGTGCCCGGCTGCTCGAGGCCCACTCCGCCGCGGCGGAGTTCTACGCCGAACAGCTGCGCACCCCCGACGCCCGGACCGCACGGGAGTTCCTGGCCGAGCGGGGCTTCGACGAATCGGTGGCCCTGACGTTCGGTTGCGGCTACGCGCCCGCGGGTTGGGATCAGCTCACCAAGCACCTGCAGTCCCGGGGCTTCACGTCGGCCGAGTTGACCCTCGGCGGGCTCTCCCGGGAGTCGGGCCGCGGTTCGCTCATCGACCGGTTCCATCGGCGGCTGGTGTGGCCGATCAAAGAGGTCAGCGGCGACGTCGTCGGCTTCGGCGCCCGGCGTCTGTTCGACGACGACAAGGTCGAGGCGAAGTACCTGAACACGCCCGAGACTCCGATCTACAAGAAGAGCCATCTGCTGTACGGAGTCGACCTGGCCAAGCGCGAGATCGCCCGCCAGCACCGCGCCGTCATCGTCGAGGGCTACACGGACGTGATGGCCTGCCACCTGTCCGGCGTCACCACGGCAGTGGCGACGTGCGGCACAGCGTTCGGCTCGGACCACATCTCGGTCGTCCGTCGCCTGCTGATGGACTCCGACGCCTTCACCGGAGAAGTCATCTTCACCTTCGACGGCGACGCGGCCGGGATGAAAGCCGCCGAGCGCGCCTTCGGCGACGATCAGAAGTTCATGTCGCAGACGTTCGTCGCCATCGAGCCGTCCGGAATGGACCCGTGCGAGCTCCGCCAGAAGTCAGGCGACACTGCCGTGCTGGATCTGGTGGCCCGTCGCATCCCGCTCGTCGAGTTCGTGCTCCGATCCACCGTCGCGCGCCATGACCTCGACACCGCCGAGGGCCGAACCGCCGCGCTCGATCGAAGCATTCCACTGGTCGCCCAGATCAAGGACCACTCGCTGCGCGACGAGTACGCCCGCCGCCTCGCGGGCCTCGTAGGAGTCGATGACCCCATGCGGGTCGTCACCCGGGTGCGCAGCCTGGTGCGCTCGACCGGTAAGCGCACGGCGGCGCAGGAACCGGCCCGGTCGCCGGAGCGACCCGCGGAAAAAGTGGACGACACCGTCGCGTCGGTCGAGCGAGAGGTGCTCAAAGTGGCGCTGCAGCTGCCCGCGATCGCCGGGCCCCAGTTCGACGCGCTCGCCGAGGACGCGTTCCTGCTGCCCGTGCACCGATCGCTTCGGGGCGCCATCGCAGCCGCGGGAGGCACGGCCGCAGCCGTGAGCGGACCAGCGTGGACGTCGACGGTCGAGGCCCATCTGCCCGACGAGACGCTGCGTCGCGGCGTCCACGCCCTCGCCGTCGAACCGCTCCAGGCCGGTGCCGACACCCAGGACCGGTACGCCGACGCCGTGCTTGCCCGGTTGCAGGAGATCGTCGCGGCACGGCAGATCGCAACCCTGAAGTCGAAGCTGCAGCGCGTCAATCCGGTCGAGCAGCCGGAGGAGCACGCCCGCCTGTTCGGTGAGCTGATCTCGCTCGAGAGTCATCGGCGCACCTTGCGCGAGCGGGCCATCGGTGGTCAGTGATGGCCCTGTTCACCCGTCGCGAGACCCCGCCCACGCACGTCGTCAGCCGGCTGCCGAGGGACGAGCGGGTGGTGTCGTGGGCCGATGTGCACGACGGTGGCGTCGTGCTCGCCACGCCACGCGGCCTGTGGTGGCCGGACTCCGATGAGCATCGGCTGGTCGGCTGGCAGTTCGTCGACAAGGTGATCTGGCGCGACGGGACGCTCACAGTCGTCGAGGCAGAGGTCGTCGACGACCTGTTGCTGGTGGACCGGCCACCGATATCGGCTCAGCTGGCGCGCCCGCGTGACCTGCCGCCCACCGTACGCAGGCGCGTGGAGGCGAACGTCGTGCAGTCGGAGCTGCGTTCGCTGCCCGGTGGTGCGGGGCGATTCGTGGCGCGTCGGACGCCAGGCCGCGACGGCGTGGTGTGGCGGGTGCGGTTGGAGCCAGGCACCCCTGACACCGAGCAGCTGCGCGCGCACGCCGGCGTCATCCTCGGCGAGCTGCGCGCCGAGTGGGCCGCGGCGGAGTGACCGCTGGGTTCTAGCGGCGGTGACCGTTGGTGCCGTTGACGGCCGGGGCGTGCGCCCCAGCACCGCCGTGCAGCTTGGCTGCGACCGAGTTGCGGGCCCGTTGAGCCACGGTGTCGACCTGGGCCTGCAGGACTCCGGCGGTGGTCTGGACCGTCTGGCTGCCCGCGAACCGACGGGCTGTCGCGACGATCGACTCGTACCGTTCGCGTCCGGCTTTGGCGCCCAGGACGTAGCCGATCGCGGCGCCGATCAGCAGCGACAGCTTCATCGTCGGATCCCTTCCTCGAGGTCTGCGGCCCAGCCTAACCCGAGCGCGGGTGGGGCTGACGGTGGGCTAAACTAACGCGTCGGTGCGGCCCGCGGGTCGCACGCAGCGATCCCCCATAGCTCAATTGGCAGAGCATTCGACTGTTAATCGAAGGGTTTCTGGTTCGAGTCCAGATGGGGGAGCAAACACGGGGGGTTCGTGACCTCGTCCAAGATCAACTCCTTACTTAGTCCTGACTAATTGTTCAGGCCTGGCGGTCGAGGACTGTCGACATCGTCGCCGAGACGAGGTTGCGGCCCTGTGGGTGCCGACAAGCGGGCGCCGGGGGCGTTTGTGGCGGGACCTGTCTGCCCAGCGGCGACGGATGATGTCCCGGTGCCAGCGCAGGACGGTCTCCGGCGTGACAATCAAACGCAGACCTCCACGGTCTTCCACGACTCGGAACGCCCTGACAGCCGGAGCCACCCGAACAGCCGGCTGATGGACAAGTAGACGAGGCGACGACCCACAGCCCAAGATCATCCCAGGCTGGCCGAAAGGGCTGAAACCTGACTTCGGCCAAGATCACGATGTTCGTGCCCGAGGTTCGCGTGTTTGCTGACCTGTAGGGGGCTGACGAGGCTGAACTTGCGCACTAGGCCGACCCGTAGCCTGCGTCGGTGGCGTATGTGCGGACGGTGCGGACCGCTTCGGGAGCGACGGCGGTGCAGATCGTCTGGTCGTCTCGGCGCGGGTCGCGGCAGATCGAGCATCTCGGCTCGACGCACGATGGCGACGAGCTGGCGGCGTTGAAGGTGGTCGCGGCGGAGCGGATCGCGGCCGGTCAGCAGCAGCTGGATCTCGGACTGGAGGCTGCTGCTGCGGGCGCGGGTCCGTTGGAGGTCGTCGGCTCCAAGGCCGGGCACCTGTGGGATGCGCTCAGCCGGGCCTACGACAGCCTCGGCTTCGACACTGCGGCCGGCGGGGACGAGGTGTTCCGGGCGCTGGTGCTGGCCCGGATCATCGAGCCGACGTCCAAGCTCGATGCGCTGCGGGTGCTGGACGAAGCTGGGGTGCCGGCGCCGTCCTACGCGACGCTGAAGCGTCGCCTGCCTCGATACGGGAAACCCGTATGGCGCAAGGACATTTCGGCGGCGTGTGCCGCGCACGCGGCCCTCGGGCCACTCATCGGAATACCCAATGCCGATAGGCCAGGTAGTTGCCAGTCGCGTTCGTCGCTGCCGCCGCTACCTTCGCGATCAGATAGTTGAGCCCCGCTGCGGCCAGGCCGCCGACAATGAGGACTGTCGCGAGAAGATTAACGACCACAAGGGCGGCGAATCGTGTCATCTGACGATGCGCTGCCTCGTCCCGCCCGGTGACAAATGCCCATCGACGCGACAATGTGAAATTGAGAGCAAAGGCGCACCCGAAAGCGACGCTGGTCGCCAGCAGGAGGTTTACGCCGAGGATTCCATGCAAGACTTTGAGCACGGTGATGTCGAGGCTGAACGTGAGCCCGCCGGTCGTGAGGAACCGGGCTAATGAATGCTCGTGCCATCGGCGACGCAACGCGATGGGTCCACTCTCATTGGTCTCGGCGCCGTCAGGCGGAGTGCCGGTCATCAGTCGGGGGTCTCTTGGATGTCGAGCACGAGGGCCTGAATCAACATGTAGATGCCGGTCATCAGCGGCCCCACGGACATCATCACGGTTCCCGCGCTGGCCGTCTTGGTTCCAAGCGTGTTCGCCAGCACGAAGATGCCGACGCCGGTTCCGAAGAGGATGAGCAATATTGCGGTAAAGAGGAGCAGTGCAATCGGTGAGAACGACCATAGGACATACTTCATCCAGATACGCTTCCAAAACCCCTTAAAAAGCAGTGCGGACAGCCGCGGTATGACGCGATGAAGTTTGATGCCGGACACTTCGGTTCCATATACAGCGGGGATGGGCACATCTCGTGCCCGTACGCCTATAATGCATAGGTTGATGAGCAGGTCATTCTCGAAATGGTATCCATGCGCAATCGTGTCGAGGCGCAGTCGCCGCAACACATCTTGGCGGATGGCGGTATAACCGTTCTGGGGGTCGAATAGATGCCAATAACCTGATGCGAGTTTGGTCATGAACGACAGGACCACGTTGCCGAAGATCCGATGTTTCGGCATGTTCGCGAATGACTCCATGCTGAAGAAGCGATTCGCCTTCGTGAAGCCGTATCCGTCCTCGACGATCGGGTCGAGAAGAGATGGCAGGTAGTCCGGGTCCATCTGCGCGTCACCGGCCATGACGACGTTGATGTCACCGCCGATTTCGAGTGCGTGACGATGACCCGACAGGATGGCCCCGCCTACCCCTTGGTTGACGTCGTGACGCAGGACCGTCACCCGTGGGTCGCCGACGGCCTGCGCAGCTCCACATGTGTCGTCTGAGCTGCAGTCGTCAACGACGATGATGTGGTCGACGAAGTTGGGCATCGTTCTGAGCGTCTTGCCGATCAATGCTTGCTCGTTGTGGGCAGGGACGACGACGCTGATTCGATGATCTTTGTACATGGCTAATCGCTCCTGACTGCGAACGAGTCACGCGCCCGCAGGGCAAGTTCGAGTGCGCGTAAGCCCTGTTCGCCTGTGACGCGCGGGGTGGCGCGGGTGCGGACGCAGTCCACGAAGTGCTCGAGTTCGAGTGCGAGTGGCTCACCGCGATGCTCGAGGAACGGAATCTCGACTAGGCCGGTCTGGCGGTAGCGGGTGCCTTTGTCGGAGAGGAACTCGCTGTGATCGACCCGGTGAATCGTGACATCCTGCCGTACCAGATCGACCATGACGAAGTTCTCACGCTGCGTGAGTTCGATTCGCCGCACTTTCGGTTGTCCGACTCGGCTGGCGGTGATCGCCGCGCTGACGCCGTTCGCGAACGTCAGCAGGACGCTCGCGATGTCAATCGTGTCGCTCCGAACTGCCCGACCCACCCCTTGCACGTCCGTGACCTCGCTGTCGGCAAACGAGAGCGCCAGGTCCAAGTCGTGGATCATAAGGTCGAGAACGACATCGGCGGTGACGCGTGGGGTGAATGGTCCCATCCTGGTGAACTCGAGGTGCACCGGCTCAGCAATCAGCCGGTCCAGCTCGAGAACCGCGGGGTTGAATCGTTCGATGTGTCCGACCATCAACAGACAGCCGTGCTCTCGCGCCGCCGCGACGAGAGCTTGCGCATCCGCGACGTCGGTCGCGAGGGGTTTCTCGACGAGTAGGTCGACTCCAGCTTCGAGCAGCGGTATCCCGATCGCCGCGTGCTGCTCACTCGGCCCCGCGATGACCGCGGCCTCAGCGAGGGCGCTGACCTCGTGCGCATCGGGCCGGTATTCGCCGCCGACGAGGTCGGCGAGGCGCATTCCTCGTTCCGCGTCGGGATCGACGACTGCAGTCACCTCGGCACCAGGAATCGTGCGCAGCACCCGCGCGTGGTTGGCACCCATGATCCCCGCGCCGATGATCGCGATCCTCGTCACGACATTGACGCCCTAACCGCTGCGCAGATGCGTTCGAGGTCGGCGGGGCTGAGCAACGGGTGGACCGGAAGCGACAACACGTTGGCGACGGTCCGACTGGCCAGCGGCGTGTCGTCAATGATCACTCGCGGGTCGCCGCGGTAGCAGTCGTAGTCGTGCATCAGCCTCGGGTAGTAGATACCCGTCGCCACCCCGGCCTCAGCCAACGTCTTGGCCAAGCCATCGCGGTCCAGCTCTGCCCCTTCGAGAACCTGCACCGTGTACTGGTGAAAGACGTGCTCGCGCCCTGCTGGGACCGCGGGAAGTTTCAGCGCGGCGACGTCGGCGAGACCGGCGGTGAGGGTCGCGGCGTTCGCGCGACGCTGGTGATTGATCTGACGCAAGCGGCCCAGTTGCGGGATCGCGATCGCGGCCTGCAACTCAGTCATCCGGTAGTTATGGCCGGCGATCTCGTACTCGTAGCGGGCGCGCATCCCCTGGTTGCGCAGCAGACGCAGACGATCCGCGACGTCGTCGTCGTTTGTCGTGATGAGTCCGCCCTCGCCGGCGGTGATGTTCTTGGTTGCGTACAGACTGAAGCAGCCGATCCCGAACGAGCCCACCGATCGGCCGGCGATCCGTGCGCCGTGCGCCTGCGCAGCATCCTCGATGATCGCCAAGCCGTGCGCGTGAGCGATCGGGCCTAGCTTCGTCATGTCCGCCGGCAGGCCGAACAGATGTACCGGCATGATCGCCTTCGTCTTCGACGACACAAGGGTCTCGACCGCGGCGGGGTCGAGGCAGTAGTCCTCGCCAATATCCGCGAACCGGACCGTCGCGCCAGCCTCGAGGATCGCGTTGAGTGTCGCGACGAAGCTCAGTGGCGAGGTGATGACCTCGTCACCGGGACGCAGCCCGACGGCCTGGATCGCGGCGACCAGTGCTGTCGTGCCGTTGTTGACGGCGACCGCGTGCCGTACGTCGTGCTCGCGCGCGAAATCGGTTTCAAGGCGCTCCACCATCGGTCCTTGCGCCAGTCGCCCAGACTTGAGGACCTCGAGGACTAGTCGCTGCTCGTCTGCGCCGAGCGAGACACTGCTTATCGGGATCAGGGGGCTCACTGCGCTCCTTCAGGATCGCTGACCTGATCGCTGATCACCCGCGGCGGCTCGCGGCGGACCTGACGGTGTGCTGCACACGAGATGTCCTCGGGCGCATCGACATCGCGTGACACCACTTCGCCACACCAGCAGACCCATCCGAGGTGATGGGCCGGATTCCCCGCAACCAGTTGGTGATCGCGTACCGGGCGGGTGACGACGGCACCGGCGGCAACCATCGCGTGACGGCCGATATCGTTGCCACATACGATGGTGGCGTTGGCACCGATCGAAGCGCCGGACCCCACATGAGTCGGCACGACAGTCCACTGTGCGTTGGCTGCTCGAGGCCGCAGGTCGTTGGTGAAGATCGCGCTTGGCCCGACGAAGACTTCGTCGTCGAGCCGTACGCCGGCGTACACGGACACACTGTTCTGAATCTTGCAGCGGTGCCCGATGATCGCGCCGGCATCGACGTAAACACCCTTACCGAGCGTGCAGTCTTTGCCGATCTGGGCGTCGGCCCGGACATGGGCGTGATGCCAGATCTGAGTGCCGGGTCCGATTCGGGCGCCGTTCTCGACGACGGAAGTCGCGTGGGCGAAGTAGCCATGCTCACGGGCGTCGATGTCCGGAGTGCTCATGTGTGCATCCTGTACGGGAGAGGGAAGGACAGCGATGAGCGTAGAGACAATCCCGGCGTTCTTCCGAATCCCGGTCGTGACGCACGGCCTCAGCGCTAGCCAACCGGCAGCTTCAGGCGGCAAGGCGATGTGCCGGGCTGTCATGAGACTGGCGAATCGCGACACCGAGAACTGCGACGAATCCGACGACATTACCCGACTGCGAGGGGTGCCGTCCGAGCTTCACGACGCGGATATTGCAGCAGGCCCACTGAGTTCAGCACCAGCGCAGACAAGGCCAACCACGCCAGGCCCTCTACAGCTACCAAGAAGGTCGCCGGGACAGGCGGGTGCCATGCACCGTTGAGCGAAATCGGCTTACCCACCCCGACGGCGTAACGACTGATGGCCACCACAAAGCCACATAAATTGGTCCACACCGCCACGCCACACAGCGCCGCACCGAGAGCGAGCTCAACCAACGGCCGCGACTGCCACCGTGACGATTGGGCAAGCATCATCCCGGCGAGCAACACGACGCCGAGCGAGATCGGCATGGTGTAACGCGGCTGCCAAACCCCGCCGGAGGTGTTCCAGTTCAACGCCTCGAGGAAGGTCGGAATGAGGACGACCGCAGCGCCCAGCAGGACGACCGCGATCCGCCCTCGGGCGCGTGAGATCACCACAGCAAGCAGCAGCAGGAACGCTGCACCCGCGGTCCACAACTGGACCGTGGGCAGCGGGGTCAGCGTGTCCAGCCAACCGTAGGTGCCGATTGTTCCCCGCCACAGATACGACTGCTTGGACTGACCTCCCCACGCGAGCTGCCACCGCTGCAGGAAGCTATACGTACCGGGATGGGTGCTTACGTTGAGGACGAGCGTCTTAGCGAAGTAGGTCCAACCCACCGAAGAGAATGCGGCCAGGCCGACCGCGCCCGCCCACGGAAGATAAGCCGCGCGCTGCGCCACTAGACGTTCGCGCGATGCGACGGCGACCAGCAGGATGCCCACGACGACCAGAACCCACAGCGGCGACAGCGCACGGCTTACCACCAGCGCGATCGCCGAGATCGCGGTTCGTCGGATGAGGATGCGTCGAGAGAGTTCTCCGGTCAAGGTCAACGCCAGGTAGCCGTTGACCCACATACTCATCGCCGCGGTGATCTCCATCCCGTTCGGATTCACGGCAGACGCGAGGAATCCGACCATGGGTGTTGCGGCCAGCACGACGGCCGCACCGGCGATGATCGGGCGGCGCGACGCGGCAGCAGAGGTGAGGGCCCACGCCAGGAACAGCGCGGACAATGCAGCGCTAATCAGGCGCATCGCCCAGATAGCGTGCGCAGGCGACGTCACCAGCGACCCTGTCCCGACAATCAGGTAATAGATAGGGTTGTAGCGGGCCGCAGTCGAGGCCACGCGAGTCGGAGTCGCTTCGTTCGCCAGCGGATGCAGGCAATCGGCGGTGCGCGTCGGCCGGAAGGCATAGCAGGGCAGGTGCCTCGCGCTGTCAGCCCAGGCTTTCGGGACGGTGACATATCCGCCCGTGCCGAGTGAAGCAGCCTCCGGCTGCACGAAGACCTCGCCACGCACCGCCGCGTAGGCCCGGTAGGCATGCTGGGGCTCGTCGGGCGAACCCCAAATAGGCGTAGCGGCAGCCCAAGCTCCCGCGACCGCCCACCACAGCAAGAAGACCACGACGAACGCCCGACGGCCCAAAGCCAGGGGAAGCCGCCCACCGACGCCCTCAGCATCGGTCGTGGCGTTCGGTGTGTCGAGCTCATCCACGTCTCGACCCACAGTCACCCGCAGATCCTATCCATGAGCCGCGCCAAACCCTTGCCTGCGGACTCGGCGCAAACCTCGGCCGCCCACGAGCGGATCGCCGAAGGACAGGCCCTGATCCTGTGGCATTGTCGTGCAGTCGGGGGTCGTCTTGGCTCGGGACGCTGGCGGCGCAGCGGATGGAGCTCGCCAATGGCCAGCCTCAATGGGGCACACGGTACGCGCGGACGCGTGCACTCGAGTTCAGCGGCGCCGCGTGGCCGTCGGGAAGCGCGGGTGGCTCAGATCCTCGGCCTCGACGATAGTTCCCTTGCCCAGAGCTGACCGGATTTTCAGCAGACCTCCCGACAGAGCGGCCTGCTCATGCATTCCGAGCAGGCCGAGACGGTCGGCTTGCGGATGGTCTTCGAGTGCTGGCACGTCGAAACCGCAGCCGTCGTCGGCTACGCGGAGGCGCAGCCCCTCCGACCGCCCCAACAGAATCAGCCATCCGAACACCCACACCATCACCACATAGACCAACCGCACCGACACGACACCGATCCTCCCGTACGTGCATGCGCACCACTGGGGCGCGAAGGACGCCGAGATTCTGGTGTTGCGTCATGAGGTTGCCGTGTTGCGTCGTCAGGTCGCGCGTCTGAGGGTGTCTTGGTCGGATCGGGCGTTGTTCGCCGCGCTGGTCCGGCTGCTGCAGCGCGATTTGCGGGCGTGTCGGTTGGTGACGCCGGCGACGCCAGGGTCGACAGCGGCAAGCACCGAACGACCAGCCAGACCGAGTAGCCGATCTGGCTGCGCCGGATTCTGGCAGGAGCGGCAACTCAGACACGTGCAGACCGAGTACGAGGACCACTACAACACGCGGCGTCCCCATCGGGCTCTCGCGCTTGTTCACCGATCGCCACCGGCAGGACTCAGCTACTCCGCTTGGCGGCACGGTTCGGCAGGCACAGGTCTTCGGCGGTCTGATCAACGAATACCAGCACCCCGCCTGACGAGAGTAGCGCTGAGGTTCTTGAGCCTCACACGTTCCAGAGAAGATCCTGTGTGAGCATGGCGCCATGGAGACTCGGGAACGGGTGGGTCGGCACGCCACGCAGCGGGTTGTTCCACCGATCCGGCGGGCTCGGTGGCGCGCCGCGCGTCGTGCTGCCCTTGCCGTGCTCGCCGTTGCCTTGGTGTGGCTTGGTTGGTCGATAGTTCCCGCGCTGACCGCGCCGGGTACTGACTCGGTGTCGGCGAGGCTGGCTGAGTGGGGGCGGTTGCACCATCTCGGCTGGCTGGTCACCGACCTGGAGAAAGGGCAATACAGCCTGCACAAACCTGTGGTGGGCGGAACTGTCGCCGGCGGGATACCGACCATCGCCGCAGCCAACGTCGGAGCCGGATCGGCATTGCCGCCTCGGCCGAGCGCCACCGCGCCGGCGCCGTTGGTGCCGCCGGCGATCGTGCCGCCGGTGGCTCATCCGCTGCCCGGTGAAGGGCGATGGCAGAACCTGCTGATGGTCAACGGTACGGCCGCGGCCGCGGTCGCGTCGGTGCGGCCGGACAGCATCCACACGTCGTATCTGGTTTCTCTGGTGTGGATGAATCCGGCGCTGCTGCGGTTTACGCTCCATCCCGGCTATCACGTTCCCGGCGGCCCGCTGCCGGCGCCGGACCAGCTGACGTCAGCCGAACGGGCGTCCGTGCTCGCCACGTTCAACTCGGGCTTCCAGATGGGTGACGCCAATGGCGGCTACTGGCAGAACGGGACGACGATCACGCCACTGCGGACCGGAGCCGCGTCACAGGTCCTCACCACTGACGGGCATCTCTCCGTCGAGCGATGGCCCGGCGGCATGCCCGGCGCCGGTATCGCGGCCGTGCGACAGAATCTCGTACCGCTGATCGAGGGCGGCCGGATATCGCCGCTTGTGCCCAATGCATCGACGGACGCGTGGGGCGCCACGTTGGGCAACCGAACATACGTGTGGCGGTCGGCGATCGGTGTCCGCCCGGACGGGTCGGTGGTCTACGTCATCGGACCGGCGATGGATATCCAGACGCTGGCCGACATCATGCACGCAGCGGGAGTGGAGACCGCGATGGAGCTCGACATCAACCCCGACTGGACCAGCTTCATCACCTACACCCACCCGGTCGGCGGCCAGGTCATCCCGCACAAGCTGACCGCTACAGAGGTGGCCAGTGCCTACCGCTACCTCCAGTCGTCGTCGCGGGACTTCGTCGCCGTGTTCCCCCGCTGATACCGGGCGTCTTGTCGTGGCCGGAAGGCATCGAGACCGATCAGGCCGGCGGCCGTGCCGACAGGTTGGTGCACTGAGGCCGAACGCCGGACGCGACCTACAGGAATGCGGACTGCTTCGCACCGCTGGCCTACCTCGTCGAGGGCCACCACATACCCGTCGCGCCGCAATGGTCACGGCTCCTCACCGCGCCTACGTAGCGGACGCATGATCGCGCACTCACCGCGGCGAAGAGCGGACGGTATGCCGCCGCCGGTAGGGCATCGATTGCCAGAGGATCGGCCGCCGTGTGATCCGAGGAGCCGTACCGGTCCGCGGATGAGCGGACGCTATGCCGCCATGCCCGTGTCGCGGCATGGTCGGATGCGTCGGGTCGCTGCCCCCGAGTGTTTGCTTGTCCATGCGGAACCAGGACAGCAGGATCAAGCCCATGGACGTCGTATTTGCCGTTGCGGGCCTTGGAGCGTTTGTCTTGCTGGCGTGGTTACTCGGGCAACGGGACGTCAGGTCGACACGAAGAATGGACGCGACACCCCAGGACATGCGACGGGCTGACGACGGCAGGCCCGATACGCCTTTCATCGACTACGGCAACCCGATGGGTTGAATGTGCAGCGCTTCCCGGGCGTCGAGTCCACTCAGCATCCGCCAGACCCGGCACGGCTACTTGTTTCTGTGCCCGTTGATGCAGATCGACCTGCAGACCATGAGTCACCCCTATGGGCGCATCCGTCGGTCGATGTCCCGGTGGGTGCTCACGACGACCATGACCGATGCGGCTACCGCGCAGAGAACCGAGAACGGCACCGTCAATGCGAGATTGTGGTGGATCGTCCCCACGACTATTGCGGCAAGGATCAAGAAACCGAAGATCGCAGGGACCACGATCCAGTGGAGAACCTGCCGCATGCGAGCAGCCTCCTCGACGGTCAACGGAGGGTCGTCGTCCTGAGTCACACGGGACATGCTGCCCTACAGGCGCGGGAAGCATAGCTGCGGCAGTGAGCGGATGATGCCGCTGCGCGGCAACTGCGGATGGTTGGCAGTGGTCAGAGACAACTCGCACCGAGGACGACGCGTGCGGTCTGACCCGCTTGTACGTGTGCCCGAGCCGCGTTGCCGCCTGGTGCCGTCACCTTGTAGTCACCTGGAGGAACGGTGAAGTGGAACGGTCGCGGCAGGTCGCGCTGACTTGCGCCTTTGTCTGGGTCCGGTAGATCTTGTTGGGCGATCTGTTCGCCGTTCGCGTTGATCACCGTGACTGTCAGGACGAAACCGGGTGGCACGGCTGCCGGTCCCGTGCACGGCGTTGCGGTGCCATCGAGCGAGCCCGTTGTGGCGACCGGGCTCGGCAGCGGCTTCGGCGATGAGGGCGAGCAGCCGGTCAGTATGGTTACGAGCGCGGCACTCACCACGACGACCAGGGCGATGAGTCCTGAACGACGGCGCGCACTCACGCATCTATGACGTGGTGAGCCGGGCGTTCCGTTCCGCGCGGACGCAATATGCGCCGCAAGAGAGAGGCCCGGGCGCCAGCAGATCCGCGCGCTGACGGCGGCCAAGAGCAGACGGGGCCGCTACGCGGCATGGCCGCACGGTGTGACTCTGCGTTTCGGCGAGATCCACTGCGAGCCGTCGCAGGCCTACGATCGTCCACAATGCACACCAGCGAAATGTGGCTCTCCCGGCATCGATGTGGGTTGATTCTGGTTGTGGGGCGGTGAACAGCCTTGTGTGGCACGGGATCGGGCTGGTGTGCTGATGGTCGGGTGACGCGCACAGGTGCTGACCTAGGTTTGGAGGTTCCTACACGCAGCCAAACAAGGGACACCCGTGCGCG
>Ga0209014_10001434_pt1 | contig 14082 bp, 13 predicted proteins | sample BarGraNGADG00212_FD_184491 | JGI IMG/M metagenome (GOLD analysis project Ga0209014, IMG submission 184491) | Arctic peat soil microbial communities from Barrow, Alaska - Barrow Graham LP Ref core NGADG0002-212 (SPAdes) (version 2) | ecosystem: Environmental > Terrestrial > Soil > Wetlands >...
CCCCGTCCCCGTCCCCAACCCCGACCCCGTCCCCGTCCCCAACCCCGACCCCGTCCCCGTCCTGACGCGGCGACTTCGGATCGTGACCGACCCACTCATCTAGGAGCCCCTCTTGCCTCGACTCTTCGGCACGGATGGCATCCGTGGCATTGCCAACGTCGATCTCAAGCCGACTCTCGCGTACTCCCTGGGCCGCGCGGCGGCTCATCTACTGGCAGCACGAGGCCGCTCCATCGTGGTCGGCCAGGACACGCGACGCTCCGGCGACATGCTCGTCGCCGCGATCGTCGCCGGCGCCACGAGTATCGGCACGGACGTTCATCTGGTCGGGGTCGTCCCTACGCCAGCACTCGCTTACATAACCGGGGCGGGTGATTTCGCAGCCGGGATCATGGTCTCGGCGTCCCACAACCCTGCTCGGGACAACGGGCTCAAGGTCCTGGACGAGAACGGCCTCAAGCTGGACGAAGGCGTAGAGGACGAACTGGAGCAGCTGATCTGGCGGGCCGAAGAGATCCCTTCGGCGCCGCCCGAGGCCCTCGGCCGGGTCGTCGAGGGACGGGGCCTGCTGGACCTCTACCTGGGCCACCGCCGCCGGCTGGCAGCGGCCACGAAGACGACGCTCCACCTTGTCGTAGACTGCGCCAACGGGTCGGGGTGCGTTGCGGTCGACCAGGTCTTCGGTGCCACCGGGGCAAGGGTGGAGGTCATCTTCAACGACCCGAACGGTACCAATATCAATGCTGGGTGTGGCGCCACCGCTCCGTCGGCCCTCGCAAGCCAGGTCGTGGCCCGGGGAGCCGATGTCGGCTTCGCGCTCGACGGAGACGCCGATCGCCTGATCGCAGTCGACGCCAGTGGTTGCGTGGTGGATGGCGACGCGGTACTCGGGATCCTGGCCCTCGACCGCCTCTCGCGAGGGCTCCTCCCCAACACTGCCCTCGTGGTCTCCGTGCTCTCTAACGGCGGCTTGCAGAAAGTGGTCGAAGATGCTGGCGGCCAGGTCATCCGCACACCAGTCGGCGACAAGTACATTCTGGAAGGGATGCTCGTCAACGGCGCCGGTCTGGGTGGCGAGAAGAGCGGCCACGTCATCATCATGGAGCACTCGACGAGTGGCGACGGGATCGTGACTGCCCTCGAGATCCTGGCGGTGATGACTCGGACCGGTCGCAGTCTGGCCGATCTGGCGGCCCAGGTACCCATGATGCCCCAGCAACAGCGTGCCATTCCGGCCCGTCACAAGGACCAGTGGGAAGGAGACCCGGTAATAACCCGCTTGATCTCCAGGGCGGAGTCCCGCCTCGGGTCATCGGGTCGGGTCCTCGTCCGACCGTCGGGCACAGAGCCAGCCATCAGGGTCATGGTGGAGGGTTCGGACGAACGTCTCGTCGCCGAGCTGGCCGACGAACTCGCTGCCGTCGCCAGCGAGCGACTAAACTAGCGCCCTTCACGATTCAACTCTCCGGCAGGCGATGCCGGAGCCGTCGTTCCCGAGATCAGGAGTGAGTTCTGCTATGTGCGGCATCGTCGGATACACCGGACCGCGAGAGGCGTGCCCAGTTCTCATGGACGGGCTGAGGCGCCTCGAGTACCGCGGTTACGACTCCGCCGGGATCGCCCTGGTGACTGAGGCCGGAGATCTCTTCGTCGAGAAGAGGGCCGGCAAGGTCGCCAATCTGCAGAACGCACTCGGCGGTGACCCGCCAAGTGCCGGCATCGGCCTGGCCCATACGCGTTGGGCGACACACGGCCGGCCCAGCGACCTGAACGCCCATCCACACACCGACTGCACCGGCTACATCACGGTGGTTCACAACGGCATCGTCGAGAACTTCCGCGAACTGCGCGACGAACTCGTGGCTCTCGGCCACACCCTCCGCTCCGAGACGGATACGGAAGTTGTTGCCCACCTGGTCGAGGACGCTTACCAGGGCGACCTGGCCGAGGCTGTACGCGTTGCACTGCGCCGGCTGGAGGGGGCCTACGCCCTCGTCGTCATGCACCGGGGCGAGCCCGAACGGCTGGTGGGCGCACGTTTGAACGCGCCGCTGATCGTTGGCGTCGGGGTCGGTGAGAGCTTCCTCGCGTCCGACGCAGCGGCAATCATTGCCTATACCGACCAGGTCGTCTTCCTCGCAGACGGTGACGTCGCAGACCTCATGCCCGGCAGCGTCGTCGTCACCGACCGCGATGGAGTCGTCGTGGAGCGCCCGATCGACACCATCCCCTGGTCGGCTGAGGCCGCTGAGAAGGGCGGCTACGCTCACTTCATGCTCAAGGAGATCCACGAGCAGCCGGCCGCGCTCCAATCGGCCATGGCCGGCCGAGTCCGAGGCGAGAAGGTCTGCCTCGAGGAGATCGATCCGATCCGCAACCGTTTGGCTGGGATCGACCGGGTCGAGCTGATTGCCTGCGGTACCGCCTACTACGCCTCACTCGTCGGTGCCGCCCTCTTCCAGGAGTGGCTCGGCGTTCCGGCGCGGGCCACGGTTGCGTCGGAATTTCGCTACAGCCCGCCGCCGCTCGATGGGAAGACGCTGGTTGTGGCGGTGACTCAGTCGGGGGAAACGGCCGACACGATTGCCGCGGCCCGGCTGGCCCATGATCGCGGTGCGCCAATCGTGGCTGTGACCAACACCGTCGGCTCGGCCATCACTCGCGAGTCCGATGCCTCGGTCTTTCTGCAGGCGGGGCCCGAGGTTGCCGTCGCCGCGACCAAGACATTCGTGACCCAGGTGGTGACGCTCGTCATGCTCGCGGCGGACGTGGCCGAGATCTGTGGCAAACGCACTCCAGAGGAGATTCGGGCTCTGACCGTCGCCCTGCGCCGCCTCCCCGACCAGGCTCAGCGAGCTATCGAGCTTGCCGCGTCGACAGAGGAACTGGCTGCCCGATACGCCGACGCGGCGGGCTTCATGTACATCGGCCGGGCATTCGGCTACCCGGCAGCTCTCGAGGGCGCGCTCAAGATCAAGGAGATCAGCTATCTCCACGCCGAGGGCTATGCGGCTGGCGAGCTCAAGCACGGGCCCATCTCGCTGCTCGACGCGGATGTGCCGCTCGTTGCGGTCGCGACCCGCTCGTCGGTCTACGAGAAGCTCATCAGCAACCTGATGGAGGGCAAGGCTCGCGATGCGCGGGTGATCGCCATCGCCACTGAAGGCGACGACCAGATCGAGAAGCTCGCCACCGACGTGTGCTGGGTGCCAGACACGATCGAGCCGCTCAGCACGATCCTGGCGGTCATTCCGCTCCAGCTCTTCGCGTACTACGTGGCCGTGGCCCGAGGCCGGGACGTGGACCAGCCGCGGAACCTCGCCAAGTCGGTGACGGTGGAGTAGATGGCGGGCACGCGGCGATCACCGCAGTCAGGGGCCCCGGCTCGCGGCAGGGCGGGCGATGCCCCAGCTGCGGGCGCCGGGCCCGTCCCGGAGGCGCCTCCGGGCACGAATGAACTCGGGATCGACATCGTCCGAATCTCCCGCATCGCGGACGCGCTGGCTCGGTTCGGCGACCGATTCAGCAAGCGGGTCCTCACCCCGGCCGAGGAAGCGTATGTGCGCAATAGACCCGCGACCATGGCCGGCCGCTGGGCCGCCAAGGAGGCGGTCTCCAAGGTTCTTGGATTGGGGGTCCGCGGCATCGGTTGGCGGGATATCGAGGTTGAGCGACTGCCGACCGGCCAGCCCGCGATCCGGCTGCACGGCCGCGCGGCTCGACGTGCGGAGCAGCTCGAGATGGGGCGGATCGCGGTCTCGATCAGCCACGAAGCCGACTATGCGGTCGCGATCGCCTACGGCGTCAGAACTGCCGGCGGGCGGTTCTTGTACCCACCCGACATCGAAGAGCGGCTCGACGAGCGGGAGGCGCATCTGCTCGGGCGTCTCCAACGGTTGCGGGCCATGGCCAAAGAGGCCGCAGTGTTGGAGAATCAGGTCGGATCCGTTGCGAGCCGTAGACGCGAGGAGGCGGGCGATGAATAGTCGGGTCGCGCGGGACCCCGTCGTGCTGAACGATGCGGCCGCCGCGGCGCTGCTCCCTCCTCGGCCGGTGCGCGGTCACAAGGGCACGTTCGGTAAGCTGCTCGTGATAGCCGGTTCCGTCGATTACGCCGGAGCCGCATTCCTGGTATGCGCGGCGGCCGGTAGGGCGGGAGCAGGCCTCGTAACCCTGGCCACTCTCGAGTCGCTGCAGCCACTGTTCGCCACCAAGGTGGTCGAAGCCACGACGCTCTCGCTGCCCGAGGACGATGTCGAAGAGGTGGATCCCGAGGAGGCCCTGGCCCGAATTCTCGACCATGAGCACGACGCCCTCGTCGTGGGCCCGGGCCTCAAGCCGAGCCTATCGATGACCGAACTGATCCAGGCCCTGCTCGCGCGCGACGAGGATGGCGAGCCGATGCCGGCCGTCCTGGACGCGGAAGCACTTCGCTCGCTGGCTACGGTCGATGGCTGGGCTGCGGAAGTGAGCGCCCGATGCGTGCTCACGCCTCACGTAGGGGAATTCCGCCGGCTCCGGGCCGCCGACGGCCACGACCCCGAAGCCGATGGCGACCTCGTCCACGACGACGCTCGACGCGTCGAGGCGGCCAGTGCGGCTGCCCTCGAGTGGGGCCAGGTCGTGGTGCTGAAAGGCGCCCGCACCGTAATCGCGGCGCCGGACGGCCGCGTGGCGGTCGCACCGTTCGAGAACCCGGCCCTGTCCAGCGGCGGGACGGGCGACGTCCTGTCGGGCACGATAGGAGCTCTTCTAGCCCAGGGACTGGGGACCTACGAAGCCGCGCAACTGGGCGTCTATCTGCACGGCATGGCCGGCGAAGCCGTCCGCGCGCGATTGGGCGATTCGGGGCTGCTCGCGTCCGACCTGCCGCCCGAATTGCCGCTTGCGCGCAAGCGACTGGTCGCGATCGCAGCCGGAGCTGGCGACGGCGCGGGGAGCGTCGGCTGAGCGGTCTGGGGCGTCCGACCCGAGCCACGGTCGACGCCGCGCAAACTGCCGCTCTCTCGACGCCGGACCCATGCGGCGTGATCGCAACCCGTCATCCGCTGGTGGCTGCCTCCCCGGGGCATCCGCTCCCACCACTTCCCAGGACGGCCTGGATCGAGATCGACCTCGACGCGCTGGCGGCCAACGTGCGGCTGCTTCAGGGCTCGCTGCCGGAAGGCGTCCGGCTCGAAGCCGTGGTCAAGGCCGATGCCTATGGGCACGGCGCCGTGCCCGTCGCGCGAGCCCTGGTTGCCGGCGGCGTCCAGAGCCTGAGCGTGGCCACTTACGACGAAGGCCTGGAGTTGCGCCAGGCCGGCATCTCCGTGCCGATCCTGGTCCTGTATCCGATCCCGCCGGAGCTCGCCGGCGATGCCATCTGCCACTGCCTCTCGGTTACGGCTGGCGACCCGACGCTGCTGGAGAGGACGCTGGCCGCCTTGTCGCGTCTCGAAGAGAGCTCCGACGCCAGGGAGCTCTCAATCCACGTGGAAGTCGAGACCGGTCTCGGGCGTGGGGGCTTTCACTCGTCGGACGTGTCGGCGGCGGTCGCGGCCATCGCGGCGACGCCCCGGGCGCACCTGGCCGGCCTGTGGTCGCACCTCCAGGATCCGGGAGACCTGGACCGAACCGCATCCCAGACGGCCAGGTTGGGTGCCGCTTCGGTTCTGCTCGAAGAAGTCGGCCTGACACTGCCGGGGCGCCATCTGGCGGCGAGCGGCGGCCTTTTGGCCTCGAGCGCGCCCAGTTTCGACGTCGTTCGAATCGGCCTCGCCTTGTACGGCATCGTTCCAGACGGGCTGGCTGTCAGCGAACGCCATCGAGGCGCAGCAGCCGGGCTGAAGCCGATCCTCTCGCTTCGCGCCCGGCCGGTCCGGGTCGCTACACTGCCCGCCGGGAGCGGCATAAGCTACGGACCCTCATTCGTCACCAAACGCGACAGTCGTGTCGCGACGCTGCCTCTCGGATACGCCGATGGATACCCGCGCAGCCTCTCGAACCGCGCCGAGGTGCTGGTTCGGGGCCGGCGCGTTCCGGCGATCGGAACAGTGGCCATGGATGCCGTCATGGTGGACGTCACGGACGTCCTGGGACCGCCCGTGACCGTGGATGACGAGTTCACGCTCATCGGGAATCAAGGCGATGAGGCAATCGAGGCGCTGGAGGTGGCGCGGTGGGGCAACACGATCTCGTACGAGATCGTTACAGCGATGTCCGGCCGGCTACCCCGGGTGTACTATGCCGCAGCTGAGGCCGTGGAGTTGCGGACAGTAGCCTGTGAGTCCGATCGGGCAGAGTAGGAGGCCTCCGGCGATGCGAGGCTTCCTGAATCGGCAGGGCGCTCTGCCCCGCGCGACGAGCGCGGGCGACTACGTTTGATGACTCGCGGGGTTCGCGGATGATCGAAATCCAGGACCGTTCAGAAGAGCAGCGAGACGATCTTGTTGAGCGCGCCGCCCGCGAGATCCAGCTGCGTGGTCTGACGGTACCAGCCATGCTCTTCCTGCAGGCCAGTCGCCCTTATCGCCCCCTGGGTAGCAGCGCGATGGTCTTCTTCGACCCAGTCCTGCGTCGCGTCTTCGGGGGCGATCTCCCAGTTGCCAGCCAAATATTGGCCGACGACATCGGGATCGAGCAGCTCATCGAGCGGCTTGCGGATCCAGACGACGAGATGACCTGGGACGCCTGAGGTTCACTACCGCTCCGGGAGATCGCCGTCAGACCGCGGATCGCTGCGTTGTCGCCTGCGCTTCTCGCTCACGCACCTTCAGGTGCGCTCGCTCCGCTGCTCGGCTCCGCCTTGCGCTGCGCGGTCGGCCGGCGATCTGGCTGTTCAGACCGCGGATCGCTGCGTTGTCGCTGCCCCGCCGGCCGGTGCTCGCGCTGCGACAGCCCTCTTCGGGCCGGTTAGCATAGCCCTGTGACGCGCCAGCCTCGAGCGTTCTTCGCCCTCGATTTCGGCTCTGCCACCCTGTCGGCAGCCCTGATCGGACACGTCGGCAATCGGTGGCGGCTGGTTGCCCACGCGGCGGCTCCTGCATCGACCCCGCTTGAGTTGCATCTCCGCGGCCTCCTCGAGAGAGTCCACGCCGCCGACCCCGAGTTGCTGGCCGCGGTGAGTCCCACGACCGAACCGGACGCACTGCCCGATATTGCCGCACTCGTGGCCGTACTCCCGCGGCTCGAGGCACGCAGCTCTACCCCACGCCGGATAGCCGTTCTGGCCGGGTCTCGACGTCAGCGCATCAAGCTCGAGGCTGCGGCTATTCGGGCAGGCTGGCTCGTCGCCTCCGGGAGTGCGGATGAGGACGACCCGATCACACTCAGTCGCCTGGCCCTGTCACCGGACGTGTCCGCGGTACTGCTGGGCGCCGACCATTCGCCTGCGGGCGATGAGAAGCGCCACCTACCGATGCTAGCCGCTCTCGTGGCCGCGGTCGACAGGTGCCGGATCGATCTGACCGTCGTGCTGGCCGGAGGAGCCAGCGTCCACGAGGCGGTCTTCCCCGAGGCCGACGTAGGGCCGATCACGCCGGCTTCGGCGCTTCCGGAGGCCTCTTCGACCGCGGCAGGCACGATGACAGCTGGCGCCACGATGGTAGCCGCGGCGACCGGCATTACGGCCGCCGCCGCCCGAGCGCACAACGTCCTGATCGCCCCCGATGCCGCGGCAGGGGAACCTGCCGGAGCCGCACTCCAGCAGGTTCTGGAAGGACTCCGAGCGGTGCCGAACGACAGCCGGCTCGGATTCGCCCGGTCGATCTCATCGCTGGCCTCGGTGCTCGACAGTTCGATCGAGGGCATCGAAGTCGGCCTGCAGGGCGGGCTTCGATGCCGGGCCGAGCGGCTCGGGCCCGGGTCCAAGACGATCGTGTCTTGGCACGCGGCTCCCGCCTTCGCATCGTTCTCGCCGCCGGACCCTGACGACGCCACGATCGAAGGCGTCGTGGCCTGGTCGGCCGTCGCCCTCGACCGCTACCGTCTCACCGACCGACTGCGCGACCTGCGGATCTCCCCCTGGGGCGACGCGGAAGGTGAAGGCGCGCTCGTTCGCGCCGCCGCGGCAAAGGCCGCCGCCGAACGGGCGATCGTGGCGACGCCGGAGATCTCGGCTCGCCCTATGCCGGACCTGATCGTAGCCGGCGGTGGGACTTGGGCTTCGATGCCGCCTTCGTTGGCCGCGCTTGCCCTGACCGACCTCGTCCGGAGGCCGGGAGTGAGCAGGCTCGCCGTCGACCAGGCGCGACTTCTGGGGCCGCTGGGCACGATTGAGGACGAAGCCGAACGGTGCCGCATGCTTGCCGATCTCGCCGAGGATCTGCTCGTGCCTCTTGGCAGCGTGATCATGCCTGCGGATTTGCGGCAAGGTCGGAGCGCAGGAAGGATGACGGTCAAGGACCGGGTTGCGGCGGGTGCTGGTGCCGGGGGCGCTACGGTAGGCCAGCCGATCGAGCTGGAACTCCAGCCCGGTGCGCTCGAAGCGATCGATCTGGCGCCGGGGCAGACCGCGACGGCCGTGCTGGAATTCCGCGACAACGTCCGACTGACCGGCCGCGGTCGCAACTTCATCGTGGAGGTTGACGGCGGGCTCGCGGGACTGCTGGTCGACCTGCGGGACGTGCCGCTGCGCATGCCCGACAGGAGCGAGGCACGTCGGGCGGCGCTGGAGGCCTGGCAGCGGGTCGTTTGGGCGGAGTCGGGGGAATGACGGGCCCGGAGCGGCTCTCTCCCGAGGCTCTCGAGCGCGCGCTGGCAGGCATCGCGAGCCGGCCACTTCTGGTGCAGTCTCCGGTCATCCGATTCGTGTTGGGGCCCGGCGACCGCGCGCTGGTCTCTCCCGGCGAAGAGGTGCTACCGGGCTCGCCCATCGCGGAGCGAACCCCCGATGCCTCGTTCGTCGAAGTGGGTCGCATCCAGTTCCGCCCGGTTGCCCAACCGGAGGCAGCGGTGTTGGACCTTGGTTCCGGAGCTCCCGGAATCGTCGAGGCGAACCAGACGTCGGCGGTCGCCGGGAATCCGGAGGCTGTAGTCTCGACCGAAGGCGCGGACGATCCCGGCGTGTCTGGTCAGGCCAAGTCGGGGGCCGAGCGACGTCGCCCGCCAACCCCGGGGAAGTGGTGGGTCGGCGGCGCTGACCGGCGAGGACGTACGTCGGGGCGCAGAACGGCACCTCGACGGGTCTCCGGAACGCTGCTCTTCGAGGTCGGCGGCAAGTGGCAGGCGGCAGCCGGGGAGCGGCACGAGATAGTGGAAGCGCCCGCGGCCGGCACTATCCGCGAGGCTCGCAATGGGATCCAGATAACGATGACGCTGTCGGGGACGGCACTGCCCGCCGCCGTCGGAGCCGGCGAGGCGGCTCGCGGCTACCTCGACGTCCCGCGGCTCACCGACGGGGAGCTGTGGGCGAGCGCGCTCGACGTCGGGCGCGCCGGGGCGATCGTCGTGGCCGGCAGCCGCATCTCGGCTCAAGGGATAAGTCGCGCCCGGGCGATGTCGATCCGCGGGCTTATCGCGGCATCGGTCGGACAGGGCGAGCTGCGTGACATGGCCGCCTCGGAAGCCCGACAGCGCGCCAGTCTCCACCAGCTTGCACCATTCGGCCTGCTCGCCTTCGATGGGCACCAGCGCCGCCCCATGGCTTCGCCGGTGCTCGCACTGCTCGCTGCGCTCGCGGGGCGAGACGTCGCGATCGTGACCGACCCGCCGATGCTCGTCTTCGAGGGAGAGGGCGTCCCGCTTCCCGACGTGGCTCCCGACTGGGTGCGGGTGCGGAGCGGGGCTCACGCAGGCCGAGAAGGCCGCTACCTCAGCCCGGCCGGAATGTACAGGTTCCGGACGGGCATCCACCTCGACGCCGCCTTCGTTCGGCTGGGCGACGATCTGGCTCCGACAGTGGTTCCCGTGAGTGACCTGGAGCGCTTCGTCTGACGCTTTCAGGTACCCTCGCTCCATGATCGAAGGCCGGACGCTTGAACGAGTCGTCGAGACCCGCGATGCCGCGTCGACGCGTGCTCTCGCGGCGGCGCTGGCGGTCGTGGCGCGCCCCGGCGACCTGATAAGCCTCGTCGGCGATCTCGGAGCCGGCAAGACCCAGTTCGCCAAGGGCTTTGGGGCGGGCTTGGGCGTGGCCGAAACCATCGTCTCCCCGAGCTTCGTGCTGATGGCCGAATACCGGGGCCGGCTGCCGCTCTTCCACATCGACCTGTATCGCCTCGCGGATGCGGCCGAGGCGCTCGCGGGCGGACTCGTCGACGAGCGTCAGGGCGAGGGCGTGACCCTCATCGAATGGGCCGAACGCCTCGCCGATGCCATGCCGGCCGGTCGGCTAGATGTCCTCATCGACGGCACGGGCGACGATCCCCGCCGGATCTTCATCCGCGCGGGAGACGACGGCTACTCGCGTTACATCGAGGCCGTGCCGGCCGAGCTCGTCGGCACGCGGGCCCAGACATGAGCGCCGGCCGGTCCATTCTCGCGATCGACACGTCCGGCACGCGGGCGCTGGTGGCGCTCGGCAATGCCGACGGAACCCTGTCGGCGGAACGGCGCTGGACGGCCGGGTATCGTCACGGCGAGGAGTTGCTCGTCCGTTTGGACGGGATGCTTACCGCTCACGGCGTCGTCCTGGCGGACCTGGCCGGGATCGTGGTCGGGACCGGCCCGGGCGCGTTCACGGGTCTGCGAGTCGGTCTCGCGACGGCGAAGGCACTCGCGCGAGGATTGGAGATCCCCATCGCCGGCGTCCCGACGTCGGAGGCGCTCCTCGCCGCGGCAAGCCCAGACGGAGCGGTGGAGGGGACGCAGGTGGTTCTGCTACTGCCGGCCGGACCTTCCGATAGGGTTCTGGTCGCCTCCGGGGTTGCCCGCTTGATCAAAGGTGGGGACGAACCCGAGCTTTCGGCCGGAACCGTGGTCGTGGCGGTGGACTTGCCGAACCGTGCCGCCGAGGAAGCGCTTGCACTGGGCGACAGAGCGCAGGACGGGCTTGCAGCGGCGCTGGTGCGTTTGGGTGCCGAGAAGCTGGCATCCGGTGGCGACGACGTCGCACGCCTGGTGCCCGAGTACGTGACGCTGCCGCGCGGCATCGCCTCTGTGAAGGGGGAGATGCGATGGTCGCACGACCTCCGGTAGCGATCGTCCTCGACCGCATGAAGGTCGATGACCTGCCCGGTGTCCACGAGATCGAGCGGGAGAGCTTCAGTACACCCTGGCCGGCGCATGCCTACAAGCAAGAGCTGGAGACGAACCGCTTGGCCCACTACATGGTGGCCCGCTGGGGAGACCAGATCATCGGCTTCGCCGGCATGTGGCTCCTCGTGGACGAGGCCCACATCACCACCTTCGCGGTTCGTCGGACATGGCGCCGCCACGGAGTGGGGGAGCGGTTGCTCCTGGCTCTGCTCGACCTGTCACGGTCCCGCGGCGCTCACGAGGCCACGCTCGAAGTCCGGCCGTCGAACGTGCCCGCGCGCAGGCTCTACGAGAAATACGGCTTCAAGGTCGTCGGTACTCGAACGCGCTACTACAGCGACGACAACGAGGACGCCCTGATCATGACCACGCCGTCGCTCGACGGGCGAGAGATGCACGAGCGGCTCGTGGCGCTTCGGGCGGCTGTGGCGAATCGGCCGGAAGTCGAACTCGGGGCGGATGGGCGGCCACTTCCCGGACCCGTAACTCGGCGACAAGGTGAACCGGAGCAGGCTCCGGCCGGGCCGGCGTCGGCCGAAAACGCGAATGAACCGGAATCGGAGTCCGGACGCATTCTTCGGCCGAGCAGATTCACGCGGAGAACGCTGTGAGCGGCGCGTTGATCCTGGCGGTAGAGACGAGTTGCGATGAGACCAGCATCGCCCTCGTAGAGGATGGGCGGCGGATCCATTCGAATGTAGTGGCGAGCCAGGTGGCGATGCACGCCGCGGCGGGTGGGATCGTGCCTGAGGTCGCGGCGAGGGCCCACCTACGCTGGATCGTGCCGGTCCTCGATGAAGCATGGGCCGCCGCGGGGGCAAGCTGGGACGACGTTACAGCCGTGGCGGTGACCGTAGGGCCGGGCCTCGCCGGGTCGCTGCTGGTCGGCATCAACTTCGCCAAGACGCTCGCATACGTCCACGGCAAGCCGCTCGTTCCAGTGAACCACCTCGAGGGCCACCTCTACGCCGCGTGGCTTGCCGACGACGCCAGGGAGGTTCCGGAACCTCTATTCCCGCTGGTGGCGCTGATCGTCTCGGGCGGACACACATTCCTCGTCGAGATGCGCGATCACCTGCAGTACCGACTTCTGGGCGAGACGGTCGACGACGCGGCCGGTGAGGCGTTCGACAAGGTCGGCCGGTTGCTCGGCCTGCCGTACCCGGGCGGGCCGGAGATCATGAAAGCCGCTGCCGGGGCAACGAGCCGCGACGTGACCTTCCCGCGGGCCTGGATGGGCGACTCCTTCGACTTCAGTTTCAGCGGGTTGAAGACCGCGGCCAGGCGCACCATCGCGGCGGAGACCGGGGAGGGGAGCGGCGGCACCCTCGGAACGGAGCCACTGCCCCAGGACCGCGTCGCCGAGATCTCCTACGGGTTCCAGGAATCGGTCGTGGACGTGCTCGTCACGAAGACGCTCCGGGCCGCCCGCACGGCCGGTGCCCGCTCCATCGTCCTCGGTGGTGGCGTGGCCGCGAATCGCGTCCTGCGAGACCGCCTGGCTGCCGCCGCGCAGAATGCCGGGATCCCGCTCGTCGTTCCGCGGCCGGCGTTATGCACCGACAATGGGGCGATGATCGGGGCCGCGGCGGCCCGACGCTGGGAAGCCGGGACGCGCGCGGGGCTGGATCTGGACGCTCGGCCGTCGATGCCGCTGGCTCGACGGTGAGCGAGTCGCCTGTCGCCAAATCGGGCTCGCGCCGGGCTCCGCGGCTCGATCCGCTCGCCATCCGCCGCACCCTCCGCGACGAGGGGCTCAAAGCCCGCCACTCCCTCTCGCAGAACTTCCTGGCCGACCCGGATGTGCTCCAGGCGATTCTCGACCTTGCGGCGCCCGAGCCCGGCCGGCGTGTGCTGGAGATCGGGCCCGGGCTGGGGATTCTGACCGGCGGCCTGCTCGACGGAGGAGCCGCGGTCACGGCGGTGGAGCTGGACCGGCGGCTGGTCGACCGACTCGGCCGCTTCCACGGCGACGGGATCGCAGCCGGTGCGCTCAAGCTCGTGCAGGGCGATATCCTCGACCAGTCGATCGCCGGGCTGATCGCCTCGCCGTTCGAGGTCGTCGCCAACGTCCCGTACCACATCACGAGCCCCATCCTGCATCGCTTCCTGGGGGCCCCTCCGCGCCCCGAGCGGCTGGTTCTGATGCTCCAGCGAGAGGTCGCCGAACGGATCTCCGCCGCTGCGGGCGGGATGAGCTATCTCTCCGTCTTCGTCCAGTTCCATGCAGCCGTTCGGATAGCCTTCGTCGTCCCGCGCGAGGCGTTCGAGCCGGCGCCGGCGGTCGAATCGGCGGTCGTGGTCATCGAGCCGCTCGATCCTCAGGGCGAAAGCCCGAGGCTTTCGGTGGCCGACGAGGCCGGCCTGTGGCGCCTGGTTCAGGTCGGCTTCCACGAACGGCGCAAGATGATCCGCAATGTGCTGATCCGCCAGCTGGGGCAGCCCGCGGATGCGATAGATAGGGCGCTGGCGGCTTGCGCGATCGATGGCGAGCGCCGATCCCAGACCCTGAGCGTGGACGAATGGATCACCCTGCGTGACGCCCTGGGCGTGCGGGCGCCCGGCCAACCATGAGCCCCGCCCGCGCTGCAGGGCATGGCGACGGACGAACCGGCCGGCGAGCCGTGCGCCCACCGACCGGTATCGTCCGCGAGGCGCCGGCAAAGCTCAACCTGACCCTCGCCGTGATCCGGCAGCGCGCGGACCGCTATCACGCCCTGCACTCGGTCATCGTTCCGCTGAGCCTCGCGGACACGATCAGCGTCGCTCCCGTCGAGGCGTCTTCGGGGCGATCTCCGGGTGAGCTCGACTCCCTCGCCGTTTCCGGATTCGAAGTACCGGGTGGCGGCGAAAATCTCGTGCTGCGGGCGATTGCGCTCGCACGCGCTGCCGTCGCCACGACCT
>Ga0209014_10001440_pt1 | contig 14053 bp, 12 predicted proteins | sample BarGraNGADG00212_FD_184491 | JGI IMG/M metagenome (GOLD analysis project Ga0209014, IMG submission 184491) | Arctic peat soil microbial communities from Barrow, Alaska - Barrow Graham LP Ref core NGADG0002-212 (SPAdes) (version 2) | ecosystem: Environmental > Terrestrial > Soil > Wetlands >...
GGAAGGAGACGTTGAGCGCGGAAGGGAGCATCTCGCCGTGCTTGATCCGATCCGCAATCACCTCGATGGCCAGCCTCTCGGTGTTGCTGATGGCCTCTTCGCGGGTTTCGCCGTAGGCCATCACGCCCGGGAGTTCCAGCGCTTCGGCGATCCAGCGCCCATCGTCTTCGCGGTCCAGTTCGATGGAAAGGTTCACATTGGGATTCTACCGCAGGTGGTAGCGCCCCGGGCGAACCCCCGCAATTTGACAACCCTTGCCCACCTTCCCTATGATGTAATTTCAATTCAATCGTTTGGCGCAGTTCCCCGATGCGCCGTTTCGCGCCCTAATGGCAACTACCACATCTGTCTGGTCTGGAACATCAATATGATCAAAGTCGAAGGTCTAACCAAGCGATACGCACGTACTGTCGCCGTAGACGACATCTCATTCGAGGTGGAAAAGGGCCAAATCGTCGGCTTCCTGGGCCCGAATGGGGCCGGTAAGACCACCACGATGCGCGTTCTTACCTGCTTCCTCCCGCCCACGGCCGGCAAAGCCACGATTTGCGGCTTCGACGTGCTGGAGAACCCGCAAGAGGTCAAAAAGCGCATCGGATACCTACCGGAAACGCCTCCGCTCTACCCAGAAATGGAGGTCATCGAGTACCTCACCTTCGTCGGGCAGATCAAAGGCATCCCGAGCGCCGACATCAAGCGCCGCGCCGACGAGGTGATCGGGCGCTGCGCGCTGGGCGAGGTCCGGTCCAAGTTGATCGGCAAGCTGTCCAAAGGCTTCCGCCAGCGCGTCGGCATCGCGCAGGCCATCATCCACAACCCGGATGTGCTGATCCTGGATGAGCCCACCAGCGGTCTCGACCCCAAGCAGATCATCGAAATCCGCGAACTGCTCAAAGCGCTCTCCGGCGAGCACACCATCATCCTCAGCACCCACATCCTGAGCGAGGTGGAGCAGTCCTGCGAACGCGTCATCATTATTAGTCAGGGCAAACTGGTGGCGCAGGATTCGGTTGCCAACCTGACCAACCGCCTGCGCGGCGCCGAAGCCGTCAGCCTGGAAGTGGAATCCGCCGACGGCCACCCGAACCCCACCGAAGTGCAGGGACGCCTGGAACAGGTTTCGGGCGTCAGCCGGGTCATGATGAAGGATTCCAAGGGTGGCCGGCTGAGCTTCGAAGTGGAAAGCCTGCAAGGCCGCCACATCCGCGCCGAACTGGCGCGCAGCGTGGTCAACTCCGGTTGGAATCTCAGCGAACTGCGCGCCGTCGGCCTGAGCCTGGAAGACATCTTCCTGCAGCTCACCACCGTGGAAACCAAAGAAGACACGAAAGAAGAAGGAGGCCAGCGTTGAGAAACATACTCCTCATCTGCAAAAAAGAACTCAAGAGCTATTTCGCATCCCCCATCGCCTATCTGCTGATGGCGTTTTTCGGCCTGATCTTCGGATTCGGCTTCTTCACCGCCACGCGGGATTTCGTGCGCTTCAGCTTCCAGTCCCAGATGATGGGCCAGCAGCAGCCGATGAATGTGAACGACCAGATCATTCGCCCGCTGCTCGGGTTCGCCTCCACCATCGCGCTCTTCCTGGTGCCCATGATCAGCATGCGGCTGATCGCCGAAGAGAAGCGCACCGGCACCATCGAGCTGCTGTTGACCTCGCCCATCAGGGACATTGAGATCATCCTCGGCAAGTGGCTGGGCGCGGTGGTGCTTTTCCTGTGCGTGCTCGGCATGTCGATGCTCGACGTCGCCATGCTCTTCGCCTGGGGTAAACCCGATCTGAAACCCGTGCTGATCGCCTACCTGGGACTGATCCTGCAAGGCGCCTGCCTGCTGGCCATCGGAACTTTCATCTCCACCACCACGCGCAACCAGATCGTGGCCGGCGGCGTGACTTTCTTCGTCTGCCTGCTGCTCTGGCTGCTGAGTTGGTTCACCGCCTTCGATTCCGGCCCCGCCTCGCAGGTGGTCAACTACATCTCGATCGTCACCCATTTCGAAAACTTCAGTAAGGGCGTGCTCGATTCCAAAGACGTGGTCTTCTATCTCTCCATGATCTTCTTCTCACTGTTCATTACCTCGCGGGCGATGGAATCCGTCAGGTGGAGGTCGTAACATGGCTGCCAGCTTTCTTAAGTCCCGACAAACCCGATACACGGCCTACGCCGCCACTTACATCCTAGTGATCCTCGCGGTGCTCGGCGCCATCAACTTCCTAGCCAACCGCTACGACAAGAGCTACGATTCCACCAGCAACAAGCAGTTCAGCCTCTCCGACCAGACCATCAAGGTGGTGGGCAACCTCAAGAGCGACGTCAAGCTGACGTACTTCGACGAAGCCACCCGCTTCCCGCAGGCGCGCGATCTGCTGGACCGATACACCGCCCTTTCTCCGAAGCTGAAGGTGGAATTCATCGACCCGACGAAGAAGCCGCAGCAGGCCAAATCGGCCGGCTTCCGCCGCGACGTCATGATCCTGGTGGATAGCGGGCTGCGCAAGGAAGAGGCCAAGAGCCTCACCGAAGAGGAAGTCACCGGCGCGCTGATCCGTTCGCTGAAATCGGGCGAGCGCAACGCCTGCTTCGTGAATGCCGCCAACGAGCACTCGATCGACGACGAGGCCGCCACCGGCTACTCGCTGATGAAGCAGTTGCTGGAGCGCGACAACTACAAGACCCGCACCATCGATTTCAAACCCAAGGCCGCCGAGCCCGGCAAGACGCTGGCCATCGGCCAGACGCCAGCCGCCGCGGCAGTGGAAGTGCCCAAGGACTGCCTGACGCTGGTCATCGGCGGACCGCAGCTCGCCTATCCGCCACCCATCGTCGACGCCATCAAGAAGTACGTGGAAGGCGGCGGGCACGCGCTCTTCCTGCTGGATAACGTGATGAAGATCGGCCGCGGCGAGCCTACCGCGGAGAACACCGAACTGGTCGCGATGCTCTCCGCATGGGGCGTCACGCCGAACAAAGACCTGGTGCTGGATCTCAGCGGGATCGGCAACATGTTCGGCGCCGGCCCCGAAATCCCCATCATTCTCGCCTACGAGGCGCACGCCATTACGCGCCCGCTGACCCGCGTGCCCACGGCGTTCCCCGTGCCGCGGTCGCTAGAGATCAAGTCCGGCGGCAAGAGCACGGTGGAGAAACTCTTCGGCACCACCGAAGACAGCATCTCGGTGAGCGAGGTTGCCGCTAACGGCGCGATCGACCCGAAGAAGGGAAAGAAGGGGCCGTTCACGCTGGCCGCCGCGGGTACCCTCACCGGCACGCCGAGCGGACGGTTCGTAGTGGTGGGCACCTCGCAGTGGGCCGAAAACCGCGCCATGGGCTCGCGCACGCTGGGCAACCGCGATCTGTTCATGAACACGATCAACTGGCTGAGCGCCGACGAAGACCTGATCAGCATCCGTCCCAAATCCACCGAAGACCGGCCGCTCACGCTGACGGCGCAGAAAATGAACCTGGTGTTCTGGCTGAGCGTGGTGATCTTCCCGCTGGGCATCGTCGGGTTCGGCCTAGCTACCTGGTGGAAGAGGAGATAATCCATGAAGCCGAAGGGACTCCTCATTGCCGTCGTTCTTTTGGCTGTTCTGGGGGGAGTAACCTGGTGGAGCAATAAGAGCCAGGCCGACAAAGCCAAAGCGCCCGCCGCCGACGCTCCCGCCAAGCTGCTGACCATTCCGGACGACCAGTTCGTGGAGATCAAGATCAAGAAGGTCACCGATGAACTCCTCGCCCTGAAACGCGAAAACGGCAAGTGGCAGATGACCGCGCCCAAGCCGATGGCCGCCGATCAGGACGCCGCCGGCTCCATGGTTTCCACCCTGGCCAATCTCAACGCCGATAAGGTGATCGAGGAGAAGGCCACCGACCTCAAGCAATACGGCCTCGACATCCCCACGCTCGACGTGCAGATCGTGCGCAAGGACGGCAAGACAGACCGCCTGCTGATCGGCGACGACACGCTCAACGGAAGCGGCGCCTACGCCAAGCTGGCCAATAACGCCAAGGTGGTCACGGTCGGCAGTTTCACCAAGACCAGCCTCGACAAGCGCCCCGACGACCTGCGCGACAAGCGCCTGCTGACCTTCGATGCCGACAAACTCTCGCGCGTCGAGCTTACCGCCAAGGGTCCGGCGGTGGAATTCGGCAAGAACGGTCAGAACGAGTGGCAGATCGTCAAGCCGCGCCCGTTGCGCGCCGATGGATCGGCGGTGGATGGCCTGGTGAGCAAGCTCAAAGACGCCAAAATGGACCTTTCCGAGGCGGAAGCCGCCAAGAAGTTCGCCGCGGCCACCAAGGTGGCCACCGTCACCGTCACCGACGCCGGCGGCACGCAGACGATGGAAGTCCGCCGCGACAAAGACAAGAACGTCTTCGCCAGGAGTTCCGCCGTGGAAGGCCTGTACAAGGCCAACGCCGATCTGGCCGACGCCATCGATAAAGGCATGGACGATTTCCGTAATAAAAAACTCTTCGATTTCGGCTTCAGCGATCCGAGCCGGGTCGAGGTCAAAGGCACGGGCTACACCAAGGCGGGCGACAAGTGGACCGCCAACGGGAAGACCATGGACAACGCCAGCGTGCAGACGCTGATCGATAAACTGCGCGACCTGGCCGCTACCAAATTCGCCGAAAAGGGCGGTGGAGAACCCGTTATGGTGGCGAGCGTGGTCTCCAATAGCGGCAAGCGGAACGAAAAAGTCTCCATTAGCAAGCAGGGGACGCAATATTTTGCGCAACGTGACGGCGAACCCAGCATCTATGAAGTGGACGCGAAGGTTGTCGAGGACCTGCAGAAAGCCGCTTCCGAAGTGAAAGAAGCGCCGCCGGAGCAACCGAAGAAGAAATAAGCGGAGAGCACGCTCTAAGTCGGTGAAGCCGGAACTAAGGAAATTTTCGATTCAACGCAGAGACGCAGAGAACGCAGAGATAAGCGCAGAGAAAACTGAAAACAAGATAGACACAAATCCGGCTGCCTTGCCTGCTTCTGCTTCTCTGCGCTTCTCTCTGCGTTCTCTGCGTCTCTGCGTTGAAAAAGCATCTACGCGCTGAAAAAGCATTTACCCAATGAACGGCCTTCTCACCGACCTTTACGAACTCACCATGGCCGCCGGGTACTTCGAGTGCGGCAAGGCCGGCGAGAAGGCCACCTTCGAATTCAGCATCCGCCGCCTGCCCGCGAACCGCAATTACGCCGTCATCGCCGGCCTCCCCCAAGTCGTCGACTACCTGCTTAACCTGAGCTTCACCGGCGAGGAAATCGCCTACCTGCGGGCGCTTCCCCAGTTTGCCCAGGTGAGCCCCGCCTTCTTCGACTACCTGCGCGACTTCCGCTTCACCGGCGATCTCTTCGCTGTCCCGGAAGGCACCCTGCTCTTCGCCGGCGAACCCGTGCTCACCATACGCGCGCCGCTCATCGAAGCGCAGATCCCGGAAACCTACCTGCTGAGTGCCGTCACCTTCCAGACGCTGATCGCGTCCAAAGCGGCGCGCTGCACGACGGCCGCCGCCGCTCGGCCCGTCGTCGAGTTCGGCACGCGGCGCGCGCACACTCCCGAAGCTGGTACGCTGGGCGCGCGCGCGGCCTACCTGGGCGGCTGCGCCGGCACCAGCAACACGCTCGCCGGATTCCGCTACGGCATCCCGGTGATGGGCACCGCCGCTCACTCCTGGGTGATGTCGTTTCCCTGCGAGACCGACGCCTTCCGCAAACTGCAGCGCGTCCTGGGCCCGGCCACGGTCCACCTGCTGGATACCTACGACACGCTGGAAGGCGCGCGCCGCGCCGCCGCTCTCGGCGGCCCGATGTGGGGAGTCCGCCTGGATAGCGGCGATTTCGACGCGCTCTCCCGCCAGGTGCGCGGCATCCTCGACGAGGCCGGCCACGCCGGCGCCAAGATCATGGTGAGCGGCGATCTCGACGAATACCGTATCCGCGACCTGGTCGCCAATGGTGCGCCCATCGATTCCTTCGGCGTCGGCACGCAGCTCTCTACCAGCGCCGACGCGCCGCACATGAGCGCCATCTATAAAATGGTGGAACTGGAAATCTGCGGCATCAAGCGCTACACCGCCAAGTACAGCGAGGACAAGTCTTCCCTGCCCGGCGCCAAACAGGTCTTCCGCGACGCAGCGCGCGACGTGGTGGCGCGCTCCGGCGAATGCGGCAAGGGCGAAGCGCTATTGCGCCCCATCATTCTCGGCGGCCGTCTGATCGAGCCGCTGCCCACGCTGGCGCAGGCCCGCGACCGCGCCGCGCAGTCGATCGCGAATCTGCCGCCCGCTCTGCGACAATTGGAGGTAGCGGAGCCATGGCCGGTGATCCAGAGCCGCGAATTGCGCGAGCTGATCGGCCAGACGCGCTCCAATCTGCGCGGATGAAAACCATTTTCTTCGACATCGATTCGCAACTGGACTTCCTGTACCCCGCGGGGGCCCTCTACGTCCCGGGCGCCGAGCGCATCGTGCCCACCATCGCGCGCCTCAACCGGTACGCCGCGGCGCACGGCATCCCGGTGGTCTCCACCACCGACGCCCACACGGAGAACGACCCCGAATTCCAGGACTGGCCGCCGCACTGCGTGGCCGGCACGACCGGCCAGCACAAGGCCGAAGCCACGCTCTTGGAGAGACGCGTGGTGGTGCCCAACCGGGACTGCGGCCTGGCACTCGATGGCGCGCAGCAGATCGTCGTGGAGAAGCAGCACGTGGACGTTTTCACGGCGCGCAATCTCTCACGCGTCGTGGAGTTGCTGGCGGCGGATGGCTTCGTGGTCTACGGTGTGGTCACCGAAATCTGCGTGCTCTTCGCCGCCCGCGGCCTGCTGAAATACGGCAAGCCTGTTACTATCGTGACCGATGCCGTGGCGGCGCTCACCGCCGAGGCTTCCGAACGGGCGCTGGAAGAGATTTGCGGCGCCGGCGGCAGGCTGCTACGAAGTTCCGAAATCGGTTGACGCGGATTCACCGCAGAGACGCTGAGAACGCAGAGGAAGCGCAGAGTTCAACGCCACGGACGGGGTCCTTGGTGGAATGGGATGGGAAACCCGGAAGCATGCCCCCAAGAATGGGGGCGGCCCAGAGGGCACCCCGTTTGAAAGGCTACGCTACGGTATGGGTTCCAGGAGAGAGAAACAAAAACAAGCTATGAGATACATCGCCTTCGCACAGCCCGGTCCGCCGGAAGTTCTCCACCTCGCCGAGGGTCCGGCGCCCGTGGCGGGGCCGGGAGAAGTGCTGATTCGCGTGGAGGCCGCGGGCGTCAACCGTCCCGACGTGCTGCAACGCGCCGGCAAGTATCCACCGCCGGCGTCCGCGTCGCCTATCCTCGGACTGGAAGTCGCGGGCATGATCGCCGCCGCGTCCGCGGACTCCGGGTGGCGCGAGGGAGACCGCGTCTGCGCGCTGGTCCCCGGCGGCGGATACGCCGAGTATTGCCTGGCGCCCGGGGTGCAATGCCTGCCGGCGCCGCGGGGCCTCTCCATGCAAGAGGCCGCCGGCATCCCGGAGACTTTCTTCACGGTCTGGGCCAACGTCTTCCAACTCGGACACCTGGCAGCCGGCGAGCGCATCCTGGTGCACGGCGGCACCAGCGGCATCGGCACCACCGCGATCCAACTCGCCCGCGCGTTGGGCGCCACGGTATTCGCCACGGCGGGGAGCGAAGAGAAGTGCCGCGTCTGCGTGGAACTCGGGGCGGAACGGGCCATTAATTACAGGGAGCTCGATTTCGCCAAAGAGTTTCGCGAGATCGATCTGGTGCTCGACATGGTGGGTGCGCCTTACACGCCGCGCAATCTGGAGGTGCTGGCCGCGCGCGGGCGCTTGGTGCAGATCGCCGTGCAGCAAGGCGCCGAAGCCAGCGTAAATCTGGCGCGGATCATGCAAAAGCGCCTCACGGTGACCGGCTCCACCATGCGCCCGCGCCCCATCGCCGAGAAGGGCGGTATCGCGAGCGAACTGCGCACCCGCGTCTGGCCGCTGGTGGAATCGCGCGCGGTGAAGGTGCTGGTGGATCGCGTCTTCCCGCTGGATCAGGCCGCCGCCGCGCACCGGTACATGGAGAGCGGGGCGCATATTGGGAAAATCATTCTGGCGATGTAGGGCAAGCTCCACAGCGTCCAAAACCGTAAGGATCTTACCGTTCGGCGCCGTATCCCTTTTGTTTTCCGCAACGAGGGAAACACAACCGTAAGACCCTTACTCTTCCTCCAGCGCGCCCATCTGCTCCAGCAACTCGTAGGTCCGCTTGGCCTCGGCCTCATCCACTTTGCCGACCGCGAAGCCGACGTGGACCAGGACGTAGTCGCCGACCCCTGCCTCCGGCACGAAGTCCAGATAGACCTGACGGGTGACGCCGCCGAACTGCACTTTGGCGACGCGGTTCCAACCGCTATCCGCCGTCTCCAAAACCTTACCGGGTATGGCCAGACACATGGGAGCCCCTCTTCTACTGTAGCGCAGCCTTCCAGGCTGCCACGTCGGCGTCCTTGCCGACGTTCTTCAAAGAATGCCGACACGAATGCCGGCATGGCAGGCGGGACGCCTACGCTACAAACCTTTTACCTTCCAGCCCTCGCGATATTTGGTGCGGACGTGGTGGTTGGCTGCCGGCGAATTGGTGAATTTCAGTTTGGCGGAGTTCCACTCGAGCGTGGTCTTGGGGAAGCGCGTGGCCAGCGGGCCGAGCAGCACGGCTTCGGTCAGCGGACCGGAGTAGTCGAAGCCGGTGGTGGTCTTGCCGTTGCCCATCACCGCTTCCACAAACTGGTGATAGTGGTTCACGGTCTCGTGCCGCGGCATCGGAAAGTCCTTGAACTGGTCTTCGGGTAGCAGCACCGGCATGGCGATGTGCGGCAGCAGCATCACGCCCTTGGTGCCGACGAAGAGCGAGCCCTGGCCGGGCAGTTGGAGCGATCCGGCGAGTGCCTGGATTTCCTCGGGCGGGCGGGCATCGCCATCGTACCAGGTGACGGGCACGGTCTTGCCGTCGGTCACCGAAGTCCCCGGGAACACGTAGTGGATCACCGAATGGAGCGCCCAACTCTGCCCGTTCGGCGCGGCGCCTTCGGAGCGCACCGAGAGCGGCGCAGCGAGGCCCAGCGCGCCGAATACGGGATCGAGGATGTGGCACCCCATGTCGCCGAAGGTGGCGGTGCCGAAATCGATGCGCTTGCGCCAGTTCACCGGATGGTAGGCATCTAGGATGAAGGCGCGCGGTTGCGCCACTCCGATCCACCGATCCCAGTTGAGGGTGGAAGGTACGGGGTCGGTGCGCTCGGGCAGCGGATCGGTATCGCCCCACTTCTTCTCGCTGAACGAATGCACTTCCTTGATCTTGCCGATGGCGCCGCCTTGGATCAACTCGACTGCCGTCTGGTACTCGCGGGCGGAATGAATCTGGATGCCCATCTGGGTGACCAGATTCTTCTGGCGGGCCATGGCGGTGAGCATGTGGACTTCGTGGACGCTGTGCGCCATGGGCTTCTGCTGGTAGACCGGAAGCCCCAGGCGCATGGCGGACATGGCCATGGGCGCGTGCATATGATCGGGCGTGCCCACGCAGACGGCGTCGATGTTGCGCTTCTCCTTGGCGAGCATCTGGCGCCAGTCCGGGTAGACGCGCGCGTCGGGACACTTCACCTTGAGCCGATCCAGCTTGGCCGAATCCACTTCTGCCACGCAGACCAGTTTCACCTTGGGATGGCGCAGCAGGACGTCGATGGTGACAAACGCCATGCCGCCCGCGCCAAAAGCGCCGAGGCGCAACTGGCCGCTGGGGGGCGCGGAAATCAATTGCCGGACGAAGAAGGGCGCGGCCAGGATGGTACGGCGATCGAGGAGAAGGGGCATAGGTTTGAAAGGCAAGACAGGAGACTGGCAGGGCCAGTCTCCCGCACAAGGCGGAGCCTTATGCCACTACACTTTTTCGGGGACCACAAAGGGCTTGCGGTAATCGCGCGTCATCATGGCGGCCGCTTCCTTATCGCCGGTGATCGTCATGGTCTTGGGATCGAAATCGATGGTCCGTCCCACCCGATAGGAGATGTTGGCCAGGTGCACCAGCACGGTGGACGCGGCGCCTTCTTCGATCTCCGCCGACAGGGTTTCCTTCTTGCGATTGCGCACGGCTTCGAAGAAATTGGCGAAGTGGCTGCCGCCCTTGCTCATGGTGGGCCCAGGTTCGCCGTTCTTGCCCAGGAAGGTGGTGTACTTGTTGTAGCCCGCGATGGCCAGGTAGCCCTTGGAGCCGTAGAAGACGTTGCCGATGGTGTTAGAGTCCCTGCCGCCCTCGGCGATGCCGGCTTCGTGGTTGCTCATCCAGTGGCGAACCTCGAATTCCATCATCTGCTTCTTGCCGTTTTCGTTGAACTCGAAAGCGCAGTTGAGGGTGTTCGGCGTTTCCTGGTCGTCGTCGAACATGAACTTGCCGCCGACGGCGCTGGCCTTGGTGGGGAACTTCACGCCCAAGCCCCAGCGCGCGATATCGACTTCGTGAATGCCCTGGTTGCCGAGGTCGCCGTTGCCGTAGGCCCAATACCAGTGCCAGTTGTAGTGGAAGCGGTTTTCCTTGAACGGCACCTTCTGCGCCGGCCCCTGCCACAGGTCGTAATCCACATAGGAAGGCGGATCGCTCACCGCCTTGGTGCCGATGGTATCGCGCCATTTGTAGCACAGGCCGCGCGAGAGGTAGATGTCGCCGATCAAGCCTTCGCGCATCTTCCGCACGCCGTCCTGGAGCGCCACCGAGGAGCGGCTCTGGCTGCCCTGCTGCACCATCTTGTTGTACTTGCGGGCCGCCGCCACGATCTGTTTGGCCTCGAAGATATTGTGCGAGCACGGCTTCTCGACGTAGACATCCTTGCCGGCGCGGCAGGCGTCGATGGTCATCAGCGTGTGCCAGTGGTTGGGAGTGGCAATCGAGATGGCGTCGATCGACTTGTCTTCCAGCAGCTTGCGGTAGTCCTGGTAGATCGCGGGCTTCTTCTGGGTAATTTTCTCGACACTGCCGGCCGCGGCGTCCAGCACCTTTTCGTCAATGTCGCAGAGCGCGACCAGCTCGACGTTGGGCTGGCCGGTAATCTCTTTGATGTGGTCTTTGCCACGGCCGCGCAGGCCGATGGTGGCAACTCGAATGGTATCGTTCGGGCTGCCAAAAACGGTGGTGGAGGCGGCTGCCGCAGCCGCGGTGGTGAGGAAAAAGTTTCGACGGTCCATAGTTTTCGTTACCGCTATTCGACGGCTACTTTATCACATTCCGGGGATTTCCGCTCAGAAAGGCTGAAATATGGGCGACGACTGCGTCCATCGGGCGCACGCCAGCCAGACACGGTAGTGCACGCGGACGAGGCATGCTCCCACGAATGGGGGCATGGCAGCCTGAAAGGCTACGCTACGGTTGGTAGTTGTGAATGATTATGGTGGGGAGCGGGCCTTCCACGGCCAGCGCGGCGGTGAATCCGGGGCCGGTGTCGATTTCGGCCACGGTCCAAACGCCTGGGGGCGTGGCTCCGGCGCCGTAGAGTCCCGCTCCGTGGGCCTTGAGCAGGGCTTCGAAGCGGGTCCAGTGGCGGAAGAAATCGCGCACACCGGTGGGCGAGGTGTAGCCCGCGGGAAAGTAGCGCTGCGCAATCGCGGCGTACTCCGGCAACGGGCGGACGCGCTCGATATCCACGCCGACCTCCACCTCCCGCGCCACCGCCACCAGCGCCATTTCCCGCGAATGCGCGAGATTAAAGCGGATCTGGGGCGCCGAGGCCAGGTAGGGCTTTCCCTTTTCGTGGAGCGCAAACTCTAGTGGGGCGTCCGTGAAGTTGGCCAGGATGGCGCGCAACGCGGCGTGGGAGCGCAGGTAGCGGCGGCGCAGGGCCGGCGTGAGAAAGCGCGCGGCGCGCGCCGCTTCCTCGGCGGTGGGCGGCAACGCCTTGCCCCGGTTCAGGCGCACACGCCAGACGTGGATCTCACCCGGATTCAGCATGCCAGATCCGTCTCCAGCGCTTGGAGGAAAGGCTCGCGCACCGCGGTCAGGTAGAAATGCCCCCCCGGGAAGACGCGCACGGCGAAAGACGCGGTGGTCTGCTCCGCCCATCCATCGAGGTGCTCGCGGCGCACGTTGGGGTCGTCCGCGCCGCCGTAGGCGCGCACGGGAATAGGCAGGGGCGGTGTTTCCGCGTAGACGTAATTGCGATACAGAGCAGCGTCGGAAGCGAGCGCGGGCAGGATGGCACGCATCAGCGCGGGATCGTCGAGCACTTCCGCCGGGATGCCTTCGAGACGGCGCAGTTCCTCGACGAAGGCTTCGCGGGAAGGCGCGGGCGGCGGCACGTGATGGCGGCGGAACTGCGGCGCGCGCGCGCCGGAAGAGATCAGCATCTTGGGTAAGGGACGCGAGCGGCGGCGCAATTCGCGCGCCAGCTCAAATGCGACGACGGCCCCCACGCTATGGCCGAAGAACGCGAAGGGGTGGTCGAGGTAGGAATCGATGTGGTCGGCGAGCGCGGCCACCAGCGGTCCCATGCGTTCGAAGGGCGCTTCGGCGAGGCGCGATTCGCGGCCCGGCAGACGGACGGGGACGGCGGTCCAGCCGGATAGGGCCAGCGGCTGCCCTGCCCCGCCGCCGGCGTGGGGGAAGCAGAAGAGCCGCGGGGCGGACGCTGTGCCGGCGTTGGGGAACCAGGCGGCGGGGAGCGACTGTTTGCGCAGACGGAGCGCCAGCAGTTGGCGTTTCTCCGGGGAGAGGGTCTCCAGGGTGGGCCGGGCCGGCGGCGCCTGGCCTCCCACTGCGTGCTTCTTCCCGCCCAGCAGGAGCTTTTCGAAGTGCCCGGCATGGAGTTCCTTGGCGTACCGCAGGGCGGCGCGGCGCGATTGGCGGGAGATTTCCTGGTAGTGCGGGCGATCGGCCAGCAGGCGCGCCAGCGATTCGCGCCAGGGGGCGATGTCCTGCGCCGGGACCTCCGCCACGGGGACCATTTGCTCATCCAGGCGCATCTCGTACTTAACGATAGGGCGCACGGGCAATAGGTACGGGACGCCCATCATGGCCTCGGGGATGCCGCCCACATTGGCCGCCATCACCGGCACGCCGCACAGCAGCGCTTCCAGGATGATGCGCGAGCGCGCCTCCGCCCACAGGGACGGCACGAGCAGCACGCGGGTGCGCGCCAGCAGAAGGTCGATATCGTCGACGGGCGCGAGCAGGCGCAGGTTGGGCCGCGCCGCCAGCGCCGCGCGATCCTGCTGGTTGGTGCCCCAGGTGGGCACGGCGGCGAACGCCGTTTCCGGGAAGGCATCGGCCAGCGCCAGGAAGATCGCGATGCCCTTGACGGCGCAGGGATTGACCAAGGTCACGAACTCATTGTCGAAGCGGCCCAGGAGCGGGCGATCTTCGGGCTCCAGCTCCTCGGGCTCCAACAAGGAGATGGGCACGTGCACGGCGTCGATACCGGCGTACTTGCGAATGTAATCCGCCACGTACTGGCTGACGGCAACGACGGCGTCGCAGGCGCGGATGCGCTCCGTCTTGGCTTGGCTGGGGAAGGCGCAATCGGGGCCGAAGGGCAGGGCGAGGGTGGCGCGCGCCAGGTAGACGACGCGCGCGGTGGCGTGGCGCAGCGCGCAAGCGAGCAGCAACTGCGCCGGGTCGTCGGTGGATACCAGGATGACATCGGGAGCGAAGGCCTCCGCCTGCGCGGCGAAATGGACGCGGAGATTGGCGTTGGTGCCTACGTTGGCGCCTACGTTGGCGCCTACGTTGGCGCCTACGTTGGTCACGACGTGGACCTCGACGCCCGCGCGCTGGAACACCACCACTCCGCCGGCGGCCGATTGCGGCGTGACGCCGCGCGCCGCCAGGGCTGCCAGATATTGCGTGTGTTCGGCCTCACCGAACACGCTGATGCGCGCCACCACGCGGCACTCATGGCCGCGCGCGGCCAAGGCTTCGACCAGCAGGCGGTTGGACTTGTCGCCGCCGCCGTGGGCCGGGTAGTAGAGCGAGTTCTGGGCCAGCAGGATGCGCATTTATTTTGCCGGTGGCCTCTGCGGCAGGG
>Ga0209014_10001442_pt1 | contig 14041 bp, 13 predicted proteins | sample BarGraNGADG00212_FD_184491 | JGI IMG/M metagenome (GOLD analysis project Ga0209014, IMG submission 184491) | Arctic peat soil microbial communities from Barrow, Alaska - Barrow Graham LP Ref core NGADG0002-212 (SPAdes) (version 2) | ecosystem: Environmental > Terrestrial > Soil > Wetlands >...
GGTGACACCGGCGCGACGAGTGCCACCCGAGCCGGCCGCGGCGAGTCCGTCGAGCGGGCGACGTGATGCAGCCAGAGCACGGCACCGAGGGAGTGGGCGACCACGTCGAAGCCGTCGTCCTGCAGGCCGTCCAGGGCTCTCTCGAGATCGGCCAACCAGGCAGAAAGCTGCGGTGCGTCGGCGTCGGACAGGTCGGGAAAGCGAACCTCTCGGCCGGCGGCGCGCAGCTGGTCAGCGAGCAAGACCTGCCAGTGGTCGCCGGAGACGCCCTGCCAGCCGTGCAGGATGACGGTGGGGACGGAACGAGTCGGGCGGCGCGGCATGCCTAGAGCCTAGGCAGCGCCATGCCCGGACGTGTCAGCGGATCAGACCGATGACGATGAGTACCTGAGCCAGGTGGTAAGTGACGATCACGATCACCGGTCCGCGAAGCAGGGGACGGACGAAACGGTCCCACGCGAGCGTGGCGTCGGAGAACAGGAACAGAAGTGCCCCGATCGCCGTGGCGATAGCGGCGGTGCCGAAGCCCAGCGTCGTCATCGCGGCAAGCGCCAAGCCGTACCCGCCCACTGCTGCGGCCAGCGCCGGACCGCCGGTGTGCCGGGCGCTGCGCAGCACTCGTGGCGTGACGAGCGCGGCGACGCCGACCGCCACCAGCGCACCGGCGAGGATCTGCCAAACATGCAAACCGTGCCGGGTGAACGCCACCAGGTAAGCCACGTGGCCGAGCAGGAAGCTACCCAGACCCAGCATGAACAGGGCGTCGGCGGCGCCGTGCTCGGCGAACATCAAGGCGATGTCTCCGACCAGACCGAACACGAGGGCCGCCAACACCCACGGCTTGGCTGGGCCCAGGTCGCTTAGGCCGGCAGCGATGATCAACGAGACGAGCGTCAGAGGCTTGGCGATCAGTTCGATCTGATGCCGCCCGCGCACCACCGCAACCCAGTCGACCACAGCCAGCAGGCCGGTGAGAACGAACAGCGCGACGGTCACGGTCTGTGAGTATGCCGTGCACCGAGCAGCTCAGAGCACGGCACCAGGATTGAGGATTCCCGCAGGGTCGAGCGCATCTTTGATCCGACGGGTCAGCGCCATGACATCGGCGCCGAGATACTGCGGCAACCAGGCCTTCTTCAGCCGCCCTACCCCGTGCTCGCCGGTGATGGTGCCGCCGAGATCGAGCGCGAGGTCCATGACCGCGCCGAAGGCCTCGTAGGCGCGGGCCGTCGCCGCCGGGTCGGTCTGGTCGTACACGACGATGGGGTGGGTGTTGCCGTCGCCGGCGTGGGCAACCAGGGCGATGGTGACGTGCGTGGCGGCTGCGACCTGCTCGATGCCACGAACGAGCGCGGGCAGCACCGGCAGCGCCACACCGACGTCTTCGAGCAGGAGGCTGCCGAGGCGTTCGAGGGCGGGGAAGGCGGCCCGCCGAGCCGCGGCGAACGCATCGCCCTCGGCGGGATCGCTCGTGCAGTACAGCTCGCGTGCATCGTTGCGTCGACACGCCTGCTCCATCAGGGCGATCTCGTGATCCGCGGCGTCTCCCGGGGCGTCCGACCGCGCGATGAGCAAGGCGTCGGCGGTGCGGTCGAGCCCCATCGTCGCGAAGTCCTCCACGGCGTTGATCGACGTCTTGTCCATCAGCTCGAGCATGGCCGGTCGCAGCTGAGACGTGATCGCCAGCACCGCGTCGGCGGCTGCCTCGATCGAGCCGAACACCGCCACCATCGTCGACGCCGGCGGTGGTGCGGGCAGCAGCCGCAGGGTCAACTCGGTGATCACACCAAGGATCCCCTCGGACCCGACGAACAGCTTCGTCAACGACAGGCCCGCGGCGTCCTTCAGCCGTGGTCCGCCGAGCCGCAGAGCCGTGCCGTCGGCCAGCACCACCTGCATGCCGAGCACGTAGTCCGTCGTCACGCCGTACTTCACACAACACAGGCCGCCGGCGTTGGTCGCCGCGTTTCCGCCGATCGAGCACATCTCGAACGAGGACGGGTCCGGCGGGTACCACAAGCCGTGTTCGGCCGCCGCCTTCTTGACCTCGACGTTGAGCAGCCCCGGCTGGGTGACGGCCACCCGGGACACCGGGTCGACCGTGATCTCGCGCATCCGCTCGGTGGACAGCACAACGCCGCCGTCGACCGCGGTCGCTCCGCCGGAAAGGCCGGAGCCCGCACCTCGCGGCACCACCGCGACGGCATGCCTGCCGGCCCACCGCAACACCACCTGGACGTCCTCCGTGCAGGTGGCGCGCACGACAGCGAGGGGCCAGCCGGCGTCGGGATCACGTGCCCAGTCCTGACGGTAGGACGCCATCGTGTGGCGGTCGGTGACGACGGCACCCTCGGGCAGGGCTGCGGCCAACGCCGCGAGATCACCACTCATGTCTGGTCACCGTTCATGCTGCCAAGTCTGCACTGGCGCAAACCAGGCTGCGCCGAAGGCGGTCATGGCGCACACTGACCAGCCGTGGGATACATCGACGTCGCAGGCTTGCGGCACGCACTGCCCGACGGCAGGGTGCTCCTCGACGAGGTCGGCTTCCGGGTCGGTGAAGGCGCGAAGGCCGCCCTCGTCGGGGCCAACGGCGCGGGCAAGACGACGCTGTTGCGGCTGGTGGCCGGCGATCTCGTCCCACAGCAGGGCACGATCGCCCGCAGCGGTGGCCTGGGCGTCATGCGTCAGTTCATCGGATCGGTGCGTGACGCGACGACGGTGCAAGAGTTTCTCGTGGGTCTGGCGCCCGATTCGGCCCGCGACGCGTGGGACTTCCTCGAGGCGGCCGAGCTGGTGCTGATGGAACGTGACGACGAACGCTCCCAGCTCGACTACGCGCACGCACTTGCCGGGTGGGGCGACGTCGGAGGCTACGAGGTCGAGGTCCTGTGGGACACCGTGACTGTTGCCGCGCTCGGGGAGCCGTTCGATCGATGCAAGTACCAAGAGCTGACGACGTTGTCCGGCGGTGAGCAGAAGCGGCTGGCGTTGGAGCTGTTGCTTCGCGGCCCGGACGAAGTCCTGCTGTTGGACGAGCCTGACAACTACCTGGATGTGCCCGGAAAGCGATGGCTCGAGCAGCGCCTGCGCGAAACGACGAAGACCGTGCTGTTCGTGAGCCACGATCGTGAACTGCTGGCCAACGTCGCCGATCGGATCGTCACGGTCGAAGGCGGCACGACGTGGATACACGGTGGTGGATTCGCCACCTATCACGAGGCACGCGCGGCCAGACACGAGCGAATGTCCGAACTGCGCCGGCGGTGGGACGAGGAGCACCTTCGGTTGCGAGAACTGGTCCGCACGCTGCAGCAGCAGGCGAAGATCAGCCCTGACATGGCCTCGCGCTACCGCGCGATGCAGAGCAGGCTGCAGCGGTTCGAGGCTGATGGTCCGCCGCCGGACAAGCCCGCGGAACAACGCGTGACGATGCGCTTGCGGGGCGGCCGCACCGGGGTACGGGCGGTCATCTGCGAACAGCTCGAGCTGAGCACGCTGATGCGCCCGTTCGACACGGAGATCTACTTCGGCGAGCGGGTCGGTGTCTTGGGCGCGAACGGCGCCGGCAAGTCGCACTTCCTGCGGCTGCTCGGCGGTGAATCCGTCGCGCACACCGGTAGTTGGCGGCTCGGCGCCCGCGTCGCACCCGGGCTTTTCGCGCAGACCCACGCGCATCCCGAATGGAGCAACCGTCCGCTCGTCGACCTGCTGTGGGCCGGCGACGACGGCCGCAACGGCCTGGATCGTGGCCGCGCAATGGGTGCGCTGCGGCGCTACGGCCTGCACCAGCAGGGGGATCAGACCTTCGGCTCGTTGTCGGGTGGGCAGCAGGCGCGCTTTCAGATCCTGCTGCTGGAGCTGTCGGGCGCGACGCTGCTGCTGTTGGACGAACCCACCGACAACCTGGACGTGCTCAGTGCCGAGGCTCTGGAGGACGCGCTCGACACGTTCGAAGGAACCGTGCTGGCGGTCACCCATGACAGGTGGTTCGCCAGGTCGTTCGACCGGTTCCTGGTCTTCGGTGCGGACGGCACGGTCTACGACTCGGCTGAACCGGTGTTCGACGAGGCACGGGTGGTGCGGCCGCGCTGACCGTGGCGGGAAGTAGCTCTAGGCCGGGACGGCGTACGCGACGATGTTGTCGAGGTAGTTGCCGGTCTTCGCGTCGAACGGGCCGCCGCACGTGATGATGGCCAGCCGGCCGATGCTGTGCTGGTCGAAGATCTCCCGGTACGGCAGAGCTTCCTTGCTGTAGGTGCGCACGCCGGTGATCTTGAACGCAAGACGGGTCCGCTTGCCGTTGCTCATCCCGTCGACGAACACGGCGTCGCCCGGGTTCAGCGTGCCGATTCGCGACAGCACGCCCTCGACGCCCGCGTAGTTGATGTGCCCGTCGAGGACGGCTGTGCCCTTTGCGGCCCCCGGCTTGGCACCGCCCTCCCACCATCCGACGATCTTGGGGTTCAGCGGGACGTCGAGCGATCCGTTCGACAGGGTGTTGACGTCGACGATCGGTGCCTTGGCGCCGAGCCGAGGGATCTCGATCATGTCCGGTGACACGAATGCGGCGGGGACGACGGGCACGGTGGTGCCGGTCTTTGCCGTCACCGTCACCGGCACCACGCCGACGTTGCGAGGCGCGGCCATGGTGATGTGCGTGTGCCAATAGGGCGAAGTGACCCAGGTGACGCCCGCCGCGGCGAGCATGACGATGGCCGCGATGACGAAGCCGAACGGTACCCAGCCGACGTACTTGTCGACCACTCCCTGCTCGGGCATGCGCCGGCGCCCCGGCAGGTGTCCGGCGCGCTTGGCAACCGCGGGCATGGCGTGACGGGGTCGGCGCGGGGGGGCGGCCACAGCGGCGCTCTTGCCGGTCATGTAGACCAGCAGATCGTGGCTCATCGCGAGCGCCCTTCGTACCCGGTGAATGCTTTCCATCAACGATAACGATTCCCAGCGTCGGCGGGTTCGTAGGCCCGCCGCTGCGCCAATGGTCGAGGCGATTTGGACCGCTACCGTGCCCCAGGTACAGTTGCGTGTTGGTGCGCACGGGGTTTCTGTGCGCGCGCAGGCCATGCCTCGGGGTCCCGCACCGGAATCGTCCGGTCAGTGACCGTGGGGGCGCCGCCTCTGGTGGCGTGAAGACCGACAGAGAGTTGGCGTCATGCCGAATCGCGGCACATACACCCCCAAGCCCGGTGAGATCGAGCGCGTCTGGCACGTCATCGACGCCAACGACGTCGTCCTCGGTCGCCTGGCAAGTCAGGCGGCCACGCTCCTGCGCGGCAAGCACAAGCCGCAGTTCGCCCAGCACGTCGACACCGGCGACTTCGTCGTCGTCATCAACGCCGCGAAGGTGGCCGTCTCAGGTGCCAAGCGCGGTGAGTTCCGCTACCGCCACTCCGGCTACCCGGGCGGCCTGTCCAAGCGCACCGTCGGTGAGCTGCTCGACACCAAGCCGCAGCGGGTCATCGAGCTGGCCGTCAAGGGCATGCTGCCCAAGAACACCCTGGGCCGCGCCCAGCTGAAGAAGCTCAAGGTCTATGCCGGCCCGCAACACCCGCACGCCGCGCAGAAACCCCAGCCTTTCGAGATCAAGCAGGTTGCCCAGTGACTACCCCCGCTCCCGCTCCCGCCAAGGTCAAGGCCATCATCGTCGGTCGCCGCAAGGAGGCAGTCGTCCGCGTCCGGCTCGTTCCGGGCACTGGCAACTTCAAGCTCAACGGCCGCACCCTCGAGAACTACTTTCCGAACAAGGTGCACCAGCAGCTGATCCGCGAGCCGTTCGTCACGCTCGAAAGGGACGGCCAGTACGACGTCATCGCGTCACTGAACGGCGGCGGCATCACCGGCCAGGCCGGCGCGCTGCGCCTTGCCATCTCACGTGCGCTCATCGGCATCCAGCCTGACGACCGTCCGGCGCTGAAGAAGGCCGGCTTCCTGACGCGCGACCCCCGGGTCAAGGAGCGCAAGAAGTACGGACTGAAGAAGGCCCGCAAGGCACCGCAGTACTCCAAGCGCTAAGCCGTCGAGTGAGCGGTGCGGCGTCGAGGGTACGAGTCCGGCTGTGGGTTCTCCGATGACTGCCGAAGGCAGCGCTGACACCGGCAGCTGCGTGGTCGGCTGCCGGTACTTCGGCACCGACGGCATCCGTGGCTTGGCCAACGCCGACCTGACGCCCGAACTGGCACTCTCGGTCGCCGGCGCGGCTGCCCGAGTCCTCATCGCGCACGACGCCTCGCACCGGCCGGTCGCGGTCGTCGGGCGGGACCCGCGGGTCAGCGGCGAGATGCTCGAAGCTGCCGTCGTCGCCGGGTTGACCTCCGCGGGCGCCGACGTCCTGCGCATCGGCGTCCTGCCGACACCCGCGCTCGCGTACCTCACCGGGGCCTATGGCGCCGACCTCGGCGTCATGCTCTCCGCGTCGCACAATCCGATGCCGGACAACGGCATCAAGCTCTTCGCCAAGGGCGGCCACAAGCTTCCCGACGACATCGAGGCCGAGATCGAAGCGGACATGGTGACCCCCACCAGGACGCGTCCGATCGGAGCGGGCGTGGGCCGGGTGCGTTCGTCCGAAGACGCCGGCGAGCGCTATCTCGAGCACCTGCTGGCAGCGATGCCGACCCGTCTCGACGGGCTGCACGTGGTCGTCGACTGTGCTCACGGCGCGGCCTCCCACGTCGCCCCTGAGCTGTACCGGCGGGCAGGGGCCCGCGTCACGGCAATCGCGGCCGAACCCGACGGGCTCAACATCAACGACGGCGTTGGCTCGACGCACCTCGACTTCGTTCGCAAGGCTGTGCTGATGCACGGCGCGGACCTCGGCATCGCGCACGACGGCGACGCCGACCGATGCCTTGCGGTCGACGCCACCGGCGAGGTCGTCGACGGCGACCAGATCCTCGCCATGTGCGCATTGTCGATGCGCTCGGCCGGCACGCTGCGGGCCCAGACCGTCGTCGCGACCGTCATGAGCAACCTCGGTTTTCATCGCGCCATGCGCGAGCACGGCATCCAAGTGATCACGACCGTGGTGGGCGACCGGTACGTGCTCGAGGCCCTTCGCAACAACGCGCTGAACCTCGGCGGTGAGCAGAGTGGGCACATCGTGTTCACCGACTCGTCGACCACCGGTGACGGCCTGCTCACGGCGCTGCACGTGATGGCGCGCATGGCCGAGACGGGCAGGTCGCTCTCCGAGCTGGCGTCCGCGGTAAAGAAGCTTCCGCAGGTCCTCGTCAATGTGCGGGTCGTCGAGAAGCAGATCGTCGCCACCTCGCCGGAGGTTGCCGCCGCGGTGGCCGACGCCGCGGCCGAGCTCGGCGAAGACGGCAGGATCCTGCTCAGGCCCTCGGGCACCGAGCAGATGGTGCGGGTGATGGTTGAGGCCGCCAGCCAGCAGTCGGCCGAGGCCATCGCGCACCGAGTGGCCGGCGTCGTCGCCTCGGCCTGACCGCGGCTCGGCCCGCGGGGCAGATCTGGATCAGGTTTTCCCCGGCCGTGCCCGCTCTTGGGCGCGCGAGCGGTCACGCGGGGGGAAGACGTGATCACTTGACGGCGCTGACCTATGATCAGTGCTCATACAACGGAACGGTCAAGCGATACAATGACGCAATGAGCGCTCACGACCACGTGATGACGATCTCGCGCAACGGCCAGGTGTCGATCCCAGCAGAGACTCGGGCGCGATGGAACGCACGCAGAGTGATAGTCGTCGATCTCGGCGACCGCGTGGTGATGCGCCCGGTCTCCGACGACCCGATAGCTCAGCTGCGAGGCAAGTACCGCGGTCGCGGTCTGCCGTCCGATGAGACCAGAGGACAAGAACGTCAGGCGGACCGTTCGCGTGAGCGACGCCGTTGACCGTTCTCGATGCGTATGCAGTTGTGGCGTACCTACGGGATGAGCCTGCGGCAATCCAAGTGAGCAGACTGCTCGCGGACGGTGACACGTCATTGACTGCGGTCGGCCTGGCCGAGGTTCTGGACCAACTGATCCGGGTGGCGGGAGCCGATGAGGAGGACGCCGCGCTGGATCTGGCCCAGCTGGGCCTGCTCGAAACGACTTCCGCCGACTCCGCCCTGGGTGCAGCCGCAGGACGACTGCGTGCCCGGCACTATCACCGCACTCGATGCGCGGTGAGCATGGCCGACTGTGTCGCCGCCGAGGCTGCTCGCCGCTCGGCCGAGCCGCTCGCCACGTCGGATCCACACCTCTTGGACGTGTGTCACCGCGAACGGATCAGCGTCATCGTGCTGCCGGGCTCGGATGGTTCGGTGTGGAAGCCAGCCGAGTGACGGCATCGATCCACGTCTCTAGGCGCGACTGAACTGCACGACGGCGTCCTCGAGGTGACGGCGAAGCCAGCCGCGCTCGACCAGCACCTCGAGGTGCGCCATCGACTCGTGTACGGCCATCATCTGGTTGAACACGTCCAGCTCGCCGAAGGTGCGGTGCTTGCGGGTCCACGTCAGGATGTTCGCCACCTCGTAGCCTGTCGACGCTCCTCGTGTCACCGCCTCGGCAGTCTCCGTGAGCCGGCGCTCGTGGTGGGCGAGCAGTTCGTCGACCCGGTCGTGGGTGGAGGGCGTCACCGGACCGTGCGCGGGCAGCAACCTGGCGTCGGGGAGCGCACGCACCAGCCGCAGCGATTCGAGGTAGTCGTGCAGTGGCGATTCGGCGCGCAGGAGCTCGAAGCCGATCGACGGCGTGATGTGCGGCAGCACATGGTCGCCGGCGAACAGCGCGTTGGCCGCGAAGTCGTGGAACACCAGGTGCCCGCGCGTGTGCCCAGGCGTGTTGATGGCACGCAGCGTGCGGGTGTTCAGTTCGATGTCGACGCCGTCGGCGAGCCATCGGTCGGGGTCTTCCCAGTTGAGCATGTCCCGGTCATCACCGCGGAACGCAGCCACCATGTCAGCGAGCACCGGTGCCCCCGCTTCGCGCAGCTGCATGACGTTCGGGTGTTGCTGAGTCGCCTGGCCGGCGTTCTCGATGAGCTCCTGCACGACGCGCAGGCAGCCCTTCTCGCCTTCGCCGATCGCCACCGGAGTGCCGTAGACACGGCGGACCGCGATCGCCTGCGTGTAGTGATCCCGGTGCAGGTGGGTGACCAGGAACTCGCGCACGTCGCGCAGCCCGTACCCGATCTCGCCGAGTGATGCGGCGAGCAGGTCTTCGGCTCTTGCCAACGCCCAGCCGCCGTCGATGAGGACGACCTGGTCGCCGTCGGCGATCGCGTAGACGTTGACCGCTTTGAGATGGTCTCCGGGCAATGGCAACGGGATGCGGAAGACGCCCGGTGCTTCCTCATGGGCGCCGGTCTGTTCCCACGCGTGTCGATCCACATGTGCACCGTATGCGTGGCGTCGCGAAGTGAGCACATCGGTGTGACACATGTCGTCGTCGCCTGCGGTGAAGCTGCAACGTGTTATTAGAGCCCCGTGAGTTCAGCCGCCGCTTGCGTAGCGCCACAGCGCACAATGGATCCGGTCATGCAATCGAAGAGATCCGACAAGACGAATCGTCCCCGCCTCCAACTATCAGCCACCCAGATCATCGCCAGCGCCTTGGCCGCGGTCACGGCGACAATCGCCGCGTCCTATCTCGGGATCAACGGCACGGTGATCGGAGCCGCGATCGCGAGTGTCCTCACGGTGACGGGAAACGCCGTCTACAGCCACTCCATTCATCGCACGCGCGAACGCGTGCGGATCGCCGCTCCGGCGAACGGACGCCGGACTCGGCCGACACCAAGCGACGACGGGACGCCGGATACCGGGCAGTACGACGCGCCGACTGCCGTGACCCCGGCGCTCGGACCGCGTCCGAACCGCTCCTCGACGTGGCGGCGCATCGGCTTCGCAACGGTGGGTCTGTTCGTGACCGTGCTCACCGTGCTGACCAGCGCCGAGCTGCTGGCCGGACGTCCGATCAGCGACGTGCTGCGGGGCAGGTCCGCGTCCGGTACCACCGTCTTCGGCACGTCCCAGCACTCGAGTCAGCAGCCACAACCACAGGTCACCGTCACTGAGACGATCGTGCCCAAGATCGTCCTGGTCACTCCTACCGTGACCCGTACAGCGCCCGCGGTGACGGTCACGCCGACCAGTTCACCGTCGGCGACCCCAGGGTCGCCTGCCCCGAGCGCGACGGCACCGAGCGCGGCGGCTCCCACTTCGACGGTTACCACGCCGTAGCGGTTCGGCGCCTGCCACGCGCCGCTCACGTACCCTGTGGACCATGTGCGGCATCGTCGGCTACGTCGGGCATCGAGCCGCGCTCGATGTCGTCGTCGGGGGGCTTCGGCGCCTCGAGTACCGCGGGTACGACTCTGCGGGCGTGGCGATCATCGGTGACGGCGAGCTGCAGGTGGCAAAGAAAGCCGGGCGGATCGAGAACCTCGACAAGGAACTCGCCTCTCGCACGATCACGGGCACGGCCGGCATCGGTCACACGCGCTGGGCGACGCACGGCGCGCCCAATGATCGAAACGCCCATCCCCATCTCGACACCACGCACCGCGTCGCGGTGGTCCACAACGGGATCATCGAGAACTTCGGCGAGCTGCGCCAAGAGCTGGAGCGGGCGGGTGTTGAGTTCACGAGCGAGACCGACACCGAGACGGTGGCCCACCTCGTCGCGGCGAGGCTGCGTTCAGGCCAGTCGCTCGCCGATGCGGTACGCCAGGTCGTCAGCCGGCTGCAGGGCGCGTTCACGCTCGTCCTGGTGGACGCGACGCAGCCCGACGTCGTGGTCGCCGCGCGGCGCAACTCGCCGCTGGTGCTGGGCGTCGGTGAGGGCGAGACGTTCCTGGGCAGCGACGTGGCGGCCTTCATCGAGTACACCCGCGAGGCAGTCGAACTCGGCCAGGACCAGGTGGTCGAGATCCGCCGCGACGGATACACGATCACCGGATTCGACGGGGCGCCCGAGACCGGCCGGCCGTTCCACATCGACTGGGACCTCGCTGCCGCCGAAAAGGGCGGCTACGACTACTTCATGCTCAAAGAGATCCAGGAGCAGCCGAGCGCGGTGCGCGACACGCTTCTCGGTCACCTGGTCGACGGCCACATCGTGCTGGACGAACAGCGACTGGACCACCAGGAGCTTCGCGACGTCGACAAGGTCTTCGTCGTCGCGTGCGGCACCGCGTATCACGCCGGCCTGATCGCCAAGCAGGCCATCGAGCACTGGACGCGCATCCCGGTCGAGGTCGAGATGGCCTCCGAGTTCCGGTATCGCGAACCGGTCCTCGACAAGCAGACGCTCGTCGTGGCGATCAGCCAGTCCGGCGAGACCGCCGACACTCTCGAAGCCGTGCGTCATGCACGTGAGCAGTGCGCAAAGGTGCTCGCGATCTGCAACACGAACGGCGCGCAGATTCCGCGCGAGTCCGACGCCGTCCTGTACACACACGCGGGGCCCGAGATCGGCGTCGCGGCGACGAAGACGTTCCTGGCCCAGATCGCGGCCGTCGAACTCGTCGGGCTCGCGCTCGCCCAGGCCCGTGGCACCATGTCCGCCGACGACGTGATCCGCGAGTTCGAGGCGTTGTGCCGGGTGCCTGAGTTCATAGCCCAGACGCTCGCCGTCGCTGAGCCCGTTCGCGAGCTGGCCCGCGAGATCGCAGGGTCCAAGGCCATTCTGTTCGTCGGACGGCACGTCGGCTATCCCGTGGCGCTCGAAGGCGCACTCAAGCTCAAGGAGCTGGCCTACATGCACGCGGAGGGCTTCGCGGCCGGAGAGCTCAAGCACGGGCCGATCGCGCTGATCGAGGATGGCCTGCCGGTCGTCGTGATCATGCCCTCGCCCACGGGACGTCCGCTGCTGCACCAGAAGATGCTCAGCAACGTCGCCGAGATCAAGGCGCGCGGAGCACGCACGATCGTGGTTGCCGAGGCTGATGACGACGTCGCCCGCACACACGCCGACTTCCTGATCCCGGTGCCGGCGGTGCCGACCCTGCACTCGCCGTTCGTCACGACGATCCCGTTGCAGGTGCTCGCGGCTGAGATCGCCCAAGCCCGCGGGTATGACGTCGACAAGCCGCGCAACCTCGCCAAGTCCGTCACCGTCGAATAGCACCAGCGACTCCGCGCGGCGAGAAGTGGATCGGGGTACGCGTGCGGAGCCTGACGCGGGCCATGCAATAGGCTCGCGGCTGTGACGGACGCCTCTACGAAGTCGGTCGATCTCCTCATCGTCGGTGCCGGGCCGGTGGGCCTGTTCGGCGCGTATTACGCCGGAGTTCGGACCCTGTCCACGGCCGTGCTCGATTCACTCGAGGAGCCCGGCGGACAGATCACCGCGATGTATCCCGAGAAGGCGATCTTCGACGTGGCCGGCTTCCCGGCGATCCGCGGCCGTGAACTCGTCGAGCAGCTGGTGGCGCAGGCCGCGCCCTTCTCGCCGAACTACCTGCTCGGTCACCAGGCGGTGGGCCTCGAACGGGGCTCGGACGGCACGTTTGTCGTCACCAGCTCCAAGGACGTGCGGATCGAGTGCCGGGCGATCGTCATCACCGGCGGCATCGGCACCTTCACGCCGCGGCCGATCCCGACGGGCGGCGAGTACCTCGGCCGTGGTCTCGTGCACTTCGTACCTGATCCGTCGGCATACGTCGGGCAGGACATCGTGGTTGTCGGCGGCGGTGACTCGGCGCTCGACTGGGCGCTGATGCTCGAGTCGATCGGCAAGTCGGTGACCGTTGTGCACCGCCGCGCCGAGTTCCGTGCCCACCCGCACTCGGTCGAACTGCTCAAGGCGTCGACGGTGACGATGCTCACCGACGCCCAGGTCGCGGCGGTCCGCGGCGCGGACACGATCGTCGAGGTCGACGTCGATGTCGCCGGTGAGATCAAGACGCTGCCGTGCGACAAGCTCGTGGCAGCGCTCGGCTTCACGGCCAACCTCGGACCGTTGATGGAGTGGGGCATCGAGATCCGCAAGCGCCAGATCGTGGTCGACACGATGGGCCGAACGAGCGTGCCGGGCATCTATGCGGCCGGAGACATCGTCGACTACGAGGGCAAGGTGAAGCTCATCGCGACGGGTTTCGGCGAGGTCGCCACAGCGGTGAACAACATCGCCGCGTACCTGAACCCGAGTGTCTCCGCCTTCCCCGGACACCTGTCCGACTACGCACCGGCGGACGCGACCGGCTCACCGACAGCGTGATCGGGTCCCGGCCGGTCTCGATGAAGCGGCGGGCGACGTGATCGTCGGTCTCGGCGTCGATGTCGTCGCGGTGGCGCGTTTCTCCACAGCACTGGCGCGCACCCCGTCGTTGCGGACGCGCCTGTTCAGTTCGGCAGAACTGGTGACGCTGGCCGGAGCGGCCCGTTCCGACGAGTCACTTGCCGCCCGCTTCGCGGCGAAAGAAGCGCTCGCCAAAGCACTGGGAGCCGGCGGCGGGATGGTGTGGACGGACGCGCAGGTGCTGACCGACGACAGTGGCCGGCCGCGCTTGGAGGTCCGCGGAACTGTCGCCGAGCGGGCAGCGTCACTCGGGGTGAGCGCATGGCACGTGTCTCTGTCGCATGACGGCGGCGTCGCGGCGGCAACCGTAATCGCCGAAGGCGTCCCCTAACCTGTCCCCTAACCTGTCCCCTGATCTGTCCCCTGATCTCGCTGATCAACAGCGGAAATTGGCTGCCCTGGCGACCAGAACCTGCTGTTGATCAACGAGGGGAGGGCAAGCCTCGGCCGAGCACGGAAGGGAGAGTGCGGATGCACGCGGTCTACTCCGTCGAGCAGGTTCGAGCCGCGGAGTCGGCGCTGATGTCGACTCTGCCTGAGGGCGTGCTGATGCAGCGTGCCGCGCATGCGCTCGCCATCCAGTGCGCCCACGTCCTCGATCGCGTCTACGGCGCGAACGTCGTCCTACTCGTCGGCGCGGGCAACAACGGCGGCGACGCGTTGTTCGCCGGTGCACGGCTGTGTCAGCGGGGTGCGCGCGTCACCGCCCTGTGCGTCGACCCCGATCGCGCGCACGGCCAGGCGCTCGCCGCCCTGCGGCGGGTCGGAGGAC
>Ga0209014_10001443_pt1 | contig 14037 bp, 14 predicted proteins | sample BarGraNGADG00212_FD_184491 | JGI IMG/M metagenome (GOLD analysis project Ga0209014, IMG submission 184491) | Arctic peat soil microbial communities from Barrow, Alaska - Barrow Graham LP Ref core NGADG0002-212 (SPAdes) (version 2) | ecosystem: Environmental > Terrestrial > Soil > Wetlands >...
GAGCCACATCGTCTCGAGCAACGCGTTGGTTGTCCCATCGAACGTGGCGGCGGACACGATGAGGTCATGATCCGACACGACGTGGGCGAGTTCGGCGTAGGGGAAGGGAGGGCGCACAAAGATCGCATTCGCTACGCCGTCCCGCTCGGCCTCGATGCGCACGTGCTCGAAGTACGGCCCCGACTGATCGCCATAGATGATGAACCGCGCATCCAGGCCGCGCTTCTTCCGCAGCACTTCGATCGCCCGGATTATGGGCAGATTGTCGATGAACGCGCCCCCGATGCGGCGGAATGTCATGAACGTGGCCGAGGTGTCGCCTGCATCGTTCCCCCGGTGATGCGCCTTGAGGCGCTCAGTCTCTACCCCCCCCCCGCTCGGCGTGATGTGCCAAGGAGTCGTGTCGCTCAGGCCATACCGGCGCGCGTCTTTGATGTCGCGCATGTTGTCGGCCATGAAGAGGGAGCAACTCTGCACCGCGCGCCGCGCGTGCTCCGCGACCTGCTCGTACCGCTCCGCCCAGAGTGAGATGTCCTGGCCCCACGCCATGAGGCACCACGGCGCGATACCGGCCGTCGCCGTAGCGAGCATGCCTTCGGGGTAAAGACGCAGACTCTGGATGACGTCGGGCTGAAACTCCCGCACAAACGCGGCGACGCGGTTGCTGCTCCCGATGATCAGTTCCTCCAGCTCGGTAACCATGACGCGCTCGATTGCATCGATCTCGCGTTGCGCGCGCTGCCAGACGAGATCGCTCGGCATACGGCGATTCAAGCCGTTGCGGATATTCTTCGCCGTCTTCAGCAGCCCGGCACGAGCCAGCAGCTGCGACGTCGGTTTGCCCGGCGTGGCGGCCAGGTTGACGACCTGCGCCTGCGGGAAGCGCGCGGGGTCGAAGTACTGACTGCTGATGACCTGGACGGCGTGGCCCTGCTCGCACAGGAACTGGATCCACTTCCGGACGTGAATGCTCGTCAAGTCGCCGACGAACGAGAGCCGAAGCGGCCCGCGTGCGACCGCGGTCACTGCGCGAACTCTCTCACTATGTCGTCGATCGAGCGGCTCAACGACCAGTTGGGGTAATCGGTCTGGATGCGGCGCAGATCACTGATGTAGCAGATGTGATCGCCCTTCCGGTTCTGGTCGACGTACTCGTGAACGAACGGCTTGCCGATCGCCTCGGAGAGCATGGCGCCGGCCTCGAGCACCGAGACACTGTTCGCGCGGCCACCGCCCAGGTTGTATACTGCGCCAGCCTGCGGCTTCTCGTAGAAGGCGTAGAAGGCGGAGCAGACGTCGTGCGCGTGGATGTTATCGCGCACCTGCTTGCCCTTGTACCCGAAAATGCGGTACATGCGGCCCTCCTTCACGGCGCGCGTCAGGTAGGCCATGAAGCCGTGCAGCTCGGCGCCCGAGTGGTTGCGGCCGGTCAGGCACCCGCCGCGGAAGGAGACAGTCGGCATGTTGAAGTAACGGCCGTACTCCTGCACGAGCACGTCCGCGGCGAGCTTCGAGGCGCCGAAGAGACTGTGTGTCGTGGCGTCTACGCGACAGCTCTCATCGATCCCGTTATAGTCGCTGGCGTTCGCATACTCCCATCGAGTCTCGAGCTCGACGAGTGGAATCTCGTTAGGTGCATCCCCGTACACCTTGTTCGTGCTCATGAAGATGAACGGGGACTCCGGACAGGCGCGCCGCGTCGCTTCGAGCAAATTGAGCGTGCCGGTGGCGTTGATGTCGAAGTCGTCGAACGGGCGACTGGCGGCCAGGTCATGCGACGGCTGGGCGGCGCAGTGGATGATCGCGTCGGGGCGCAGCTCGGCGATCAGCGCGAGGACGGCGGCGCGATTCCGGATATCAACGTCGTGATGCGTGAATGACCGCGTCGTCTGCTGCAGCCGCTTGAGGTTCCACGTCGTATCGCCATCGGCGCCGAAGAACTCGCGGCGCATGTTGTTGTCGACACCATCGACGCTCCATCCCAGCTCGTCGAAGAAGGCCACGGCTTCCGAGCCGATCAGGCCGCTGCTTCCCGTGACAAGGACGTTCTTGTTTGCCATTGCTTCGGATGATCCAGTGAGAGAAAAAGGGTCGAGTGCACCGACGCGTGATGCGGGATGCGGCTCAGGGACCGCCGAGGAGGGCGGCCGGGCTGGCGGTCAGGAGACGAGGCCGTGGGTGCGCAGCTCGCGCTCCGCTCGCTCGAAGTTGTCGCTCGTCGTCGCGGTCTCCGACCAAGCCAGAAGCTCGGCGAGGCCCCGCTCCCAAGAGACGGTCGGCGCGAAGCCAAGGAGCTCGCGCGCCTTCGTCATGTCCGCGTAGCAGTGGCGAATGTCGCCCTTGCGGAACTGGCCCGAAGCGGAGACGCCGCTCCCGTCGCCTCCGCAGAGGCGATCGAGCTCAATTGCGCAGTCCAAGATACGGCGAGGAACGCCACTCCCGAGGTTGATCACCTGTCCATCGGCCCCCGAGGAATCGACCGCGCGCTCGACGGCCGATACGATGTCGTGCACCGAGATGAAGTCGCGCGTCTGCCGCCCGTCCTCGTACACGACGGGGGAGTTGCCCGTCCGGATCCGGCTGAGAAAGATCGCGAGGACACCGGTGTACGGATTCGCCAGCGATTGGCGCGGGCCGTACACGTTAAACATACGCAAGCAGACGGTGGGAATGTCGTACAACTGGCCCACGTTGAGCGCGAGCTCCTCTTGGTAACGCTTGGTGAGTGCGTACGTGTTACGAGCGAGAAGCGCCGCATTCTCCGGAGTGGCGGCCGGCTCAAGGCGTTCACCGGTGAGCGGGCAGACCGGCTCCCAGCCGTGCTGCTCGACGTCCGCCGCGGAGCGTGCGTCCACACGGATAAGTGCACTGTCCGAAGGGCGGCGGTAAAGTCCCTCACCGTACTGGGTCATTGACGTCAGGACGACGAGCTTCCGTAGCGTCTGTTTTCGCTCGATCAGTATGTCGAGCAGCGTTGCGAGGCCGCGCACATTGACGTCAACGTAACGCTCAACCTGGTACAGTGATTGCCCCACGCCGACTGCCGCCGCGCAGTGCACGACCACGTCGACACCCTCCAACGCGCGCGCGACCGCAGCGCGATCGCGAATGTCGGCTTGAACCAGCTCCGCCATTGGATTCAAGTAGTCTGGAGGTCCATCCGGATGGACCTGCGGCTCGAGACTGTCGAGGATGCGTACCTCGTGGCCGCAACCGACGAAGCGGTCAACGACGAAGGAGCCGATAAAGCCAGCTCCGCCCGTGACCAGCAATGTTTCTGCGCGCATTCGGGTGGTGAAGGAGACGTCAGGGTCGGGGACGATTGTACAGAAAATATACCATGCTGACCGAGCAAGAGGGAGCGGACCGGCCCTGATAAACGCGGATAGAAGCGTCCCCTTCGCCGGGCGGATAGAAGTGTCGCCTAGCTAGTCTAACTAGCCGGAGCCAGGGAGCGGTTTCGGTGAGCGTTTCGGCGGTGAACGTCGTTACTTTGTAAAGGGCGAGATTTGCGGTGGCGCGAGCCACGCGGCAACTTCCCGCGCGGTCGTAAGCTTGCCGCCGAGGAGCTGCGTGGTGAGTGCCCGGAGCCTCACCGCATCGACGTGACTCGATACCTCGATCCGCTCCGCGGACGGCGTACGCACGATAAAGGGGATCTTGCCGCCGACCCGTCCGTTGATCGGTCCCGAGCGCCACGGATGGTCCGAGGTCACGATTAGGAAGGTCGGTTGTGCCGTCGCGCCCCGATCGATCGCGGTGCGAAGCCGCGCCAGGATGCCGTCGGCGAGCGCGAGATTGTCGAAATAGGCGCCCACACCGATCTGCGTGACCGTGTAGTGGCCGTGTCGAGCATCCCAGACGGGTGGAAAGTGCGGAATGGGCAGATGCAGGAAGACGAGCCGTCGGCTCGAGTCGGAGACGGCGCGAACGCTCGCTGCCGTGGCTTCCTCGATACGACCGATCTGTGCTCTCCGGTTGCCGACGACGAAGAGCGACAGCAGCTGCCGGACGACCGAAGCCCCGATGCCCACCCGCCCGTCGAATACGCCGCCCCAGGTAAAGGGCAGCGAGGTGCAGCGATCGAGCAGCGCGGCAAACGACCAATGGCAGTAGGGAAGATAGAATCCGACTAGCTCACTCGGCGCACCGAGTCGGGCCGCATCGTGAAAGATGGTCGACTCGCCACCAATGTCCCTCGGCACCAGCTCACCGCGATAGCGGACCTCCTCTGAGTGCGGTAGCTGCGACGTGACCGAGTCGACCGGCTGACCCAGGATGTAGGACGGCAGCGAGAGTTCGGTAGCGCCGGCAGGCGCGGCGACGTCCGTTGCGAAGACCGACTCCGAGCGAAGCTGGTCGAACGTAGGGAGATGAACGTCTGCCGGTCGGGCCGAGAAGGCATGCGTGTAATCGAGCTCGTCGAACACGACGATGATGACTCGCGGGCCCGCGCGCGGCTCGGCGATGCCCCGCGAAGGCACGGTTCTGTCGAGCTCCGCGAAGTCGACCCGGGACATGGCGACGCTGGCGCGGCCTAGCGTCACCACGAGAAACGGCGACAGCAGGAGGAGTATCCGGCGGCCTGCCCGCATGCATGTCCGCCAGTGACGCACCACGAGCGAGCCGACGAGCAACGTCGCAAGGCTAGCCCCCAGCCGTTCGCTCGCGCCCAGAGAGCGCAGAACGCTGTGAACCGTGGTGAGCATTCCACCGTTCACACGCCAGAACACCGCGCAAAGTGAAAGGAGCGCGGCCAGCAGCGAAACATCGCCGATGGGGACCCGGACGCAGAGCGGAACTTTGTCGCGCATCCCCGCCGCCAAAGCGCCGATCGCGGCCGCGAAGAGGACCACCAGCACAGCCGTCCAGTAGACCTCCGCACTCGACCGCACGCCCATCGCGCTCCAGTGTGCCGGATCGAACAGACCCTGCCACGTGTCGAAAAGCGAGACGTTCGCCCATGAGGCGGCGACGAGCGCTCCAACTCCTACCGCGCGACGGTCACTCGGCGACATGCGCGGCCGTGTGACGGTGCAGGATGTACAGTGTGCGCCCTCGCAGGCCATCGGTGTGGCGCGCCTCGATCGTGAACCAGCGCTGCGCCTCGGCCTCGAACGCTGCTTCGCTCCAACGATCTTCCGTCACCGGACGGCCGCGGGCCAGCTTCGCGCACCAGACATCGCTCGCCGGGACGAACTCAGCGACAAGAAGATCGGTGGTCAGTGAGCTGAGAAGCGACATCACCTCGCGGAGGGCGAGTCCATCCCCAACCACAAGGTGGTGCAGCACGGCGAGACAGAGCACCGCGTCAAACCGGCCCGTCGCCCGTTCGAGGAACGAGCTGCGCTCAACATTCCGCCACCCGGTGGCGGGCGTGGGGTCGATCAGGTCAACGACCAGTGGAAGTACGCTGCTTCTCGCGGCGGCCGCGCGCTGATACGTCTGCTCAACAACCGCCTCGTCGCGGTCAATCGCGACGACCTCCGCGCCGGCAAGCGCGGCCAGCAACGCAAACGTGCCGTCGTTGGTTCCCACGTCGAGCAACCGGCGCGGACGATGCGCCGCGAGAACCGCCGCGACGGCGTCGCGGCGCGAGGCGTGATACTCCGGTGGATGGACGCGAGGATCCGCGTACCCCGTCCACTCGGACTTGCCGGAACTCGTTGTGGCGAGTTCCAGTGCCCGCGCCAGTTGGCCGATGATGCGTTCGAGGACGAATCTCGCACGCTGCGGCTCGGTCCGTCGTTTCTCGATGGTGGGAACCGTCGCCACGAGCCCGAGCTTGCCGAGCAGCACGGGGCCGGTGATCGTGCCACGCGAGGGCGCACGCAGCCGCTCACCCCAGCTCAACCGGGCATACAGCGTGGCGGGATCCAAGCCGTCTCGCGAGCCTGTGAAGGTGCGCCGAAGTGTCCAGCCGAGATCGCGCGCCGCGATCAGGGGCAGGAGGAAGGTGCGCACGAACTGGCCGTACGCGAACCAGATTGGGTCGTGTTGATCGCGCTCCTCGACTGATAGCGCGTCGATGAACACCGGCCGAGATCCGCGAAAGAGAACGTTGAACGGTGTCGCGTCCTTCAGCCCCGCCCCCTCGCGGGACAGCTCGCTCGCTAGCTCCAGAATGAGTACCCCGGCGGCGCGGAGCATCCCGGGCGACCATTCATACGGGTATGACGGGAAGTCGATCGGCTCGTGCTCGAGCACGAGTGCGGCATGCTGCGCGCCCGGCACGCTCGGCCACTCCCCCTGCGGGAGCACGTGCGTCGGCACGCAGGAGCCATCGGCGCATCGCCGCGCGACGGACGGTGACGCGAGGTAGGTGCGCGCGTTCGCTTCGCCCTCTCTGGCGACGAGACGAAACACGCGGCCGGATTGGCGCACGACCGCGCCCGCCGGGTCGCGCATCGATTCGGAACTTCGAATCATTCGTCGCCGCGAGGTTCGTCGCCGGACCGCCGAAAGCGGTGGAGGAGCGAGCGCCCCAGGCTGAGGAGGTATCGTCGAAAGGAAAAAACGACGCCAAAGACCCCGGCGAGGAGGAGTTGCCAGAGAACGGAGGCGGAGCCTGGATCGACGTACTGTGCCGCTAGACGTGCGGGGATTGCAGCGATCGCGCACAGGACCGCGAGCAGCAGCCCAGCGGCGTGTCTAAAAGAAGATGTCAAGGATCGACTTGGTCACTCGTAAACGGAAAGCGCGTACCATCGAGATGATGATACATTACGATACCCAACGATGTCAGGGCGAATTTCCTCGCGCTGATGTGAGCCGTTTCTCGGGGCCTACCACTGCCACTCGGCGCCGTCAAGAACCGCCGCAGCTTGGCAGCGCTGAGTAGTCTGGTGGACTTTATCATCAAATGCATCGAACACCCGGCTGCGGCGAATGAGATCCTCCACGTGAGCGAAGGCGAAGATCTTCCAGTCACGGACCTGATCCGGCGTTTGGCGGGCACAATGGGACGCCCCTTGCCGTGGCGGCGCTCTAGATGACGCTGCTGTTCCCAACGCTCCTGGCATTCGCCGTCTTCGTCGCCTCCTTGGGACTTACCGGGTGGTTTCGCCGTCAGGCTCTCGCACATCTGCTCCTCGATGTGCCAAACTCTCGCAGTTCGCATACGATCGCCACGCCGCGAGGGGGCGGCGTGGCGATCGTGCTGTCGACGCTCGTGGCTCTTCTGGCACTTGGCTGGACCGATCGGCTGGCTTGGCCGACCGTGTCGAGCCTTTGCAGGGGAGGGGCTCTGGTTGCGCTGATCGGGTTCGTGGATGATCGCGGGCACGTCGCGCCGCGCTGGCGGCTGGTCGGGCATTTCGCTGCGGCGTCGTGGGCACTGGCGAAGCTGGGTGGCGTCCCACCGCTGACAGCGATGGGTTTCGTGCTGGATTCGGGATGGTTGGGATTCGCGATCGCCGCACTGTATCTCGTCTGGATGCTCAACCTCACGAATTTCATGGATGGTATCGATGGCATTGCCGGCGTCGAAGCCATCACCGTCTGCCTGAGTGCGGTCTTCCTGAGCGGAGTCGCTGCGCCGGGTAAGCACTTGTGGATCGCCCCTCTTGTCCTCGCGTCGGCGACTCTTGGCTTTCTGGTGTGGAATTGGCCTCCGGCGAAGATCTTCATGGGTGATGCCGGCAGCGGATTCCTCGGGCTCATGCTGGCCGCACTTTCTCTGCAGGCCGGATGGGTCGTGAATAGGTTGTTCTGGAGCTGGGTGATCCTGCTCGGCGTGTTCGTCGTCGATGCGACGGTCACGCTGATCCGTCGAATGGCGCACGGCGAAAGGTTCTACGAGGCACACCGAAGTCACGCCTACCAGCACGCCGCCGTACATCGAGGCGCGCATATGCCGGTCACGTTGGCGGTCGGGGTTCTCAATATTTCCTGGCTCTTGCCGGTCGCGCTGCTGGTCGCGCTGGGTTGGATTGACGGACTCCTGGGTGTTCTGATCGCCTACGTGCCTCTTGTAGTGGTAGCTGTGCGACTGAAGGCAGGGAGGCCATCCACGGCGTGATCTAGCTGCACAAGATCCTCCCACTGTTCGTGCTCCCAGTAGGCATCACCCTTCTACTGATGATGCTGGCCGGCCTTGGTCTTACGTCGTCAAGCGCTCATCTGGAGCGGCGTGGCTGTCCTCTGACTGACCAGCCCGCCTCTCGTCAGCGGGCTGGCCGTTCGAGCGGCGGAAGGGTGGGCAGAGCGAGGATTGGCCGCAGACGCGTTCGAGGCCGACGCGATTGTCGTGTTGAGTGAAGGTCGGGTAGTCGCTCCGGGCAAGGCCGCGGTCAGCGAATGGAACGATGCCGATCGATTCTTCGGCGGCGTGGAGCTGTTCAAAGCGGGGAAGTCGCCGTTGCTCGTCTTTACCGGAGGGGCGGCGCCGTGGGAGCCCAACGCCGCGCCGGAAGGTGACGTTCTCGCCGGGTACGCGAAGGGAATGGGAGTGCCAGACGGGCAGATCGTGAAAACTCCTCGCGTGACGAACACGGCCGAGGAAGCCCTCGCCGTCGCGACGCTCCTTCGCGGACGGCTCTCAGGCCCAACGTGGCGAGGCGGCCCTCCGAGGGTGCTGCTTGTCACCTCGGCGTTCCACATGCCACGTGCCCGCCGGCTCTTCGAACGCGCCGGGATGTCTGTGATTCCGTTTCCCGTGGATTTCAAGGTGTCGGCTGGAAGAACTGTGTCCGTCCTGGATTTTCTGCCGACCGCTGCGGCGCTGCAAGAGACGGAGTTGGCGATGCGGGAGGGGTACGGCCGGCTGTTCTATTTCGTGGTGAGGTAGGGTACACGGCGTCGCCGGGTTCGTCGGCCAGCGATAGCTGCACAAGCAATCGACCCCGCGGCCCGCACCCCTTCGGTGCGGGCCGCCGGCGTTTAGTGCCATCCGCCGGCGGGCGCATCTCAGCTTGAGCGCATGACGAAAACCACCAGCGAGCAGCTGCGGTTACGCCGGCTCAGCGGTAGACTTCGCGGCGAACAACACCGGCTGCGCTCGTGTGCCGAGCGCGACGCCCTCCGCCGCGCCCCCACCGTCAGCGCGCTCGCGCCACCTTCGAGCGCTGCGCGGCAACGGGATTGCGCGCGGGTCCGAATGGTGACGCGACTCTGGTCATCGACCCGTATCGTGCACGCGTCGCCGTAGCCGCGAGTTTCAAACGTTGCGGCGATATACCACAACAGGTATATTGTGCGTGCAACCTCGAGCGTCTCTCAAGCCGGTGATATGGGTGGGTCTTTCGCGCCACGAGCTGAAGTCCTTGCCGCGCGAAGTGCAGCGAGCGATGGGCATAGCGCTGTGGCAAGCGCAGCGCGGGCGAGTTGATCCCTCCGCGCGGCTGATGCGGGGCGCGCGGCTTCACGGAGTCATCGAGGTGCGCGATGACTTCGACCGGCGAACGTACCGGTTGATGTACACAACAACGTTTGACGAGGCGATTTACGCCCTATGCGCGTTCCCCAAGAAGGCCACCAGCGGAATCAAGACCCCCAAACGCCTTCTCGCTCTCGTCGAAAAGCGACTGCGCGACGCGCGCGTCATTCACGCGTTCGAGGCTCGCCAATGAGCGACACCAATGCCCGCCCCGCCTTCGAACGCGGCAGCGGCAACGTCTTCCGCGACCTCGGCTTCGAGCGGCCCGATGACGAACTCGCCAAAGCCACGTTGATCGTGCACGTGCGCGAGCTCGTTGCGGCGCGGCGATTGCGCCAGACGGACGCCGCCCGCGTGCTCGGCATTCCGCAGTCGAAGGTCTCGGTGCTGCTCCGCGGTCACTCGGAGGGTTTCTCCACCGAGCGGCTGATGAAACTGCTCACCCGGCTCGATCAGGACATCGACATCGTGGTGCGGCCGAGCCGCAGCGCAAACCGGCCTGCGCGCATCCGCGTCGTTCGCGCGCGTGCTGGTGCCGGAACCTAGCCACTCGACCGCGTCTCCTCGCCTTCACTCGCTGCAGCGCCCCGGCTCACCAGTGCGGGTCAGCGACGCTGCTCCCGGGCTGGGTCGCCATCTCCCCGCTTGCGCGCATTATTCACGAGGGTGCATTCGCATCCGATGGCGAGGATGTTCTGCGCCACGTTCGCCGCGCCGCCGAGCGCGTGCTTTCGATCCCGCACCCGCACCACCGGCACCGGAGCCTCCGGCGAGATGCGCTCCACGTCGCCGGTGAGGTAGACGTTCAGCATGGCGCTGGCTGAGTTTTGAGCTTTGAGCTTGAGCTGTCAGCGAAATCCACGGCTGAGCCAACGGCTGCGGGCTGTCAGCTATCTGCCTTGAGCGAAGCTGCTGAAACACGTATTGTACAGAATGCACAACGACAACGGGATGACTCGATCAGTCAGGTCGAGTGCGCTGGGGTACCGTGCTGCAGGCACGGCTCGCAGTGTGGCGCCGTCCGCCTACTTCGAACCGGATGCGCTCATCGCGCTCGTCGGCCCGGAATGGGCAGACTGGTATCGACTGAGTCCGCAGGATCGGTGGCGCGAGGCGGAGCAATTGTGGCGGACGTTCACCGATCTCGGAGGCAGTCTCGATGTCGAGCCCGACTCGCATAGTCCTTTCTTCCATGCGCGAACATGGCGTTCGCTACCTGCTCATGGGCGGACAGGCGTGCATCATCTACGGCGCCGCGGAGTTTAGCCGCGACACCGACATCGCCATCCTCGCCGAGCCCGATAACCTGCGGCGTCTGCAAACAGCACTTTCGGCCCTCGCGGCGCGCGTCACCGCGGTTCCCCCCTTCGAGCCGGAGTACTTGGCACGCGGCCACGCGGTTCACTTTGAATGCGGCCCCGGATCAGCGGCGGCGGGCATGCGGATCGACGTGATGGCGTCGATGCGGAACGTCCCCTCATTTGCGGAATGCTGGGCCCGCCGGAGCACGTTCGCCCTCGACGACCTTGGCGAGCTCGAAGTGCTCGGCCTCGAGGATTTGGTCAGTTGCAAGAAGACCCGCCGTGACAAGGATTGGCCAATGGTCCGACGGCTCGTCGAACGGCACTACTTGGATCCGGAGCTCGAGCCGACGCCTGAGCGGTTTCGCTTCTGGCTTCGCGAGCTACGCACGCCCGCGCTTCTTGCCGAATGTGTCGTGCGCGCTCAGGCGGCACCCTCCGAGATCGCCGCGCTCCTTACCGAACTGTCGGCCGGCCGCAAGGCCACCGCAGTCGCCGCGCAGGGAGGTTCGGAACAGGAGATCGGAAGCGCGCTCGCGGACGAGGAGACGCGAGAGCGCGCCGCGGACGAGGCATATTGGCGTCCCCGCATCCAGGAACTCGAACGCCTCCGCCACGTCATCCGCCTCGAGCAGACCGAGCGGCGAAGCACCGATCCTGGCGGTTGATCGGCTTGAAGTCCTTGCCGCGCGAAGTGCAGCTTGAAGCTGTCAGCTTACGTCCAAGGCTGAGCCGACAGCCGCGAGCTATCAGCGGTCAGCTTTGAGCGGGTTCGTTGCGCCTAACCACGAGCGGAACGACGAGCAGAGTGAGGGATCGCCGCCCACCTGCTGCTCACCGCCGGTAGACGTCCCGCCGATTCCCGATCCGAACTACGGATACGATCAGCTCGTCATCCACAATTTCGTACAGGATCCGGTAGTTCCCCTGCCGAAGTCGGTACTTGTCCTCTCCACTCAGTTTTTCGCAGCCCGTCGGGCGCGGGTTGTCGGCAAGCGTCCAGATCTTCTCGACGATGCGCTGTCGATCCCGCATCGGAACGTCCTGGAGCTCCTTCGCCGCTGACTTCGTGATGAGGACGTTATAGCTTGCCACGCCGCTTCAGATTGCGCACGACCGCCTCGAAGGCCAAGCGGGGCTCCTTTACCCGGGCGCGGAATGCGGCTAAGTCATCGGCATCCTCGGCCAGGCTGTGCCGCACGGCGGCATTGACCAGCTCAGACATACTCGATTCCGTCTCGGCCGACTTGAGGCGGAGCGCCCGATGGAGCGACGCCTCGAAGTACACCGTCGCACGTTTCATCGTGGTCATGATCGGAGTCTAGCGTTTTAGCGTTACAACGTCAAGATGAGGCATAGAGTATTCTGGCGGCGCACGCTGGATGCGAGACGACTTGCAACTGCGGAACTGAACATCGCGAGTTGTCAGCTCGGAGCGGTCAGCGAGATCCACGGCTGAGCCCACAGCCGCGAGCTGTCAGCTGTCTGATGCTGCCGCTGCTCCTCGTGGCGGCATGGATGCTCCAATCACGCACGCGTTGGCTCCCCTCAAACGCCGTCCGTTCCGAAATGGCTCCGGTCAAAGCCTGTCCGAGTTGACATTGAACAGCGATGCGGTCACAGACAGCTGACAGCTCTCGGCTGTCGGCTCAGCCGTGGATCTCGCTGATAGCTCCAAGCCGACCGCTTGCAGTGTTACGTTGCCGCTCCCTGCCTGTCCCCGGTGGTTTCAGCCGCCACGAGGAGCAGCTGTGTCATCAGACAGCTGACAGCTCGCGGCTGTCGGCTCAGCCGTGGACCTCGCTGACAGCTCCGAGCTGCCAACTCGCCGTGTTCAGTTGCGTCACACGTGCAGCTCGTGCGTGTCGGAGTACTCGAGCATCTCCCCCCACCCTCAGCGGATGTTCGCGCTACTGACGCCACCGTGGGCGTGGAGAGTAGTGGAGCCCAGATCTCACCTGCGGCCGTCAGCTCAGTCGCTCGCTGTCGATTCGCTCGCTTCATCCACGCGAGCGTGCCTCCAAAGAGCACTGCGGACTCCATACCCGCGAACAGGGGAGCCGCCCACCAAATGCCGCCCATGACGACTGCCATGGCGATGCCGGAGCCGACCGAGACGAGTGCGAGTCCCGCGACGATTCGGAGCGCTCGACCCAGTCGCTTCGCATTGTTCGCGGCGCACGGCGAGCAAAGCGGGTGCTTACGGCAGCAACAGCCGCGGGTCGAATGCGAATGGGATCGTTGTGCGCATCGAGAGGCGCGCGAGGTCGGGATGCAGGGGGTTCACGAGGAAGTTGAACTCCCCCGCGACGACAGCCGACGGTACCTTGAGGGTGACGGATGTCCCGGCGACGAGCCAGGCATCCCCCGCGTCGCGGCAGGCGGCACAGCCCGGGGTGCGCCAATCGGCCTGGAGCGCAACGGCGATGGTCGGTACGGCCAAGTCGTCCGGGACGTCGATGCTGTAGGCGACCAGATCGGGCGGGAGCGTCTTCAGCGAGAGGTGCACAAGACGCTCGAGCGCCGCAAGCGAAAGGGTCGCCGACGCGTAGACGACCGGCCGGCCGGCGCTGTTCCAACGGCCCCCATAGAGGAGCGCACCTTCGCCGTCAAGCGCCGCGTGTTTGCTGCGCGACAGCCGGTAGATCAGCACCGACTACTCGTAGACGCCGTACTCAATACGGCCCAGCACACGCTCGACCTGCCCGGTGCCGAGGTCACTATCGAGCAACTCCACGGGCCGACGCCCTCCCAGTGCGGCCGTGGGCTCCGTCAGCCAGAGGCGCGCCCGCGCCTTGTCGCCGATGGCCTCTTCGGCAAGCGCCAGCACGCGCGCGACCCGCGCTACGCGATCCGACTCCGCCGCGGTCAGGCGCGTCCGCGCTGCCTGCTTGCGCTGAAGCGTCCGCAGGCTCCCCACCAAGGAGTACATCTCCTGCACGGCCAGATCGGTGGAGGCAAACTCATCGAACAGGTGCCGCAGGGCGAGAAACGGCAATCCGTCGCGGACCGCGGCGATCAGTTCGCTGTCCGTGCGGACGTTCCGTCCGAGAACGCTTCGTCCCCCAAGTAGGTGCGCAATCGTGGTGGCCGTCATCGGAGTCCTCGGAAGTGTCAAGTGGCACAGACAATATACGCAAATGGCGGGCGCCCGACAAGCCCGAGCACTTCGACGGCCCGCCACCCTCGCCCATCGCGCGCGCCGGCGGGCCAGGCGGAGGCCGAAACTGGGTCTCGGGTCCACGTAACAGTGTTTCCACACTCTTTTGCGCAGAGCCAGAATATCCGGCACCGTGCCTCACCGAGATTACGTCCAAGGCTGAGCCGACAGCCGCGAGCTATCAGCGGTCAGTTTTGAGC
>Ga0209014_10001445_pt1 | contig 14018 bp, 11 predicted proteins | sample BarGraNGADG00212_FD_184491 | JGI IMG/M metagenome (GOLD analysis project Ga0209014, IMG submission 184491) | Arctic peat soil microbial communities from Barrow, Alaska - Barrow Graham LP Ref core NGADG0002-212 (SPAdes) (version 2) | ecosystem: Environmental > Terrestrial > Soil > Wetlands >...
AAACACTCCCGTGGCCAGTACTATGATAGTGCGAGCCGCGCTGCGGTAGTACACCTTGGCGTATCGAAGGCATAAATCGCACCTCACTGCGCCGGCAGCTACCATATTATGCAACTTTATGCAGATTTCGTAAAGGAGAGGACCCCTTCCATGATGGAGGGGGGAGTTGGGATCACCGCGGGGCGGTTATCCTCAACCCGCCCCGCGAGAACCGTTTACTCTCCGTTCTGAGAGAGCAGGGAGTCGACGAACCTGTCCGGGTCGAACTCCGCTATGTCGTCCAGCGTTTCCCCCGTGCCTACGAAGCAGATGGGCACCTTCAACTGATCTGCCAGGGCGAAGACAATGCCCCCTTTCGCCGTCCCGTCCAGTTTGGCCACCACCACGGCATCCAGGTCCACGGCCTCCTGGAACTGCTTCGCCTGGATCAGGGCGTTCTGGCCTGTGGTCGCGTCCAGTACCAGCAGCGTGGCCATATGGCCCGGACTCTGCTTGGCCACGATCCGCTTGACCTTCTTCATCTCTTCCATCAGGTTGAACTTGGTGTGCAGACGGCCGGCCGTGTCTATCACCACCAGGTCGGCGCCCCGTGCCCTGGCGGCAGTGAGCCCATCGAACACCACCGCTCCCGGGTCGGCACCCGGCTGGTGGCTGATCACCGGCAGCCCCACCCTGTCACCCCAGATCTTCAACTGGTCGATGGCCGCGGCCCTGAAGGTGTCCGCCGCAACCAGGATCACACTATGCCCCTGTGAACTCCAGAAGCGAGCAAGCTTGGCGATGGTGGTGGTCTTGCCCACGCCGTTCACTCCCACTACCATCACCACCCCCAGTCCCTTCTCCGGCAGCAAGCCGTCGCACTGGGCACCGGCGAGGAGGGCCCTCATCTCGTCCTTGAGGACGGCGTAGAGCTTTGGCGGTTCGCTGATGCGCTCCTTCCTGGCTCGCGCCCGCAGCGCATCCAGCAGCTTTTCGGTGGTCTCCACGCCAACGTCGCCCTGAATCAACAGCTCTTCCAGGTCGTCCCACATCTCTTCGTCGATGTTGCTGCGCTGAAAAATCCCGGCAATCCTGCCAAAGAAGGACTCTCGGGTTCGGCGGAGGCTGCTGTCGATCTTGCGGAACCGGTCGAATATCAATTCTCCATCTCCTTCGCCGCGGCCAGCTTCACCGACATCACCCTGGAGGTGGCATCGGCAAGCATCGAGACGCCGTACAGCACTCCCGCCATCTCCATGGTGGTCAGGTTGTGGGTGATCACAATAAACTGGGTGGTATCGGTGAGCCTGCGCACCATCTCGCAGAACCTTCGCACGTTGGACTCATCCAAGGCGGCGTCCACCTCATCCAGAAGGCAGAAGGGGCTGGGGTTCACCCTCATCAGGGCAAACAACAGGGCCACCGCCGTCAGCGCCCTCTCGCCGCCGGAGAGCCCCAGAAGGCTTCCCCCCTTCTTCCCCGGAGGCGTGGCGATCACGTCCACCCCCCCCTCGAGAGGCTGATCGGGCTGAGTGAGCTCCAGTCTGGCGCTGCCCCCTCCGAACAGTATCGAGAAGCAGATGCCGAACTCCTCGTTCACCCGGTCGAAAGCCTCCTGGAAGCGCTCCCCCATGATCTGGCACAGCTCATCTATCGCCTTTCGTAGGGTTCGCTCCGCCTGTCGTAGGTCGTCCATCTGAGCTATCTCGAAGGCGTGGCGCTCCGCCAGTTGGCGGTACTCTTCCGGCGCCTCAGCATTGATCGTTCCCAAGGAGTGCAGCTCTCTGCGAAGGCCGTCCACCTTCTGGGTGGCGGCAGCTAACGTCTCGGGGAAGCCGTCTGTCGGCATCCCCTCTATCGCCTCGCTCAGCATCTCTGCCACCAGTCCGGAGTACTCCAGCAGCCCCGCCGGGGTCTCCGGCTCCGCCTGCTCGATCTCAAGCTCCGCCTCACGCTCCGCCTCTCGCACCAGCGCCGCCAGCTCCACCGTGGAGAGTTGGGCCCTGGAGCGGGCGTCGGACAGAGCCTCTCGAGCCTGATCGTGAGCGTCGGTCAGCTCGGCCAGCTCGGCATCGGCGGCGTTGTAGCCCTCTCTCAACTGGGCGACCCTCTCGGTCAACTCCGCGACCCGTTTCTGGATAGCCTCCAACTCGGCCTGCATGGCAGGGGTGAAATCCGATTGAGGCCCGCAACCCAACTGGGCGATCGCCTCTTTTACCTGGGCAACCCGCTCCTCGTGGCGGCGCACCCGGGCGCCGGCACGCGGCAGCGACTCGACGATGGCAGAGGTCCTGGCTGCCTGCTCTCGAAGCTGCCCGTCCAAAGCGGACACTCGGGACTGAAGGCGAGACAGGGCCGCGGCCACCTCGGACACCTCAGCCCGCTGCGCCGCCAGATCCTCCCTAAGTTGGTCCGCCCTCGCCCTTCCATCCTTCTCCCGGGCCGCGCCCCCTGCCAGCTCCTGGTCGGTGCGAGCCATCCCCTCGCGACTCTGGGCAAGCTCCTTTTCCGCCGAGGCTGCTCGAGACCGGTTCCACTCGATGGCCGCCTCCAGCTTGGCGACCTGGGAAGTGAGATCGCCACGGGCCGAGCCCTCCCTGGAAATCTCCGACTGGAGCCTGGATGCCGCGGCGGCAGCTGCTGAGATCTCCCTCGATAGCCCCGAATTGGACGACTCAAGCTTCGCAACGGCAGACCGGGCCGACTCCAACCTGGCCGAGGCCCTCTCCCGCGCCTCAGACAGTGCGGCAAGCTCGCTCTCGCGCGCCAGCAGCCCACCCTCTTTCTCAGCGCTGTGGGGAGTCGAGATTTCGCCCCTGGCGCGGATCAGCCTGCCGTACATGGTGACCACCTGGAATGGTATGCGCCCCTCCGTCCGGGCCATCAGCCTGCGGTGCAGTTCCAGGGCGTCCTCCATCTCCTCCACCACCAGGCTGAAGCCGAGGTATCGGGCGCACAGCTCCCTCGCCTCTTCGGAGCAGGACACCAGCTCCAAGGCCAGTCCGTGATAGTTGACCCCAAGCAGCAAGCCATCCCCCAGCTCGGCGCGGAACTCATCGACCAGCGCCTCGGGAACGATCCCACCATCCAGATGCAGCAGCGACACGGTCGCCTTGCCCGGACGCTTGGTGAGGTACTGCAGGGCTCCCAGCCCATCCTGGAGTCCCTGAGAGACCACGTATCCCTGGGCGCCACCCAGCGCCGCCGCCACGGCGACCACGTACTTTTGCGGTACCCTCAGGTGTGAGGCCAGCGTTCCGCGAATACCGGTCAGCTTGGCCTCCACGATAGTCTTGGCGCCGGCGGGCAGCCCGCGGCCCTCTTCCTTGAGCGACTGGAGCAGGGAGAGGCGATTCTTCAGGGCGCTGTCCCCCTCCCACGCCTGCCGCTCCTCCTTGCGAGCCGCGGCCAGCCGCTCCCCCAACTCCTTCTGCCAATTCTGGGCCTCGCGATGCCCCTTCTCAGCCTCCGCCAACTCGGCACGCAGCCGGTCCAACCCCTCCTGAGCCGTGGCCAGCTGGCCCTGTGGTTTCGAGAGCCGATCTCCCGCCTCTTTCGCCGCCTGCTGGCTCTCCGCCTCCATCGACTGGGCCCGGGCCAGATCCCTCTCCAGCGCCTTGCGCCGCTCCTGCAGCTCCGATCGGCGAGCTGCGGCCCCCTGAAGCTCCGAGGAGATCCGGTCCAACTGGGACTGGAGCATCCGCTGCTCGGTGGACGCCCGCTTCCAATCGACCTCCACCGGCACGGTCTCCGCCCGCGCAGCAGCAACCTTGGCGGACAGATCGGCCCAGATGGCCTTGAGACTATCCGTCTCCGCCTGGATCTCGGCGACCTCCTTGTGGGCTCCCTCCAGCTCCTCTTCGGCCTGGGTCAACTGGCGTCGGTAGGCGGCCTCCCGCTCCTGCAGCTGCGCCGCCTGCCGCTCGCTCCCCGCCCTGGCGAGCCGCAGGGCATCCGCCCGCTCACGAGCGGACACCAGCGCATCCTCCTCACGCCGCAGCTGCTCCCTGAGGGCCGCGACTCGCTGCTTGGAGACTTCGTGGGCTCGGGTCACCCCCGTTATGTTCCCCGCCTGGGTCTCCTCCACCTTGAGCCCCGCGGCTGCCTTCCCCCTGGCATGGCGAATCTGCAGAAGGTAGCTCCACTGGACCATCTCCCTCATGCGGCGCACGAGCTGCTCGTAGCGCTGCGCCCGGTTGGCCTGGGTGCGGAGCCTGGCCAATCTGGGGGTAATCTCTCCCTGTATGTCCTCCACCCGACGGATGTTGGACTCCGTTTCGGACAGCTTGTCCAGGCTTTCCTTCAGCTTCATCTGGTAGCGGGTGATGTCGGCGGCCGACTCCAACAGTGCCCGCCGCTCCTCCGGCCGCTGCAGCAGAACCTCGTCCACCGCCCCCTGGCCCACCACGGCGTAAGCGTCGGGTCCCAGGCTCGCGTGGGTGAGTAGCTCCACCACGTCCTTCAGGCGAGCTCGTGCCTTGTTGATCAGGTACTCGCTCTCGCCAGACCGGTACTGGCGCCGGGTTATGGAGACCTCGGCAAAGGGAAGGGGAAGAGTGCCATCGGAGTTATCTAGAACCAGAGTGACCTCCGCCATGCCGACGGCGGCGCGCCGGACGTTGCCCGAAAAGATCACCTCCTCGCTCTTCTTACTGCGCACGGCCCTCAGACTCTGCTCCCCCAGCGACCAGCGGATGGCATCCACCACATTGCTCTTGCCGCTGCCGTTTGGACCTACTATGCCGGTTATGCCTTGGTCCAGGTCAAGTACGGTCTTGGATGCAAAGCTCTTGAAGCCCAGAAGCTCCAGACGTTTGAGGTACAAGAAATGACTCCAGAGAGAAATCCGAGGGGCAAGGTGCAAACAAACATGTAGCGTCGGGGCTTATCCCCGACGTCGTACCCGTTGCCCACGAGTACCCGTCGCCCACAAGGGGCGACGCTACATCTTGTCCAGGGTCGCCCCTACGGCGTCGGGGCTCGTAACGCGAGCGAACGCAGCACACGCCCGACGAACGGAAATCCGGTGTCTAAATCGATTCTAGCTTCCCGGACGCGGTCGAGGCTTCCTCGGCGGGCTCCACCCTCCACAGCGCCTCGGTGGCGGCAGCCTGCTCGGCGGCCTGCTTGCTCCGCCCCGTTCCGCTCGCCAGTACGCTCTCCCCCACCACCGCCTCCACGGTGTAGACGGGTTTGTGGGGCGGGCCGGAGACCTCCACCACACGATAGGCCGGGGTGGCCTGCAACTGGGCCTGGCAGATGTGCTGCAATCGGGACTTGGCATCCACAGCGGCCTGCCGTCGAATAACAGATTCTATCGCAGCGGACAGGAACAGGTCCACAACGCGGCGCGCGCCCTCGTATCCCCGCTGGATGTACACCGCCGCCAGCAGCGCCTCGAAGGCGGCGGCCAGCAATCCCTCGCGCTCCCGGCCCCCGTGTGACTCCTCCCCTTTGCCCAGCAGCAGCAGCTCTCCCAGCTGCAACTCCCTGGCCCACCCCGCTAACGACCTGGCCCTCACCACCGATGCTCGCAGGCTGGTGAGTTCCCCCTCCGGCAACTCCGGGAAGCGGTTGTAGAGATAGTCGGCAACAATGGCACCGAGCACGGCATCCCCCAGGAACTCCAACCGTTCGTTGGAGGCCGGGGCCGCCCCGGCGTTCTCATTAAGGTATGAGGTGTGGATCAGCGCCTGCCTGGTAAGATCCCGGTTGGGCAGCTCCACACCAAGGCGCGTTTCAAGCTCGTCAAAATTCATCATCAAAACCAGTGCTGAGCACAATCCTCTCCTGCAAGTCCTAGAACTGTGTTGTGCCGGTGAAGCGGAAGCCGTCCACCAGCAGCGCCGGCACCACCGCCCCCTCGCCATGGGAGCCGACCAACTGGCCGTGATTTCCGATGGCGCGCACCCTGGAGAGCACCTCCAGCACCCCCTGGGTGAAGCGCAGATTCTTCACCGGCCCCACAATCTTCCCATTCTCGATCAGGAAGGTGCCGTCCCGGGTCATTCCGGTCAGGACGGCCTGCATAGGGTGGACGACGTTGACGTAGTGGAAGCGGGTCACCCACAGCCCACGCTCCACCGAGGCCAGCATCTGCTCTTTGGTAGAATCTCCCGTGCTCATGAACAGGTTCATCGGCATCGGTCCGTAAGGGTTGGGCGCCGGCAAAGCGTGGCCGGTGGACTCCTTTCCCTCCTTCCCGGCGGTGTAGCTATCGTACACCACGGCGTTGGCAATCCCGCGAGAGATCATCTCCACCCGCTGCTTAGGAACCCCCTCGAAGTCGAAGGACCAGGGAATGCCCCGGGGGTCCCAGCCGTCGTCCCATATCGATACTCGGGGATCGGCGATCTGCTTGCCAAACTTGCCGTTCATGAAGCTTCTCCCCTCCTGCACCGCCTGGGCACTCAGCCCCATGTAGGATAGGTAGAAGAGCATCTCCCCGACCGCGTACTCCTCCAACAGGGTCACGTACTCCCCCGGCGGCAGATCCACCGGATTTCGGCTGCTCAGCGCCTTGTCTATCGCCTCACGCGCTGCGGCGGCCGGCTCCAGGGCGTTGAAGAAAACGCTGTTCCTCTCGGCGTAGCCCGAGCCGGTGTCGGACATCACCACGGTGTTCAGCCTGGCGGCGCTGTGGGTATCGTAGCCCCAGACACCGAGGGAATTGGCCACCGCGTACTCGGTGGTGCCGGTCTCCACGGAGCCGGCTGCCGAGAGCCCCTTATCCAGGGCACCGGCGCAGACCACTCCAGCCGCCTCTGCTCGGTCCTCTGGCGTACAGTTGGCGGTGGTGTTGTCGCAGGCATTCAGCCGTCGGTTCGGCTTCGGCTGGGGAAGCGAGGAAAAATATGGGTTCTCCGGCTGCGTTCTGGCAGCCGCCATGGCCGTGTCCAACACCCGGCGAAGCGCCGCGCGGTCCAGGCTGTTGGAGGTGGCCACGCCGATCTTCTTGCCCAGCACCACCCGAATCCTCACCTGGGCGTTGCTCTCCATCACATTCTGATGGATTGCGGAGTTGGCGAAGCGGGTGAGCCCAGACTCCTCCAGGGTGACAACCACCTCGGTCTGGTCGGCAGTGGAGTAGCCGATCAGGTCGCTCGTTAGCTCTTGGATCCTCTCCTCACCGATCACAGCACTCCCCCCTATCTCATCACACCTACGTGTACGTTTCTGAACCGAGTGGCGGCGGCTCCATGGCCAACGTGAGCAACCTGGGACGGCTCGCCCTTGCCGCAGTTCGGCGTGCCCCACACGTTCCACTCCCGACATACCGCGTCGCAGCTGCCCCAGAACTGGGGCGTTATGCCGGTGTAGGTGGCGTTCCGGTAAAGCTGACCCAGCTTCCCTCCCTTGATCTCCCAGGCGATCTCGGTGCCGAATTGGAAGTTGAGCCGCTTGTCGTCGATGCTCCAGCTCTTGTTGGTCTGCATGTAAATGCCATCGTCGGTGTCCGCAATCAGATCCTCGAACGTCCACGAGCCAGGCTCGAGGTTGATATTGGTCATCCGAATCAGCGGTATCCGGTTCCAGCCGTCGGCCCGCATCGTTCCGTTGCTGCTCTGCCCCAGGATGGAAGCCGTCTCTCGGGAGGTCAGGTAGTTCACGAAGATCCCATTCTGGATGATCGGAACGCGCTGTGCAGGCACACCCTCGTCGTCGTAGCCGAATGTCCCGAGCCCGCCGGGAACGGTGGCGTCGGCCACGATGCTCACGTGGTCAGATCCATACCGGAAGCTGCCCAGCTTATCCAGGGTGAGGAAGCTGGTGCCGGCGTAGCTGGCCTCCATCCCCATCACCCTGTCCAGCTCAATCGGGTGCCCGCACGACTCGTGGACCTGGAGCGCCGTCTGTGTGGGATCCAGGATCAGGGTGGTAACCAGGTCGCTGGGGCACTGGGGCGCGGAGAGCAGCTGAACCGCCTGTTCGGCTATCAGCTGGGCGTTTTCCGGCAGCTTCATACCCAGGATAAACTCGTATCCAGCGGTGCCCTGATGGCGGCCAAAGCTGTTGGGGTAGGAGCGCTTCTGCACCTCCCCCTCGTTCACCGCGGTGGCCTCGATCCCGCCACCGCTCTCCACCAGCGTTTGCTCGACGAAGCTGCCCTCGGTGCTGGCGAACAGCTTCTCCGTGCGGATGAACTCCAGGCTTCCCTCTGCCACCGCGACACCGGGCACCCGCCGCATCTCCTCGTCGGCCTTGAGCAGCAGTCCGATCTTGTCTTCCAGTGAAACGGCAAATGGGTCGATAGCCAGGGGGGTGGAGTAGCTGCCCACGGAAACCACCGGCGGGCCGAGATTAACGTCGGCCTGCTTCACCAGGGCGCTGGCCCTGGCAATCCGCACGGCCAACGAGGCGATGCGGTCGGCCTCCGCGTTGTCCAGCCTATGGCTGCTGGCGAACCCCCAGGAGCCGCCTGCCAGGGCTCGGACTCCGAAGCCCTCTTCCTCGTTGATCAGCACCGCCTCCACATTGCCGTTCTTGACGACAATCTCCTCCGTACTCTGACGGATGACACGGACATCGGCGTAGCTAGCGCCCAGCGCCCGCGCCAGGTCCAGACAACGCGAAGCCAGCTCCCGCAATGTTAGCCTCCCTCTTCTGCTTGACCGACAGCCAACTCTGTCCTAGAATTCGTTATGCAAGTGGGCACCTTCTTTAAGGCGAAAAGGCGAATTGTGGTGCCCACCACGGAGATTCGAGAATGCCGATCTACGAGTATCGCTGTTCCGACTGCGACACGAAGTTCGAGAAGTTGGTGTCCTTCAGCCGTGCGAACAAGCAACCCGCGTGCCCAAACTGTTGTGGGGAAGAGACCCACAAGCTGCTTTCCACCTTCGCCTCGGTTCGCGGTGGCGCCGACGACAGCGGGGCGTCCTCCGTGTCATCCGGCGGTGGCTGCTCGGGATGCGGCGGCGGGAACTGCTCTTCCTGCCACTAGGCCAAGCCAGGACAGAAAAACTAAACCACAAAGGCTCGAAGACACCAAGGCCACGAAGATAGGGGGCGGTTGGGCCTTGGTGTCTCTGTGTCTTGGTGGTTATGAATCTTGAGTCCTAGTGCGTTGGGTTTTCCACTGGCGTGGCGAATCGGAACTCCATCTTCCTGTCATATATTGGGGCTACTAGCCGGTCCTGCTTCTTAATGTCCATCTGGATGCCCGGATGGTTGGCACTCAGCGCGGGCACCAACCCCCCCTTCCGGTCCACCGCCCTCGACAGAGTCTCAGGGTCACCGATAGCCTCGAAGCGATAGGGCGGGTCCAGCGGTGCTCCCTCCAGCTTGGCCCCGTTCCGATCCAACTGCACCACCGAGCTCGCCACTATCCGATACCCATTCAGCACTATCGCCTCGGCGCCGGCGTTTCTAAGCTCGTTGATAACGTCCTGAAGCTCTTCAGGCGCCAGCGGTCCGCCCAGCGATACCTCTACGCCCGGCCCCGCAACTTCGATCAGCCCGTTGACGGTCTTAATCCGGTTCAGGTCGCTGGCCAGGCTCTGGATGTTTCCCTCACTGTTGCCGCCCCCGTACTGCGCGAGCTGCGCATCCAGCGTGTCGATCTCCTTCCGGAGGGCCGCGTTGCTCTCCACGAGTCCGTTCAGGATGGTCGCCTGCTCGGTGCTGGAGTCGCTAAGGATCGTCTTGACCACGTTGCCCTGGGTGCGAAACTGCATGACCAGGGTGAATCCGAGCAGGAGGCACACGCACGTGAGGGTAATCTGAGCGACAAGGCTTCGCAATGCGATTTCCTACTTGGTGTTATCGGCGAGGGCAAACCGAGTCGAGAAGCGTCCGGAGAATGCTGGTAGTTGCAGATCCTTCGCCTGACCAACCTTGAACTGCACCCCGTACTGCCGAACACCCGCCTTAATCTTCTGCAGCCGAGCCGAGGAGTTCAGCGCCTCCTCCATGTTCGGGGGACCGATGGCAGAAATCTTGTAGGGCGGCGACATGCGCGTGTCGTTCACCAGGATTGTGCTCCCGACACAGTAGATGGACGTGCTCGCCACCACCCGCTCGTCTCCAATTGCAACGGCCTCGGCATCGGACTGCCACAAAAGCGACACCACATCCCGCAGATCGTAGTCGTGGATTATGTAGTGCGCAGCGTCCTCGTTCGCCGGAATGCTCTTCACGTTGCTGTCGTCCAGCACCACCTGAACCCCGGGACCAACCAGCGGACCCATACCGGCCAGCATCCGCTGCAACTCCAACTCGGAGTTAAGTCCAGCCAGGGCCGAGGCACGACCCGCTGCGTCCTTCTGCAATATGGCCAAATCGGCACGCTTCTCGGCGATAACCTGTTTCAGGTCCTTCTGCTCCCCCTCCAACCGCTTCGTAGTCTCCCGGCTCAACTCACGAGGGTACTCGGAGGTCACCGGTGCCTTGGCCACCGGCGCCTGCCACTCGACGGAGATGAAGAGCCCAAGAACGAGCCCCACCAGGGTAAGCCAGCGGTACGTGTAAGGAATGTCAAACGGCGCGCGAAAAGAACGCCTGACCCTCCCGACGCCCAATCCAGGAACGGAAGCTGGGAGGCCGGGGATATGGGACGGGGCGACTCTGTCTGCCATTTTGCTCCCTCAACTGTGCAGCGCAATTATACTCCAGAGCGCATCGCAGTTGAAGCAGCAAAAGGAGAGCTGAGCACAGGACCACACGCCGGGGGCAGGGCACAACCATGCACACGGACAGTCCGTCGAGGGGAAAACTACTGGTCAGGCTGAGGGCTATCCACGACCCGCACGATCACCTCGCGGTAGTTGGAGCGAAGGTGGGTGCCGGGCTGCTGGCCATCCACGGTCACCAGGATGCGATAGGACGGAGACTTGGGGAGCATCTGCACCGGTGCCACCCCCGCGAACTCCACCACTTTGGTCTCGCCAGGAGAGAGCCGGTCTATCTGCACCTTGTCCTGAGTGGAGAAATCCCCCTTCTGGCTGGACATGCGAGCTTCCACGATCAACTGGGTCAGCGGCATGGTGCCCTTGTTCTCTATTGCCGCCAGCAGCTTCACGGCCTTCTGAGTGCTCGGTATCGTCTGCTGCTTGATCGGGGGATCAAAATCTACAGCGCTCACCGACACATCGTACTCGGGCAGGTCGGCTACAACAGTGGACGTCGCCTTGCGCTGAGTGTCGCCGCGAACGCCTGCAGGATCCTCAACGATCAACTGGCACGCGGTAATGATCAGAGCGGAAGCAGCGAGAGTTAGGAGAAGAGCTGCGAGACGCGCCACGTCCCTTGTATTGGGCATGCGTCCCTCCTGACCGCGGCCGGGCTCCGAGGGTAGGAATAGATCCGACGAAGTTGAACCATCTGCCGCACTTCTGCCTCAGAGGCGACTTCCTTAGCATAATAGATAGGGCACCATATATTGTCAAGGCAAGACAGGCGCTCGCTGGGAGAATAGTGGGCAGGCCTGAGGCCAGGGTCGAAGGAAGATAGATGCGGGCGCGGCTTGGAGGCTGCTATGTTACCATTGCCTCAGTGATGCCCGCCAGGCAGTGCCCCGCTCGGGCCAATCGATGATAAGGAGCATTATCCGCCGTGAAGATAACCATTCTGGGGTTGGGACCGGGCACATACCCCCTTCTAACAGGAGAGGCCAGGGATGTCCTGGAGCGGACTCCGAAGCTCTGGCTGCGCACATCCCGACACCCGACCGTCCAGAAGTTACCCCCGACCGTGAAGTGGGAATCGCTGGACTACGTCTACGACCGGTGCCAGAGCTTCGAATGTCTATACAGGGAGCTTGCCTCCGAGGTGATCTCCATCGCCCAACGCGAGGGCGACGTGGTGTACGCCGTGCCGGGGGATCCCACGGTGGCCGAGGACTCGGTCCGGGAGATCCTGAAGGCGGCTGGAGACGAGGGAATCGAGATTCAGATCGTCTCGGGGGTCTCCTTCATCGAGGCGATGCTGGCCGCCGCTCGCACCACCCTGAGCGGGGGGCTACAGCTGCTGGATGCCAACCACGTGGCCTCGGCGAACCCCCTGATCGACCTGATGGTCTACCAAATCGAGGACCAGATGGTGGCCTCCGACGTCAAACTGGAGCTTCTGCGCAAGTACCCGGACGACCACCCGGTGGTGCTGGTGAAGGCCGCGGGGGTGGCGGGCGAGCAATCGGTGCAACAGGTGCACCTCCACGACCTCGACCGCCAGCCTTCGGTGGACCACCTCACCGCCCTTTACGTGCCCGCGTCGGTGCCGGAGCGGGCGCTGGGCAGCTTCGACTCCTTCGTGGGCATAGTAGCTCGACTGCGAGACCCCGACGGCTGCCCATGGGACCGAGAGCAGACCCACGAGAGCTTGAAGCCCTACGTGGTGGAGGAAGCCTACGAGGTGGTGGAGGCGATCGACCAGGGAAGCCCGGATAAGCTGAGCGAAGAATTGGGCGACCTGCTTCTCCAGGTGCTGCTCCACTCCCAGATCGCCAACGAGGAAGGGCAGTTCGACATCACCGACGTGATCGCATCCATTGGAGCTAAGATGGTGCGGCGGCACCCTCACGTCTTCGGCGACGTCACGGTGAGCGGCTCCAGGGATGTGCTGGTCAATTGGGAGGCTATCAAGAAGACGGAGCGGAAAGACAGCAAGAAGGACGAGGAGACCATGTTCTCCGGGATTCCCCGCCACATGCCGGCCCTCCAAGCCGCCCAGGAGGTTCAGGGCCGAGCCGCTCGGGTAGGATTCGACTGGAAGGATATCCAGGGTGTGCTGGACAAGGTGGCCGAGGAGGTTGGGGAGCTGTCCAGGGTGGAAAACGCCACCGAGCGGAACGAAGAGTTGGGAGACATCCTCTTCTCCCTGGTCAACGCGGCGCGTCACCTGGGGGTGAATGCCGAAATGGCGCTGCGCGACTCCAACCACAAGTTCGTGGAGCGCTTCACCAAGATGGAGCAGTTGGCGCGGGAGCAGGACAAAGACTTCGCTTCCCTGCCGCTGGAGGAGCAGGACGCCCTCTGGAATCAGGTGAAGGCCGAGGAATCCAGAACCGGCATCGACTCAGAACGATTGAAGCGGGGGACCACGCAGAACTGGATAAAGGGTTAGGCAGGGCTCACCACTCCGTGGCGAAGGCGTACCCCAACTTGTATGACAGTGCTTCTGCGTGGCTTATCACCGTCGCGGCCAGCTGGTCGATCTTGGACCGGTCGATCTCCGAGATCATCCCGCTGGCACTGATGGAGGCCACTACCTCCCCTGAGCGGTCCCGAACCGGAGCAGCAACGCACAGCCCGCCGGTCGAGGCCTCTTCGTCGTCCAGGGCGTAGCCCCGCTCCCGGATGCGCTCCAGCTCCCTCTCCAACTCTTCCCAGGAGGTGATGGTCTTCGGAGTGCGGCGAAACAACCCGCCGTTCTTCTCGATCATCCGTCGCACCTCCTCGACGGTCCTGTAGGCCAGTAGCACCTTCCCGATGCCCGTCGAGTGCGCGGCGGCCAGACGACCAGGGACCCCAAAGTGGCGGCGCAGCACGTTTTGGGAAACGCACGCCAGGTAGAGCAGCCTGCCCTCGTAGAGAGTCCCAACGTTGGCGTTCAGCCCGGTGGAGTTGGACAGATCCTCTATGATGGGAAGCGCTTGGGTGCGGGTCTCGTTGGCCGCGAGAGCCACCGGCGCAAGCGACAGGGCCCGCCCCCCCAGCATGTACTGGCCGAAGGAATCGTGCGCAAGGTAGCCCAACGACTCCAGGGTGGCCAGCAGCCGACGAAGAGTGCTGGGGGATAGCTCCACCAACTCGCACAGGTCGGCCAAGGTGAGGCGGGGCTGACGCTCCGAGAAACTCTCCAGTATCGAGAAGGCTTTTGCCACACTTCTGGTCAGTTGCTGGACCTGAACATCATCTCGCTCGACCGACATGGCCTGGCACCTCCGACCCCACATATCCGCCGTCAATGTTCTTCACAGGTCTGGCTACACACGCAGTATAGCAACTCGGCGATGAAATGGCTAGGTTCACCATTATTTGGCATATGACTCCACTTCGTGGCACAAACCATTGTATTGCCGGTGGGTTGTTGCTAGAATG
>Ga0209014_10001446_pt1 | contig 14014 bp, 12 predicted proteins | sample BarGraNGADG00212_FD_184491 | JGI IMG/M metagenome (GOLD analysis project Ga0209014, IMG submission 184491) | Arctic peat soil microbial communities from Barrow, Alaska - Barrow Graham LP Ref core NGADG0002-212 (SPAdes) (version 2) | ecosystem: Environmental > Terrestrial > Soil > Wetlands >...
GGACGGTCCGACGGCCGACAAGAACGCGGTCGGGTTGCTGATGGCCACCGGCGGCGAGGACCGTGATCCGGCCCACGCAGCGTCGCCGGAGGTGGTCGCATGAGCGGTGCCATCCGCACGGCCGCGGGCCGTCCGCGCGGCCGGTGGGCCAGGTTGCGCTCGGCCGCGGTGCTGCCGCTGGCCATCGTCGTGCTCTCCGTGGCGCTTGGCGCGGCGATCATCCTGGTCTCCGAGCTCCTCGTGCCCGGCCATCCGTTCAACCCGTACCTGCCGATCATCGCCTACGAGGCGCTGATCGAGGGAGCCATCGGCAGCCCCAATGCGATCGTCTCGACGCTGGTCAACACCACGCCCCTGGTGTTCGGGGGCCTGGCGGTCGGCTTCGGGTTCAAGGCCGGCCTGTTCAACATCGGCGTCCAGGGCCAGTTCCTGATGGGGGCGCTGGGCGCCGTCATCGTCGGCGTCTGGGTGTCCGCCTTGCCGCCGATCGTGGCGATCCCGCTGGCGGCGCTCGCGGGCATCGCGGCCGGCGCAGCGTGGGGGTTCATCCCGGGCTTCCTGAAGGCGGTCTCCGGAGCGCACGAGGTCGTCAGCACGATCATGCTGAACTACATCGCGGTGGCCATCCTCGCCGCCGCCGTCAGCGGCCCGCTCAAGGTGCCCAAGTCGCCGTCGCCGGTCACCTACGACGTCGGCAACGCCGCCTTCCCGATCATCATCCCGCCGATCGGCCACCTCGGGATCCCGCTGGCGGTGCTCGCGGCGCTGTTCGTCTACTGGCTCCTGGTCCGCACGACGTGGGGCTTCCAGGTACGAGCCGTGGGGGCCAGCAGCGACGCCGCCAGGTACGCGGGCATGCGGCCGCGGCTGGTCATCATCGCCACGATGTCGTTCAGCGGCGCGCTGGGCGGGCTGGCCGGGGCGTGCGTTCTGCTGGGCGTCACCCACACGATGACCTCGAGCTTCGGGACGACGGTCGGCTTCGACTCGATCGCCGTCGCGCTGCTGGCGCGGTCGAACCCGCTGGTGACGCTCCTGTCCGCGCTGCTGTTCGGCTCGATGCGCGCCGGCGCCGGCCTGATGCAGATCCGGGCCGAGATCCCGGTCGAGCTGGTGGACGTGCTCCAGGCGGTGATCCTGCTGTTCCTGGTGGCAGCCCCGGTTCTCCGGCGCCTGCTGGGGGTCAAGCCGACGGCTGGCGCGGATGCTGGGCCGACCACTGACCTCTCATCGCAGCCGGCGGTGGTCATCTGATGGACATCACCCCGATCGCCGACGCGCTGTACGGCATCCCACTGCTCGGGATCCTGTTCCAGGCCGTGGGCTTCCTGGTCGCCGTCATCCCACCCAACTCCCCGAACATCATGAACGCGGCGGCCCCGCTCGCGCTGGCGGCGCTGTGCGGCGTGTTCTGCGAGCGGTCGGGCATCGTCAACATCGGCATCGAGGGGACGATGCTCGCCAGCGCCTTCACGGCGTGGGTCGTGGGCGTCGCGATCAACCCGGTGTTCGGGAGCCCGACGCCGGGTCCCATCTTCGGGGCGACGATCCCGCTCCTGATCTGCGTCGTGGCCGCCGTCGTCGTCGCGATGCTGATCTCGGCGCTCCACGCCTACCTGTCGATCTCGCTGCGGGCGGACCAGATCATCAGCGGCACGATCATCAACATCGCGGCCTTCGGCGTGACCGGCTACCTCGACCAGCTGATCTCGAAGTCGTCCCCCGCAGGCGCAGGAAGCTTCGCGGCTTACGTGCCACCGACCTGGCTGACCGAGCTGCCGATCGTCGGCTGGGTGTTCGCGATGTTCCTCAGCCTGGGGCCGATCGCGATGTCGACGCTCGTCATCATCGTGGGTGCGCAGATCTGGCTGTTCCGGAGCCGCTGGGGCCTCCGCACCCGCGCCGTCGGGGAGCACCCGCGAGCGGCCGAGACGGTCGGCATTGACGTCATCCGGCTGCGCTACCAGAACGTGATCATCGCGGGCATCTTCGCCGGCCTGGCCGGGGCGTGGTTGAGCATCGAGGCGACCAACTCGTTCCAGATCGGGATGACGACCGGGCGCGGGTTCATCGCCCTGGCCGCGATGATCATGGGTCGCTGGACGCCGCTCGGCGCCCTCGGCGCGTCGATCGTGTTCGCGCTGTTCATCCAGATCAGCCAGCTGATCAAGATCGTGCCGCCCGGCGGCGACCTCGGCGCGATCATGGGATCCGTGCCTTCGCAGGCGTGGGACGCGTTCCCGTACCTGCTCACGATGGTGATCCTCGCCGGCGTCGTGGGGAAGAGCATCCCGCCGGCGGCCGACGGACAGCCGTACGAGCGAGAAGCTGCCGCCTGACCCAGGGCGGGGTCGCCGATCCGTACCCCGTCTACGCGCGGCTACAGGCCGATCACCCGCTGATCGGGACCTGGCGACGAGCCAGTGGATCGTGTTGCGCGTCCGCACGACGGGAGCCATCGCCGAGCGGGGACGAATCCGCGAAGGGCGATAGGGGGATAGGGGGTTCCAACCGCCGCTGCGGCTTGCGGCGCGGGTCCCCGACTGTCGCGTACTCTACGGCTGTCCGGTCCGCGCCGACGGGCGGCCGGCGCAAAGGAGGAATCCATCTTGCAGCTATCTCGTCGACTGTCCGCCTTGGGCGTGACGTCGGCCATCATGCTTGCGGCCTGCTCCGGATCTGCCGTGACCCCGGCCCCGCCGACCTCGGTCCAGGCCACGGAGTCACCTTCGGCCGGCGCCAGCGGGGCTCCGGCCGTCGATTACAAGGCGTGTGCCTCGTTCGATGCGAACGGCCTCGGCGACAAGGGCTTCAACGATCTCGCCCAGAAGGGCCTCGAGGCCGCGAAGGCTGCCGGCTACCAGACCGCCTACACCGAGGCGACCGGTGCCACGGACTACGCCTCCAACATCCAGCGGCTGATGGACGAAGGCTGCCAGACGATCATCGTGGTCGGCACCGAGCAGACGCAGGCGGCGGTCGAGGCGACGCTCGCCAACACGGACATCGCCTTCGCGCAGGTCGACGCGACCTGGGACGAGAAGGCCAACGGTCCGACGCCCCCCAACTTCACCGGCCTGGACTTCCAGATCGACGAGGCGGCGACGCTGGCCGGGTACCTCGCCGCCGGCTTCAGCCAGAGCAAGATCATCGGGACGTACGGCGGCGAGCAGTACCCGGGTGTGACGCGGTTCATGGACGGCTACTACGCCGGCATCAAGATCTACAACGAGAAGAAGGGCGCCGCCGCCAAGCTCCTCGGCTGGGATCCCGTGAAGAAGACCGGCAGCTTTGTCGGCGGCGACAACCCGTGGGGTGACCTCGCCAAGGGCGAGCAGTTCGCGAAGCAGTTCCTGGACCAGGGCGCGGACATCGTCGCCCCGGTCGCGGGCGCGACGGGCAACGCCTCCATCAAGGCGATGGCTGCCGCCGGCAAGTGGGCGATCGGGGTCGACACCGACCAGGCGCTCTCGTTGGCCGAGTACAGCAAGGCGATCCTGACGTCCGCCGAGAAGCGGATCGACGTCGCGGTGCTCGAAACGATCAAGAAGAACGCCGGTGGCGGCATGGGCGGCACGAACTTCGTCGGCACGCTGGCCAACGGCGGCGTGGCGATCTCCCCGTTCCACGACCTCGACTCGCAGGTCCCGGCCGAGCTCAAGGCCGAGGTCACCCAGCTGGAGGCGGACATCGCCTCCGGCGCGATCAAGGTCGCCGACTACCTCAAGTAGGCGATCGCCCAGCCAGGTATCCGTGCCCGCCCGTCTCCGGCTCCCGGGGGCGGGCGCGGTGCATTCGAACGGGGTCGTTGCCGTCCATGCGCCTCGAGCTCAGGGACATCACCAAGCGCTTTCCGGGCGTGCTTGCCAATGACAGGATCTCGATCTCCGCTGATCGGGGCGAGGTCCTCGGGCTGCTGGGCGAGAACGGTGCCGGCAAGAGCACCCTGATGAACATCCTGTCGGGCCTCTACCGGCCCGACTCCGGCGAAATCCTCATCGACGGCACGCCGCGCAGTTTCAGCGATCCACGCCAGGCGATCGACGCCGGCATCGGCATGGTCCACCAGCACTTCGAGCTGGTCCCCGTGTTCGACGTGACCGAGGCGGTCTCGCTCGGTGCCGAGAGCGTCAGCTCGCTGGTCGGCACGTTCGACCGCAAGACCGCCCGCGCGCGGGTCGTCGAGCTGTCGCGGCAGTACAACCTCGACGTCAGCCCGGACGCGAAGATCGAGGACCTCCCCGTTGGCGTGCGCCAGCGGGTGGAGATCCTCAAGGCCCTCTACCGGAAGAGCGACATCCTTGTGCTGGACGAGCCTTCCGCCGTCCTGACACCGACCGAGACGGAGGAGCTGTTCGGGATCATCCGCGGCCTCGCCGCGGCCGGTACCACCGTGATCTTCATCACCCACAAGCTCAACGAGGTCCTCGAGGTCGCCGACCGGATCACGGTGCTGCGGCGGGGACGCGTGGCCGGGACCGTCGAGCCGGAGGGTGCGACCCGCCAGGTCCTTGCGAACCTCATGGTCGGCCGGGACGTGAAGCTCACGGTCGCCAAGGGCCCGGCGACGCGGGGGGACGTGGTGCTCTCGGTCAGGGACGTCCACGTTCTCGATGATCGAGGGCACGCCGCCGTGAAGGGGGTGAGCCTGGACATCCGGGCGGGCGAGATCGTCGCGCTCGCGGGCGTCCAGGGCAATGGCCAGACCGAGCTGGTCGAGGCGATCGTAGGCCTCCGGCCGGTGGACTCCGGCGAGATCGTCATCGACGGCCACAACACCACGGCGTTCTCGCCGCGCCGCGTCTCCGACCTCGGCGTGGCCCACGTGCCCGAGGACCGGATGCGCGACGGCCTGATCGGCGCCATGACCGTGGCCGAGAACTTCATCCTCGACACCTACCACCGCGAGCCGTACAGCCGGCACGGCAGCCTCAACGCGAAGGCCATCGCCGAGGGCGCGGCCACCGCCGTGCAGCACTACGACGTCCGAACACCGTCGATCGAGACCTTCGCGGGCTCTCTGTCGGGTGGCAACCAGCAGAAGGTCGTCGTGGCGCGGGAGTTCTCCCGGCCGGTGAAGCTGGTGGTCGCCGCGCAGCCGACCCGGGGTCTCGACGTCGGGTCCATCGAGTACATCCACAGGCGGATCGTGGAGCAGCGGGACGCCGGTGCCGCGGTCCTCATCGTCAGCACCGAGCTCGAGGAGGTCCTGTCGGTCGGAGACCGCGTGGCCGTCATGCTCGGGGGCAGGATCGTAGGCATCGTCGAGGGCCCCGACGCAACGCGTGAGACCGTGGGCATCTTGATGGGCGGCGGCGGATGAGGCGGATCGGCCGTGCCCTCGAGCCCGCGCTCATCCCGATCCTCGCCGTCATCACGGCGTTCATCGTCGGCTCCGTCTTCATCCTGGTCACCGACTTCCAGAACCTCGGGAAGCTCGGCACCGATCCGGTCGGCGCGATCATGGGCGCGCTCGGGAACATCGGCACCGCGTACTACGCGATGCTGGTCGGCGCCCTCGGCGACCCGGCCAGGATCGGCGCGGCCCTGGCCGATCCCACGCCACGCGCGATCGCGACGGCCATCCGCCCCATCACGGAGACCCTCGTCGCCGCGACCCCCCTGATCTTCTGCGGCCTGGCCGTTGCGATCTCGTTCCGAGGCGGTGTCTTCAACATCGGCGTGGAGGGGCAGTTCGTCCTCGGAGCATTCGGCGCGACCGTTGCCGCCATCGCCCTCAAGGACCAGCCAATGCCGCTGATCCTCCTCGTGTCCGTGGCCGCTGGCATCCTGACCGGCGCAGCGTGGGGCTTCATCCCGGGATTCCTGAAGGCCCGGACGGGTGCCCACGAGGTCATCACCACCATCATGCTCAACTACGTGGCCGCCCAGATCGTCCTGTTCGGCCTGCGCTCGGACTTCCTCAGGAAGGAAGGGAGCTCGGACCCGATCTCCAAGGTCCTCTCGGACTTCGTGCGCATCCCGCCGATCGTCGACCTCCCGGCGATCCGGCTGCACTGGGGGTTCGTGGTCGCCCTGCTCATGGCCGCGGCCGTGTCGTGGTTCCTGTTCAAGACCACCAAGGGTTACGAGCTCCGTGCCGCGGGCTTCAACCTGCACGCCGCCCGGTACGCGGGCATGAGTGCCTCGGGCGCGATCATCCTCGCGATGACGCTGTCCGGCGGCCTCGCCGGCCTCGGCGGCTCGATGGAGGTCCTCGGGACCGTCCCCCAGATGTCGAACGGGATCAGCTCGGGCTACGGCTTCAACGCAATCGCCCTGGCACTCCTCGCCGGCAACCGGCCGGCCGGCATCGTGGCCGCCTCGCTCCTGTTCGGCGCCCTGCGCACGGGCGGCGGGTTGATGCAGGTCAAGACCGGCATCCCGCTCGACCTGCTGTTCTTCATCCAGGCGCTGGTGATCATGTTCGTGGCGGCACCGGGGCTCATCCGGGTGCTCTACCGGTTCGACCGCACGCGCATGCCGGGTGCCGACCCAGCAGCATTGGAAGGGGATGCGGCATGACGGCAGCGACCCCAACCTTCGAGAACGTCACCGTGGAGATCGGCGCCGCTGAGCGGAAGGCCCTGCGCGCGGCGCGCATCCGGGGGGTCGTCCTCGCGGCTCTCGGCCTGTTCGCCCTGCAGCTGTCCCTCAACACCCTCGACACGCCGGCGGTCTTCTCGTTCTGGGTCGACCGGCAGGGTGGCTCCAGACTGTCCATCCCGACGACGGTCGGGCTGCTCTGGATCATCACGGGGGTCGTGACGGGGGTGACCGGCGTCCTCCAGCTCGCCCGGGGAGCATCGTTCCCCTGGCGGCGGACGCTGCTGGTGGTCCTGCCGTTCTGGATCATCACGGTGCTTGCGGCCATGCTTGCCGGCAAGCCCGCGAACCTGACCGGCGTCCTTGCGGGGACGCTCTCCCTGGCGGCTCCGATCTCCCTGGGCGCCTTCGCGGGCATCATCTCCGAGCGCAGCGGCATCTCCAACATCGCGATCGAGGGGAAGTTCCTGATCGGCGCCTGCGTTGCCTCGATCGCGGCGAGCACGGCCATGCTCGTGCTGGGCCATGACGCGAACCCGACCATCGCCGTGCTCATCGGCATCACCGCCGCGGCGATCGCCGGCGCCCTGGTCAGCCTGCTGCTCGCCTGGCTGGGCATCCGCTGGAGGGTTGACCAGATCATCGCCGGCATCGTGATCAACATCGGCGCGCTCGGGATCACCAACTTCCTGTATCTCCGCGTCCTGTCCGAGAACACCCAGTTCAACACCCCGCCGACCGTCGAGTCGCTCAGGCTGCCGGTCCTCTCGGAGCTCCCGGTGATCGGCCCGATCCTGTTCTCGGGCACGCCCTACCTGTACTTCACGCTGATCGTGATGGTGGCCTTTGCCTACATGCTCTACCGCACGCGGTGGGGCCTGCGGCTGCGGGCCAGCGGCGAGAAGCCGTCGGCCGCCGGGACCGTCGGCATCGATGTGATCAGGATCCGGTACCGTGCCATGATCGTCGCGGGTCTCCTGGCCGGTATCGGCGGCTCGTCCCTGAGCCTTGCGTCGGCTGGGAGCTTCCAGATGAACATGAGCGCGGGTCGCGGCTTCATCGCCCTCGCGGCGGTCATCTTCGGCGCCTGGAACCCGATCTACGCGTTCGGCGCGGCGCTCGTGTTCGGCTTCGCCGACTCCACCCAGTCGCTGCTCTCGATTCTGGGCGTGGACGTCCCGCCCCAGTTCCTCAACAGCCTCCCGTACGTCGTGACGATCGTCGTGGTCGCGGGCGTCGTCGGCCGGGTCCGCGGTCCTGCGGCAGCCGGGCAGCCCTATGACCAGGGCTGAGCGGGTAAGAACGGGCCTCGACGTGGAGGTCCGTGCGTCGATCCAGCCGGCCGGCTCGCCCGCCCGCATCCCGGTCCTCCTGGACTGCGACCCGGGTCACGACGACGCGCTGGCGATCACGCTCGCACTCGCTCGCCCGGAGCTGGACGTCCTGGGCATCACCACCGTCGGTGGCAACGCGCCGCTCGCCGAGACCACCCGCAACGCGCTCCGCATCCTCGCGCTGCTGGACAGGGCGGACGTCCCGGTGGCAGCTGGCCTCGCGGCACCGCTGGAGCGGCCTCTCGAGATCGCCCTGGAGGTCCACGGGACATCCGGCCTTGACGGCGCGGACCTGCCGGAGCCGGCGTCCGAGGTCCGGCCGGAGGGCGCCCTCGAGTTCCTGCGCGCCACCCTGGCCACCGCCCCGGCGCCGGTCACGCTGATCCCGACCGGACCGCTGACCAACATCGCCCACCTGCTGCGGACGTACCCGGCGCTCGCGCCCAAGATCGCGCACGTGTGCCTGATGGGCGGCGCAATGTACGAGGGGAACTGGACGCCCGCCGCGGAGTTCAACATCTGGGTGGATCCGGAGGCCGCGCGGATCGTGTTCCGGAGCGGCCTGCCGATCACGATGGTCGGCCTGGACGTGACCCACAAGGCGCTGTTCCGGGAGCCTGACATCGAGCGGCTCCTGGCCCTCGGAACGCCGGTTGCCAAGGTCTTCGCCGACCTGCTCCGCTTCTTCGCCCGCTTCCACCGGGACCGGTATGGGTGGGACGGTTCGCCGATCCACGATGCGGTCGCCGTCGCCCACGTGGCGGTCCCGGGGCTCGTGCGAACGGAGCGCTACCACGTGGACGTGGAGACGACCGGTGAGCTGACCCGCGGTCGGACGGTGGTGGACTTCCGCGGCGTTCCCGGCGCGCCGCCCAACGTGGACGTGGCGCTGGACATCGACCGCTCGCGCTTCGTGGACCTGCTGATCGAGGCCGTCGCGCAGTATCGCTGAGGCGGCCCTCAGCCCGCCGGCGTCAGCCAGACCCGGTACTCGGTCAGGTTCTCGACGGAGCCGTCCCTGGCCGAGAGGTCGAACACCCGCAGCGTCCCGTACTGGGCCCTGGGCACCCCGTAGACGAGATCGACCTGGAACGTCCCCCAGCATCCGGTGCCGCAGGAGGCCATCACCTGCTGGTCCACGAGGACCTTGCCGCTCCCGTCCCGGATCTGCGCCCGGAAGGTCGCTTCGAACACGTTGGCCAGGCCCGCGACGCGCGCCGGGTTGCCCATGGCGGCGCCCCACGCGGGCCGGTCCACGAAGATCGCGGGCACCTGGTCGTAGTAGTCGGCGCGGCCCACCGGGTGGTCGAGGATCACACCCTCACCGCTGAACGTGGTGACCGGCGTGCCGTCCAGCTGGAACAGCACGGAGTTCACAGTCGAGAACTGGGTCAGCGTGTAGGTCACCTGGGCAAGACGCCCGAAGATCGACGCGCTGCCGCCACCCGACTCGAACTCGCGGGACAGGTCGACGGTCGCCACGCCGTTCGCGATCGAGAGCCCAAGGAGCCGCGTCCCCTCGGGGATACCGGTGTACATGGCGGGGCTGGCGGCCATCTCGGCGTCGTTGGGACCATCCAGGAGGGCGGTCATCGCGGCGGTGGCGACGGCCTTCGTCTGGGGGACCTCGCGCAGGACGGGGACCAGGCCCTCGTTGCCCGTGAAGCTGCCCAGGACGAAGTAGGCCCGGACGATGATCGCGCCGGCGAGGGTGGGGGACGAGGCGGCGGTCGGAGCCGTTGTGGCGACCGGGGACGCCGTGGCCCCGGCCGATCCGGCGGGCGATCCCGTGGCTGCGATCGACGCGGTGGGGATCGCCGAGGGCGACGAGGTGTCCGGGGTCGCGTCCGAGGTGGGCGCCTCCACGGAGGGATGGGCCGACGGCGGAGGCGTGGCCGGGGTGCCGAGGGGGCCCGAGGTCGCGATGCAGGCACCGGCGACCAGGGCGACAGCGGTCAGGAGGGCAAAGACGAATGGTGCACGGATGGAGCGGATCACGGCCGGATCCTCGGTGCGGGTTCCTGGTGGCCTCCATGGTCACCCGTCTCCGTATCGGCGCCAACGCCCGGAGGTAACGATCCCGTGACCGGCAGGGTCAGGACGAACACGAGGCCGCCGCCGGGTCGCGACCGAGCCCGCAGCGAGGCGCCCAGCAGCGCGGCATGCTCGGCGGCGATGGCGAGGCCCAGGCCGGAGCTGCCGCTGCGGCGCGACGGGTCCGCCTTGAAGAAGCGGTCGAAGAGATGGGGGAGGGCGTCATAGGGGACGCCGGGTCCCCGGTCCGCCACGATGACCATGGCGCCCTCGCGCGTGGTCGTGAGCGCCACCTCAACCGGCGATCCGGGGGCATGGTCGCGGGCGTTGTCGAGGAGGTTGCCCAGGATCCGGTCCAGCCGCCGCGGGTCCGAGTCCACGATCACCGGGTCCCGCGGGATGGAGACCGCGGCCTCGGGGAGCCGGGTGGCCACGACCCCCGTCACGATGCGCCCCAGGTCCACGGGCTCGAGGCGCGGAAGCTCGGCGGCGGCATCGAAGCGCGAGATCTCCATGAGGTCGTCCACGAGGGCGCGCAGCCGTCGCACGTCCGTCACGAGGAGCTCCGCCGCACGGCGCGCGTCCGGCGACAGGCCGTCCAGGCCGCCCTCGATCAGCGAGGCCTCAGCGACCAGGGCCGTGAGCGGCGTCCGCAGCTCGTGCGCCACGTCCGCCACGAAGCGCCGGTTCTGCAGCTGGGCCGCTTCGAGGCTGGCGACGGTCGCCTCGAGCGAACCCGCCATGCGGTTGAACTCGGCTGCCCACCGCCCGAACTCGTCGTCGCCGCCCTCGGGAACCCGGGCGCCAAGGTCTCCGGCCGCGATCCGGCCCGCCGCGCGCGCTGCCGCATCGACGGGCCGAAGGATGCCCCGGGCGATCACCCCCGCGGTCAGCAGCGCCACGGAGATCGCGATCAGCGCCGCACCCAGCAGGCCCAGCCCGAGCTGGGCCATGGCGTCGTCCACGGGCTGGGCGGGGAAGATGAAATAGGCGTCCGGCGCGAGGTTCCCCTGGCGCCCGGCGACGATCAGCACGCTGCGCCCGCGGAGCGTCTGGAAGGCGTACCCGAGCTGGCCCGATCCGACGATCGCCCGCAGGTCCGGCGATACCTCCGCCAGGGTGCCCTGGAGGTCCATGGTCGAGACGTAGACGTCACCGTTGCCGAAGTCCGCGATGGTCTCCACGTCGCCGCGGAGCCTGAAGGCATCCGGCAGGCCGGACGCCGCGAAGCCGGCCGCATCCGTAGGCCGCGGGTCCGCACCCGGGAGCAGGACCGAGAGGTTGAAGTCCGCCTGGTGGCGGGCATCCACGATGAGCGCTTCCCGCAGGGACGCGTCCACGAACGCGTAGACCCCGACACCGATCGCCGCGACCGTCACCGCGACCAGCGCGACCAGGGTCAGCGTCAGGCGCATCCGGATCCCGATCATGGCGTCGCGCCTCGCTCAGCCGGCCGGCCGCGCGGCCTTGTAGCCGGCGCCGCGCACGGTCAGGACCAGGACCGGCTCCGCCGGGTCCGACTCGATCTTCGCGCGCAGCCGGCCCACGGCCACGTCCACGAGACGCGAGTCGCCCAGGTAGTCGTAGCCCCAAACGCGGTCGAGCAGGAGATCACGCGGGAAGACCTGGCCCGGGTGGCGGGCGAGCTCGGCGAGCAGGTCGAACTCCGTGCGGGTCAGGCCGATCTCGACTCCGTCGCGGTCCACCGTCCGCCCGGCGAGATCGATCCGGAGTGGACCGAGCCGCAGGACGGCCGGGGTCCCGGATCCGGGCTCGTGGCCGTGGCGGCGGAGCGCGGCGCGGACGCGGGCGACCAGCTCGGGCATCTCGAACGGCTTGCGCAGGTAGTCGTCCGCGCCGGATTCCAGGCCCACGACCACGTCGATCGTGTCGGCGCGCGCCGTGAGCATCACGATCGGGGTCGTCGCCTCGCGGCGGATGGCGCGGCAGACCTCGAGGCCGTCCATCCTCGGCAGCATCACGTCCAGGAGAACGAGATCCGGCCGGTCCGCGCGCCAGCGTTCCAGCCCTTCCAGGCCGTCCGCCGCCACCCTCACCGTGAAGCCGGCGGCACGCAGCCCGAGCGCCGTGACCTCGCGGATCGACGGGTCGTCCTCGACCAGCAGGATGTTCGCGTCCACGCGGCGAGTATGGCAGCGAACCGTGGCCTAGTGGCCGTTCCCCCCGGTGCCGTGATCGTGCTCGTCGGCCAACTCGTACAGCCGGGCGTCGGAGATGCCGAAGTGGTGGCCGATCTCGTGGTGGACGGTGTCGATCACCTTCTCCCGCAACGCCTCGGTGGTCCGGTAGTAGCGCTCCAGGGTGCCGCGGTAGATCGTGATCTTGGACGGGGTGGCACTGTGGTCCGCGCCGGGCAGGGAGCGCGGCACGCCCTGGTACAGCCCGAAAAGGCCGGCGGCGCGCACCGATTCGAGCTGGGCCTCGGTGGGCCACTCCTCGATCACGATGGCGACGCTGCCCAGGCGGTCCCGGAAGGCGGCGGGCAGGGTGTCGATCGCCTCGAAGACCCAGTCCTCGAACGTGGCGTCATCGATCGGCTTGTGCATGTGCTCCATCGCGGCCAGCGTATCGCGGTCGCCGATCAGGCGCCCTCTTGCGCGGGTAGGTGGGTAAGCGGGCACCTATAGGCAGGTATCGTGGCAGGTCGGACATGCAATACATTGGTACTATCACGAGACACGGTCCGTCGCCAGGAGCAGCCCCTCGTGAACCTTCGCGTTTCCGTGGTCGCCGCAAGCCTTGCCGTCGCGCTCGGGGCATGCTCGAGCGGTACCGTTTCACCCAGCCCGGCCGCAACGGCGGCGCCGTCGACCGCTTCGATCACGGCCACGCCCGCGCAGGCCACGTCGGCAGCGCCGGCTGACCTGACGGTCTACGCGGCGTCCTCGCTCAAGGGGGTCCTGGACAAGACGAAGGCGGCCTACGAGGAGGCCGCGCTCGGGACGACGCTCACGATCGCAACCGGTTCGTCCGCGACCCTGGAGACGCAGATCGAGCAGGGCGCTCCCGCGGACGTGTTCCTGTCGGCCGACACGAAGAACCCCCAGAAGCTGGTCGACGGCGGGTTCGCCGCGGGGGACCTCGTCCCGTTTGCGGGGAACCTGCTGACGGTGGTCGTCCCGGCCGACAACCCCGGGGCGCTCAAATCACCGGCCGACCTTGCGAAGCCCGGCCTCAAGATCATCGCCGCGGGCGACGACGTGCCGATCACGAAGTATGCGACCCAACTGGTGGCGAACCTGGCGAAGGAGCCCGGCTATCCGTCGGACTTCGCCGCCGCCTACGCCGCCAACGTGGTGTCGAAGGAGGACAATGTCCGGGCGCTGCTTGCCAAGATCGAGCTGGGCGAGGGCGACGCCGGCATCGTCTACGTCACGGACGCGAAGGCCTCCGGCAAGGTGGTCACGATCGCCGTGCCCGACTCGGCGAACGTCCCGGCGACGTACGCAGGCGTCGTGGTCAAGTCGTCCGCGAAGGGCGCGGTGGCGGCCGCGTTCCTGGACTGGCTCGCAGGGCCGGACGGCCAGGCGATCCTGGCCGGGTTCGGGTTCCTGCCGGCGCCCTGACGCGCGCGTCGGCCGACTGGGAGACCGAGTTCCACCTGGTTGGAGGACCGTAACGATTCCCGGACGATCCCGGTGCACGCTGCTGGCTGTTGCGGGATCAGGGAGCGGGTCTCGCACGGATATGGACTCATCGTAGAGGGAACCGCAGACGGTGCCACCCAGCTGCCACCGATGAAGATCCGCTGGGCGCCGACCGTGAAGGACGTGTCCGCGGATGCTGCCGCGAACAGATGGTCGCCCGGGATGCCGACCCGGATTCCGCACTCTCCCGTCGCCAGGACGCTGACCACCGAGCCGTCCACCGTGCAGACCGCCGGCGTCAGCGCCGCATACGTCGCCGTGGGTGCAAAGCCCCATTGGACGCCGAACCTGCCCGTACCGTGGAGCTTGATCGTCTGCCCCGGGACGCCCGCCAGCTCGTATGGCCACGAGTTCCCGAGGGAGGGCGTGTTGTCCCAGGCGAGCGCGTCCCCGGTTGTCTCGGCCGCGACCGGCTCGATATGCCCGGCGGGG